>ERZ1090860.339-NODE-340-length-28324-cov-32.622378_pt1 | contig 28324 bp, 26 predicted proteins | sample MGYA00478483_ERZ1090860 | MGnify/ENA primary metagenome ERZ1090860 (study PRJEB33644, sample SAMEA5815741) | chicken gut metagenome | biome: Chicken; feature: Gastrointestinal Tract; material: Caecum | place: Ireland | collected 2019-01-01 | study: A study of the...
CGGCAAGGTGGTGCTAAAACTGCGTGCAGATGGGGCTGGGATGGCGATTTTTGCATCTATCTCTGTCCGGAAAGAAAAATATCCTTTGACGGTTTTGTAAATTACGAGGGTCGGCGTTTTGGAGTGCCTTACAGCTATCCTGGCGCAACAGCCAGAGTGGAGCGCAGCGGTGATTTGTTGCGCATCTATTCTGCCGATCTGAAAGTGTTGCTGGTTACACATACCGTTACCTGGAGCCGCACTGACAGTTTCTGTGAGGGGCAATACGAATCCTTGGTACAGCCTGAAGAGTTCCCTACAGCACCTGTTCAAACACAGATTTTACAGCTTCCAAAATCCTCGCAGGATCTTTCCTTTGCCAAATTTGATTTTGACAAGGAGGACCAGGTATGAAGGAAACAATCTTTGAGCAGGTGGCAACCGCTGCCTCTGTTTTAAAGCTGGATCTTTCCGCAGAGGAATTTGCGCTGTTCGCGGAAGACCAGGAATTCTCAGAGACTGGATTAGAAGCCGTGCAAATGCTCTTTTCCTATCTCAGCGAAAAGAAGCAGCAGACCACTATCCAGACTTTGTTGAAACTGAGCCGCCTTCCTACAAAGGTGCCTAAAACCTTTGAGAACTTTGATTTCTCACTGCTCAAGGGGAAAGATGTGGAGCGTCTGAAGGTTCTGGCGTCCTTGAATGCCATCTACTCTCACCGAAACCTAGCCTTTATTGGTCCGGCAGGTACAGGTAAAACACATCTGGCACAGGCTTTCGGCTACGCCTGCTGCCAGCACGGATTGAAGACCTATTTCATTAAGGCATCTGAACTCCGGGACCGATTCACGGCAGCCAGACGTTCCGGAAAGACCGATTCCTGCCTCAACGGTCTTGTGCGCCCCTCTTGCCTGATTATTGACGAGATTGGCCACTGTGCCTTTGACAAAGAGAATACCCGGCTGTTCTTTGACCTGATTGACCGGCGATACAACAAAGAAGGCAGTTTCAATATGATCTTCACCAGCAACAAGAACCCGGCTCTCTGGCGCGAGGATTTTGAGGAAGACGCTACCTTGCTGTGTACGCTGGACCGCATCTTTGACGATGCTACTGTGTTTAAGCTGCGTGGTGAAAGTTTCCGGGGAAAGAAACTGGAGACCGTTTCTTTGCAAACAGGCAAGATACCTGCGGTTGAGCCGGTAGTGGCGCAGGAGTAACCAATTTATGAGTGCTGGGTTGTTGGCACTCTTTTTATTTATTCTGCTGGCTCCGACTTTTCCGACAAAAATTGGTTAAATACTCCCGACAAAATATGGTCGCGATCTCCCGACGCCAACAGATTCGAGTCGCAAGCTGGTTTCCATGCGGAAATTGAGGAGTGTCATACAAGAGAAAAGCTTAATATTCACCGCAAAATCGTTATAGTTCAACCCGGACAAACAAAAACAGCCACCGGACGCATTCTGTCCGGTGGCTGTGCACTCGTTCTATCTATTTTTGTTAAGGTTCCAAATCAAGGGGCGATATGTTATCCGACAATAAGAGTTCACATCACCATGCTGTTCATTTTTCCTTGGAAAATTCGCACATTCGCAACGATATGCCGTTTTTTGCGAAGTTGTCAACCGTCATCCCTTTACTATCCCCCTGACAACATTCGTTTGCCGTTTTCCTGGCGGCAGTTTTAGTCATTCCACTGTCACACTCTTTGCCAGGTTGCGCGGTTTGTCCACATCCAGCCCCTTTGCCACACTGACATAATACCCCAGCAGTTGCAGTGGTACCACCGCCAGGCTGGCAGCAAAATGCGGGTCGGTTTTGGGGATATATACGGTGAAATCGACAGTATCTTCCACGCTGTAGTTACCATAACTGGTAAGGCCCATCAGATATGCGCCGCGGCTTTTGCATTCGACCATGTTGCTGATTGTTTTCTCGAACAGCTCCGGTTGTGTCAGCACGCCGATAACCAAAGTTCCCTGTTCCACCAAGCTGATGGTGCCGTGTTTAAGTTCGCCCGCAGCATAGGCTTCCGAATGGATATAGCTGATCTCCTTCATCTTCAGACTGCCTTCCAGGCTGATGGCGTAATCAATGCCACGACCGATAAAGAACACATCCTTGGCGTTGGCCTGTTTGGCGGCGAACCATTGCAGGCGCTCTTTGTCCTCCAGACATCTGGCAATTTTCTGAGGCAGCATCTTGATTTCGGCCAGCATACCGGCAAAGATTTCATCTCTGAGCTTGCCGCGTGCCTTGGCGAACTGCATGGCAAGCAAGTAGCTGGCGACCAGCTGTGTACTGTATGCCTTGGTGGTAGCCACTGCGATCTCCGGACCCGCCAGCGTGTAGAACACATGGTCAGCCTCCCGCGCAATCGAGCTGCCCATCACATTGACAATGGCAAGCGTGCGTATGCCGCGGGCCTTGGCCTCCCGCAGGGCTGCCAGGCTGTCCGCCGTCTCGCCACTCTGACTGACAACGATGACAAGCGTATCCTTGGTCAACAGCGGTTTACGGTAACGGAACTCAGACGCCAGTTCGGTGCGCACCGGGATACCAGCCAGATCTTCAAGCACATACTGTGCCACTGCCCCTACATGGTAGGCACTGCCGCAAGCCACCACTGTGATTTGCTGGATGCTGCGGATAATCTCGTCCGTCAGCCCCGTCTCGGACAAATCAATTTTGTCTTCTTTTACTACCGAATTGATGGTATCCGAGACCGCTTTCGGCTGCTCATGGATCTCCTTCATCATAAAATGCTCGAACCCGCCCTTCTCAGCGGCTTCTGCATCCCAGTCTATTTGGGTCAGTTGCTTCTCAATGACATCGCCATCCAGATTATAGAAGGTTACCTTCCCCTTTTCCAGACAGGCCATCTCGTGGTTGCCAATGTAATATACCCAACGGGTGTATTTGAGAATGGCGGGGACATCCGATGCCATGTAGGTCTCCTCGTCCTGCACGCCGATGATCATCGGGCTATCCTTGCGCGCCACCCAAATCTGTTCCGGGTAATCTTTGAACAGCAGCGCCAATGCGTAGGAGCCGCGGATGCGCACCATTGCCTTCGCAATTGCATCCACCGGCCCGATGTTGTACTTTTTATAGTAGTAATCTACCAGCTTAACGGCAACTTCGGTATCTGTCTGAGAGTAGAATGTATAACCTTTCCGGGTCAGTTTGTCACGCAGTTCCTGATAGTTCTCGATGATACCGTTATGTACACCGATCACGTTGCCATCATCGCTGCGATGGGGGTGGGCATTGGTTTCGGACGGTTCCCCGTGGGTAGCCCAGCGGGTATGTCCGATGCCGCAGGTACCTTCCAGGGCCTGACCGCCGTTGGTCTTTTCTGCCAGCACACGTAAACGGCCGGTTGCTTTGACGATAACCGCTTCTTTATTGCCTTCCCGAACTGCCAAACCCGCCGAGTCATACCCGCGGTATTCCAGCTTGGCAAGGCCATCCAGTAGAATAGGCGCCGCCTGGTGCGTTCCTGTAAAACCTACAATGCCACACATATACGTTCTCCCCCTCGTTTTGAAATTTATTTACGGCTTCTGTTCTCGATTTGTACGCTCTTTTCTGTCAAGCCAACAGACCGCAATCGCCCCCGTTGCCGCACCGATACCGTTGGAAAGGATATCATTCAGATCCGCCGTTCCGCGTGCAGTCCAAAATTGCAGAAATTCACACAAACAGGAGAGCCCTACCCCCGTCAGCATGATTCCGATCCAATCCATCTTCTCCCACACCTTCGCGGCCATCCACCCGAACGGTAGGTACAACAATACATTCCATACGTTCCCCGCCAAAGTTCCCGCGTTGGCCCACAATTGCAGATGGAGCTGGATTTCCTCCTGATACCCTGGCGACCGTCGCAGTAATGTGATATATACGATTAAGAATATGCTGTAGAGAAATGGCAGCGTCTTCCATTTTCGCCGTCCATACATAGATACAGCGCCTGCACTGATGAGCAAAAGAACTTCCTCAAAAGTCAGATTTCCCTGCACACTTTTGCTCAATTCGTACAGAAACGCTTCCATTACTGTGCATACCCTTTCTGCCGGATGACGGCGACGACTTCGTCGACATACTGCCGGCAGATGTCATGCTCCGGCGCTTCGACCATCACGCGGACCAGCGGCTCGGTGCCGGATTCCCGCACGAGGATGCGGCCGGTATCGCCCAGGGCCTCGGCCACCTTTGCCACCGCGGCCTGTACGTCGGCGTCCGCCTGGGCGGCGGCCTTGTCGGTGACCTTGACATTCTTGAGCACCTGGGGGTAGACCTTCAGAGGGGCGGCCAGCTCGCTCATCGGCTTTTTGCGGGCCATCATCACTTCCATCAGCTTCAGGCTGGTCAGGATGCCGTCGCCGGTGGAGGCGTATTTGCTGAAAATGATATGCCCGCTCTGCTCGCCGCCGATGCGGCTGCCGTGCTGCTGCATATACTCATACACATATTTGTCGCCCACGGCGGTCTTGGCGTAGTCGATGCCCAGCTCGTCAAAGGCCTTGTACAGGCCAAAGTTGGACATGACGGTGGTGACCACCGTGTTGGTGACCAGCTTGCCCCGCTCCTTCATATAGCGGCCGTAGATATAGAGGATGTGGTCGCCGGTGACCACGTTGCCCTTCTCGTCCACGCACAGGCACCGGTCGGCGTCGCCGTCGTAGGCAAAGCCCACATCCAGACCCTTCTCGACGACGAACTTCTGCAGGCCCTCGATGTGGATGGAGCCGGCGTTTTTGTTGATGTTCAGGCCGTTGGGCTCGGCGTTGATGACGTAGGTGGTGGCACCCAGCGCGTCAAACACCGCCTTGGCGATGTTCCAGCTGGAGCCGTTGGCGCAGTCCAGGCCGACCTTCACGCCGCGGAAAGAGTACATACCCAGCGAGATCAGGTAGCCGATGTACCGGTTGCGGCCCGCCACATAGTCCACCGTACAGCCGATCTGCTCCTTGATGGCGTAGGGCAGTTCAGTCCAGGTCTGGCCGAAGGCCTCCAGGTGGCCGTCCAGGTAGGCTTCCACGAGGGAGATAGTCTCCTCATCCATCTTTTCCCCCTGACCGTTGATCAGCTTGATGCCGTTGTCATAGTAGGGGTTGTGGGACGCCGAGATCATGATGCCGCAGTCAAAGTTATCCACCCGGGCCACATAGGCCACGCTGGGGGTGGTGGTGACGTGCAGCAGATACGCGTCCGCGCCGGAGGCGACGAGACCGCCGACGAGGGAATACTCAAACATATAGCTGGAACGCCGGGTGTCCTTGCCGATGACGATGCGGGCCGGGCCTTCCTGGGTGGCGAGGCCCTCGGCCGCCGCACGGCGGCGCTTTTCGGTATAGTACCAGCCGAGGAATCGGCCGATCTTGTAGGCGTGGTCGGCGGTCAGGGTGACGTTGGCTTCCCCGCGGAAGCCGTCGGTGCCAAAGTATTTAGACATAATTTGTTTATCCTCTATCTAAATAGTCTTCTGCTAGTTCTATATTCACTTTGCATCGAACCATATTTTTCCCGAAAGGTTCCCACTGGTCAACGATTCCCATTTTTTTAAGTATACTTCCGACAATCTCCCTTTCTTCAGAGCTATGTACGGGAAGACATACCCCCATGACATAGTTATCACTTGTTTTACTGGCAGCATCTTTCAGAATGGCAACGCATTCTCTTACAAGTGTATCCATTTTAAATCATTCCTTTTTCTGTTGTAATTTCAGTCTCTCCGAAACAAATCCCTCGTGTAAACCTTTTCTCGCACATCATTCAGGCAGCTGTCATAACGGTTTGCAATAATAGCTTGACTAACCACCTTGAATTCCTCAAGATCGTTCACGACTTTGCTGCCAAAGAAAGTCGAGCCATTTTCGAGTGTTGGCTCGTATACGATAACCTGCGCACCTTTGGCTTTGATGCGCTTCATAACGCCCTGGATAGAACTTTGCCGGAAATTATCCGAGTTAGACTTCATGGTAAGGCGATAAACGCCAATTACGCACTGCTTTTCCGCTGTAGCGTTGTATTCATTTCCTTCGCCATAGTCATAATATCCTGCCATATGGAGCACACGATCGGCGATGAAATCTTTGCGAGTGCGGTTGCTCTCCACAATAGCTTCGATCAAGTTCTCCGGCACATCCTGATAATTTGCCAGCAGCTGCTTTGTATCTTTGGGCAGGCAATAGCCGCCATAGCCAAAGCTGGGATTGTTATAAAAATCTCCGATTCGCGGGTCAAGGCAGACACCCTTGATGATTTGCTGTGTGTTCAGCCCTTTCATCTCGGCATAGGTATCTAACTCGTTGAAATAAGACACTCGCAAGGCCAGGTAGGTATTCGCAAACAGCTTCACCGCTTCGGCTTCCGTGAATCCCATGTATAGCGTATCAATGTTCTCTTTGATTGCCCCTTCCTGCAGAAGTGCGGCAAAGGTATGCGCAGCCTTGACCAGCCTTTCGTCCTGCAGGTCCGTACCCACAATAATGCGGCTTGGATAAAGATTATCGTATAACGCCTTTGATTCGCGAAGAAATTCCGGGCTAAACAGAATACTTTTTGTCTTGTACTTTTTTCGGATACTCTCTGTATACCCCACCGGTATGGTGGACTTAATCACCATGATGCCTTTTGAATTTACAGATAGCACCCGCTCAATGACATCTTCCACCGCGCTCGTATCAAAGAAATTCTTTTTGCTGTCATAATTGGTAGGGGCAGCGATTACGATGAAATCAGCATCTGCATACGCGGCTTCGGCATCGAGGGTTGCTGTAAGATCCAACTCCTTTTCGGACAGATATTTCTCGATATAGTCATCTTGAATAGGCGATTTGCGTTTGTTGATTAGCTCAACCTTTTCAGGGACGATATCGACTGCGGTAACATGATTGTGCTGGGCCAGCAGCGTAGCAATGGATAAACCAACGTAACCCGTACCGGCTACAGCGATTCTTCTTTTCGTGCTTGTTTCCATCTGTAAACACAATCCTTTGGTTATATATAGTCCTTCAACGTATTTGTCACATATGTATACCAATCTTCGCTTCGAGTTCCATAGGAATAATGTACCTGCGCACAATGCAGTGCTTCTATGATATCACCACTTGAATACCTATGCGGATTGCTCGAAAGCTCGTCACATATTTCATCGATCATATCCGGTGAAAAGCGAACGGTGTATCCATTTCCTTTCATTTTCAGCTCTCCTTGCAGTAATAGTCTTTATACCATTCTGCAAATTTCCCAAGACCGGTTTTCAGATCCGTTTCCGGCTTAAATCCAAAGTCCCGTTCCAGCGCACGGGTATCAGCGTAGGTTATTGGAACATCTCCCGGCTGCATCGGGACAAGTTCTTTGTGTGCTTCAAAATCATAATTCGGCGGCAAAACGCCTGTTCGAACCAACTCCTGCTGTAAGATATCCACGAAATCAAGTAAATTTTCGGGATGGTTGTTGCCAATGTTATAGATTGCATAGGGCGGAACGGGTAAGCCATCTTCTCCCGTTCTCCGTTCAGGAGGCTTTTTCATCACGCGAACGATTCCTTCCACGATATCATCGATATACGTAAAATCACGCTTGCAATCACCATAATTGAAAATGCGTATTTTTTCTCCGGCTCGGAGCTTGTTTGTAAATCCAAAATACGCCATATCGGGACGTCCGGCCGGCCCGTAAACCGTAAAGAAGCGAAGCCCGGTGGAGGGAATATTGTACAACTTGGCATAAGCGTGTGCCATTAGTTCATCGCTCTTTTTGGTCGCCGCATACAAACTAACCGGGTTATCCACCTTATCGTCCGTTGAATATGGAACCTTCGTATTGGAACCATATACGCTGGATGAACTGGCATATACAAGATGCTGTACGCCTGCTTCCCCTTGATCGTAGGAGTGGCGGCAGGCTTCAAGAATGTTATAGAAGCCATTCAAATTGGAGGCTATATATGCATCCGGATTTATGATACTGTAGCGCACGCCAGCTTGTGCGGCCAGATTCACTACAATCTTTGGTCTATAAATTTGAAAAAGGATCTGGATTACGGACTTGTCAGAAATATCTGCTTTAATAAATGTGAAGTTTGAATGCGCCTTCAGCCTTTCCAAGCGATATTCCTTAATATTGACATCGTAGTAGTCATTCATATTGTCAATGCCGACAATCTTAACTTTTTCCTCTTCTTGTAACAGTTTTTGTGCAAGGTTTGCACCAATAAAACCAGCGACACCTGTAATAAGCACCGTGCTTTCTTGAAGTCCTTTTGACATCGTTGCGCCCTACCCTTCTATGATTTTTTCCACACCATCTTGTTCACCACGCCGGTGTAGCTCTGGATGATCTTGACGACCTTGTTTGAGACATCCTCGGTGTAATAGGGCACCGGGATGCCGTCGTCGCCGTTTTCGCGCATCGCGACGGCGGTGGCGACGGCCTGCTCCACCCCGCCCTCGGCGATGCCGGCCAGCACAAAGCAGCCTTTGTCGAGCGCTTCCGGCCGTTCGGTCGAAGTACGGATGCAGACAGCCGGGAACGGGTGTCCGACGCTCAAAAAGAAACTCGACTCCTCCGGCAGCGTGCCCGAATCGCTCACCACGCAGAAGGCGTTCATCTGCAGGTGGTTGTAGTCGTGGAAGCCCAGCGGCTCATGCAGTTTGACCCGCTCGTCCAGCCGGAAGTTCATCGCCTCCAGCCGCTTGCGGCTGCGCGGATGGCAGGAGTAAAGGATCGGCATATCGTAGGTTTCGGCCAGGTGATTGATCGAGGTGAAGAGCGAGAGGAAGTTCTTCTCGGTATCGATGTTTTCCTCCCGATGGGCCGAGAGCAGCATATATTTCTGCGGTTCGAGCCCGAGGCGGTCAAGAATATTGCTCGCCTCAATCTTTTCAAGGTTCGCGTGCAGCACCTCGGCCATCGGGCTCCCCGTGGCAAAGGTCCGTTCCTTGGCGGTGCCCTCGGCGTTCAGATAGCGGCGGGCGTGCTCGGAATAGCACATGTTCACATCGGCAATGTGGTCCACAATGCGGCGGTTGGTCTCCTCGGGCAGGCACTCGTCAAAGCAGCGGTTGCCGGCCTCCATGTGGAAGATGGGGATGTGCAGCCGCTTGGCGCTGATGGCCGAAAGGCAGCTGTTGGTGTCGCCCAGAATCAGCAGCGCGTCTGGCTTCTGCTCCACCATCAGCGCATAGGATTTGGCAATGATGTTGCCGATGGTCTCGCCCAGATCCTTGCCCACCGCGTCGAGATAAAAATCCGGCGCACGAAGGCCAAGGTCCTCAAAAAAGATCTGGTTGAGGGTATAGTCGTAGTTCTGCCCCGTGTGGACGAGGATCTGATCAAAATATTTGTCGCACTTCTTGATGACGGCGGACAGCCGGATGATCTCCGGCCGGGTGCCGATGATGGTCATGAGCTTCAGTTTTCGCATCGCATTGATTCCTTCTCATACCTTTTCAAAGAATGTGTCCGGGTGATGGGCATCAAACTGTTCGTTGGCCCACATCACGGTCACCAAGTTCTCGGCATCACTGAGGTTGATGATGTTGTGCGTATACCCGGGCAGCATGTGAACTGCTTCCATCCGGTCGCCTGACACTTCAAACTCCAGTACTTCGTCCGATCCGACCTTTCGCTCTTGAATCAGGCCGTGACCGCTGACCACCATGAAGAATTCCCACTTGGTGTTGTGCCAGTGCTGCCCCTTGGTCACGCCAGGCTTGGAGATGTTGACCGACACCTGCCCGCAGTTGGCCGTTTTGAGGAGCTCGGTAAAGCTGCCGCGGTCATCCACATTCATTTTGAGCGGAACTGTCACCGCTTCCTTGGGGAGATAGGACAGGTAGGTACTGTACAGCTTCTTGGCAAAGCTGCCGTTTGGGATTTCGGGCAGGACAAGCGCCTGCGGCTGCTCCTTAAACTGTCGCAGCAGCTCCACGATTGCGCCCAAAGTTACTCTGTGTGTAGCCGGCACATAGCAATATTGCCCGGCAGTACAGGGAGTGATGTTCAGGCCATCATATTCGCAGCGGTGTGCCTTGCCCTCCAAGGCGTCCAGCATTTCTTCTACCAAATCGTCAATGTAGAGCAGTTCTAGCTCGGTGGAGGGGTCGTTTACCTGGATGGGCAGGCCGCGGGCAATGTTGTAGCAAAAAGTGGCTACTGCGCTATTGTAATTGGGGCGACACCATTTACCGAACAAATTGGGAAAACGATAGACCAAAACCGGGGCACCTGTCTCGCGGCTATATGAAAAGAACAGTTTTTCCCCTGCCAGCTTGCTCTTGCCGTAGTCACTTTGTCCGTATCGGCCGATCAAGGTGGCCTGGATGGAACTGGAGAGCATGACCGGGCAGTGGTTTTGGTGCTTTTTCAAGGTGTCCAACAAGTCACTGGCAAAGCCGAAATTTCCTGCCATAAACTCCGCCTGGTTTTTGGGACGGTTTATGCCAGCCAGATTGAATACAAAGTCAGCCTTGGCACAGTAATCGTCCAACATGGCCGGGTCCGTGTCCAAGTCGTACTCGTAGATCTCATCAATAGAGAGATTCGGGCGGGCGCGATTGCGGCCATCCTGGATCGTTTTGAGATTTTCTACAAGGTTACGGCCCACAAAGCCCATGGCCCCAGTTACCAGAATATTCACGCCTTGTTCGCCTCCAGAGCTTCTTTGACATAGTCAGCCGTGAGGATTTTCTGCACGGTTCCCTCCACATCCAGGCGATGGGTGTTGTGGCTGGTGTAGGCTTCATCGGCCATCGTGTGAACCTGGCCATTGACAACAAATTTATCATAGTTCAGGTCACGGCTATCCGCAGCCACGCGGAAGTAATGCCCCATGTCCTCGCTGCGCAGGCGCTCCTCGCGGGTCATCAGGGTCTCGTACAGCTTTTCGCCGTGGCGGGTACCGATGATGCGGGTGCCGGTATCGCCAAACAACTTCTGCACGGCCTTGGCCAAGTCGCCGATAGTAGAGGCGTCCGCCTTCTGGATGAACAGGTCGCCCGGATTGGCATGTTCAAAGGCGAACTGGACAAGGTCAACGGCCTCATCGAGGTTCATCAGGAAGCGGGTCATATTGGGGTCGGTGATCGTGATGGGATTGCCTGCGCGAATCTGATCGATGAACAGCGGAATGACCGAACCACGGCTGCACATGACGTTGCCGTACCTCGTGCAGCAGATGACCGTATTGCCGCGCTCAGCCGCCACACGGGCGTTGGCATAGATGACGTGTTCCATCATGGCTTTGGAAATTCCCATCGCGTTGATGGGATAGGCCGCTTTGTCGGTGGACAGGCAAACGACCCGCTTGACGCCTGCCTCGATGGCGGCGTGGAGCATATTGTCAGTTCCAATGACATTGGTGCGGACGGCTTCCATCGGGAAGAACTCACAAGACGGCACCTGCTTGAGGGCCGCGGCATGGAATATGTAGTCAACCCCAGGCATGGCGTCTCGCAGCGACTGCGGGTTGCGGACATCGCCGATGTAGAATTTGACCTTATTGGCGTAGTCCGGGTATTTTGCCTGGAGCTCGTGGCGCATATCATCCTGCTTCTTTTCGTCGCGGGAGAAAATGCGGATTTGGCCGATGTCGGTGGTCAGGAAGTGTTTGAGGACGGTATTACCGAACGAGCCGGTACCGCCGGTGATCATAAGGGTGGCGTTGGTGAATGCGGACATATCATTTCCCTCCATGGTTCAATATTCCAGCCAATTTCGATTTCAATGCTGTCAATATCATTTTCAATTCTTGTCTATTCCATAAACAGTTATAAAAAAGATTTACCAGAAGCGTACCAATACCTACTGCAAAAGCGTTAAGAACCCACTGTGAAACGGAATCTGCCCTTATGGGGAAAATCCAGAAAAAGAAGAGATAATTAGTAAGCAACGCCATAAAATCCACCGCATAAAACCGAAGGCATCTTCTCAGTGGCATACACACAAGATGTTTATGGGTAAATATAAGTACATCCATTGATCTGAACATATAGGAACAGACAGTCCCAATCAATAGTCCATACAATCCCAAGTCCGTGCAGAAAAATAAAATTAATGAAACAATCAAATTGATTAGTGCTTCTATTATTGCACCCCTTTGCGTTTCCCTAAAATGTCCAGCGACATTAATAGTAATCAGGGCTGGGATACGGATCTGGTTCATTAAAAGGATTAGCATAAACAGGACTGGCAGTATATTATCGATGTAAGTAATATCATCCACGCCGTTAGTATAAATAGAAACAAACGGCAAAATCATACCAATAGCTATTGCACAAATCCATGTAAGCAAAAAGGCAATCGAAAATTGATACAACTCGTATGTTCTGCTATATTCCTTTTTGTTTCTATAATATAGTTGCCCAAAAGATGACTGGGGTGCTTGCATAAATGTCGTTTGTATCAGCGAGCTCAATTGCCCAAATACGGTATTATATATTCCATATACGCTTACCGTTTTCAAACTTCCAAAGAGCGTTAATATAAGTACATCCGTGTTGTTAACAACTATTCCAGCTACACTATGAATCAATACATTCCAACGCTTATTTACGGCATTATAATTTGGCGTATGCCTATAATTTACGCTCTTATACTTGAAACGAACGTATATTACGTATCCAATATTTTTAGTGCATATGCAAAGAAGGTTGATTAGCTGCACCAAAACAATCCCGTAGCCCCGCGTCAATGCAATCACGCGGAATAAGCATGACATCACAACGCTTAGAATTTCAAACGTATACAAAATGTATAGCTTTCTATCTGCGTCAAGTAATGCCTTATACTTTCCACCCATTACATACGACACAATGTAACTACCGCCTGTTATTAGTGTCAATATTCCAGCAGTCGCAAATTCAACCTCACCGCTTACAGCTAAAGGTATTACTATTGAAACTCCGGCGAGCGTAACAATGAAAACTGCAGATATTTTTTTATATTCTTTTCCGGTTGCTGTTAATATGCCGCTTACAAGTTCCCAATTGTTATTAGCCAGTGGGTCATATAGTGCTTGGACCGATGCAGTTCCCAGGCCAGCTTCAAGCAATACAAGATATGCCATTGCTTGATTTATGGATGTAGTAAGTCCATTTAATGTCGAGCCGAAATATAGTAGCAAGTATCGCTGCACGATCAATCCCGTTGCGAGCGAAACAATTCGTGCTGCAATTGACATTAGCATATTCTTGGATGCGGCCTTCATTTACTTCCCTCTATCGTGCAAATTACTTTTTGTACAATGTCATCGTTATTATAACTAAAGGAGCGTGCTTCTTGCCTCAATCTTTCTAATCTTTGCGGATCATCTAATATTTGCTTACAGGCAACATAAATTTGTTCGCTAGACATTCCACAAACAATACCGTTTTTGTTTGATGCAACAACTTCCTTCGCCGAAGCATAGTTTGTTGTTATAACTGGTTTACCAAGAAGAAGCGCTTCGTTTACGACCATTGGTTGCGCCTCAAAATCAGATGAGACAACAACAATATTGCCTGCTCGCATTACTGGAAAAGGGTTATTCAGTCCACCAGTAAGAACCACTACATCTTCTAGCTTTTGATTGTGAATATCTTTGCTTAGCTTTTCATATAGTTCACCTGATCCAACTATAATCCACCCAAATGTATATTCATTCTCTTTTAGCCGTTTTGCGACATCTATTATTTTGTCAAACCGCTTTTGCTCAACACACCTCCCGACGGAAATGAAAATAACGCCCTTTTTCTTTGACAGCAAGTTTTCAACTTGATCTCTATTTCTACTACTATTTAACGAAACAGACAATTCTACAGTAGCCTTGGTCATGATTTGCTCAATATCTAATGTGTTATAAATGTAATCTATCTTTTCTGACTTAAGTCCAGAGGAATTTCGAAACTCTTTCATTCCTGCGCGAGACACACAAATAATTTTGTCAAATTTTTCATATAGCTCCCTAAGCTTATCCGAGCCACCGCATATTCTTTCAACATTGTCGTAGCTATTGTGAACCCACGCCAACCTTCTTCTGCAATTAATATATGCAGAAAATGACGTTGCAATACTCTCCTGGTAAGCAACTACACACTCGTATTTATAGCCATATTTTTTTGCCGCTAAATGATATGCAAATTTACTTGTCGTTGTATGAAAAGCAATCGCGCACAGTTTCATTACAGCTCTTATACATAGCAAGTCATATCTCCCCAAACGAACCAATTTGTCGCGCGTGGGCGTCACGGCCTGAAGCAATCGGTCCTCTCCCAGTACTCTTCCTACAGCTTTAGCGTTATCCAATAACTCTCCATACCGATCCATAAAGAGGATATCTATATCAAAAGCCTTTTTTTCATTTAAAAACCTCAACAAATTAATAAGCGAGGTCATTGATCCTCCATAGCCTATTCCTTGGAGAACAAAAAGTACCTTTTTCACATTATCACCTTTTTGAACGGTTCGTCCGGCCTTAATCCAAACATCTTTTTCAAATTCTTTGCTATAAAGTGTCTTATTCTATTTCTCAGCGGTGGCGTTACCAGTTTATCGATTTTTTTCTCGTACTCGATATCCGTCATCACGCATTTGGGATGCCTCAATGGTAGCTGCAACGGGTAGGATTCCATTCCACAGAACCTTCTAGTCATAACCTTCGACATAGTATTTCCGCCATGTTCTGAATCTTCGTCAACACCAATATTCTTAATTTGGTTATTCACGGGAGAAATGCCATACATACTATTAGTCCTAACGCTAAAGCACATCTGGTAATCCCATGAATATGGCTGTTTTCCCTGTGCCATCTCTCGCTCATATCTCAATAATGGTGTCTCGTATACGTCGCGCATAGCTTTACTGGGAAAATCTAATAAGAATCTTTTTCTTACGTAATTGTCTTGGAACGCTTTAACTTCTCCATCATAATATTTTAAAAACTTACTCGACCAAGATGCCCAGCCGCAAGGTAGCATATGCTTCGTAAACATATAGCTTGATCCATCTTCTGGAACATACTTTCCCAAGTAGTTCGTACCACAAATCCACAAAATTCGAGTATCGTCCTCGTACATTTTTAGCAGCTCTTCGCAATATGGAAAAAAAGTTGTCTCCGGTAGATTGTCGTCTTCAAGAAAAATCGCCCAAGGCTCTTTTTGAAAAATCCATTTTGCTCCTAGAGCTATGTTTCCATACACGCCTCGATTGTTGCTTGCATAATTTCTAATTACTTCACATTCCCAGTCGATAGCTTTTTCGACCGCAATTCTTGCCTCCCTGACTTTTTTCCTTTCTTCATCATTTCTCCCTTCGTCAGACATTATGTAAATCCGCGCTGCTCTAATTTCTCTTAATCTATCTACAATCCGCAACGCTGTATCTTTGCGTTTAAATAGAAGAAGCACAACTGGTACATTAAATTTATCCATTAGATTCCCTTTCTGCGCGAGCATTATCAAGCATAACTGGCAAGCAAGAAACATAGACAGCGAATTCGATTCTATAATATGGCTCCAATGTACAGCACATAAATAGAAGTGGTAACAGTATGACTAATTCATCGCGATCAAAACGAAACGCGTCCACAATAATTGTGAAGCAAAAAAGCAAGAAGCTTATTATCCCCACAATACCAAATGAAAAGAAAGTACTCACAAACAGGTTATGAGCCGGTTGACCAATGATGCTTTCTCCAATAAGACCTCTGCCAAACAGTTTCTGAATAATATTCCCTTTTTCATATTCATCTAAATACTGTATCCATAAATCAAGCCGCCCATTTCCTGAAGAAACATCGCCTTCCATAAATCTATCTAAAATAGGTTCCAACAATCCCAAATTGTATGCAACAGTAACCAACAATATCGTAATCAATACAACTTTTACATTTTTCCCCACTGCATCAGCATTTGCTAATATATACACTATGACCGATAAAAAGAGTCCAATAATAGCGGATCGTGACGCTCCAACAATAATAATGAATAGATCCCCTATAATTGCGAGCAATGCCAGAATTCTTATAATAATCCCAACCCTGTTCCAGTAATGCTTTAGAAATATCACAGAGTTCAGAATGCACATCATCAAAAACAGTGATTGATAATTTCTGTCAACGAGCAGCCCATTCCCATTTATTATTACAGTCAATTCTGAAAGAGCTCCATGCCCGAGATAATAAGGAATTATCCCTATGCCCATAAATAACCCGGACAGCATATAAGAGAACATTACCGTCGGTTTTGCCTTCTTATCGACAATTGTGAAGCCCGTTAAATAGAGCAAACATACTACTGGAAAATACGATGTATACTCATTCTGGTTTTCAACCCAGACTTGTGACAAGGAAAGCTGTAATCCCCACACAAGAAGAAGCATATTTGATAAGGGGATAGTAATCCTCCAGTTATTCTCATATAATCGGACAATAGACAAACCCACAATCAGTATCAGAAGGGTCGAGGAGTTTAGAGCATAGTACGCCTCAAATTTGGTTGATGTCGACACCGAAATATATTCCCTTGTCACATTTAATAATAGAATCAGGCAAATCCCAAGCGAGCTGTTTTTGCAAAGTACATAGCCCCAAAAAACAGACAGGATCTGAAAGGCAATAGCTACACTATGTACATAAGGACTATACATGGAAAATAGCATCAATACAGAAATTATAGCAAATGCAACAATTTCTTTTGTGGAAAAGAGATTATCTCTTTTCTGATGCACCATTTCCATTTTTTCCTCCTTCAATAAACGCTTTTATCTTCTGAACATAGACTTCATAATCGAACCACTTTTCAGCAGTCATGCGACTCATCATTCGCATTTGTTTATATTCTTCGTCTTTCACAGCGGCCACCTTCTTTAGCACATTAACCATCTGATCCCCAGTAGCATCTTCCAAAAGAAAGCCGTTAATTTCATTTTTTAAATATTTCCCGACACTGCCAGTTGAGTTCGCTATAACCGGTGTCCCCACCGCCATACTCTCAGCCAATTTAGTGGGAAACCCCGCGTCTGATGATTTTCGCTGCTCCCTCAGGAAAATTGTATAATCAGCGCCACTCAATTTACTATAAACCTTTTTCTGTGGTACTTTTCCTGCGATTGTAATATGTGGTGCCACCCGCGAAAACAGTTTATCATCACGAATGTTTTCCCTAAGCTGTTCTTCTGTTGGCCCATAGAAGACAAACGAAAACTGTGCGGCCTCGTCCCCTAATTTTTGTATTGCTTCAGCAATAGGCTTTATGATTTCTTTCCCTTTACCCAAATTTCCTGAGAATACTATTTTAATGGGTGTAGTAACCGAATGAACAGAAAAATCTATATTTTGAATGTCGAGAATCGTTGGAACCAATAATGCTCTGTATCCTTTCCTTCGATAGTATTCTTCAAAGAAAGGGCTAATCACGATATAGCCGTCTGGTCTTACGCTATCAATTTCTCGGATATACTCTCTGTAATAGGGATTTAATTTTCCAAACATAAAAGACGATGGATCGTACCACTCACATTTTTCTACAAAGACTGGTATTCCTTTTCCTTGCGCTATTTTGCAAATATGAGGCAGTGCATAGGTAATCGAGTTTACAAAAATTGCTGTATATTTGTTTTCTGAAATGAGCTTCTTTACACATGAAGCATACCGCGATGCTACTCCTATTCCAAGTTGCGTAATCCGATTCTGTGCATATTGCATTGAGATGTAATTTACATTTTCGATTTCTAATGCCTTTGCTTCCGAACAATCCAAATTTGCGGAGACAACTGTAACATTAGCCTCCATCGAATGAAAGGCCAAGACAAAATGCCTTGCACGTGACGAATAGGCACTGCCATAAGGATACGGTTTATCCGTTATTACCAATATATTCATTTTCGCTTCACACCAATTTTGTCTATCAGTCTTTCCCACTCTTTTAAAACCCGGTCGGTCTGATACTGAGCCACGCTTTCTTTTGCTGTCCTCCCGAGTTGCTCCGCCAAATCCGGGTTATGCAAGATCGTTCTTATTGCTTCAACTAATTCCTGTGTATCGCCACAGCGAATCGTCAATCCATTCACTTTATTAGTAATCAATTCTTCTGCTCCTGCATATTGCGTTGTTATGCATGGCAATCCCATCATCATCGCTTCTATACAAGCATTTGAAAGACCTTCATAATTTGATGTCATCACAAATATAGAAGCATCACAAATACTTTCGTGCAGGTTATCGACATTTCCTTTTAAAAATACTGTATTTTGTAAGCTCATTAAGCTTATCTGTCCCTCTAGCTTATCACGTAAAGGCCCCTCACCATATATTTCGCACGTCAACTCAGGATATTCTCTTACCAAAATTGCGATAGCATCAATAAGCATTTTCTGATTTTTTTGCTCGGCCAATCGTCCAACATTTACAATCCTTATCGCATTTGCTTTTGCCCAATCTATTGTTCGACAACATTGGATTGAAACTGGATTTTTTATAATGTACGCTCGCTTTTGGACTCTTGCAGAAAAACACGCTCGTTCATAATCTGTTTGAAACACTACTGCGGTTGCTTTTCTATAAACATGATCGCAGTAGTATTGCATCAATCTACTTCTACCATCATTTCTTGGATCATTGCGTTCCGACACAATGATCGGAACATCTAATCCAATTGACGAAGACAAAACCAGCGCATTTATTCTTGCCACAAAGGAAATAATGCAACTGGGTTTTGTACGAGTAATATATTTTCTTATGCCTTTTGCCCAATCAAGCGTATTCTTAATATATGAAGTGGACTTGCCTACCATATCAATTAGGTTTATCTTCTCACTGAGTTTGTATTGGACATCATTTTTTAGGAGCATAATGATATCAACAGCCCATCCACTATCAACGAAATGATTTGCCAGAATCGAAATAACTCTTTCCGCTCCACCTTTTCCCATACTTCCGATAAAGAAGGTCAGCTTCTTCATTTTTAGTATCCTCTTCCTTATGAGATGTTCTGAAAATTACATTTCACTCATTTTGTCAAAGTATGCGTTATAGTATTTTTTTGTAATCGTCTGTAGGTCAAACGATTTTGCTTTTTCAATATTAACCGCACGTACTTTTTCTCGGTTTATACTATTAGCGAAGTATTCGATTGCTTCAGCAAACCCAGATACATCATCAGGAGATAGTAGTACCCCGGAGCTATCACCTGTAATTAAATCTCTACTTCCGCGTATGTTAGTTGCAATTATTGGCAGTCCACTAGCCAGAGCTTCCATGACTGCAACAGGGAGCCCTTCTCTATACGATGGAAACACAAAAATATCAGCCGCTTTATAAAAGTTTTCAGCGTCTGTTCTATACCCTGCAAAAACCACTCTGTTATCAAGGTTTAGTTGTTTTGCTCTTTGCTTATGTTTACTTATTAGCGGCCCACTACCACAAACAATGTAGTAAATATTTGTTTGGGGTATTCTATGTAATGCTTCGATAACAATCCCGTGATTTTTGTTCTTATTTACCTCGCCCACCGATAAAAGCACTAATGCATCATTGGGAACGCCAAATTCACAACACATTTTTACGCGTTCAGCCTCTCGGACTTCGTCGGTCACAGCATACTTTCTTACATCAATTCCAACTCCAGGTATGTAGCATACCCTCTTTGCGTGGAATCTTTTTGCCCTTTCATAATCTTCTGTATTTATTGTGATTAATACATCCGTATATTTCGACAACCACTTTTCAACAGGATAATAGATTATCCAATTTAATAACGGGGCCCCTGTATAAAAGTGAAAACCATGTGCCGTATATATAACCTTCGAACCTATTTCTTTTCTAGCTTTCCGAGATGCTAGCCGAGTTATCATCGCGCCAACAGGAGTATGGCAGTGAATAATCTCGAATTCCCCCTCATCTATCACTTTCTTGAGATTTTGATAGGCCACCAGATTTTCAATCTTAGCTGGATTCCTTGCAAAGGGTATATCATAGTAGTAATCACAATAAGGTATTACACATTCATTGGGATCTGTATAATCATTATGCGCCGCCACAGAAGTTTCCCATCCCATTTCTTTAAACATCTTTAGATATGGGATGTGGAATTCCATTATATGCATTTTGACAACCGTTGCAACAAACAGAATCTTTTTCACCATGAGTCTCTCCTCAGCATAAGTAAATGCGCATCTCTATCTATCAGGAGATAGCACTCTTTCTGTTTATATCTGTTTCCCTATTATCTGCCAATGCATTGACTGCTCCCTCTTCTACCCCTTCCGTGCTCTCCGGTACGAATAGAATCTTGATGGTAGCAAAGATGATTCGCAAATCTTCCAGCAGGCTTGGGTGCGCAATATACATCAAGTCCATTTGCAGCTTATCATACGGCGTGGTGTTGTACTTGCCATAGACCTGTGCATAGCCCGTCAGACCGGCTTTGGCTTGCAACCGCAAGGCGAATTCCGGCAGTTCTTCCATGTACTTGGCCGCAATTTCCGGGCGCTCAGGGCGCGGTCCCACAACTGACATATCGCCTTTTAAGATATCGATCAGCTGCGGCAGCTCATCCAGGCGAACTTTACGGATGATACGGCCAATTGGTGTGATACGTTCATCCTTATCTCCGGTCGACAACCGCGCAACGCCATCACTCTCGGCGTCCACCCGCATACTGCGGAACTTATGTACCATGAAGGCTTTGCCATCTTTGGTCAGACGACACTGCTTGTAAAATACCGGCCCGCCATCGGTCAGCTTAATTGCCAGCGCAATAACCAGCATCAGCGGTGACAAAACAAGAAGTACCAACCCTGAAGAAACGATATCAAACAAACGCTTTACAAACAGGTATTCCGGCTGTGGGTTATATCGCGTCACCCGCAGAATCGGCAAATGGAACAGGTGCATCGGCCGTGCTGCGCTCATCAGCACATCACCAATTCGAGGCAGCATATACACCTGGATTCCTTTCGCCATACAGTACTTGAGGATAATGTTGCGATCATGACTATGCACACCGCACAAGAAGGCAACTTTCATCTCGTTCAGAACTTCAAGACCACCATCCAGACACTCCTCTACCGTCGCTGTCGCCCGGATGTCAAACTTTTTGGTCAACCCATATTCATTGATCAAATCTTCCATTCCACGACGCTGATCATAAATGATTGCGGTAGGAAGCGGCTGGAACGTATGGAAATACCACTGGTGCGCACAATACGACCAAAGTGCCGCAATAAGTAGCTGCATGATAAAGGTCAGCAGTAACGGCCAGATGCTCGGCAAATGCTGCGTCAAAAGCCATGTAATCAGGTACAAAATGGCGTCCGTGATAAACGCTGCCAACCCTTGTGAATAGACCATCTCGGAAATCCGATATAGCGAAACCATAAAACCTTCATACACGCGTCCGTAGATGATATAGATCACCAAATAGATGCCAACGATTAGCCAATTTCCCCGATCATAGTATGGTGCGGCAACATTCGGCGCGTAGACTAAATACCAACACACCGCAAATGGTATGGTTATGAGTACCGCATCCATGCATTTAACAATTCGCAATGCCACGTTATGCAACAGGCTATCCACGTTTTCCCCTCTCACTTCTTTATCGTGAACAAATCACAACACAACTAAAGGTGCCGTCATCCGCCGCCATGCGGGGAATGACGGCACCTGTTTGATATTGTTAGCCGTATGTATTGACGCTCTTACTTTTTGCTCCCGGTCATAGTGGTCTGCTTGCTCTTGTTCTTTCGAGTCACAACCACAGCAACGACAGCCACAACAACGATAACAACGATCACCACGGGCAGTACCCAGCCATTGCCACCGTTATCCGTGGCCGGCTCCGCCTGTGTGGGTTCGGCGCTCGGGTCCGGTGTCGACACAGTGCCGGCGGCCGGTTCTTCGGTTGCCGCAGGCGCTTCGCTCGCGGCAGGCGTTGCCGCCGTCTGGGTCAAAATCAGAACCGGCGAAAAGTCGGTCATCGTGACCGTCACGGTGCCATCACCCGCAACAGCGTCGAGGATCTCAGCGTCATAGTTCAGGATGGCATTCTCAAAATCGCTGGTCAGCGACTCACGTGCCGCCTCGACGTCTGCCATATCGCCAAGGAAGTGGATTGCGATGATATTGCTTTCCGCCGTAATGCCGGGAACCTCCAGCTCCACATCAACGCTGCCGTTTTCACCCATCTGCTCAAGTGCACCAGCCGAAGCCGTCACATCAAAGAGGGCTGCAGGGGCAAAATCATCGATGGTCACACTCTGCTCAGTCTGTGCATCCGAAATCGCGGTGACTGCTTCCGTGACCAAATTCAGCAGATTACCGCCAACTTTTTCCAGGAACTGGGTGGTAGAAGTCGAGCGGGTAACGGTCTCGAAAATCAGGTTGACTTTTTCATTGTCAGAATACTGAAGGCCCGTCTCCGTTGTCTCATTGGCCTTTTCTGCGTAGGCCAGCTCCGGCAACTCAACATCGACCGTCTCATTGGCGGCCTGTGTCTGGGAAACAGGCGTCACTTTGATATAAGGCTCTGCATCCTCAACCACGTTCAGTACACTGGAATCTGCTGCCGTTTTCGGCTGCATTGTGATTTCCAAATCAGCTGTCGTGCCATCTGCCGAAGTGACCGACGCCTGTACGCCGTTAACCTCCTGCACGCTCTTGCTCGGTTGCCAGGCCGCAAACACCGGGCAAGCCATCATAGCCGCCATCGTGACGGCAACCACGCCTGAAACCAATCTCTTCTTCATGGGAAATTCCTCCTTCACTTTTGCTTTTGGCTTCTGCTACCATAGCTGTTGTAGTAATAACTGGAACGGTAATAGCGGTGATAATACATATTCGATTTGCTGTTCATATCGGCGCGGTTAAGCACAATGCCAAGCAGCGGTGTTTCCGTCCGCTTGAGCAGCTGAACCGAATTGTCAACAAGTTTTCGCGGTGTTGCACCACTTCGCACCACCAACACTGTGCCATCACAGTGGGGCGCCACATTCAGCGCATCGGCTACGCTTCCCAGCGGCGGCGTATCAATCAGCACATAACTGAATGTTTTGGCACAGCTCTCGATCATGTGGCTGAATCTGGTCCCTTCCAGCAGAATCGTCGGGTTAGCGATGGCCGACGTGGTTGGTATCATATATCCATTGGGAATATTGGTCTGATAGATCACATCCGACATATCCGCTTTGCCAGCCAAGTAATGGGCGCCCCCCACAATTTTCTCGGTACTGCTGATTCCATATTTGGTGCGCATCTCCGAGTTGCGATAATCGCAATCAATGAGTAGCGTAGGCGTGCCGACTTCTGCCATCATGCGCCAAAGCTGCATAACCAGGAAGCTCTTTCCCTCATTGGGCAAGCTGCTTGTCACCATGATGGTTTTAACCTCATCGCCACAAAAGCCCAAGTTAATACGGAACTGGTTCAGGGCTTCTGTCACATCAAAGGGCAGTTTCGGCATATTGCGAATCACAAGTTCTTTCATGCCTGCCCTCCCTTCGCTTGCCATGTGTCTTTTTTCATATGCGACTTACGACTCTTTTTCTTTCTAATCTGCTTATTGAAGTCTCCCAGATCACCTTCCGGGATGGTCGCCAGCGGTTGAATACCAAAGTAACGTGCTACATCGTCGGGTGTGACAAATGTGTCGTTCATCAAATAGCGAACCAACAGCACCGTGCAGCAAAGGATTGCGCCAAGCAGTGCGCCCAGCACGGTATTCCTGGAGTAGCTCGGGCTGGAGGCCTGGTTCGGTACAATTGCACTTTCCACCAGGTTCGGTGGGTCTGTCTCCATGACGTTTGGCAGATAGATGCTGGCCTGGTTCACCAGTTCGTTGGCAATATCCGCCGCCTGCTGTGGGTTGGGACTTGTCACAAGGATGCGCAGGATTCGCGTATCGGTTGTGTTGGTGATATTGATCATTCTTTCGAGCTGCTGATAGTCCATAGACAGCCCCAGGTTGTTGATAACATCCTGTAACAGCGGCCGACTGAGAAGCAGCTCCTGATAGTCTGCGGTAAGAGATGTACCGACCTGCAGATCCGAGAGGTCGACGACCGAATCATTGGATGCGGACACAATGTAGATGCGTGCCGATGCTTCATACTGCGGTGTGATCAGGAAATAAGTTCCTGCAAACGCGATCGCCGCACCTGCAATCAGGCTAAGCAAAATCTGCCACCAGTGTCCCCACAGCAGGTAAAACACTTCGACAAGGTCAATTTCTGTTGTTGTGTTTGCGTGCACCGGCGCAGTTTGCTTTGTCTGCTGCGTTGGGTATTCCATGCTTCTACCTTCCATAACGTATCCTTTTATGTTCTCTCGTAGAATAGGCTCACAATCGCCTGTTGCAGGCTGTCCTGATCCAGCGTGTAGGTAGCACTGCCTTCTTCGTCCGTGCCGGATTCACCGGCAATGGTTAAAAACGGTAACTCCTCATAGGTTTTCATCTTTTCGCCCAGCTCCGCCACTGTTCCGCTTCCCATGTCCGTCACCATGTAATCGCTCACTGCATCATAGGCTCGGATCACAAATTCCTCATCCTGCTGCGCCATTTTCTCTTTCAGTGCGGCCAGATACTGGCGCTGACGCTCCATGCGCGACAGGTTGGTTTCATCGTCCACACCTTTTCGGCTTCGCACGAAGGCCAGTGCCTGCTGCCCTTGCAGCGTTATGGTCTCGCCTTCCTGCAAACTGGGATCGATATCTGTAAAATCGGATGTGATCGTAACTGGCACGCCGCCAACCATATCATTGAGAATGGCAACCGCGTCCATATTCAGGGCCACATACCCATCAATGGTTTTGCCGCCCAGCATATTCGAAACCGCCGCCACGGCATTCCGGCAGCTTCGTTCGGTACCATCACCGTAAGCGTGGGCCGTAGCGATCTGTGCGGTTTGGGTTTGAAGGACTTCACCCGTCATCCCCAGCACCTGCACCTCCACCATGCTGTCCCGGTTGATTTGCAAAACCTGCCATGTCTGGTTGGTGTTATCTACAACCAAAAGCAGCTGGACATCGGCCTGACCTCCGCCGCTGTAACTCCCGTTCCCTTTTGCGGGCCCTTCCACGTCAATCCCCATCAGAAGGTATGTTTCCAACTGGGGACGTGGTGTGTACATGATACCGTTATACTCTATCGGTTCCGACTCAGCCTCTGTGACAACTTCGTTTGTCGCCTCAGCCGAAACTGGCAGGGCCTGACTTTGCTGCCATTGATCCAGCCCTACTGCAATAGAAACCAAAACGATAATCACAGCCGCAACAACAACCGCCGCCTTGATTCCATCGGATCGGCGGATGCGACGATTTCTGTAGCTACTCATGTTCTGGCGAAGCTGCAACCGGTCAGCCGCGCCGCGCTTTCCTGCATTCGCTGCCAGAAGGCAGTTCCCAGTTTTCGCTCAATCACACTTCGTCCCTCCCCCAAATTTGGTGGTCGTGTCGTCATGTTGTGCGCATCGCTGCCAAGCAAGGGGCACGCGGCCTCCTGCAGCAGTCGCAGTGCCTGCTTTCGGCTTTGCCAGCGCAGCAAACTGCCCGCGTTGATTTGTATACCAATCGGCAATTCCTGCAGCCGTTCCAACAACCTCCGGTTGTTTTTGCTGAACAGGAAACGCTCCGGGTGAACCAGAACGATTTGATAGCCCAAATCCAAGGACAGCGAAGTTACTTCTTCGATCTGGAAATCATTCCATTCGCAGAATGGCATCTCCAACAGCAGTGTATGTGTACCTTTAATGCACAGGCGCTCCAGTTCCTTCTGCTCGCTGATACCGGGGAAAAATGCGACCTCGGCCGCCGGAAGCATAATCGGCTGATCTTCATACTCCCCAAGTCCCGCCTGACGAAACTCTGCAAATGCCACATCGCGTTTCTCGCAAAATTCATGGATAGATTGTTCATCTGCATAATAGTGTGGGCTGGCACACAGTATTTGGGTTCCTTGAACCGCCATCTGACGAAGCATACGCATAGAGGTTCCGGCATTCGGGCTTCCGTCATCAATCCCCGGAAGAATGTGGGTATGCAGATCAATCACACGTTTTCATCTCACTCCTGCGCTCCTTTTTTCCTCTCAAGGAGATGTGGGGCATGTTTGCCTGAGTACCCTATGTAAGTAAGATAGGTATTCAGCGCACTGGTCATAGAATTGACCGTACTCACTGCATACCCAATATTTAGCAGATGATCCTGCCACTGCTGAAGGGTCAACTCCGTTATCGGCTGTAGATTTCCCACGAAATCTTGCGCGCTGTACAGAGTCTTTCTGTAACGCTTCATCATCATAACGCCTGTGCCTTCAGCCAATCGGTTGTTCAAAAAGGTTTCAATCTCGCCATCATCAAACAAGTTCTGCGTTGGCTGGCTATGGTTTGTAGGCACTTTCGGTACTCTCTTTCCGCGTAAACATAAATCGGTACGACCGATATAGGCCAGATAAACATTTAATGCACTTGTCATACCATTGACCGTGTTTAGCGCATAGCCCTCCTGAAGTAAGTAATCTCGCCAACGCTCTGTGCTTTGCGACGACTCAGGCAATTCATCACCAAAAAAAGTCACAACACTTTGCAAAACATTTCTGTAGCGTTGCAATGTGGCGAGTTTCGCTCCTGCAGTTTGCCGAATACTCAAGAAGCTTTCAATGGTCTGCGGATCAAACACGGAAACAAACTTCTTCCCATGCTCGGTTGGCATTCCGGCCATCCCCTCCTGCGCATTTGAAAATGGACAAAATGGTTCTTTTGTCTTGCTGTATTTTCGGCCAGGTGCCGAAAGTGCACAGAAAAGACGCCTGCCGCGATGTCGCGGCAGGCGCATTTTGGGTTGACAGATCGATATATCGACAAGTTCCATCGATATGGCAAGCAACTATTCTTCGGTTGTAAAAATGAAAAAGAACACTAGATGACGCGATTGCGGTTGCAAATCGACACTTTTCGTGGTAAAATTGGTAGGAATAGTTGATAGATGTCGCCGCTGGTATCGTCAATTATGTAGCATTTAGGACAAAAGAACCATTTTGTCTAACTTACCAAGCCGAGCTGTTCGAGCTGTTTGGCATACTCAAAACCTGTAGTAACAAGATAAATTCTTGTTGTTTCGATGCGGGAGTGCCCTAGCACATCGGCCAGCTTGACAATGTCATGGCAGGCCCGGTAAAACACAGTGGCAAATAGATGTCGCAGATTGTGGGGGAACACCTTGCCCGGCGACACCCCGGCAGCTTGGCACAGGCTTTTCATTTCTGCCCAAATCTGTTTGCGTGATAACGCTGTACCGTTTCTGGTGAGAAATATCTTCCCGGAAGCGGTTTTTGTTTTCTTGGCATATTTAAGCAACTTGCGGCACAGTTTGTTCGGTATCAGGATCGTGCGGATTTTCCCTTTCATTGTGACCTCGGCTCGTCCTCGCCTGGCCGCCTCCACTGTGATATACTGCACCTCGCTGACTCGTACACCGGTCGCACAGATTGTTTCCAAAAGCAAGGCTAATCGTTCGCTCCCCTGCTGTTGGGCCGCTGCCAGAAGCTTTTCGTATTCCTCCCTGGTCAACTCTTTCTCTTTTTCCCGGAATACACGGCGCTGTACCCGCAAAAAGCGCACCTGACAGTCCTGCCACCCCATGACTCGCAGAAAGCAGCCAATTGCGGCCAACTTAGCGTTGACCGTGGTCGGTTGTAGTCGCTTGGCTTGCAGAGCATCCTTCCAGGCAACCAGCTGCTCTTTGGTCACTGCCTGTCCCGCCAGCCAGGCTGCTAGCTCCCGGACGTTGCGAATGTAATTGTCCACCGTACCGTTGCTCCGCTCCTCTTTGTGCAAGTACGCTTCGAACTGCTCTATTGTCGTTTTTGTTATAACTCGCCCTGTCATGTTTAAACTCCTTCAAACGCTGAACGCACACTTTTTTGATATTCTTGGCTCATTATCAACGAACGATACCACACCCCGGACTAAAAAGCCAGCCCAGCTCGGCAGAGTTATCAAAAAAGCAACATTTGTGGAGACTCGAGTTATCGGTTTATGCGTGAATAAAAGCATCACCCCTTGCGTTCCGAAGTCGCAAGATGTGGCACGTTCTGTCTATCAATATGTTATCGGAGGTTAACAGATAATTTAATGCCAGCATGATGTAATTTATAAAGGGTGGATTACACCACCGAAAATTACATCATGACTGCGGCTCATTTGTGGCGAATGAAAAGACAGTTGTGATGAAGGAGGGATGCCCTCACACCTACTCGCACCTGCCAACCACACATTCCCACAAAGGAGGCAATTATGGAACTGACCTAGCATCAGCCGGTTTTCCGGAGGAAGTGCGTTGCTTTGCGCCGCTTTTTCTGAA
>ERZ1090860.346-NODE-347-length-28214-cov-8.435846_pt1 | contig 28214 bp, 33 predicted proteins | sample MGYA00478483_ERZ1090860 | MGnify/ENA primary metagenome ERZ1090860 (study PRJEB33644, sample SAMEA5815741) | chicken gut metagenome | biome: Chicken; feature: Gastrointestinal Tract; material: Caecum | place: Ireland | collected 2019-01-01 | study: A study of the...
ATAAGAGACAGTTATTATACTCTGCATTTTATAATTTTGCAATATTTTACCAACACGAAAAGCAGGAACTTACATTCCTGCTTTTCATACATTAGTTAAGTAAACTTCTGCTTAAGAAATTCCAGAAATAACGTCTCCAACTCCTGGTCGGAGCTAAGCTTATCTAGATAAGGAGCGAATTTCTTGCGCTCAAGCGAAATCGTTTTGCCTGGCTTTTTCTGCATTGCATGAACTACACTCGCATTCCACACTTTTTTCAATGCAGACACCGCGATGTGCGGCGGTGGGCAAGCCTTTTTGATGCACCGCATTGTGGCTACTGTCAGTTGCCAATCATTTGTTTTCAGCCTCTCCCAAAACAGCTTTTGCGTTTCCTCATCGTAATACGAAATCGCAACGCCGCACATCAAGTTCAAACACCGTTCGTCCACGGCATCAATCAGTGGATCGATTAAATAGGTGATGCGAACATCACGCTGAACATCATGAGATTTCACACCAAAAAAGCAGGCCACTGTTTCACGAGAAGTCAACCTTTGTTGAATTTCAACTGAAGTAGTTTCAACCAGATCACTTCGCCTTCCCTGATGTTTATGTACTTCCAACAACGCACGATACGCCCATCCGCGTTCGCTCGGCAGCAGTCCTTGACGCCGTTGGAGATTGGTCACTGTAGCGATCACAACGGCGCGGTCGTCGTCGACGGGCTCGATGTCAGACAGAATTTCAGTCCAACCCAGCAATTTGCAAGCGGCAACACGGTTATGTCCGCTTAGGATTTCATATCCATCGGCAATCGGACGAACCTTGATTGCCTCGATGAGTCCGTTGGCAGCAATGTCATCTGCCAAAGCGTTCAGGTTTTCTTCGCTATACGGCTTAAAGCCAATGTTGGCGGTTTGAAATGGACGTAATCTCTCAATCGGTAGTTTAGCTGTTCGTTTTCCTCCTACAGGCATCAGCTTTCCGCCAAACAAGACTTCATACGCCTGATCCTCTGCGCTCTGCGCTGCAGAAGGCGGTTCTGCCAGCGACACCGCCTCAGCACGCCGCCGCAGCGTCGAAGCTATATTGGGCTTACTCATGTGACAACACTTCCTCTGCCATCAGAGCGTAGGATTTTGCCGCTGAGCAGTCCGGTGCATAGTCCAACAGGCTCTCACCATAAGCCGAATGCTCTGCCACACGGATAGAATAGTCGATCGGCTGGGCAAACACATGCACAGACGAACCATAATTCAATTCAATCTGCTCTTTCACTGCCTTGGCGAGCAGCGTACGACCTTTGTACATAGTCAAAAGCAGACCGCATACAGAAAGGTTGGGCTGATAAGATGCTCGCACACGGCGTACCAATTCCAGTGTATCCGGTAAACCCTCTGCGTCCAGATAGTGCGCTTGCACTGGAATAATGACATCATCCGAAGCCGCCAATGCGTTAATCATCTGCAAATCCGGATGCGGGCTGCAATCGATCAATATGTAATCATACTGCGGACGAAGCATATCCACAATCGTTTTCAGCACATAGACCGGTTGGACATCGTCCTGCTCGCTAAACATAGATGCGGTCGCCTGCATGACCGACAGCCGTGTGGCAATACCGCTCAGTTTCTGATTTGCGGGAATCAAGTCGAGGGAATGCTGATGCTGGATTGCCTCGATAAGGTTTTCCGTTAACAATTCCGGACTGTCGATCGCCTGACACATCAGCGTGGCAAGTGTCACTCTACAATCAGAGGGGGACACGCCCATCGCTTTGGTAAGAGATGCTTGACTGTCGTTGTCGATTAACAGCACCTTTTTCCCCTGCTTGGTCAGTGCCGCACCAAGATTAAATGTCGTTGTGGTCTTCCCTGTTCCGCCCTTTGCATTCGTTATGCATATCACTTCACTCATTGTAACACCTCATTGATATTTTCGAACTAATAGTTATCTTTTTCTCCAAATCAATCTTATGACCCATGTTTCAACCGTAAATAAGTTGAATTATGTAGAAGATTCTGTTCTGAATGATAACTACTATTTCGCGCAATATCTAACAATGGGTGCACTGATCAACGGTCGGGTTTGCCTCATGCGTACCTACCGTGATGCAGTCCAGTGCGCAGTATTCCGCACTGTCACAATGATTTGCGCACTGCGAAACAGTGCAGCGGATCGCCTTATTGCATTGAGAATGATTCATGGATTGGACCTCCTTTGTTGGTTTGCTGTTATCATGCCCGCTAAATACGGTTTTATTCCGAATCTCGCTTGTAGAATTATCAAAGCTCCAAATTAAAAAATCCATTTTTAATAGTCCTGAATATTGGACATAATATCTGTTTTTATTATTATTGCAAAGAGCCTATCTCCAACGTGGTTGTTATTGCATTTAATCGGCATCTCTATCTTTATTCTTTGCAAGGCAACCGAGAAACAGGGTGCTCCATCCGCTCTTTTATCATCGGTCATAGGTTTTTATATCAATCCTCCAGTCATAGCCAATACTTATCCTTTGAAAGGAGCAGGCAAACATGAACGAGCCAATTATTCAAAATACGATGCAGCAAGAGGACATGAATTATCACATTGGAACAGACGGTAAATGCTATCCCGATCCAACACCGGCGAATTATCCATGGTTCGGGGCTGAACGGCTTCAGTATATGAAACGCAATGAGCCAGAGTTTTATCAAGAAATGGTAGCGACCGGAAAACTGAATGCGTATTTAAACGACGTAGAGATCCATGCACAGGACGAACTAAACCGAATTATGTTGTCCATGGCAAAGCACGACGGGACAAATGATGAACTAAAAGCAACCGACCTGCAGAAGTGGATTGGTCTGATGAACAATTACCGTCACTGCGCAGCTGAGATCGTGCGCAAGGACTGGGTGTACAACTAAACCGCACCTCGCACATAGAACAAGCAGCAGCGAGAAGAACAGCGTCTGCTGCTTTTCTTCTCGCTGCTAAGCGCCGCTCTGACAATGCGATCGACACCTCATTTTATTTCAGCTTGCCGAATTCTGGTTTTTTGCAGTTTTTCCTTGACAAAGGCTGTCAAATTTGTTATTCTATTTTAGCAAGATTTATTGCAATGTATCTATCCGGGTGTAGCGCAGCTGGTAGCGTGCTTGACTGGGGGTCAAGAGGCCGCAGGTTCAAGTCCTGTCACTCGGACCAAAAAGTACCGAAATTCACGTTTTATCGTAAGTTTCGGTACTTTTTCTTTTGCTTTTAAATATTACTGGTTTGCTATGGATTGCTCTATTACCAACGTACTACCAACAAATAAATCGCGCCTGCAAGCCAGATTTATTTTAGTTCAAAAATAATTTTAGAAAAAATAGTAGAATACAGTTGACTTTAAGCAGAATAGCGTTTATAATAAAAGCAAGTTCATGAGAGAACAACGGCGCACTTCGCGTCAAAAGACACAACCGAAGAAAGACTTTGCAAGAGAACCAATATCGGTTTGATGCAAGGCTTTATAATTGTGTGTTTTGACGTGAAGTGCGCTTTTTCTTTTCTTGAACTGTATCTTCCTATTTTACATATCCATATTCCTCCCGAAATGGGAGGAACACGCGTCGCTGATGTAGTCGGCAGCATACCAGCCTTCCAAGCTGGGTGGGCGGGTTCAAATCCCGTGCGGCGCTCCATGGCCGGGAAACGGCCTACATACGGATTGCGCCTTGTGTCTGAATATACGGCGAAAGAGGTGAAACTTCCCTCTCCTGCTTTCGCACCGACGCAATCCGCATAGCATACTCCTTTCTCTACTCGGCGGTATCTCCGTAACCGCCGAGGATATGCCGCGACGCAGTTGCACGAGACGGTCGCAGGAAAAAACGAAAGGTTGATATTATGAAGGCTATGTTGTCTCAGCCTATGGATGGAAAAACTGACGATGAAATCATAGAAACCCGTGAAAGAGCAATTTCAGCGCTGAAAGAAAAGGGATATGAAATTGTTAACACTCTTTTTACAGACGAGTGGTACAGCAGAGAAAAGATGGGGGAACGCGGTGTTGTACAGATTCCCCTTTGCTTCCTTGCAAAATCACTTGAAAATATGTCTCTGTGTCATGCGGCATACTTCTGCAAGGGATGGGAAAACGCTCGTGGATGCAAGATCTAGCATGATGCAGCTGTTGCGTACGGGTTGAAAATTATTTACGAGCAGTAATTTTGAGCGGTGGCGGAATAGACGTTCCTGCGTTCCTACGTGGGATGGTAAAACCGGACGGGCGGTAGCCTGAATGGTAATAGTAGACGCAAATACAAATCCATGAGGATTCCACAGTAGACGGTTTGTGCCGCAGTGAGGGTTGAGACTACGCGCCGAAAAAGTGGAGACAGTTGGAGAACATTATACTCAAATCATGGAGAAAAAGGCACATGCTGTGTGAAAATCACAGCCCGCTCAAAAATTATAAAATGGTGGTTTTGATGATAAGTGCGAATTACTGGAAAATATGGAACAATCTAAAAAACGCTAACTTTTTCAAAAATTTCAATCGCTGGTATGGAGGAAACACATCGCCAACAGTGATGTGTGATTCAGAAGAAAAGGATCGAGACGGTATTCCGATTAAACAGTATTCTGACCCCATTATTGCAGTAGACAAAAGTGGAAAACCGCATATTTCTGTGGAAGTGACTGATTATGAAAACGAAGAACCGAATCGTTTTTTCATAGATGCATATACAGGTGAAGAACTGGAAATCGACAGATGGAAGTATATTGAGCGATAATATAATTCGATTATAGCATAGAAATGGTTTGTTGAAAAAATTCCGCTTACGGTATACAGGGCAGCCGCAAACCTACGCAACGCCCCAACATGGGGCGTATACGCCTCACAAACATTTACGGTGATGTAATCGGCTTTTAACCGATAAAACGGAGTTCAAGTCTCTGGTGGGGCACCATTACCGGCGCGAGAGAAAGAAACTCGCGAAGCCGGTTTGATAGCCGATGATCTTCGGCTAAACAATCATCGTTCACGAAACGATGGGCTTTACGCATAGCAAATGCGGGAAAGGAGTGTTGAAAATGAAGCGATGTAGTCAGACTTTTTGTGATATGAAATATAAGGTGATGTAACGGGCCAACGGCGGCGGCCAGCAGAATGCGCCGGACATGACGCATTCGTGCTTACGCAAAAGAAAAATATATTTGCGCCATAAGGGAGAAAGGTTATGAACAGGATTAGAGATCAGGACTGATAACGTTAAATACGACTATAAAATGGATAACTGCATTCGTTCATCTACGTTAAAAAATGCGGATGAACAAAAAGTGTTGCGCGGCGGTCGGATTGGATAAAAGGTGACGGCGAATCACGTTGAACCCGCGCAACGCTTTATATGTCCTTGTAAGCTCAATAGGGTAGAGCTTCCCTAAAAAGTGGGTGTGGTTGCCGGTTCGAGTCCGGTCAAGGGCAACCGTTGGCGATGCACTGATGCACACTGCGGTTAGAAGAATTTTGCGAAGGCCAAGCAAATGACTGTGGAAAGACACTATGCCGGGAGAAGGCCAATCCCGGCGAATATGCTACTGTAGCTCAGTTGGTAGAGCATCTGATTTGTAATCAGCAGGTCGGCGGTTCGATTCCGTCCGGTAGCACCAATACACGCCCCTAAGTCTTAACAGGGCGGCGGGGTGAAAATTTAATATCTTCCCAGACGGGAAGCATGTCTTGACGGCGTGGAAAGACACGCAACTGTTTCTGATCTCCCCTTTCGTGTACTGCAATATGCGAAACAAGGGGCGCGGCTTGGTTGCAGCCAAAAACCGCGAAAAAGCGCATGCGCATCTACTGGTTAGCGCACCACACGGGGGGATTCCCCTGAAAACGCGCACAACAGGGCGGCGAGAAGTAGAAAATTCAAGGAGGTTAAAAACTTGCTTGTGGCTATTTGGTGTAACCGCCGCCGATACCCGCGAAAAGCGGGTATATGGGTTCTGAGATAGGTCTTTTCGGGTTCAAATCCCGTGGAACCCAATCGCCGTGCGGGCGAGATTTCACCTGAAAGCCGCTTCTGCAATAGCGGGGGCGGCGAAAACGGTTCCTTGGCGTGAAGGTCGCGCAGACGGCTCATAACCGTCGGGTCATGGTTCGATTCCGTGAGGAACCACCAAATGAAAATTTAAGTTTAATGAGGTGAAAAAATGACTAAGCAAGATTTGTACGACAAGGTATCGGCAAATATCGGCATTTCCAAAAGCACCGTCGGAAAGGTGTGCGATGAAATGATTGAAGCATTGAAGAGCGCGCTTAAAGATGGCGAAAAAATCAGTTTGACCGGATTCGGCACTTTTGAGATCGTGGAAACGAAAGCGAGAAAAGGGCGCAATCCACGAACAGAAGAACCGATTGATATTCCGGCGGGAAAGAAGCCGAGATTTCGTTTCTCCAATCCTGTAAAGGAAATGGTAAAACGTTGATTTGCACTGCCCTATCCCACCAAAAAACGGGATAGGGAAATATCGGGGTGTAGCCAAGCGGCAAGGCATTTGACTTTGACTCAATGATCGCGGGTTCGAGTCCCGCCACCTCGACCAATACACACAAAAATAATATGAAATGAAAGGGTGACAAAATGTTTCGAACAAATGTAGTTAAAAAGTGGTTTGAAGTCACCCTTGAAAATGAAATCGGAGAGACTTCTACGTTTCGCATTGACGCAGAAACAGAAACGGCGGCACGTCTGATGTGTGAGCGAGACGGATGGAGAATTGTTTCTTTGATCGAAACGAAAAAGTGAAAAAGAAAAATCCTAAATTTGTAGGATGATGATAGCCAATAGGGGCTGTGAACTGTTTTGTACAGTTTGCAGCCTTTTTTTGTTTGCCTTGAAAGGTGAGAAAAGATGTTAAATCGGGAACAACAGGATGCCGTTCGTCGAGGGAAACCAATCATGTGGAACGGACTAACCCTGTTTCCAATATTAGTGTCAGATTACTTACAATTTTCTGACGCAAAAATGGGGCTGATGGTATCGCAACAAACGCTCCCTGTCAAATACGTTTGTATGCGCTTTCTGGAAGCCTTATACGCAATGGACTACGACGCAAAACAAAACGGCAATTCCGATGGTGACGGCTTGTTCGTTCGTCTGATGATTTTCTTGCAACTGGCGTTGCGGCTACCTGTCAAGAAAAACGAGGACGGAAAAGAATACGTTGAACTCTATCTTGCCACAAACAAAAGCGAACCGCGCAAATTGGTATCCATTAAAGCGAAGCAAGGTGATGTGATAGCAGAAATAACGCCAAAGAACTTTGGAGAACTGCGAACTATCCTTGCGGCGCAAAACGGGATTGAACTTCCGGACGAAACAGACAATCCCGATCTGATTCAGGCAGAAAACGACATTGCGGCGCACAACGCGCCAAACCTAAAACCAGACTTTGAAGCACTGCTTTATTCGATTGCTGTAAAAAGCGGAACGCAGCCAGAACAAATATACGATTGGACTGTTCGCCGCTTTATGTTGACCGATCAAGCCATAACGAGAACAACAGGACACTTGATTGCAGCACTGACAGAAGCTAGCGGTGGAAAGTACAAGAACGGAAACCCATTCCCATCATGGAAATACGACCGAGAAGAAGGGTGCAGAGCGCTTACCAGTTTTGACGCGCTGCAAAGTAGACTTTCTGGCTCGGTAGAAAAAAGATAACAAAGGAGGACACAAATGAACGTATACGGTTCTATTAACGGCATGACCGTTTATGCGAAGGGAACGATGCACTTAAAGTGCTTCGACCCAACCACGAACGATCTTGTTTTTTACTCTGATAAGATCATCACTAATCAGCTGCAATCCACGGTAAATCTGGGCGCAATCAACGCTGGTATCGGCAATCCGGTTGTGATTCAGATTCCCGATACGCCGTCTCTGACGCAGACCATTACCGCCGGCGACTTCTCTCTTGCGGCTCGTGCGCTGTCGGTTGGTTCTTCTGTTGTTTACAACGGTGTTGTACCGGTAGATGAAGCTATCGCTGCTACTGGAACTACTCTGACCGTCGGACAAACCCCGTGCGCACCACTTGGAGGTTGCGACATTGTATGTACGATTAACAATGACAGCACTTCCTACCTGATTGATGCAACGTCTATGCAGGTACAGGGATTCACGGCAACCGAAGGAACTACATACTGCGTACATTACTATACCCAGTCCGCAACGGCGATGCAAATGAGCGTTGACACCCTCATGTCCCCTGCTGTGGTTCGTTCTCTGTATACCATTCCGCTGTACGCAACGGAAGCGGGACAGGGCGCGAGCAACAAGGGTTCTCACGTCGGCAACGCATACATTACCGTACCGCGTATGCAGTTTAACGGTGATGTTTCCACCGAAGGTTCTCAGACTACGGCGGCAACCACCAACCTGACTGGTACTGCCCTCTCCTACAACGAAGCGTGCGACGCTGGTATTCAGTGCGGCTCTGCTGCATCCCCGAAGCTGGCATACATGGTCGTTGAGATTTTCGGAAATCCCGATCAGTTTGTAGAAAGCCTTGCGGTTGTCGGCGGTAACGAACTGGATGTTACATACGACGAAGGAACTACCATTCCAGTTAAGTATGTCATGCCGGACGGCTCTCTGGTTACTCCGCTTATGAGCAATCTTAACTTTGCGGTTGCGGAGGGAAGCGACCAGTACATCACGGTTTCCCCTCTCGGTGTTGTGACTGGCGTGACAAACGGTACTGGAACGGTGAACATCACTTCCAAGTACAATGCCGACCTGACTACGGCGGTTCAATGCACTGTCACCGGCGCGCCCAACCCACCGACTGAGAACGTGACATTTGCATTGACCACTCCCTCCCCTGATGGTTCAAACACCATTGAGGGCGGCGGCGCAAGCATGACTGTCACCGTAAACGTACAGAACGGAACTTCCAGCGTCGTGCTGACCGCAACCAAGACTGCGGCGCAGAGCATCGCTATTGGCGGTACTGATTCGTCGGATGTTTCTGCGGGCGGCGGCGACACAGACCCGACCTACACCGTGAACACAACCAGCGTTTCTTCTGCTGGCGGCAGCAAGTCTTTCACGCTGACCGTTTCGGAAAGCAACAAGACTTCCATCACATACAATGTGACGGTGACTGTTGCAGGTTCTTAATTAGCCCACATCTTTTTCATATTTCTCCTTTCGTGGCGACTCAACTTTTTTGTTGGGTCGCCGCACTTTTTATATATATTTATGTTGACTTTGACCAAGTAAAATGGTATTATAAATATAACGTAACGGCGCACTTCGCGTCAAAATCAACAAAATAATAAAGACCTTGTAAACGAGCCAACAACCGGCTATGCGCAAGGCTTTATAGTTGTGGATTTTGACATGGAGTGCGCCTTTTTTCGTTTCTGCGAGGTGAACATATGAACAGCAGAATTGTGCTGGAACAACAAACGATTAGGACAATCGAAAGATTGCTTTCAAAAAAGCGCGATGTAGTTTTGCGCTCTACATACGGAGAAGAAGTTCATTTGAAAGAAGATCGCGGTCGCGTCAAGGTTCTGTCCGCCAGCATGAAACTGGAATATGTGCAGGAACGAAAAGATAATATTTGATAAATTGATTGCGGTGATATTGAAATGGGAAAAGTATATGACGGGATAATGGGATTTGTTGTTGGAGACGCACTTGGCGTTCCGGTAGAATTTCAGATCAGAGATTCGTTTGAGATAACCGATATGATTGGCGGTGGCAGTCACAAGCAGCCAGCAGGAACATGGTCGGATGATAGTTCAATGACTTTAGCAACTGTAAAAAGCATTGAAGAAATCGGGTATGTACGATTACACGACCTGATGAACAAATTTGTGGAATGGATTGAAAACCAAGAATTTACACCGAATGGAGAAGTTTTCGATGTTGGACAAACAACATTTAACTCTATTGTAAACTATATAAAAGGAACAAGTTTACAGAATTGTGGAGGTAGAAAACTATCGGACAACGGAAATGGCGCTCTAATGAGAATGCTTCCAATTGCGTTATATATACATACAAAGAAAAACGTACAGGATAAAATAAGCATTGTTCTAAATGCCGCATCAATTACGCACAATCACATCATATCCCATATAGCTTGCGTAATATATTCTTTGATGGCAGATAACATACTGAAAGGAATGTACTCATTTCAAGCGCTATCTAACGCTGTTCATGTCGCAAGAATTTTTTTCGAGAATATACCGGAGTGGAAAGAATACGAAAATATTATAAATGTTCCGTTGCGTTCGAGAAATGAAATAAAAAGTTCTGGATATGTTGTTGATACACTTGAAGCATCTATATGGTGCATTACAAACACTGATTCATATAAAAGTTGCGTTCTAAAAGCGGCAAATCTTGGTGGAGATACAGATACGATTTGCGCAGTTTCGGGTGGAATAGCGGGACTTATTTATGGATTGGGAGAAAAAAATGGAATACCAAAAGAATGGATTGAAATAATTGCTCGTAAGGAATGGATAAAGAACATATGCAATAAAATGGAAGAAAGGATAAAAATAAATTAAACACTTTCTTGAATTAGCAAGAGAGTAAAGCCAATTGGGGCTGTAAGTCACAGAAATGTGACTTACAGCCCCTTTTTTGTTTGCATCGGAGGTGGTTTGATTGGCTGAAATTGAATCGGAAATACCTATTTACTGCGCGAAGTGCGGAGAGGAATTAACTGTTGAGAACGGACGTCTCGCCTCCCCTGAGTGGTACGGAGAAACGAGATTTGTACATTACTGTAAGAAGTGCCAGAGAGAACAGTTCACAGAGTTTGCGTATCTGATTTCTCCATACATGGCGTTTTATGTTTGCTGCGCGGCCTATAACATCCCGTTTATACCTGAGTGTGTTCCCGAAATGGGAAAGATTTTTGATGGGTTTTCGTGGGATGTTTACCTGAGAAACATTGATGATGCAGATAAGTCAACTCGCGTGGACGGTGAACCGTGCGCGTTTTCTGATGGAGTAACCGATGTTGAAAAACTGTTTGGCATTTCGGTTAAAACAAAGATCAACGAAGAAGTAACATCTGAAATGTTGCAGTCGGATTCGCATGGAACGAAAACACAGCAAAAGAACTGGGGCGTTCGTGCGGACTATTCCAAGGAAGATTATAACGAACTTGATAGATTGTACGCAATTCAATCTAAGTCCTATGAAGCAAACGGAATTGATGCTGAAATGGAGTTCAATATCCGAGAAATTTGCAAACTTCTTTTGGTTTACAGCAAACAGTGTGCAGCGGGAGAAATTAAGGAAGCAAAGCAGACATACGACGTGATTTCCAAGATGAAAGCCGACAACCTGATGCGTAAGAAAGACGAAGCACCTGTTTCGGCGGCTAAAATTGACACAATGGTTGCTGCGTTGGAGCGCAACGGATACGCAAAGGATGGGAAACTGCTTCCATACGATAAGCTGCTTGAAATCATACGGGAAGATCACCCTGTTTACCCTATGGGTAAAGATATTATCGACCAAATTTTGCTTGCTATTTGGAACGCATATAGACGGAATTGCGGCCTGAGCGAGACGGATACACTTCCTATCGAAATGCAAATTGACCAGAAACTGGGTGAGTTCCAAGAAGGAAGTACAGAAGCAGAAAAGAAACTCATTGAAAGTCTTGAATTGCCACCGATGAAATACGAACAAAAGGAGGGATAAACAGTGCCAGCGGGAAAGTATTGGAACCCGACGCTTCATAAATGGGTGAAGCGAGGTCAAGCCAGAGAAGCCAATTATGACGAAATGATGGATGATAACTGGGCACTCCTGCTTTCCTACTGGCGTTGGTATCCTGATCGAATGTTGGCGGTTCTTGAAGGAGAGGATAGTGATTACACGCTTGCGCTGATTCAAGCACTGAATATTCGCGTTATGGCTCGGTATCAACAGGTTTTTATCACTGGTTCTCGTGGAACAACAAAAACATACTCGTCATTTCTTGCAAAAATGAGTGAGGGGTGTTTGTGGCCGGGTGAATTGATTCGATATTTCGGACCTTCTTTGAAGCAAACTGCTGATATTGCGGACGCGACGCTTACGCAGATCAGAAAGAACTACCCTGCTCTTGCGGATCACTGGTTGAAAACACAGAACTCAAAGGAATCGTTTGAAATGAAAACGGAAACGGGTTCTGAGTTTACAATTACCACAATGCGCGGTGATAACTCGCATCAGGTTTTGTGCGAAGAGGTTGGGCAGGAAGAACAGCCGATTTTCGACCACAGAAACTATCGTAATGTTATCCTTCCGTCTATTCGTTTGCGGCATCAGGTGGATAAAACTCCTGACCCAATGCACATTGATTTCAAAAAGCAGTACATCACTTCGGCTTGCAGACAACAGAACGAAACGTATCAATACAGATGCGATATTCTAAAGGCAATGCAAAACGGAGAAAGCGCATTTATTATTGACTACCCGTGGGAAGTTGCTGTTTTGTCTGGTATACGCGATCTGGCGTGGGCAGAGGACTTACGCCGAAAGCTGACCCCGGAGGAATGGATGCGAGAAATGGAGAGCCGCTACACAGGAGTTAGCGAAAACTCTGTTATTCGTGATGAAGTTCTGACCGAAGCAAAGAAAATTATGGTTATGGAAACCCACCATTGTCAAGACCCGAACGCAATATACGTTATCGGATATGACGTATCGCACGAAGAAGGAGCGCGGCACGCGATGTGCGCCGTTGCAGTAGTCAAATTGACTAAGCAATATGGACGCGGAAAGAACGATGTGTATTTGAAACAACTGGTGTATGTAAAAGACATGTTGCCAAATGAAGCATCGTTGCAAGCGCAGTATTTGAAAGAAATGTGGCGGCGCTATTCTATGGATGGCGGCGCAGGAACATATATAGCCATTGATAACAAGCAGTACGGTAAAGCCGTAACTGAACAACTGATGAAGGATATGGGAGACGGACAACCATTATGCTGCTGGAACCATGATTATCCTGAGTTGGAACAACCGTATGCGCTACCAGTTATATACCCTGTTGTAGCAAGTACGGGTTATCGGGAAACTGGTCACGGAGACCCCGACGGAGAAATGCTGAAATATGCAGAGGTTCAGTTTGAACAAGGGAATGTGCAAATTCTGACCACAAACATTTACGAAGGAATTGACGCTTACAAGGCATATCATAATTTGAAAACGTCGGATGAAGATGTGACATTCTCCATTCCGTATGCAAAATGCCGTGAAATGTGCGGTCAGATTATGAATCTGAAAAAAAAGCAAAATGCCATGAACTGGTCAGAAAAACGCATATCCAACTCTATCCAGCGCGATATGTGGTCTGCGTTCAAGTACGCATTGCGATTCGCGCAGCTGTTAGAACGCAGGAACCTTGTTGAATCCAATCGGAGAGAATCGGACTGGGAACCGGCTATCAAAAAAGTTCAGCAATCGAGACTCCCAGCTATGGCTAATTATCGACCGCGCGTTTTACAACACAGAGGAAGGTTGTTTTGAGATATGGGAAAACGCTTTTGTGTATTCGCGCTTCCTCTTTCGGAAGAAAATATTACATATGCGCAGAAACAGATATTTAGCATGATTTCTCCAAACTGCGTTTTGATCTATACAGATAAAAAGCGGGTTAAGGGAGGGCAAAAGCTGAAAGTATCTGAGTTGAACCAGCGAGATCAAGCATGGATTCAAACTTGCCAAGACAGCATTGTAGCGGATATTCTGGAAAACGATACGGAAACGGGAGAACGAATGATGCGTTTTCTGGATTGTTTTGCGGAAGAGCTTGAAAAGGTAAAGAACAGAAAGGAAAGAGGTGAACAGAATATTGGAACAGAATCAAGAGAAACCGACCACTATGTACGACAAGATGCTCCAACGGTTTAACGAAATTGCTGGACAATATTCTGGATTGCCGCTTAGTTCTGTTATGTATGCTTATGATCGAGCATCTAACAACCCGTATATCCAAAATAGGCGTGTTAAGCAAATTTCCTCCCTCCCTGCTGAATATAGCAAGGATGATGTGGCAGACGCAATTCGGTCGCCCGGAGAACACGAATTGATGCTGCGGCAGACACACCATGCGTTGGAAGCAACCGCATATCCCATGCTCAAGATCAGAAAAGTGTACACGGACATTTTGACGTATCGGTACTACACTTCTCCACATTATATTGACGAAGAAGATGCGAAAAGCGATACTTTCAAGCGAGAAATGCGATTGCTTGATAAGTTCAATCAAGAAATCGACCCAAAAGCAACGGCGCACAAGATGGCTGGACAAGCATTGCAAGAAGGAAAGGCTTTCTATGCTATCCGCTACGAGGTGGATAAGGCACATAATAGCGTAAAGTTTGTTTTCCCACAACAACTACCATCAAACTGGGTAAAGATTGTTGGATTCAACAACATATCCGGTTACACGGTTTCTTTCAATCTGTTTTACTTTCTGCAACCCGGAACAGACTGGCGGCAGTATGGAGATTTGCTTGAGCCGTACATCTATGATTTCAAGGAAGTTATAGAAGAAACACCATCCAAGGTTGTGTATGCTTCTCATGGTTCATACCGAGTAAACCTGACAAAGTTTAATGAACTAAAGAAGGGCGCAAAAAATGGACTTGCTGGAAACCCTGACCCGTATATGCAAAACGGACGTTGGGCATATTGGGTCACACTTCCGGTAGAAAAGGTTTTTGTTTTTGAAATTGACGACACAAATCCGTTCGCGTGTTCGCCGCTCACTGGACTGTACCTTTCCATGCAAGCAATCGCACAGTACGAACAAGTACAACTGGAACTGGTGCAAAATCCTTTGGTATCGGTTATGACAGGTGAGATACCTTATAACAACGATCCGAACCGGCAAAACAGTGACCAGTACAAATTAAGCAACGGCGGTCGAGAACTGTTTGAATATCTCTGGTATCAGATGCTTGCGCAGAACAACACATCTGGTATTGGTTTGTATCTTGCTCCTGCGGAGAATCTAAAGCTGCACCAGCTGACAGAAGCACCGAGCGCAACAGAGATTTCTACAAACGGCTATGCCTACACCGTGGAAAAGTCTGGTTTGGCTGGGCTTATCCCAATCAGCGATAACCCGCGTGCTGGAACAGTCAATATCTCAATTCAAATTGAAGCGCGATATTGCCTACGCATTTACCAGCAGTTTGAGAAGATGATGAACTTTCTCTATTCTCAACTGAATCTGAAATACGAATGGCGTTTCCACATGTTTGGTGACATTTACAACGATGAAAAGATGCGTGCGGAAATGCAGAAGTCAATGACTCTGGGACTTCTCCCCGACTTGTATATATACAATGCACTCATGGATAGATCGTTGCTGGATGATATGAGCATGAGCGCAGCGGTAAAAGCAAGCGGAATATTGGATAAACGCATGCCGCTCATTTCAAGCTACACAGCAAAGAACGGAAATCCAAACCTTCCTCCCTCCCCTTCTGATGATAAAGGCGGCCGAAAAGAGGTTGAAGAATCCGAAATGACCAGCGAAGGGACGGAAGATTTCAAAGACGCGGAATAACAGCGAAAGCGACAAGTTCATATAAGAAAGCATCTCTTGATTTAGCGAGAGATAAAAGCCAATTGGGGCTGTGAATTACGATTTTTCGTAGTTTGCAGCCCCTTTTTGTTTGTAAAAAAGGATGGTGAAAATGACAAAAAGAGAATATTTCAACTACGAAAACCCCGCATTTTACAATTTGCGCGACCCGATGCGCGAAGTGATGAAATCTTTCCTTGATGCGGAACGATATTTCGCGGCAATCAAGGAAGTGGTATGGGGACGATACGCAATGCCGTATTTGTCGGATGCAATTCACTCGTTAGAACACAAACAACCGGGTCGAATTGACCAGTTTTCGGATGCAATGAGACAAGAGGGGTTGGAAATTGAATACCCCGGAACAGCGGAACTCGCAGAAACGCTTGAATCTTTAGACGAAGTTTTCCGCGTTTGTGTGGAACTGACGGACAATATCGACCGCGCATTGCAAATGTTTATTGACGTTGCAGATAAGCGAAAAGGAGAACGCGGACTTGCCACAACAGAAAAGCAAGGGAAGTTCCCGGCTTTGGCGCGGCAGGCAGAGCAACTTCAAATTGATAACAGCGCAGACAGAACCAAACTGCTTGAATCTTGGGCAATGTGGGGCAATCAGCCGAGCGCGTCCAGTTTCGATAAGTGGGTCAAATCCCGTTATGATTTGCCAGATGATGGCGGGGAGGATGACTAATGGCAATTAAGACAAAAGGTGATGCGAATTGCGGTCATGTCAGGGTTCTTTCGCAAGACCCCAATTTGAACTATGAAGTTGAAATTGATGTGATGCGTTCCGGTCTGAATGACAACCAATGGGACTACCGGAATGTAGACAGATTCGCAAAGACATTTCGTGGGACACCGATTCTGTGCGCCTTTATCGGTGAACGAGTTGGTGATGGACACAACATGGAGGAAAAGATTGACCCCGCAACCGGGCGCAAGCGTTATTCCTTCCTCTCCCCTACTGCGGAACGCATTGTAGGTGAGATTTACGACAGACCCGACGCTATTCGCTTAGAGGAACGCGACGGGGAAACGTGGATTATCGCTAAAGGAAAACTTTGGCGTTTCTATAATCCTGAACTAGTGGACAAGATTGCGCGACAGGGGCGCATGAAAGTGTCTGCTGAAACAAACGTCACAAAGGCTTTGCGTGCTTCCGACAGAGAAATTTACGAGGAATGGCAAGGTATTGGCGTGACAATCCTTGGGGACGGTGTTCCTCCTGCGATTCCCGGCGCAAACATTCGCGCCATAGAAGAAGTGCAAGGCGCATTTCACGAATTGCAGCTGAGAGCCGCCGCACTCCAACAAAAGCCGCAAACAAATAACAAAAAAGGAGTGAAAAACACTGTGAATGCAATGAGCAACAAAAAGCTGCTGAAAACAGTACAGGCGCGCTTCCCGGATTATCGCGTTCTCAACATGAACGATGATGGAACGCACGTCCTGCTGCTTTCGGCAGACGGTTCGCCTTGTGCATACAAGGGAAATGCAGAGGAACACGGCGTGGTTATCCCAGACCGCATTACCCCCATTACCCTTTCTGCGCAGCATCAGTTTGATGATGATGTTGCACTTTCCGTGGACATTTTCTCGATGCTTTCCGAAGCAGTCACCGAGACAAACGAGAAACGAGAGGAAATGCAGGCTCGATGCGAATCCGCAGAAAGCCGTGTAAAGGAACTTGAAAGTCAAGTAAAGGAAATGCAACAGCAAGAATCCGAACGCCGCATGAAAGCGTGCGAGGACGCTGTAAAGGCTGCTGCTGAAAAGGCTGTTTGCATGGGCATGGATGAAACCGTTGCCAATGAAGTGCTGGAAGATGTGAAGAATGGCAAGTACGGTTCTGTTTGCAACGCAGAAGGCAAGTGGATTGGTGATGAAAAGGCTGTGGAGGCCGTCATGGCCAAAATCGGAACAATGGCACTCAATCAAGCCGAGAAAAACCAGAAGCCGGTTGTCAGCTATTCCTTCTCGCCGGACTTCCTGAAAGCAAACAGCGCACAAGGCGAAGCAGACGCGATTGAAGCGTTGGTTGCGCGCACATGCCAGTAAACGAAAGGAGATGTAAAAGTACATGGCTTCTATTGCAAATACCTTTTTCGAAGTAAAGAACTCGAATCTCATCAATGATGCAATGCAGAACATTGCTGGTACGTTTGAAACGTCCAGCCGGCCAGACATTTGCGCTGCTGGTTTCCTTTGCGTAAAAAAAACGCTTATTCCGTGCAGGGGTTACACTGGCATCAACAACGGGAATCAGTGGGTGTTCAACGCGGCAACCAGCGGAGCGCCGGGAACGAACGGTGTAAAGCCAGAGATTTATGCGTTCAACAGCTACGATATTAACACCGTTACCGGAATCAACGGAAATACATGGCGACTGGGCGCTGAAACCGCCGGTCTGGAACTCCCTGCGGGCGAGATCGGCACGTTCACCAAGATTATCGAAGGTGAAATTTACCGTTTCGGAAAAGGCAACTTCTCCACCACCCCGACGTCCCTCCCGGATTACAAGTATGTCACGATTGCCAACGGTCTGCTGGTTGCATCCAATTCCGAGCCGACCGAAGGAACTGGATTCTTCTTCGAGATTTTGAACGCTTCCGCTGCGGAAAATTACACAGTTGGAACTTGGAACGGCGGCGAGTGCTACCGTGTTATCGCTAAGTATGCGCCGAATGTTGGCGCGTGAGAAAGGGGTTGAAAGAATATGTCTTTGAAGCTGAATAGCATTTCGAGCGATATTTTTTTATCGCATGAAGGAAACCAAACGGCAGGAATTTCCCGCGACGATCTGGTTGCTGGCGGTCGTCTGGTTGCAATGGAATATGCTGGTCGAATGACCAACATGGCGCGCAACAGCAAAGAGTATACGCCGGTTTTGAAAGACCAGCTTACTTACGCGACAATGGCACAGGGACACAAGGAAAAACTGATGATGTTCTGCGCCGCTTGCGCGTATGCACAGCAAGGAAAGCAGCCGCCGTCCTCTTATCAGGATGTTGTAAACGATGTTTCCTTGCAGCGAAACGGTACGTTCCTTGCTACGATGGCGGGAGTTGTCAAGGAAGTTATCACCCCTCTGCTCCCCTACACCATTGCAAATGCGGGCGGTATGTTGCTGGAAGTGACCACTGTTCCGATGGGTCAAACAAAGGAAATCACAGTACATAGCAACGATGTATTCCTGTTTGAAGATTCCGCACCGGGTTCTAACCGTTCTGCGTCCATGAATTACCTGTACGACGGAACGGTCACTCTGAACCCGCGTTGGTACACCGCAAACGCTACGATCAAATGGTATCAGATGGTCGCAAATGACACTGATATTGGCTGGTACTACAACGCTATCATGGCTGGTATGTACTCCAAGATCATGGCGCTGTACACGCAGGCAATTACCGGTCTGGTTGACAACACCAAGTACATCCCGTCCTATCTGCAAGTAGATGGATACAATACGGCGAACTGGGCAAACCTGACCGTTGGAGTTTCCACTGCAAACGGTATTCCGCGTACTCAGCTGATGGCATTTGGCGAGTACCGTTCTCTGCAAAAGGTTCTCCCGTCTGGAACGGCGCAGGACGCAGCTCTTACTTACGGCCTTGGTCAAGAGTGGATGCGCAACGGATTCCTTGGAACGGTGGGCGGTGTTCCGCTGTTCGAGGTAATGAATGCAATGGTTCCGGGAACTGTAAACACCACGGGTCAGTTTGTATATCCGGACGATCTGATTATCATTGCAGGACGCCCCGGAACTACATACGCGCCTATCTACGCGGCGTTTGCAGAAGGTTCGCCGCTGACTTTGGAACTTAATCCGTCTCAAAGCGGTGCACCGTCCATCGACATTTCCGTAAGCGCCATTATGGACGTTAAGGTTGTCATGGGTTCCAAGATTGGCATTATTGAGAACGTGACCTGACAATTGTTGTTTTATATGGAGTGGAGCGGTTTTCCCGTTCCGCTCCACCCTATAAAATCCCACACAATCTGAAAGGAGACTAAAAATGGGACGACCGAGCAAAGCAGAAATCGCGGCGCGTGAAGCAGCGCAGGCGCAAGAGCAGGAAAATGAACAGACCGTTTCTGCGGCGGCAACCGAAAATGAAACTCAAGCATCTACGACCGATGCTGCTGATACCGAAAGCGCGCCGATGGATACAGCAGAAACCGTAACTGAGGAAACGAAGGCAGATGATGTTCAACCTGACGTTCCGGTTGACGAACCAAAGGATGTAATCGCCGCGTTGCAGGAGCAAATCAAGGCGTTGCAGGAAAAAATTCAAAGCGCTGGTTCTACGCCGAGCGTAGTGCTGGCGAAGCCAGAGGAAATGGTAAAGGTAACGTACATCAGCAATGTTTCCGCTACCAACATCCTTGATCTGGGCGACTTCGGACAAATGACTGGCGTTGGCTGGGTAATCGAAGTGCCGCGTAAGGATTTCGGCGGTAAGTTTATGACACCGTTCGTTCAAAAGCTGATTGCAAAGCGTCGGCTGATTGTTCTGGATGGTCTGAATGACGATGAACGAATCCGGTACAATGTGGATTACAAGCCCGGTGAAGTTATGGACGTTCAGATGTTTGATAAGCTGATCGGAATGGATGTTGAAAAGCTGACAAACATTTTCGATAATTTGTGCGCACAGCATCAGCAGTTTGTCGCGACTCGGTTTATCACGGCATACGAGCGAGGCGATAACCGCATCACCCGTGGCGTAATTGAACCGCTGCAAGCGCTGTCGAAGAAAAACCATCCCAATGGTCTTTTCAATCCTATTCTGGAAAAGATGAACAAGGATTCCATGTAACGGAAAAGGAGGTTTCTGCATGGCGGCAGCACCACTTTTAGGCATACATTCCTACTACATAAATGCGAAGCCGGTATATGCTGCCTTTTTAGCAGATATAGAAGCCAACAACGGCAACATGGAGCCGTGGACACCGGTAAGCGAAATAGCGGATGGTTTTTTTCCAGAAAATCCGTGGGTTGGAATTGTAGTTCAGAAGAATCCTGCATACACAGGTGATACGGTTGAATACCAGACGCAGTATATTATTCTTTCGGACGAACAAGAGGAGTACAAAGCGATTACTCCACAAGAGACAACATTTCAGACTGCGTTTGCTGGATATTTTGGAGCCGCACCAACACCCGAGGAGGACTACTTTAACGCTTCGGCAAAGCGAACAACGCAGTTTACAGTCACAATCTCCTACAATGACACGGCGTACAGCGATACTTTTGTTCGAGTTGTTCCACCAAAAAAAGGAGCTACTGCATGGTCTGATGTAGTAACCAGATACGGAAATGTGTTTGTTGATGATGCGCGAATGAAAGAAAAATATGCGCAATGCCCCGCGCAGTTCTTTGATGAAGCGTTTTACTATTTTGCGGCGGCGATACCAAGATTCAATTTGCCGCCGCAGATCATCCCGTATTTGGTTTACACAAAGCCGTACTTCTCCTTTTACGAGTATACAGTGCCGAGCAATGAGCAGGACGGAAACGGTGAAGCGGGTTCGGAACAAGGAACTGAACCGCAGCCAACAACAGAACCTACGGTTGTACAAACAAGACAATTCAACTATGAAATTTGCTCGGTTGTCATTTACTCCACAGATCAATTTGGAAACCCAATCGAAACGGCTTATTCCAATGCCGTTTACGATTCTGTAAGTGGAGAAGTTACATTACATGCTGGTATCGTCCCCGGAACGGTATTTCGCATGTATTTTGCGATTGACGGGTATTTCGCAAACCCGCTGACACAAGAAATGAAACGGTTGCTTGGGCTGGCATTTCAACTTGTGTGGGAAAACAGATTCACGGGTGAATGGTTGCCGCGAGCGGCAAAGGTTTCGGACAAGTCTTTTTCACCGCCAAACGAAGCGAACTGGACGCGTGCGCAGGAAGAAAAGCGCAGAGGTATGGAAGCGTCATTCAATGACGAAATGTGGCGGTATGAACAAAACTGCGTTCGACAAGGGGCATTAAATGGAACAGGAATCACATTACTTTGAAAGGACGGTGCGCTATTGTGTGGAGAGTTATATCGACGGATGCTTACAGTACCGTTTGGGCAATTGACTCGGATGCAGACATCCAGACACCGCCCGGAAATGCGCGGCAAGGCGATATGGCGATCTTGTGCGAAAGCGCGGATGGAAGCGGCGTTGGAAGGCCGTTTTACATGTTGAACTCACAAGGACAATGGGTAAAGTAAAATTTTTTAAGGAGGAATTTTTGTGTATCATAACAATATTTACATCAAAAATCACGAGGAAATTGCAGGAATGGGCGGTGATATCGGTGTATGTCTGGACAAGTACGATAACAAGCACGGCCTGAAGCACGACGATCTTGCACGCGCGCAGTACAAACATTGGCGTGCAGAAATTACCGGCGTACCAGAACTGCTGACACCTGACGATAGAAAACTGCTTGGCCTGTGATGGAAGGAGGTGATGGGGCGGGTAGAACCGCCCCGCCTTACCTATGAGTATCCTTGAACTATTCGCAAGCGGAAGTGGAATCCTGTTCGTTTTTCTGTCTTTGGTTGAGATTGCCCCAATCGAGATAAGACCTTGGTCAGCAATTGCACGAGGAATCGGAAGAATCGTGAATCGTGATGTGCTGGCACGGCTTGATGAAATTAGGTTGGTGCAAAAAGACACACAGAAAAGATTGGACGATCACATTAAAGCAGACAACGAAAGAACGGCAGATATGCATCGGTCAAAAATATTAAGTTTCAACAATGAACTGTTGCGAGGTATACCACATACAAAAGAGGAATTTGTGGAAATCCTTGCGGAGATAGATGGGTACGAAGCATTTTGCCGAGAAAACCCAGATTACCAAAACAATAGAGCGACACATGCAATCGCAAACATTGGTCGCGTCTATGACGAGAGATTGCAAAAACACGATTTTTTGTAAGGAGGAAAAGCAATGAAAATCAATATTCCTGTACGTCTGAGAAACCCGTGGTTTTGGATTGGACTCATTTCTGTCATTCTTACTGCGGTTGGCGTAGACCCGCAGTCTTTGACAAGCTGGCAAGCCGTGTGGAATGGAATTATTTCCACACTCAACAATCCTGTACAGCTTGGCGCTGTTGTGGTTGCTGTTTTGGGCGTGTTCATCGACCCGACCACAAGCGGACTGACCGACTCTGACCGAGCAATGGAATATAAAAAGCCGCTGGAAAAGTGAGGTGCGACATGAATATCCCGTTTGTACAGGCTCACAGCAGCAATTATCAAAAGGGGCGAAGTGCCACTATCCAATGGATTGTTGTGCATTACACGGCCAATGATGGAGATACAGACGCAGGGAACGCAAGCTACTTTTCGCGAACTCCAAACTTGAGCGCATCAGCGCATTACTTTGTTGACGAGGACAGCGTTACACAGTCTGTGCGTGATACTGATACCGCTTGGCATTGCGGTGCATCTACATATTACAACGGTTGTCGAAACGCAAACAGCATCGGGATTGAAATGTGCAGTGATATTTTCGGTGGAAAGTACATTATTACTGAGCAGACAGTGGCGCGCACGGTCGATCTGGTTCGCATGCTGATGCAGAAGTATGGCATTCCGGTAAGCCGTGTATGCCGACACTACGATGTGACGCATAAAGAGTGCCCCGAACCGTGGGTACGAAATCCGCAGCTATGGGAGGATTTCAAGAAGCGGCTGACGAAAAAGGAGGACGAAGAAGTGGTTGAGAAGAAAACTGTGTTGGTGGACGGCAAGGAATACACCTGCGAGGTGATCGAGAAGGACGGGCAAAACTTTGTGAAGATGAGATCGCTCCCGCAGGCTGGCTATACCGTTGTATTTGATGCGGCGCGCCAGCTTCCAGCTATGACCGCTCCGCAATGCAGACCTTTTGTGCCAGAAGCCGACGAAAATGTGCAAAATGCAATCAAAACGCTTCAACAGGTCTGCGGCCTGGAAGATCAAACCATTGAATATTTGAGAAAGTACAAATATGGCGATGATCTGGTAAAAAAATTGGCAAAGGGTATCGCCGCTTCCTAACGGGAGCGGCGATTGCTCAAATATGGGTATAGCAAGGAGGGAAACGATTGAGTGCGAAAGACCTCGTAATGGGAATGCAGATTGCAGGAAGCGGAACAGGTGGCGGTGGAACGGTTGTAATTCCTAACATTGATGCAACCGCAGAGACACTTCCGGCAGGAAGCGAAGCAACCGTAACAAAAACCGGAACCAACACCAATGTTGTTTTTAATTTTGGCATCCCGAAGGGAGATCAAGGAGAGCAAGGCCCGCAAGGTCCGCAAGGTGAGCAGGGGCCACAGGGAGAGCAAGGACCAATGGGACCGGCTGGACCTCAAGGTGAGCAAGGAATACAAGGCGAAGCCGGTCCCACCGGGCCACAAGGTAGAACAGGAGATACCGGCCCTGCTGGTGCTACTGGTGCGGCCGGACCAGAAGGGCCGCAAGGACCAGCCGGACCGCAAGGCGAACAAGGGGAACAAGGGCCTATTGGCCCGCAGGGACCTGCTGGACAAGGTGTTCCATCTGGTGGAACAGCCGGTCAAGTTCTCACCAAATCGTCCAATAACGACTATGAAACAGAGTGGAAAAACCCAACAGACCTTGGCGTTATTCCAGTATTAGATATTGGTTCTATTGATGGAACTCCACCAGTTCAAATATCGCTTTCTACTGCGCAAGTTTCTCAATCCAAGCTTGAAAATACAGTTGTTCAGGCTGTATATCAGGGAATTACGCTCCATTTGCAGAAGATTGGACAAAGCGCTTCTCAAGTTGTGTTCTCTGGCTTTGCTTCCAATAGCAATATTTTCTTTTTTGTGAATATCGCAAACAGTCAGGGAACTTTCAATATTGTTGCGGTAAGCGGTGGGAATTATACAGCTGGTGATGGAATTGAAATAAGCGGACAAACCATACAAGCGAAGATTAGCACACAAGGAGACAACGCAACGGGGATTTTGAACGGAGGTATTTATACACCTGCCACATTTCAAACAACAGTTAAACCTATGATTTCTGTATCCACTGTACCTGCAACACCAGATGTTCAAGTGACTGCATCGAAAGGTGATCTTAGTGTTTCTGGAACTACTGGTGCAGACGGAAAGGTGGAACTTGAAGTTACTGCGTTTGGAATATGGATAGTAAGTGGAACCGTCGATACAGAACAAATTCAAATAAGTGTTCCAGTAAGCGCAATCAAACAATATAGTATTACATTGGCACCGACACCAACTGTTTTTGGTGTTATATGGGATGGTAGCGCATCTACTTTGTGGAGCAGGACGGACGGTTCTGAACTTTTCACGGAACCACAACCAGCCGTAGAAAACGGGACTGGAAGTTCTCCTTTCGACAATATTATGCCATGGTCCGGAATGACAAGGGTAAGCGACCCGGTGGCAGGAGAATTGGTTCAGATACCAAAATACTACTACAAGTGGACGCAATCCGGCTCATCATTGCAATTACAAATTGCAAATGAGCCACAAGACGGATTCTATGTTTCTCCAGCGCACGCAGACCGCGGAGACGGGCAGGGAGAAAGAGATTTTGTGTACGTTGGCAGGTATCATTGCAGTCCGGATTATAAATCTGAGACAGGAACGCAGCAAATATCAAACATGGAAAGAAGCGTATCAAGGTCCGCTATACACAATCTTGGAAATGAGTATTGGCAATTTGATCTTGCCATGAGATGGACGATTGCAATGCTTTATTTGGTTGAGTTTGCTAACTGGAATAGCCAAAACGCAATTGGATGGGGTTCTTCTGCAAACGGAACAAGGCAGCCGAATGGAACAACCGATGATATGGCTTATCATACCGGAACTACATCTGCTCAAAGACAGCAATATGGTTTTTGCCAATATAGAAACATAGAAGGTTTGTGGGACAACGTGTATGATTGGTGCGACGGTTGTTATTTTACAAGTCAAGGTCTGAACGTGATACTGAATCCAAATTTGTTTTCTGATACGGAAAATGGGGTATTAGTAGGATTGCCAGTAGACGGTTATCCATCAAAAATGCAAACAACAGATATAACTGGGTACGAATGGGTTTTGTATTCTGTTGAATCGGAGGGGAGTCAATCTACATATATACCAGACTATATGTACTTTAATGGGATTGCTCAAAATGTTTCGAGCGGAGGAAGAGAAAATCAGAAACAAATATATGGTATGTTCTATATTGGATACCAAACAGACCCCGGAGAACAATGTGGAACACGCTTGATGAAACTTCCTAACAACACATAAGGGGAGTGAAGAAATGGAATATGTTTTCGGAACAAGCAAACGAAATGGATGTATTTGCGAAAATTTAAAAACGGTTGGAGCGGAACATTCCAATCTTTATGGCTATATTTCTACTATACGAGATTTTGCAGATGGAACAAAAATCACTGACCGATGCAGAATTGTAAAGAAATATGCCAGTAAAGAAGAAAACGGAAAGTGCTACGACTGGTATTTGATTGATAGTCATTACCGAGAAACGGATACATCTGCAAAAACGCAAGCATTAGTAAGTCAGGTTGCGGCTAACCTCGACTACATTTCCATGATGAGCGGAATTTCTATTCCAACGGAAGAAGGTGCTGCAAATGAATGAGCACAGCGAAAAATTTGAAACAGTAAAGCGATATTACGAAAGCGGGTTGTGGAACGAGACAATGGTGCGGAATGCCGTTGGTCGCTGGATAACCGCCGAGGAATACGAAGAGATCATAGGAAAACCAATGGAGTAAAAGAAATGCAATCAGGGAGGGAAACACATAATGCTTCAAAACGCAAAACCGTTGTGGAGTACAATACCGGGGCAAACAAGCAACGCACCTACTGAAACAGGAGAACAGACACAGTATTTTGCTGATGCAACTCGCAGACAGATTCGAGAAATGGCGAAGTACGCCACGGACTACTTTGCGGCACAGGTGCAAGGACTTGATACCGAAAATCCAGAAGAACAAGGTTGGTATGAAATTCGCGTGTCTGATGTGTTTTCCTCTCTTGGTATTTCTGCTACCTCCAAACAGGACGATTGGAAAAATGTGTTTTTCCGAAGCCCTACCGTAGATTATATTCCGATGGGGACAAAGTTCTTTTTCTGGAATAACGTCTGGCTTGCTGATAATCCGTCAAACATTGCGAGCGTGGCAGGAAACGCACTGGTGCGCCGCTGCAACACGGTTTGGAACAGCCTAGACTACTATGGGAATATTGTCTCTGAGCCGTTTGTAATCGCCAACATAGCAACAAAGGCAAACGCTAACACCGATACTGAATTTATGAAACTTGCTGACGCATATTCTGATTGCGTTATGCAGGCAAACGAGTGGACGCTTGCCAATCTGAGAGAGAACACACGAATTGTTCTTGGAACAGGAGTATATGCGGTTCGTGGCCTTGCAAACTACATAAGAGAATTTACCAATGATGCGACCAGCGTTCGACTGCTTCACTTCTCCATGGCATATCAAGAGCCTGTCAAAACGGATGATATGGAAAATCAGGTTGCAAACGGTTTGGCGTTTTCGTGGGAGATTACGGCAGATGTACCGCGCAACATGACCGTTGGGCAGACTGCTACGATTGCCCCTGTGTCCATCCGAAATGGTGAAACTCCTACTGAAACAGTTTCATATATTTTTGAAAGTATAACACCTGAAATTGCTACGGTAAGTAGCACTGGTGATGTGGAAACGATTTCAGAAGGACAAGCACAAATCAAATGCACACTCGAACAAAATTCGAATATCAGCACTACGTTTACAATCGAAGTTGCAGACGCAGCAGCGTTTGGATGGGCTTCAAGCGTACCCGCTTCCCTGCCCCAGTTTACCAGCGTCACGCTGATTACCACGCAGAACGCAACGTGGACGGTAACGGGAGGAATGCAGAATGCTTTCGACTACACTACAACGGATGACAGCATCACAATTACCTGCTACTACCCTGTTGATATTCCGATTACGGTTACTGCGACAAACGGAACGGAAACACTGACCGCTACCATCGCACTTACCGCAAAGTAGAGTTTCGAAAAATATTATTTTGGGAATCTCTACTTTTTGTTGACTTCCAGTGTCCCGCAAAGTATAATAAAAGAAAGAATGCAAAGGAGTTGATAGGATGGCAAAAATGGGCAGACCGAAAGTTGAAAACCCTATGGAACACCTGTCAATTCGGCTTGATGCCGAAACAAAGCAAATACTTAATGAGTATTGCACGGATAAAGAAAAGTCGCGTGGTGCAGTGATTCGAGAAGCGGTTCATTTGCTTTGTGGCAAAAAATAAAACCTCTCATTGACATACTACAATAATTGTAGTATTGCAGTAGTGAAAGGAGGAAACATGAACGACAGAGCATTGAACATCAAGATACCAGATGAACTATACAAGCGATTACAGGAAGAAGCAAAGAAGAAAGGAATTTCTCTTGCGGGTCTTGTTCGCATGATTTGCAATGAGTATCTTGAAAAATGAAAACAGCCCGCCACCCTGAACAAGTTACGGACTGTTTCAAAGAACCAATCCACAGGGGATGGTAAATCTATTCTACCATTCCTCTTTGGATAAAAC
>ERZ1090860.347-NODE-348-length-28190-cov-34.745904_pt1 | contig 28190 bp, 29 predicted proteins | sample MGYA00478483_ERZ1090860 | MGnify/ENA primary metagenome ERZ1090860 (study PRJEB33644, sample SAMEA5815741) | chicken gut metagenome | biome: Chicken; feature: Gastrointestinal Tract; material: Caecum | place: Ireland | collected 2019-01-01 | study: A study of the...
CCCCCCCGCCCCCCCCGCCGGGGGGGGGGGGGGCCCGCCGGGGGGGGGGGTTTTTTAAAAATTTTTTTTTAACCTTTTTTTGTTATTATTGGGGGGGGGCGCGGGGGGTTGGGGGCGCCCCCCCCCTCCCGATTTTTTTTCCTGAAACGCCTCCGGATTATTTCCGGTAGCAGATCTCGTGGCGCTTGGGGCCGGTGGAGACGATGGTGATGGGGGCCTCGATGTGCTTCTCGATGAAGTCCACGTAATCCCGGGCCGCCTGGGGCAGCTTGCCGTACTCGGTGATGCCCCGGATGTCGCACTTCCAGCCGGGCAGAGTCTCGTACACCGGCTTGGCCTGATCCAGCAGGGCGGGCACGGGGAAGTCGGTGGTGATCTTTCCGCCGATGTCGTAGCCGGTGCACACCTTGATCTCGTCCAGGTAGCCCAGACAGTCGATGGCGGTGAGGGCCACCTGGGTGGTGCCCTGCACCATGCAGCCGTACTTGGTGGCCACCGCGTCGAACCAGCCCACACGGCGGGGCCGGCCGGTGGTGGCGCCGTACTCGCCGGCGTCGCCGCCCCGCTTCCGCAGCTCCTCGGCCTCGTCGCCGAAGAGTTCACTGACAAAGGCCCCGGCCCCCACGGCGGAGGAGTAGGCCTTGGTGACGGTGACGATGTCCTGGATGGCCGTGGGGGGCACGCCGCCGCCCACGGTGCCGAAGCCGGCCAGGGTGTGGGAGGAGGTGGTCATGGGGCAGATGCCCAGGTTGGGATCCTTCATGGAGCCCAGCTGGCCCTCCAGCAGCACCTGTTTGCCGTCCTTCAGGGCCTGGTGCACGAAGGTGACCGCGTCGCCCACATAGGGCTCCAGGGCCGCCCGGTAGCCCATCAGCTCGTCAAACAGGGCCTTGGGATCCAGCAGGGGCTTGTGATACAGGTGCTCCATCAGCACGTTTTTCAGGGTGCAGATGTGCTCCAGCTGGCCCTTTAGCCGCTCCTCGTTCCACAGATCGGCCACCTGGATGCCGATCTTGGCGTACTTGTCGGAGTAGAAGGGGGCGATGCCGGAGTGGGTGGAGCCGAAGGCCGCGCCGGCCAGCCGCTCCTCCTCATAGGTGTCCAGCAGCACATGATAGCTCATGAGCAGCTGGGTGCGCTGATCCACGATCACGCGGGGGGCGGGCACGCCGCCGTCGGCCAGGTGCCTGAGCTCGGCCAGAAACTTCTTCACGTCCAGGGCCACGCCGTTGCCGATGACGTTGGTGACGTGGGGGTAGAAGACCCCGGAGGGCAGTTGGTGGAGCGCAAACTTGCCGTAGTCACAGATGATGGTGTGCCCGGCGTTGGCCCCGCCCTGAAAGCGGACGACCACATCGGACGCCTCGGCCAGGAGATCGGTGATCTTCCCCTTGCCCTCGTCGCCCCAGTTTGCGCCAACGATTGCTTTGACCATAATTCGTTCCTCCTGCCGCGGGGATTCGCGCATTGGCCTTTTCCCGCGCGCAACGCCCATGGGAATCCTATCCCCATGGCGGTTTTTATTATAATACGTACTGGACAAAGCCGCAAGCCTTGACAGTCAGGATTTTCAAGGCCAAATGGCTTTGTCCAGGTGCAAGGTTTCTGCGCGGTTTCGCGCAGAAACCTTGCACCATCCCTTGATGTGGTGCGCCACATCAAGGGATATCCGTATTGTAACAATGGCTGAATTTCATCAAGACGGCTTTTTGAGCCGTCTTGATGAAATTGCGCGGCAGCGCGCCGCGCGAATCAACCGCATTGCGGTTGATTCAGCAGACATTATTATAGCGCGTTTTCTGCGGGAGTGACAAGAAAAAATCTGTAAAAAAATTGCTAGGGCTTGTTTGAAAATTGGCGATGTGTCCAGCGGCGAGGGATTTTGGGCCGCTGGCAAGCAATTTTTTCGCAGGAATCCTGACGGATTTCAAGGAAAAATTGCGCCGTCCAGGGGGCAAAAGGCCCGCCGATTGGGCATGTTGACATGTTTCAAACAAGCCCTAAAATTGGGCGGGAACCGGCGCTTCCTCTTGCGCGGGGAGGCGGAGCGGAAGGGTGGGGATGCCCTCCACATAGGGCCCCAGGGCGTACAGCGGGAAGAACACCGCCGGCCCCTCCTCCGTGAGGAAAAACCGCTCCGGATCGAAGCTGCGGGCCAGGCGGCGCTCCCAGTCCGGCCAGAAGCGGGACTCCCCGGATGCCTGCCGGGCCCGCAGCTGCCGGGCGGCCTCCTCCAGCACCCAGCGCCTCCACCGAAACCCCGCCGGGAACAGCTCGGCCAGGGTGAGGGGCATCCCCCGGGGCAGAGCCCAGGCGTCCCCCCGGCGCAGGGTGACGGCGTGGGGGCCGTCCAGCCGCTCGGCGGCCTCCCAGTACAGGCTGAGCCGCTCCGGGGTGTCCAGGGTGACCGAGGCGGACAGGCTGGTCTCCCAGGGGCGGAAGGGGCGGGACGCCGCCCGGGCCGCCCGGAGGGCGGCGCAGGCCCGGGGGTATAGGCCCTTTTCCCACCGGGCGGCCCACACCGCCTCCACGCGGCGGTAGCAGCGCTCCACCCGCGCCGGGACGGAGGGCAGCGCCAGGGCCCGGACGGTATAGACGAGCACCGGCTCTCCCTCCCAGGCGAGGGTTTTCTCCCGCTCCCGCCAGAGGTGGGCGGCGGGGGCGGGCTTGCAGAGCGGACAGGACATGGCGGACGCCTCCTTTTTCAGAAACTTGCGCCCCATTCTATGCCTGCTGGCAAAATTGGTGAAAAAAGAGTTTACTTCCACACTTCACTTTGGTAAAATAGGGATGGTTTCCGCAGAACGTGCATCGTTGCTTGAGGAGGTCATTTTTGTATTATGACGGCAAAACACGACAAGCAGGTCCATGGGGAGCTGCTCTACGAGGCGATTCTATCCCTGAAGGACCTGGATGAGTGCAAGAAGTTTTTCTCCGACCTGTGTACCGTGGGGGAGCTGCGGGCCATGGAGCAGCGGTTTGAGGTGGCCATGCTCCTGTCGGAGGGCATGATCTACAACGACATCCTGGAGCGCACCGGCGCCTCCAGCGCCACCATCAGCCGGGTGAACCGCTCCCTCCAGTACGGGGCGGACGGGTATCAGGCGGTGCTCCCCCGGATCAAGGAGAAGCTGGGCGAAGATGGCGTATGAGTTTCTGGCCGGGTGCTACGACGAGTTCACCGCCGACGTGCCCTACCGCCGCTGGGCGGACTATCTGGAGAAGCACTTCGCCCGCAGTGCTCTGCCCATCCATACCGTGCTGGATCTGGCCTGCGGCACCGGCAGCCTGACGAAGGAGCTGGCGGAGCGGGGCTATGAGATGATCGGGGCCGACCGGTCGGAGGAGATGCTGGCCGTGGCGGCGGAGAAGTGCCGGGGCGCGGGGGAGACCGCGCCCATCTTCCTCCACCAGTCCATGGAGAAGCTGGATCTCTACGGCACCATCGACGCCTGCGTCTGCTGTCTGGACAGCGTCAACTACGTCACCCGGCCCAAGACCCTGGAGCGGGCCTTTCAGCGGGTTCACACCTTCCTCATGCCCGGCGGGCTTTTCCTCTTTGACATCAACACCCCGGAGAAGCTGCGGGGCCTGGACGGGCAGGTGTTCCTGGACGAGAGCGAGGACGCCTACTGCGTGTGGCGGGCGGAGTTCTCCCCCCGGCGGCGCATCTGCACCTACGGCATGGACGTATTCCGGCTGGAACCCTCCGGGCTGTGGAGCCGGGGAGAGGAGCTCCACGAGGAGTACGCCTACGAGCCTGCGGAGCTGGAGGAGCTGCTGCGGCAGGCGGGCTTCTCCCACATCAGACAATACGGCGAGCTGAAATTCCGCGCCCCCAAGCCGGGGGAAGGGCGGATTTTCTTTGCCGCACGAAAGGAATTTTGACAAGCATGGCAGATCAGATCATTCGCGTACTGGCCAAAAACGCGCCTGTGAAGGCGTCGGTTATCACCGCCAGGGACATGGTGGAGCGCGCCCGGCAGATCCACAGGACTCTGCCCGTGGCCACGGCGGCCCTGGGGCGCACCCTGATGGCGGCCTCCATGATGGGCAACCAGCTCAAGGAGGACAACGGCTCCGTGACCCTGCGCATCAAGGGGGACGGCCCCCTGGGCGGCATTACCGCCGTGGCCGACAGCGCCGGCAACGCCCGGGGCTATGTGGTCAACCCGGCGGTGGATCTCCCCCTGAAGGGGCCCGCCAAGCTGGACGTGGGCTCCGCCGTGGGCCGGGACGGCTCCCTCACCGTGATCAAGGACTTGAACCTGAAGGAGCCCTATGTGGGCACCGTGCCCCTGGTGTCCGGCGAGATCGCCGAGGACATCACCTCCTACTTTGCCGAGAGCGAGCAGATCCCCACCGCCTGCGCCCTGGGGGTGCTGGTGGATGTGGATCAGAGCGTGCTGTGTGCCGGCGGCTACCTGATCCAGCTGCTGCCCGGCGCGGACGACGCCGCCATCTCCGCCATCGAGCGGGGGATTGCCCGGGTGGGCCCGGTGACCGAGGCCCTGCGGGGCGGCCTGGACGCCCGGGGCCTGGTAGAGCAGGTGCTCTCTGAATTCGAGCTGGAGGAGCTCTCTGCCGAGCCGGTGGAGTACCGCTGCTACTGCAGCCGGGATCGGGTGACCCGGGCTCTCATCAGCATGGGCCGGGAGGAGCTGGAGGCCCTGATCCGCGAGCAGGGCCGGGCGGAGCTCACCTGCCAGTTCTGCGACAAGGTCTACCATTATACCAAAGAGGAGCTGGAGGGCCTGCTGGCCTCCCTGTAGGGACAGCGGCAGAAAAAACAAAAAAATTTGCGTGAAATGGTTGACAACGGTAGGCTGATTTAGTATAATAACCTTCGCCGCGTGACCGAGTGAGCAAAATTCGGGCGTGCGGCGAGGACAGGGGAGCATAGCTCAGCTGGGAGAGCGCATGCCTTACAAGCATGATGTCACAGGTTCGAGCCCTGTTGTTCCCACCACTCCCTCTGGGAGCTCCCGTACCCCCTACCGTCTGGCGCGGTAGTTCAGTTGGTTAGAACGCCGGCCTGTCACGCCGGAGGTCGAGGGTTCAAGTCCCTTCCGCGTCGCCATTTGCCTCTGTAGCTCAGTTGGTAGAGCAGGGGACTGAAAATCCCCGTGTCGCTGGTTCGATTCCGGCCGGAGGCACCATTCTCCGGTGGATACCGCAGGGTATCCACCGGGGGATCTTCTAAATGCATGAGGGGCCGCATAGAATGGTTCCGGGCATGCAGGTGTAGCTCATCTGGTAGAGCGCCACCTTGCCAAGGTGGAGGTAGCGAGTTCGAGCCTCGTCACCTGCTCCATACAAATGATAACAGGAGCAAGCACCTTGCTCCTGTTATCCATAGGGCGACATAGCCAAGTGGTAAGGCAGAGCTCTGCAAAAGCTCCACCCCCAGTTCGAGTCTGGGTGTCGCCTCCAGAAAGCCACACCAATCTGGATATTTTAAGTGGAACGCTTAGAGTATCAGAGGGTGTGGCTTTTTTTATTTTCCTGAAATCTGAGTTCTGAAAAAAGATATTTTCGCGGTATTTCGGGGCATTGGAAGGGTCTGCCCCTGGATTTCCCCAGTTTCCGAGCTCCGGCAGAGATTAGCGCACTATTTGAACACAGCCGGGGCACAGAAATTTGAAAAAAAGATACACAAAAAGCAACGCGTCAGTTTGTTGGTTTCGTCAACCACCAGGCCGGCGCTTTTTTGCTGCCCGGTAAATTCAAATAGGGCGTTTTCAGTTTGCCCCCTGAGAAGCATGGCAGGGTACAACGGCATTACAGGTACTGCCCAAAAGGGCACACGGTCTTTCGCCCGCTTTGCTGAGTATACATCCTGCCGGAAATGCGGCAGGATGGGAGTCCGGGCGGGGGCCACAAAAACAGTGATTAAAGAAGCACTTTGGGGAGGGATTGAAATTGAACAGGAATATGTTTTGGAATGTCATTGACAGCGTCAATTCGGGAGGGCCTTATCCAGACCAGGAGACACAGCGGTGCAGGCTGACTGCCACCCTGTTCCCACGCATCTGTGCCAGAAGCCGCACCCTGCCCGGCAGGGAGCTGGTCAGGCAGATCAAGCTGAATGAGCTGTTCCAGAGCCGGGATCAGGTGCATGCCTTTGTGGATCAGGCCGGGCGCCGGACAAGCTGGCTGCTGCCCGGCCTGGCCATTGTGCTGAATGAGGTGGGCGGCACACCGGATGAGGCAGAAGAATATGCCGTGCTCACGGTGTCCTTCGGGGATTTCCTCAGCCTGAAAAACGGGGCATATATCGACACCAACAACTGCTATTTTGCCGACCAGCTGCTCCGGCAGGGCATTGCAGAAGACACAGGATTCAGCCGGCACAGCGGCTTCTGCCAGTATCCCCTCTGGCGGTTCAAGGAGGAGTTCCTGAAGGGAATCGGCGGGGAGAACTATCAGGAATACCTGCGGCGCTATGACGAGTATATGGGCATCGGCAGAGCGGACAGAAGGCAGGACCAGGGGCTGTCCATGCAGTGATTTTCCTGTCCCCTGCACATGAAAAAGGGCGTTAAGCCCGGAGGAGGAAACGAGCATGACCAAAGAAGCCTATTTTGAGAAACTGTCCTATGCCCTGCGGCGGGAGCTGCTGCCCTGGCCGATGGAGGAGGATGGCCTGCTGCCGGTGGAGTGGAACGGCCGCATCCTGTGCCGGGTCACGGAGCGCGGCGCCGTCCGGTATGATCCCACCTGGGTGGACACCGCCAGGGCAAAGGCCGCCCTGGCCCAAGTCGCGGAGGCGGCGGGGACGGTGATGGACTACATGACGCTTCTGGAGGCGGCCCCGCCGCTGAAGGCGGAAGGCCTGGCGGACGGTTACCGGGTGCTGGCAGAGTTCAACGGCACGGTGCTGGCCGGGACAGAGACACTGCTGTGGGCCCAGTTCGTCACCTGGGCACGGGACAATGGAAAGAAGTTCTATACCCAGTCTCCCAACCTGGATGAGGAACCTCTCCGGCAGGCCGTCCTAGATGCCGTCAACGCCGTCATGCTGGATCGTGACACTCTGGCCCGGCAGCTCACCACTGCCATGGAGCGAGAGCTGGCCCCGGTGCCGGGGGAGAGCATGAGCCTGACGGATATCGACCATGCTCTGGAGGAACTGAGCGGCCGGTTCAACAGCCTGCTGGCCGAGGCGTCTGCTAATCCCTCAGAGGACTACACGGAGCGGTTCCGCCCGGAATACTTCCCGGAGGGCCGGGAGCTCACCAAGGAAGACGTGGTGATTATTGGGGGGGACTTTGGTGGCGTGTGGTTCGGGGACAGCCAGGATGATGAGGCTCTGAACTGGCTGGAGAGCCTGCCTTTCACCGTGGCCTTCGTATCGGGTAACCATGAAAACTATGACGCATTGGCCCGATCCCCGGTGGGGCTCTGGCACGGAGGCGTGGTGCAGACCATCCGCCCCCCACGTGCTCCACCTGATGCGGAGGCAGGTCTATGAACTGGCCGGGCTCACCTTCTTTACCATAGGCGGGGCAAGCACCCATGATATCGAGAACGGGATCCTCAGCCTGGACGACCCCAACTTTAAACGGAAATATTGGATGCTGCAGCGAAAGGAACGGGCCCGGTTCCGCATTGACCGCCTGTCCTGGTGGAGGGAGGAACTGCCCTCAGCCGGGGAGTATGCGGAGGCGCGTAAAAACCTGGACCCTCACGGCTGGGCGGTGGACTATATCCTCACCCACTGCGCACCCACCAGCATTGCCCTCCAGTTCTCTCGGCACTACGCGGCGGATCGCCTGACGGACTTTCTCCAGGAGGTCAAAGACCGGGCACAATACCACTACTGGCGGTTCGGCCACTACCATGACAACAAAGCTATTGATACCAAACATATTCTCCTGTGGGAGCAGATCGTGCAGATTCCGGGCGTTACCCCTTCATTCCACCTGTCGGGTTATCAGTTCTGCAAGTTGTTGTTTTCAGGGACTCCTTTCAATTCCGCTTCATTGGACTTGCGCCTGACCTTTTCAATCAGGAACGTGTCACACCCAGGCTGGGGTATGGTTGCAATCCACCCTCGATGAGCAGCTTGATTCCTGCTATACTGAAAAAATACAGTATATGTGGAGTGCCTGGAGCATGAAGAAGATCCTTTTTGCGTGCCACGGCAGTATCTTGAAAAGTCCCGGAAAAGCCAGTAAAATTAATGGCTTCACGAAGCAGAAAAGCGTTTGCTACACCATTTTTGAACCTTGATATGACGATTTAAAGAAAATAAAGCAAGCAGCAATATTTCCGGTTGGAATATTGCTGCTTATTTTATCGGAGGTAAATTGTTTGAGCATACGAGTTGGAGATGTTGATATCACATCGTATTTGCACCCAAATATCGAAGGATGGAGATATATGTCCAGATAAAACAGGATATAGGAATGATATTGAGAAAACTGTGTCGGAAAAAGGGTATAGAGGCTATAGCATCCAGAGCAAACCCAGACCATATACATATGCTGATAAGTATCCCGCCCATGTACAGCATATCACAGATTATGAGGTGTTTGAAAGGGAAAAGTAGTCTGATGATATTTGATCGGCATGCAAATTTGAAGTGTAGGTATGGAAATCGGCACTTTGGGGCCAGAGGATATTATGCGGATACAGTGGGACGGAATAAAAAGCAAATAGCAGAGTATATCCGAAACCAACTGGCATCGGATCAAATAGCAGACCAGATAGGCCTGAAAGAGTTTGTTGACCCGTTTACGGGTCGCGAGAACAAGAAGGCATAAAAGGAACCCCTTAAGGGGTAGCCCGAGAAAGAAATGCAGTCGGCAAACCTTTCGGGGCCCCTTAAGGGGCTTCGTCCGTATCAGGCCCTTATAGGGCCTACTCAAGCCTCCGGCTTAGCCGGAGGCTGCGGCACAGTCCATCTGGCTTTCTCGATCCTCGTATGGCCGATTTCAAGGCGGCCGCAGGTTGTTTCCTGTTTCAGAGGCAATGATCTGTCAAAATGAGGCGCTTAATTCTTCTCCCGCTGCTCATCAAGGATTGACCCAGCGGGGGCTTACATGCACTCCATCAGGATGCTGTAGACCTCGCCGCGGGTGAGCTGGCGGGGGCCGTTTGGCAGAAGATTGACGCTGTCCGCCACCTGCCGCAGCAGCTCCGGGGTGATCTCCACCCTGCTTTTCAGCTGGCTCAGCCTGACCGGCAGGCCGCACTCCTGGATAAAGGCGGTCAGAGCGTCCACCGCCGCCTCTGCACCCTCCACGCCGAAAACAGCCTTCCCCAGCCGGGCAAACTTTTCCGGGGCGTCCTTCACAATGTGCCGGTAGTAGGCCGGGTGGAGCACCGCAAGCCCCTGGCCGTGGTTGCAGTCGGTGTAGGCCCCCAGCTGGTGCTCCATCTGGTGGCACTCAAAGTCGGTGAGACGGCCCACCTTCAGGATGCCGTTCTCCGCCATGGCGGATGTCCACATCAGGTTGCTGCGGGCAGTGTAGTCGTTGAGGTCTTTCAGCAGGGCGCGCATATTGACCACTGTGCTGTGCATGACGGCCAGGGCAACCTCGTCGGACACATTGTCCCGGTCGGAGCGGCCGAAGTAGGTCTCCATGGCGTGGCTCAGGGTGTCAAAGGCGCCGGAGAGCACCTGCATCCGGGGCAGGCTCATGGTGTACGCCGGATCCAGGATGGCGAAGCGGGGCGCGGCGGCGAACATGCCGCCCTTGATTTTGGTTTCCTCGTTGGTGATGACGGCCCCGCCGTTCATCTCCGCGCCCGTACCGGAGGCGGTGACCACCGCCCCCAGGGGGATGGGCGCCGCGGAGGGCGCCTTGTGCTGCACCATCTCCAGCTCCCACAGATCCTCGTCCGTGACGGCCTGGGCGCAGACAATCTTACAGCAGTCGATCACCGAGCCGCCGCCCACCGCCAGCACCAGATCCACCTTGTTCTCCCGGGCCAGCCCGGCCCCCTCCTTCACCTTGGCCCAGGTGGGATTGGACATGATCCCGGTAAACTCGGTGATGCTCTTGCCCGCCTCTTTCAGGATGCCGGTAATCTCCTCATAGACGCCGTTTTTCTTGATGGAGCCGCCGCCGTAGGCCAGCAGCACATTGGGGCCGCAGGCAGACAGAATGCCGGGCAGGTGGGCCTTGGCCGCCCCTTTTCCAAAATAGACTTTTGTAGGATATTCATAGACAAAGTTTTCCATGATTTAGACTTCCTTTTCTAAAGCTAGCGCTTTTTTTCCATTCAATTCAGTCCCAGGCTCTCCACCCAGGCAGTTACGTCCTCCTGAGAGGCGCCGGAGCGGAACTGCTGTCCCTCCAGCCAGTCACCGGTGCCGGCCAGGCCGGCCAGGCGCTGCCCGCTCTCCCCGATGCCGGAGCTGGAGGAGGTGCAGAAGGGGATCACTGTCTTGCCGGTAAAATCATTTTCCGTCACAAAGCCCTCCACCGGCCAGGCAGCGTCATACCACCAGATGGGGTAGCCCACAAAGACCACGTCGTAGTCCTCCCAGTTCTCCGGGGTGTAGACGGTCAGCTCGGTGTCCCGGGCATCCGGGTTTTCATACTCGTAGACCACCCGGCTGTTCTCGTCCGTCCAGTTCAGATCCTCGTCGGTGTAGGGCTCTGCCGGGGTGAGCTCGAACAGATCGCCGCCGGTGGCCTCCGCGATGGCATTGGCCACGCGCGCTGTGTTGCCGGTGGCGGAGAAGTAGGCCACCAGGACGCGGGGGCTCTCGCCCGGCTGCTCCGGCTCCGCGGGCGCGGACGCGGTCAGATAGTTCCGCAGGATGACGGCTGCCTGGGCACGGGTGGCGCTGGCCCGGGGCAGGAAGAGGCTGCCATCTGCGCCGTTCACAACGCCGCTGGCCCGGGCCCAGTCCACGGCCTGGGCCGCATAGGCGGAGATATCCGCCTCGTCGGCGAAATCCGTACCGGCCTCCGCCGCGGGGCTGCCGGCGTACCGCCACAGGATGGCGGCGATCTGCTCCCGGGTCACCGGGTCGTCGGTTCCGAACAGGCCGCTGCCGTAGCCGCTGATCACGCCCTGCCGGGAGGCCCAGAGGACGGCATCGGCGTACCAGGCGCCCTCCGCCGTGTCGGTAAAGCTGTCACTGCCGGAGACGACGGGGCTGCCCGCCGCCCGGTACAGGGTCTGCGCCAGCATGGCGCGGGTCATGGTGCCGTCCGGATCAAAGGCGGCGGCGGAGGTGCCGCTCATCAGACCGTTGTCCCGGACATAGGCCACCGCATCCGCATACCAGGCGTCCGCGGACACATCGGAAAAGCCGGTGTCCGCCGCGGCCGCGAAGACGGTCAGGTTCATGCCGAGTACCAGGGCCAGAGCCATTAGGGTGGCACCCATTCGTTTCAAATTCCGCATGATTTTTCCTCCTAATTTTGATCTTCAGACTTTCCGCACCAGGCCCGCCAGCATCTCCACCACGGCAGGATCCCGGTGATCGAAGAAGGAGCTGACGCCGGTGTCCAGGGCGGCGATGGCGGCCATGTCCTCCTGGGATAGGGTAAAGTCGAACACATCGAAGTTTTGGGCCATCCGCTCGCGCTTGGTGCTCTTGGGGATGCACACGATGCCCCGCTGGAGCTGCCAGCGCAGCACCACTTGGGCCACGCTCTTGTGGTACTTGGCCCCGATGGCCGTCAGGGTCTCGTTGTGGAACAGGTCGTTGTGCCCCTCGGCAAAGGGGGCCCAGCTCTCCATCTGCACGCCCTTGGACTGCATGTAGTCCTGGGCCTTGTGCTGCTGGAAAAACACGTTGCACTCCACCTGGTTAACGGCGGGGGGGCATCTCGTTGAACGCAATGAGGTCGGCCAGCCGATCCGGGTAGAAGCTGCACACCCCGATGGCCCGGATCTTCCCCTCTTTGCACAGCTCGGTCATGGCCCGCCAGGCCCCGTAGTAGTCGCCCAAGGGCTGGTGGATCAGGTACAGGTCCAGGTAGTCCAGGCCCAGCCGCTCCATGGAGGCCGCAAATCCCCGCTTGGCCCCCTCATAGCTTGCGTCGGAGATCCACAGCTTGGTGGTGATGAACAGCTCCTCCCGGGGGAGGCCGCACTCCCGCACCGCCTTGCCCACCGCCTCCTCATTGCCATAGGAGGCCGCTGTGTCGATGAGGCGGTAGCCCACGTCGATGGCGTCCCGCACCGCCCGCTCACACTCCGCCGGGTCCTTGATCTGATAGGTGCCGAAGCCCAGCTGGGGCATTGTCACCCCGTTGTTTAAGGTCACATAGTCCATAAGAATGCCCTCCGCTTCTCGTTACTTCAATTTTTGATAGTCCGCCTCATCCACGGCCTCCAGCCATTCCGCTTTGGAGCCGGGAATGGAGATGGCCACATGGGCGAACCAGCTGTCCGGGGCCGCCCCGTGCCAGTGCTTCACCTCCGGGGGAATGCTCACCACATCGCCGGGGTGCAGCTCCCGGGGCTCTTTGCCCCACTCCTGGTAGTATCCCCGGCCAGCGGTGCACAGCAGGATCTGCCCGCCCTTATGGTGGATATGCCAGTTGTTCCGGCAGCCCGGCTCGAAGGTCACGTTGGAGATGGAGACGCCGCCCTCATTGCTCAGAGGATAGAGGTAGCTGGCCCCGCTGAAATACTGGCCCGCCACCGTGTTGGGGCCGCCCTGGGGAAAGAGATTCTGAAACCCTCCGCTCATGACCTACACCGCCTTACTTCTGCTCGTCCACCGGGGGAACCATCTCTGCATACTTCTTCAGCATCTCCGGGGTGCTGTGGTAGTACCGCTTCTGCCGATCCATGGCGGCAATCTTCTCCATCTCCTCGTCCGTGAGGGCGAAGTCGAACAGATCCAGGTTGGCCTTGATGTGTTCCGGGTTCTTGGAGCCGGGGATGACGATATTGCCGCTCTGGATGTGCCAGCGGAGGATGATCTGAGCGTTGCTCTTGCCGTACTTCTTGGCAAGCTCCATGAACAGGGGCTCCTGCTGAAGCACCTTGTCCCCGTGGCCCAGGGGGTACCAGGCCTGGATGACCATGCCCTCCCCGGCCAGGAACCGCTTCAGCTCCTTCTCCTGGGAGTAGGGGTGGATCTCCGCCTGGAGAACGGCGGGCTTCACCTCGCACAGATCCAGGATCTCCCGGATCTGCGCAGTGCTGAAGTTGGACAGGCCGATGGCCTTCACCTTGCCCTCCTTGTATGCCTTCTCCATGAGCTTGTATCCGGCCACATAGTTACCGGCGGGCTGGTGGAGCAGCAGCAGGTCGATGTAGTCGATGTCCAGCCGCTCCAGGGTCTTGTCCACCGCGTCCGCCTGCTCATAGAAGGAGGGCCACAGCTTGGTCTCCAGGAAGATGTCCTTTCGGTTCACGCCGGACTTTTTGATGGCCCGGCCCACCGCCTTCTCGTTCAGGTATGCGTTGGCGGTGTCGATCAGCCGGCAGCCGCACTGGAGGGCGCTGAGGACGGATGCTTCCGCCTCGTCCGGGGTGAGCAGGAAGGTGCCGATGCCCGCCATGGGCATTTGCACGCCGTTGTTCAGGGTTACCTCTTTCATGATGTCTGCGTCCTTTCTGAATTTGATGTTCGTGAATCCTCACCCGGCGGGGAGCGGCCGGCCCATCGCCCGGCCTACGGCCTATTTCCCGCAAATCTGCGCTCCGCCGGGGGCAGATGCCGGAAGGTGGAGCGGTACATGCCCAGAGACACCGGCAGCATGATGACCTCCACCACCAGCTGAGTCCAGATCATGCCGTACAGCCCTACCGTCAGATCCATAAGGATGAGCAGGGGGATGTTCAGCAGGCCCTGGCGGCAGGCGGTGAGGACGGCGGACTGCACCCCCTTGCCCATGGCCTGGAGGGTGTAGCTGATGAGAAAGTTCACCGCCGTCAGGGGCACCGCCAGGCAGGCAATGCGCAGGAAGGAGGCACCCAGGGCGCTGGTCTCCGCCTCCGGGATGAACAGGTGCAGGATCTGCGGGGCAAGCACCGCAAAGCAGACCGTGCAGCAGGCGGAGAAGATCAGGGCCGCCTTCCAGGAGAAATAGGATACAGAACGCATCCGCTCATAGTTCCGGGCCGCGTAGTTGTAGCCCACCAGGGGCATGAAGCCCTGGCACAGACCCATGGACACGTTCAGGGGGAACTGGTCGATGCGCTTGACGATGCCGCAGGCCGCCACCGGGATGTCCCCATAGCCAGAGGCCAGATGAACCATCACCATGTTGGAGGCGTTGCCCAGTGCCGTGGCCAGCGCCGAGGCCAGCCCCACGGAGAAGATGGGGCCGATGAAGCGGAAGGTGAAGTATTTGGGGCGGAAGGACACCGCCGTGCGCCCCTTCAGCCGGGCGTACTGCACCGCGAAGAACACCACCGAGGCGGCGTTGGAGAAGGCGGTGGCGATGGCCGCCCCGGCCACATCCAGGTGAAAGCCGAAGATCAGGATGGGATCCAGGATCACGTTCAGGATGCCGCCGAACATCATGCCGGCGCTGGCCTGGCGGGCGTGGCCCTCGCTGCGGAGCAGATGGCCCAGGGCCAGGCTCACCATGGTGGGTACCCCGCCGACCGCCACCACCCACAGCAGGTAGTCCTCCGCGTAGCCGTAGTTGTCTGCGCTGGCCCCCAGAAAGGTGAGCAGAGGGCCCCTGGCCAGATAGCTGGCCAGGGAGAAGCAGGCAGTGACCACCGCCCCTGCCCAGATGCTGAAGGAGGACACGTAGCGGATCTCCCCCTCCCGCTGCACCCCCAGCATCCGGGAGATCAGGCTGCTCCCGCCCAGGCCGAAGAGGTTGCCCAGGGCGGTGAGCAGATTGAACCAGGGGGACACCAGAGACACCGCCGCTACCATCAGCGGGTCCCCGGTCTGGCCGATGAAGAAGGTGTCGGCCAGGTTGTAGATCATGGTTACCACCTGGCTGATGACGGTGGGGATGGCCAGTGTGGCCACGGCCCTGGGAACCGGGACGGTTTCAAACAGCTCTCGCTCGCTGAATTGCGCCATGGAAGCGGGTCAGCCTTCTTTCCTGCTCAGACTTTTCTGCCCAGCTGGTAGGCCTCCTGGAACGCCTTGGTGTCCATGACCTCCCCCTTCTGGTAGACGCCGGAGCCATAGACGGTTCCCTTCACCTGGGCGCCGGGCAGGCAGTCGGTGAAGCCCCGCATGGCGTCCATGGTGCGCTCCATGGCCCCCCGGCCTGCGGCGGCGGTGGCGATGAGGCAGACCTCCTTGTCCCGGATCTCCGTGTACCGGGGCAGGGTGCGGTCGATGAGGGTCTTGAGCTGGCCGTCCATGGAGTAGAAGTAAACCGGCGTGGCCAGCACCAGCACGTCGGCCTCCACCATCTTGTCCAGAATGGCGGCCATGTCGTCCTTCTGGACGCAGGCGCCGGTGTCCCGGCAGCCGTAGCAGGCCAGGCAGGGGGCGATCTTCTTCTCCTGCACCCGGAGCTTCTCCACCTGGTGCCCGGCCTCCTCCGCGCCCCTGGCGAATTGGTCGCACAGTAGGTCCGAGTTGCCCCCCTTCCGGGGGCTGGCAGATAAAATCAAGACTTTCTTGGACATGTTTCCCGCTCTCCTTTTTCAAAATCAAGTTATGAGCAGACGGGAGCCGGAGCCTCCGCCCCGGCTCCCTGCCGCTCTCTTATTCCGCGGGCAGCCCCAAGCTGTCCACCCACTCGTCCACGTCCGCCTGGCCGGCGCTGGAGCGGAACCTCTGCCCCTCCTGCCAGTTGCCGGTGCCGGCCAGCTCGGCCAGCAGCTCCCCGCTCTCCCCCAGGCCGGAGGAAGAGGAGGTACAGAAGGGGATCACCGTCTTGCCGGTGAAGTCGTTGGCCTCCACAAAGCCGTCCACCGGCCAGGCCGCGATGCCCCACCAGATGGGGTAGCCGATAAACACCGTGTCATAGCTGTCCCAGTTCTCCACCTCGGTGGTGGTCAACTCCACGTCCCGCAGGGACTCGTCCTCGTGCTCCCGGGCGACCCGGCTGTTTTCATCGCTCCAGTTCAGGTCGTCAGAGGTATAGGGCTCCGCCGGGGTGATTTCAAAGAGGTCTCCGCCCGTGGCCTCGGCGATATAATTGGCTACGCCCTCCGTATTGCCGGTGGCGGAGTAGTACACCACCAGCACACTGCCGCTCTCCGCTGTGCTCTCACCGGCGGAGGCCTCCGGGGCTGCGGTGTTCTCACTGGCATCCACGGGCGGCGTTGTCTCCGCCTGGGGCTGCGCGGCGGCCTGGTCATCTGCGGGGCTGTCATTGCTGCCGCAGGCGGCCAGGGACAGCAGCATGGTGCCCGCAAGCAGGCATCCGAAAAGCCGTTTCCAAGTCTTCATAAAGGGTTCCTCCTGTCTGATCGTTCTGTTACTCGGTCGCGTTCTCCTGAATCCAGGCCTCGATGTGGTCGGCGATCACGTCGTTGTTCAACTCCTGGAACATAAAGTGGGAGTTGCCGGTGATGCCCTCGTCGGGCAGGTGAACCACGGTGCTGCTGCCGCCGGCGGCGTTGTACGCCTCGGTAAAGGTGTCCGCGCTGGCGGCCATCATAGACCACATGGCGGCGGCGGGCACGTCGGTGAACTCCTCGCCGATGTAGTCGCCGTAGTAGAAGGTGACGGGGATCTCCTGCTCCACCATGGCGTTATAGGCGTCGCTGTCCACCTGGGGCGCCCCGCCGGGCTCAATGGCCACGATGGCGGCCACGTGGTCGGTGTACCGGGGCACCTCCCAGCTGGGCAGGCCGCCCTGGGAGTGGGTCACCAGGATGGAGTCCCGGCCGGTGCGGTCATAGATCTCGTCGATGGCGGCCGCCACCGCCTGGGCCACCACTGCGTTGTCGATGTTCTGGTCGTTATTCGCGTTGTCCATGCCAGTGTCCGGGGTCATCTGGCGGAAGAACTGATCCAGCACGTCCTCCCCCTGTGGGAACTGGGAGCCCTCGTTGTAGGTGAACTCGTCGTTGAGGTAGGTGCCGATGCGGAACTGGGTGTACCAGGTCTGGTCGGAGGGGGTGGTGGTCATGGTGCCCGCCACCGAGGTCTGGCCCGCCTCGCCCCGGCGGGGCTGGTCGATGAGCCACACGCTGTGGCCCATGCGCAGGAACATGTCGCTCCAGCCCTCCCGGCCGTCGGGGGTGGTCATCCAGCCCATGCGGGACTGGCCGTAGCCGTGGAGAAACACCATGGGCAGCTCCGTGTTGTCCTCGGGGATCTGGTAGAGCACGTTGGCGTGATCCACGTGGGAAGTGGAGCCCTCCCGGGAGGTGTAATAGTTGGCCACATCGAAGGTGCCGTCGGACTGAATCACCGTGCCGCCGGCGGAGAAGATGCCCTGCTCGGCGATGACCAGGGAGTCGGAATCTGTCTGTGCGGAGGCAGGCTCCTGTGCCTCCTGGGAAGCAGAGCCGCTGTCAGATGCGCCGGGGTTTTCGTTCCCGGCGCATCCAGCCAGCAAAGAGAGAGTCAAGGCCCCGGCCAGGGCCAGAGCCAGCCATTTGTGGTGCTGTTTCATCGTGTTTTCATCCTTTCTGATTTTGTCTGTTTACTTGCTGATGACTTTCGTGCCGCCGAACACGGCGGACATGGGGATGGTATCCAGAATGTGATCCAGCTGGGCCACCTCGGCATCGGACAGCAGGATGTCCGCCGCCCCGGCGTTCTCCTGCATCCGCTCCACCTTCCGGCTGCCTGGGATGGGGACGAGGTAGGGCTTTTTGCACAGCATCCAGGCCAGGGAGAGCTGGGCGGGGGTGGCGTGCTTCTCCGTCGCCATATTGTTCAGCAGGTCCAGTAGCTCCCGGTTCTCCTCCTCCGCCTCCGGCGTGAACTGGGGCATGGCGCTGCGGTAGTCCAGCTTGGGATCGAATGTGGCATCCTTCCCATAGGCCCCGGTCAGCAGGCCGTTGGCCATGGGAGAGAAGGCCATAAAGCCCACGTTCAGCTCCTCCAGCACCGGGAACAAGGCCTCGTGCCACCGTGCCCTCATGGAGTAGCGGTTCTGTACCGCCGTCACCGGGCAAATTGCGTGGGCCCGGCGCAGATAATCCTCCGTCGCCTCAGAAATGCCCCAGTGGGTGATCTTGCCCTCTTTCATCAGGTCGGCCATTACGTCTGCCACTTCCTCCGGCTCCACGTCGGGGTCCATCCGGTGCTGAAAGTAAAGGTCGATGTGGTCGGTCTGGAGCCGCCGGAGGGAGCCCTCCACCGAGGAGCGGATGGTCTCCGGCCGGGCGTCGGGGATCAGTGGCTTGTTTACCGCCGTGCTGGTCTCGTCGAAGCGGATGCCGAACTTGGTGACGATCTGCACCCGGTCCCGCACATCTCTCAGGGCCTCCCCCACCAGCTTCTCATTGTGGTGGGGATCGGCGGCGGTGCCGTAGGTCTCGGCGGTGTCGAACATAGTGTAGCCCAGGTCATAGGCGGCCCGGATGGAACGGATCGCCTCCTTTTTCTCCGTGGGCGCCCCGTAGGCGTGGCTGAAGCCCATGCACCCCAGGCCCACGGCGGAGACCGTCAGATCTGCGCCCAATGTACGTGTGTTCATGCTGAAAATCCTCCTGCTTGGCTGCCTTCGTCCTGTATTATAGGGGCGTTTCCCCCTCTGCGGAAGTTCCGATTCGTTACGCAGTGTGTACCAAAAGGTTTTTGGTGGACGGTACCTTTTCCAGCCGCCTCCGGACAGCCGCGCCCAGCTGCTCCGGCTCTGCGGGCAGGGACAGCTCCGCCAAGAGGGCCGCCAGGGCCGCAGGATGCCCCTCCGCCTCCCGGCGGCAGAGGGCCAGCAGGAGGACGGCCAGCACGCCGGCGTACTCCTCCCAGTCCGACGCGGCCAGTACGGCCGCCTCCCGCACCGGCAGCGCCGGGAAGGAGAACCGCCGTCCCAGCTGGAAGAACCGGTTCCCCCACAGGGCGCACCGCCACATCAGGTTGCTCCGGGCGTTCTCGTCCCCCGGGGCCTGCCGGCAGATGCGCAGCTCCCGGGCCATCCCCTCCATCAGGGCCTCCAGCATCTCCCGGGAGACGCTCATGCCGTCCGCCAGGGTCAGGTATTCCTCCAGCGCCCCGGCCAGGGCGGAAAAGCCCTGGAGTATGAGCTCCCGGCGGGACAGCTCGCGGGTGCGGGCCGGATCCAGCAGGGCGAATTTGGGGTCACAGGGGGGATAGTCCCGCCAGACGCACCGGCGTCCGTGGAGCAGGCCCGCGGCCCCGCTGACGGCCCCGGTCTCCAGATGGGACGCCACAAAGCCTGTCGGCAGGGGCGGCACATCCACCACGCCCTGGGATTCTCCGAAGTTCTCCCACAGATCTCCCCGGCACACCGCCGCCAGGGAGGCGGCCTTGCAGCCGTCCAGCACGGCGGAGCCCCCCACCCCCAAAATCAGATCCACACGGCGCTCCCGGCACAGGCGGGCCGCCCGCTGCACCTGTTCATACCGGGGGCAGAAGGGGCCGGCGGAGCACTCCGCCATCGTTTTCCCGCTCCGGCGCAGGATATCCCGCACCTCATCCGCCGCGCCGGAGCGGTGCTCCCCTTCCTCCGTGACCAGCAGCACGCTGGGGCCGTATCCCTTCACGAAGCTGCCCAGATATTCCTGCACGCATCCGCCGCCAAAGAGCACCCTGGTTCCGTTTTCAAAGAGAAAGTTGTTCATGGCACACCTCTGATCCCGTCCCCGCGGGGGACGCTTCCTGTTGTGCTCCCATTATAAAAAAATCGAGACTTCCGCAGAAGTCTCGAAAAGTTATGCAGTATGTACGTTTGCGTTATAACTGATACACCGTCCGAACCGCCTTGAGAAACCGCCGCACCGTCGGCGTGGGGCGGGGGGAGTGGAGCAGCCCGTAGGGGATGGTGTAGCTCCAGTCCACCGGGATGGTCTTGAGCAGGGGGTGAACCTGCCGCCAGTTGTCGATGGTCATGAGGATGTCCTCGGAGTTCTCGCACTGGTTGAACACATTGATGTTGAACATCTCAAAGTCCACAATGTGGATTTGGGGGTGATCCCGCCACAGCTCGTCCCGCATCTGATCCAGATAGCGGTTCCAGCCCCGGCGGATGAGCAGGAAGTTCTCCCCGTGCAGATCCTCCGCCGTCAGACGATCCCTGGCCGCCAGGGGGTGGTAGATGGACACCGCGCAGCGGATGGGCTCCCGGGACAGCTCCAGGGCGTCGCACTGCCGGTTTTCCAGGAAGTTCTGGTCGAAGAGGCCGGCCACGATGTCGATGTTCTGTCCCAGGTTGCGCAGGATCTCCACCGAGTTCTCCGGGGTGTTCTCGTAGGGAACCATCTTGAATTTGATATTGGGGCAGTGGGTTTTGATGGCCGGCCAGAGATCCAGCAGGAACTGCCCCGGCGTCATGGGGGAGACCCCGATGCGGATGACCTTGTCCCCCTCCTCGGCGGCGTTCTTGGCCCGCACCACGGAGTCCTTGCAGTACTGCACCACATACTGGGCGTCCCGGTAGAGGGACTTTCCCGCCTCGGTGAGCTTCAGCCCCCGGGGGCTGCGGATAAACAGCTTCAAGTCCAGGCTGGACTCCAGGGAGGTGATCTGCTTGATCACTGCCGGCGGCGTGATGAACAGCTCCTCCGCCGCCTTGTTGAAGCTCCCCGCGTCCGCCACCCGGAGGAAGGTCTCCAGCTGGGGGTTGTACATCATATGCGCCGCCGCCTTTCCGCCTGTGCCGCTGGGCCCTGTTTGAGCACTATTTTACTGGTTTCCGGCGGAAATAGCAAGAAAAAATGCGCGGACAGGCCCATCCGCCTGTCCGCGCACCCCGTCTCACATTCCAAACAGCTCCGCCGCCCGGCGCATATTCTCCAGCACCGGGACGCCGAAGGGGCAGCGCCTCTCGCAGGTCCCGCAGGAGATACACTCCCCGCCGTGGTGGGGCAGGACAGCGTAGTGCTCCCGCACGGTCTCCGGCACCTCCCCCTGGGCCCGGGCCAGGTTCAGGAACTTGGTGACGCCGGCCACGTCGATGCCCACCGGGCAGGGGGCGCAGTGGCCGCAGTACATGCAGTGCCCCACCCAGCTGATCCTGGGCAGGGCCGCAAGGGCGGCGGCATAGTCCCGCTCGGCCTCAGGCGCATCCTCATAGGCGATGCTGGTTTTCAGCTCCTCCAGGTTCCGGGCGCCGGACATGACGGAGGCCACGCCGGGCCGGGTCAGGGCGTAGTGGAGGCACTGGCAGAGGGTCAGGGCCCTCCCGGCCGGGGACAGCTCGGCATTGAGCAGATCCCCGCCGCCGGAGTAGCCCTCGGCATACACCCGCTCCCGGTCGATGTTGTAGCGGCCCAGCAGATATTCCGTCAGGGCAATGGCCTGCTCTGCCGAGGTATCCCCCCAGTCGCCCAGCTGCGGGGCGGCCACAATCATGCGGCCGTTGTAATTCAGCGCCTCGAAGGCGAAGCGCTCGCTGTACAGGTTCTCCCCCACGCCCTGGAAGTACAGCCCCTCATAGCCGGGGAGGGTGAGGAACAGGGCGTAGGCCTCGCTGCCGTCGTAGCTGTCCGGGATGTAGATGTGATAGTGGATGTCCCCCTCCGGGGCGTGGAGCACATTGTCCATCCGGAAGCCCCGGTAGGTCTCCGTCCCCACGGTGACCTCCAGCCCGGACTCCGGGGATTCCGTGGCCGGGTCAGGCGCGGGCTCCGGCGTCTCCTGCACCTGGGCCGGCAGCTCGGGCGCCTCCGAGCCCGGCTGCGCCGCGAACTCCGCGCCGCAGGCGGTGAGGCCCAGTTCCATGGCAAGGGTCAGAAAAAGCACAAGCAGCGGCTGCGTGGAAAACATTTGCGGCACCTTCTTTCACGATCATTGTAGCCCCGGGGCGCCGCCGGCGGAAGTTCCGATTGGTTAGCCGGTATGAACAAAATGGTTTACGGTCTCTGCCGCTTGCCGCCCTTGCCATCCATGCCGCCTGGCATTATAATAAAGCAACGGCGGTTCTGTGCGCCGCCAGGGCAGCCGTGTGGGGGTACTCCCATGCGGCTTTTTTGAACTCAGGCCCGTGAAGGCCTCCGCGTCCCCGCCGTTGATCCCGAAATTCTGAGGGGCGCCCCCCGAGGAGGAGTTTTCAAATGAAACGTCTCGCAGGCCAAACGCGATGGGCGGCTGCCGGCGCACTGCTCCTGTCCCTGGTGTCGGGGTGTGCGGCAGGCGGCTATGAGCTCCGCAGGCTCGCGGAAAATGTCTCCTCCGTGGAATGGATGTACGGCTGGGACTGCCTGCTCTATACAGACCGGGACGGGATTCTCTGGGCCATGGAGCCGGACGGAACCGGAACAGAGCTCACTGCGGGGATCTGTCTTCCCGCATAGATTCAGCGGGGCATATCTATCACTCGCATCACAGTTCCTCCCCGGCGGGCAGAAAGCGCTGGGAGCAGAAGGCAAAGGGAAAGAGGTGTCTATATGGCGAGCATCCGATGCCCCCACTGCGGCGCACCCGTCATGCTCCGGGGCAGCCGGTGGGAGTGCGGCTATTGCGGCGATTTCGGCAGCATTGCCTCCCTCCAGCCGTCGGAGAGGGCGAAGCTGGCGCAGGCCTGCGCCCCTTCTGTGCGGATCACGGTCACTGTGACAGAGGAGGAGGCGCCCCCCTCCCCTGCCTGCGCCGAGCCGGAGGCGGCGGAGGCGCCCCGCTTCTCCCGCGCCGAGCTGGAGGATATGATCCGCCGGTGGGATCTGGAGCAGAACGAGTGGGCCTGCCGGGATCTGCTCATCGCCGCCTTTCCCCAGGCCGCCGGCCGCTGGAGCGCGGAGGAGCTGGCGGAGATGGACACCATGGATCTTTTGGTGGAGACCGGCCGGCAGGATCCCGAGACCGCCCTCCGGATGGTGGAGCTGCTCCTCAGCACCGCGGAGGGGCACCTCCAGGAGCCGGAGGCCGCATACCAGCTGCTGGGGTGGGACATGAGCGACCTGCTGGTCAGCGAGGAGATGCTTCCCCTGCTGGTCAGGGAGGTGAAGGAAAACAGCCGTCTGGCCCGGCAGCTGTTTCAGAGCGCCTATGTGGGCCGTCCGCAGGAGGAACTCCTCAACGCCTGCGGGCGGCTGGGAGAGCGGGAGCTGCAGCGGAGGCTGCTGGAGCTCCTGGCCCGCAACCCCTTCCCCCATGATCCGCCCGAGCTGGAGCCGTAGGAGGCGCCGCCTGGGCGGCACCCCTGCCGCGGCCCCCGGCCGTGAGGGCAGCCCGGGACGCCCCCGTTTTCAACCAGCAGTTTAATGACACCGCCCCCCTGTCTGCCGTATAATCCATGCAGCAAGACAGACAAGGAGGGCACGAGATGAATCTGAAAGAGGCGTTCCGGTTCCAGAACAAGCTGCAGTCCCTGATGGAGGAGGCCCAGTCCATCCTGGGCGATGAGGCCAACATCACCCGGGTGCAGACCACCTATCTGCGGAAAAAGGTCATGAAGCAGTTCGAGGACGAGACCACCGAGGAGGCGCCCAGCACAGAGTACAGCGGGCAGATCACCTCTGTGGCGGAATTCCTGCTCTACCTGCTGCGGGAGCGGGAGCGGCTGACTGCGGCCGTCTGCCGGGCCAAGGCGGGGCTGGATCTGCCGGCCGGGCTGGACGGCGAGGTGAGCCTGAACGCCAGGCGTCAGGATGCCGCTCGCCTACTGCGCCGGATGGCGGGGCTGCGCAGCTCGGAGGTGGTGATTCCCAACGGCGGCACCGGCTACTGCTTTAACAACGAGGGCAACCAGGTGTCCTACCGCTGCGATGTGAAGCGGGTCACCACCATCAACTTCGACCGGAACCGGATCCGGAAGATGTGCGCGGAGCTGAGCCGGAAGGCCGACGCCGTGTCCTCCGCGCTGGATGCCGCCCTGGTCACCACCCAGGTGGACTACGCCGCCCCCTTCGACGTAAACGACACCTTTGCGGAGGCCTTCGGCGCCTTTACCGGGGAGGCGGACTGACCGCCCTTAGCCCCCGGCTCCAGCGGCCGCGGATGCGGCAGGGGCGCGGCTCCGCCCAGGCCGGTTCAGGTGCAGACGAACCATAGCGCTGCACATTTGACGACTGCGCAGATTCCGCGCTTATACAGCAGTTCCGGCCTCTGACACCGGAGAAGGCCCTCACCGGCTTCCTCAGCGCCCCGCGCGGCGGCACCCTGCGCTGTGACACTGCTCCACCCCCCGCCCTGCCGCACTCACATCTCCATCCCCGGCCCATCCGGGAAGGATGGGCGGATGACAAACGCAGCCCTTCGGGGCAAATGACGCAACGCGGCCCCGGCACTCCCTCCGGGGGACAGCCGGGGCGCGGAGCGGAAAATGGCCTGCGGGAGCCGCAAGCTCCTGCCGTATCCGCGGCCGCTGGACAGATCACCCCCCAAAATGCGGAGAGCAGCAGGCATCTGCCTGCTGCTCCAGCGTGTCGAAAAAGTCTTTTCGACACGCTGCAGAACTTTTTGAAACTTCAAAAAAGTTTCAAAAAGTTGTCTGATCCAACGCGAAAGGGAACCCTGACGGTTCCCTTTCACACTATCCTTCCCTCCGAATCCTTTGGCTGGAGGGCTTATAGACAGTCCGGAGCAGCAGGCATCTGCCTGCTGCTCACAAACCAGTTCATTCCATTTTGAATCCGTGGAGACCAGGATCTCCTCCATGGGCACCTCCAGCAGGGCGCCCAGCGCGTACAGATTGTCGACGGAGGGAAGGCTCTTCCCCTTCTGCCACTTGTAGATGGCCTGGGGCTCCTCAAAGCCGAAGTATGCCTGGAGATCCCGGACGGACAGGCCCCGCGCCCTGCGCAGGCGGACGATGTTCGCCCCGGTGGCCGCAGGGTCGATCACCGGGAAAGTCTTTTGCCGCATGAAAACCGCCTCCATTCTCCCGTGCTGACGATCGGGACTCTCAGGATACCGGATGCCGGGGAAAAAGGCAAGAGCATCCGGGAAGATGTAAGGAAACTGTTATATTTTCAGGAGGATGAAAACCCATGAAGCAGCCTGTACCGCTGAACAAGCAGAGCAAGCGGGCCCAGCGGGCATACCATGCCGCCCGGCGGGGCGGCTGGCACGGCCTCTCGCCGGTGACCCGGGTGCGGCCCAGCGGCAAAGCCTATGACCGCAGCCGCGCAAAGCGGGCGGCCCGCCTGCTGTCCGCGCCTGAGACCTGAGCGGCCCGTTATGCCACGCCCCAGGGGCTCCCGGGCGAAAAGGCCGCCGGGGGTGTCGTAGGCGTCAGACCAGGTCTGCTCCAGTTCGGCCCAGTCGCGCTCGTCCAGCTTGTCGGTCCACTCCTCGACCTCCATCTCGTCGTCCTCACCCTCGTTGATGACGATCCAGGCATAGCCGTGGGAGTTGGTGGCCTCCTGCATGTCCGCGTAGTACCAGGCGGAAGTGCTGTTGTCCGGCCAGGTGATCATCTCACGGCGGGACAGCAGGTAGTCCTCGTGGGGCTCCCGGCCCAGGGTGCGGTTGACGATGGTGCACGCCTCGGCGCGGGTGATGCTGGCCTCGGGACGGATTGTGCCGTCGGTGAAGCCGATCAGGTACGCCACGTGGTCTTCGGTGTTCAGCTCCTCCGGCTCGTCGTCCCGGTTGGGGCGGCTGGGCCGAAGGGGTGGATCATCACCGTTGTCATCTTCGCCGGGGTCGGGTTCCGGCGAGGGCTCCTGAGCCTCACTCCACACCAGGGTGAAGGGGGAGAAGCCGCCCTCCTCCACGTGGAACCTGATGCCATAACCCGTGTTTGTAATCGTAACATTTTCCGGCGTGACGGCATCAATGTCGTCCACGTCAAAGCCGGACTGTGCGCCGTCCCGGTGCAGGCCGGAGAAGTGCAGCAGGGTGAACTGGGTGCTGGAGTCCGTGCCCTCCGGATACCCCCAGTAGATATCCACACCCTTGCTGGACTTGACCCAGGCGTTGCCGTTGTTGGCGTCCACCAGATCCAGATACTTGATCTCGTACCGGCGGATCTCATCCGCACCGTTCAGGAATTCGTCGACTTTTTCCTCCAACGGAGTCATACGGTCAATGCCATCAGAGGTAATGATCTCATCAAACAGCAGAGATACGCTGTGACCCGACGGGAGCACAACACCGGTATCATTCAGGGTGTACACGGTATCGGCGGGGGCAACCGCCACGGCGGAACCCTCAGCCGCAGTAGTGGGGGAATCCTGCTCCGGCTTGACAGCGGTGGCCTGGTCGTTCTCCACCGCGCGGACGGTCAGCACACCCTCACCGGTAAGAATCTGGTAATGCTTCTCATCCACACCGGCTATGATGCCATCTGTACCGTTCTCGCCGCCATAGATGGAAACGATATAGTTTTTGTAAACATCGCCAACCAGTTTGGGCTCAAAGTAGTCCTCCATGACGGGACCCGTGCCGTTGTCATACTGCACACGTACGTCTGTGGCAGTCGAACCAGTCTTCTCAAAGCGATAGTAGGTGTTTCCTGTCATACCAGGATTTACAACTACCGCTTTCCAATGATTATTTCAATTTGCGAAGCTTATTCTACCTTATCGGCTTCCGGAGTCCTCATATAAAATTAAAAAGAGGCGAGACCAGCCGTGTCACCAGGCGCCCCCGGCCCAGGCAACAATCTGTTCCGCCGTTCCCTCCATTCCCCTCACAGAGCTGTTGATGCAGAAATCGTAGTTCTCCGGCGCGCCCCAATTTCGGCCGGTATAGGTGTCATAGTATTTCTTGCGCCGCTTATCCAGTTTCCGGACGGTATCCTCCGCTTCTTTCTGCCCGATGCTCTCGATCTCCATCCGGCGCCTGACTCGATCCTCAAAGGGTGCGCAGATGAACAGGCTGATTACCGGGATGCCGGCGGCGCGGAGGACGGCATCAGCACACCGTCCCACAATAATGCAGGGCCCCATCTGAGCCAGTTCCAGAATCACCTGGCTCTGCATCTCAAACAGGATGTCCTCCGCCGGCTGCCCCTTCCGCACCTGGTGTCCGCCCTCATAGACGCCGGTAAACAGCCAGGGATTCGGGGCCTTTTCTTCCTTGCCCGCGAACAGTTCCTCCCGCACTTCCGCCTTCTGGGCCGCCAGTGTAATCAGTTCCCGGTCATAGCACCTGACGTTCAGTCTCTCTGCCAGCTGTTTCCCAATCTCCCGGCCGCCGCTTCCAAACTGGCGGCCCAGAGCGATAATCGGCATCTTCATGTTACGACTCCTCCTTACAAGTCTGCTCCGCGGCCGGGCGCGTTTCCGCCATCCGCAGGGCCGCGCCGCGGACATGATCCTTCAGGAGCTGATCGACAAATTGAAGCAGTTCTTCAGGGGTTTCCCGGATGTCGCCCAGCAGCCAATCCTCGATCATGCTTACCAGCGCCCCTACATAAAACCGCGTCAGAAGCTCCACCTCATGGTCGGATGCCTGGCAGTCCAGTTCCATGACGATCCTCCGGATTGTGCTCTGGATGATGGCGTGAATATCCGTCTGAAAAAAGCTCTTCAGATGCTCCCGGCTCAGGGAGTGCAGGGCGCACAGGCAGACCGACCAGTTCTCCTGGAGGTACTGGAACAGCTGGAGCAGGCCGTCCTGCCACAGCATGACCCCCTCGTGCTCCCGCAGCAGCGCCACGGCCTCCTGGTCGAACATCCAGCGCACGGCATCGTAGATGTCCTCAAAGTGATAGTAAAAATGCTGCCGGGCCATGCCGCAGGACTGCATGATCTCCGCGACGGTGATCTTGTTCAGAGGCTTTTGCGCCATCAACGCTTTCAATGCCGCGCAGATCTCCCGCTTGGCCGCCTCACTGGCCTCGTACGTCCGTTTCTTCATTCCGAGTTTCACACGCCCTTCCGTTCAGACGTTTCCTCTATTTTAGCACAGCTTCCGCAAAGCGGCATAGATGCAGATCAGGGTCAGGTGTCAGAAATCTGACATGCGGCCCCGATCTGCATCTTGTTTTCCCCCGGTGGATTTTCTATGCTGGAAAAAGCAAACGGAAAGGAGCGCGGAACCATGACGGAGCGGTATCGAGTCACCATACAGAGCCAGATGGGCCCACGGGAGGGCGTTCTGGCCCTCAGCTATCAGGGAAGCTACATCACCGGCTCGCTGGATCTGGTGGGCTATGTCAACACGGTGCAGGGCGTGCAGGCGGCGGACGGGACGCTGCACCTCTTCCATCCCATCCAGACGGTGGTAAGCACCATCCCCTGTGAAACCGTGCTGAGCCTGTACGCGGGGAGGCTGCGGGGCACATCCACCTCAAAATCCGCCCGGATGC
>ERZ1090860.349-NODE-350-length-28150-cov-34.044492_pt1 | contig 28150 bp, 23 predicted proteins | sample MGYA00478483_ERZ1090860 | MGnify/ENA primary metagenome ERZ1090860 (study PRJEB33644, sample SAMEA5815741) | chicken gut metagenome | biome: Chicken; feature: Gastrointestinal Tract; material: Caecum | place: Ireland | collected 2019-01-01 | study: A study of the...
ATATTTCCTACCAGGGCTCTTTTTTGTGCTGTCCGCACAATCTGGGGCAGTTCAGTACAGAGGAAAGCCTCTTTTTTTGGCACCGGATCACTGCAGGAAAAACCGCAGCATCTTGTCTTTCTGTTTGGTGTAAGGCTGGTAGCGCACCGGCATATCCAGCCAGGTCTTTTTGTCCACAATGCTGCGCAGGTGGCTGAAGGCTTCAAACCCGGCCTTGCCGTGGTAGCCGCCCATGCCGCTCTCCCCTACGCCGCCGAAGGGCATTTCGCTGGTGGCCAGATGGATGATTACATCGTTCAGGCAGCCGCCGCCGAAATGGCAGCGGTCCAGCACCTTGCGCTGCACGGCCTTGTCCTCACTGAAGAGGTAGAGGGCCAGCGGATGGGGCTGGGACTCGATATCCGTCAGCGCGGCGTCCAGGTCGGTGTAGGTCAGGACCGGCAGGATGGGTCCGAAGATCTCCTCGCCCATGACGGCGTCCTCCCGGGTCACGTCCTTCATGACGGTGGGGGCAATGCGCTGGGTCTTTTCGTCCCCGGCGCCGCCGCAGACCACCTTGGCCGGGTCGATCAGGCCCATCAGGCGGTGGTAGTGTTTTTCGTTGATGATCTTGCCGTAGTCCTCATTGGCCATGGGGTCGGCACCGAACTGAGCGGTGATCTCCTTCTGAATGGCGTCGATGAGCTCGTCACGAATGGAGGCATCGCAGAGGATGTAGTCCGGGGCCACGCAGGTCTGCCCGCAGTTCAGGTACTTGCCGAAGACGATGCGCTTGGCGGCCAGACCGATCTTGGCGGACTTTTCCACAATGCAGGGGCTCTTGCCGCCCAGTTCCAGCACGGCGGGGGTCAGGTACTCAGCGGCGCAGCGCAGCACCTCCTTGCCCACAGCCTTGCTGCCGGTGAAGAAGATCATGTCAAACTTCTGGTGCAGCAGAGCCTGGTTTTCGGCACGGCCGCCGGTGACGACGCAGACATGTTCCGGCGGGAAGCACTCCTCCACGATCTGCTGCAGCACCGCACCGGTGGCCGGGGCATAGGCGCTGGGCTTGACAATGGCGGTGTTGCCCGCGGCGATGGCGTCGATCAGCGGGTCCAGGGTCAGCAGCACCGGGTAATTCCACGGGCTCATGATGAGCACATTGCCGTAGGGAGAGGGAGAGCGGAAGCTGCTAGCCGCAAACTGGGACAGCGGCGTGGACACCCGGCGGTTCCGCATCAGGCGGCGGACATGGCGGATCATCCAGGTAGCTTCGGACAGGGTCAGTCCGGTCTCGCACATATAGCTTTCGGTGGCGGACTTGCCCAGGTCGGCCTTGAGGGCGCGGGCCAGGTCCGCCTCATGGTTTTGCAGGGAGGCCTTGAGTTTTTTCAGCGCCGTGATGCGGGCTTCGGCGGGCAGGGTATGTCCGGCAGCAAAATACTCACGCTGCCGTTTGAGAATGGCTTGAATCTCCAGTTCCGTCATGGGTGGAAACCTCCTGAACTTGTTTGTACATATCTTCCAGCTTGTCGGGGCCCCACAGAACCGGAACCGGGTACAGCGGGTTGGCCTCGTGGTCGGCATAGCGGGCCAGCTGGGGGATGTCCTCGGTGCGGATACCGGGGAGGGTCTCGGGAATGTCCATCGCGGCGTTCATGGCGTCGATGTAGGCAATGAATTCCTTGGCGGCCGCCTCATCGCTGGTATCCTGGCTGACGCCGGAAGCCCGGGCCAGTTCGGCCAGCTTTTTCCAGGCGGCGCTGCCGTAGGCTTTCAGCACGATGGGCAGCAGCACGCTGTTGGCCAGACCGTGGGCAATGCCGTACCGGCCGCCCAGGCTGTGGGCCACGGCATGGACATACCCCACATAACTCTTGGTGAAGGCAGTACCGGCCAGGTAGGCGGCGCGCAGCATGTTGGCCCGGGCTTCCCGGTTATGGCCGTTGTAGTAGGCCTCCGGCAGGTTGTTGAAGATGAGCTGCACGGCCTCGATGGCGGCGGCCCGGGTGCCTTTGGTGGTGGAGCGGCCGATGTAGGCTTCCACTGCGTGGGTCAGCGCATCCATGCCGGTGGTGGCGGTCAGCTGCCGGGGCAGGTTGAGGGTCACATCCGGATCGAGGACTGCATAATGGGGGATCAGCGAGAAATCGTTGATGGGGTATTTGTGGTGGATCTTCTCGTCAGTGATGACGGCGGCCAGGGTGGTCTCGCTGCCGGTGCCGGCGGTGGTGGGCACTGCGATGAGCAGCGGCAGACGGTGCATCACATGGAGCAGGCCTTCCATCTTGTCCAGAGACTTACGGGGCCGCACAATGCGGGCACCCACCGCCTTGGCGCAGTCCATGGAGGAACCGCCGCCGAAGGCGATCAACCCCTGGCAGCCCTGTTCCAGGTAGAGAGCCCGGGCTTCCTCCACATTGGCCACGGTGGGGTTGGCCACGGTGCGGTCATAGACCACGCAGCGGATGTGCTGGGCCTTGAGGGTCTCCTCCAGACGGGCGGTGAGACCCAGGCCGTGGACCCCGGCGTCGGTGACCAGCATGACGCAGTCAATGCCGTGCTGCCGCAGCACGGCGGGAACGCCGCTGACACCTTCGATCAGTTTGGGTTCACGGTAGGGCAAAAAAGGCAGGGCAATGCGCATACCAAGCTGAAAAACACGGCAATAAATCTTCTTGAAAACGTTCATTTTTCTCATCCTTTCCCACTATGGACGCTATGATAAAGGATAAGACAAAAAGCAAGACAATGTCAAGTAAAACTTTAGGTAAATATTTTTAGAAATTTGTCAAAAATAACGAGTCACCGCGCAACCGGCCTGCCGTATACCCGGTGAAAGCCGTCCTTCCTGCCGCGTTTTCTCTTTTATACACGGAACCGGGGATTTTGTCCGTAGCCTGGGTCACAAAAGGGTTTCTGCCGGAGCGTTCCGCTTCCGGCAAAAGCAAAAGCGCCTCTCCCGTAAAGTGCAGGAGAGGCGTTTGTGTTCGGATCAAGCCTGAGGCAGGGGGAAAGTACTGCCGCCGTGGGGCATCAGGGTGGTCTCCACCCCGGTCAGACTGCCGCCGTTTTCCTGTGCGGCCAGCGCCAGAGCCTCATCCAGCGTGCGGGCCACCCGGATGCTGGTGTGAGCGAACCGTTCACCGGGAATGTCCGTGACCAGAATCATGCGGTAGTTTTCCGCCGTTTCGGCAAAGAGGAAGCCCACGAAGCCGCCGATGGAGAAGTTGGCGCGCAGCGCCTTCTCCCGGGCTTCCATGCTGTCATAGTTGCAGATCTGGGCTTCGCAGTCGGGATCGCCGAATCCTTCCCGGCACTGGGACAGCAGGATCATGGTACCGCCGGGGGCCACTGCCGCCAGAGCGTTGGAGAGGGTCTTGGAAGTCTGATACAGGTTGATGTCCTTGGGATAACCGCCCGCGCTGGCGATCACCAGCGGGGTGCGGCGGGGAATGGGCACGCCATCCAGCTGCTCCACCGCCTTGGCGGCCGCCGCGTGGGCCTTGCGCCAGTCACCGGCAAAGGCACCCACGATCTGATAGTTGTCGTCCACGATGACGTTGAGCAGGTAGGCGGGCTTGGCAAACGCGGCACATTCCATCAGGTCACTGTGGAAGGGGTTGTCCTCCGACATATTGCCGTTGCAGACCCGGGGATTGGAACCGCTGCCCAGGCCCTTGTTCAGGGCGTTGTTGTGGTTGGTGTTGATGGTCTCCCGGCCTGCAATGCCGGGGACGATGGATTTGCGGCCGCCGCCGAAACCGGCCAGGAAGTGGTAGACCACACCGCCGGTGAGGATGATCTTGTCACAGGACATGGCGTAGCTGTCCAGCCACACCGGCGTGCCCCGGCTGGTGGTGCCCATGTAGGTCAGGTGCTCCTTGTCGTCGCACTGATGGTCGATGAACCGGATGCGGCGGTAAAGGTCCTCCCCTACCAGCGAGATGTGTTCTTCCTCCGTCTGCCTGCGGTGGGTGCCGGTGGCGCAGAGGATGAGAATGTCCTTGTCGGGAATGCCGGCCCGATTGAGCCGCTCCACCAGGATGGGCAGATAGGCGCTGGGCTGCTGCCAGCGGCGGGTGGTGTCGGAGATGAGGATGCACACCGTCTCTCCCGGCCGTACGGCCTCCTCAATGGGACCCGCACCGATGGGATGGTCCAGGGCATATTCGATATGCTCCCGCACCGTGCGCTTGGGAAAATCCACCGTGTTGGCGTGAACTTCCGCCACCACCTGGCTGGGGTCCAGGGACACAGCAAATTCGGTATCGCTGTATTTCATCTTTTCCATATATCGTCGCCTTCTCTGATTGTGGTATCTGAGATTGCTGTCAAAGGACACAGGTACATTCATGATGGTAGCACTTTGCTCCCCAAAAATCAAGAAAGGCGGGCCCCTGCCAGGGATGCGTCCGCAGCCGTCCCGTATCCCCAATGTCCCGCCCCCCCTGTTTTCAAATCATTCTGACGGCATGGCGGAAAATTGCCTGTTATGGTACTTGTTGACTGATACGGGTTTGCTGCGTTACACTGTTATTATAGTGATTTCTGTTTCACCATTGTCCGGGACAAGAAAGAGGGTCGCATACGATGGATATGATCAAGGCAAGCCGGTTTCTCTGTCTGGTGCTCCGGCACAAACCGGAGACGGCCGGCATCCGTCTGGACGAACACGGCTGGGCCAACGTGGAGGAGTTGCTGGCCGGCGTAGCCCCCCGGTATCCCCTGACCAGAGAACAGCTGGAAGAGATCGTGCGAACCGACGACAAACAGCGGTATTCCTTCAGCGAGGACAAAACGATGATCCGGGCCAACCAGGGACACTCCATCCCCGTGGACGTGGAGCTGGAGCGGGTACAGCCGCCGGAATTTCTGTGGCACGGCACCGGAGAAAAGTACACCGATTCCATCGATGTCCAGGGGCTGCTTCCCAAAAGCCGGCTGTATGTGCATCTTTCGGGGGACGAGGAAACGGCTGTGGCCGTGGGACGGCGGCACGGGAAACCGGTGGTGTACAAGGTGGCTGCCGCGCGGATGGCCGAAGACGGTTTTGCCATCTACCGGTCCAAAAACGGTATCTGGCTGACAAAACGGGTGCCGCCGGAATATCTGGAAAAGCAGACACAGCCGTAACCCCCTGCCGGTCCTGTGCCGCATAAAAATAGCAGCCGCTCTTCTGGATGCGGCTGCTTTTTTCTTCCGGTTCTGTTCCGGCCGGTACAGACTCAGTCTTCGGCGTCGGGCGCCTGCCCGTCATGGGCCTTCCACATGCATTCGGTCAATGCCATATGGGTGAAGGTGGCGGTGAAGGAAGAGTCCTCGGGGCTGCAGGCATACAGGCCGAAGCGGATGGAGCCACCGCCTTCCAGCAAATGGCAGATGCGCATCTGGCGGAACGTCACCCCGTCTTCCGAGCATTCCAGACAGAAATCGTCCTGCCGGCGGCTCAGCCGGTACCACATGGAGCGGACGCCGGCATCGATCTCGGTGGTGGCCCAGTCCGACCAGCCGTGGTTGGTCACCACGCTGCCCAGATGCTGAAATTTCTCGTTCTCATATTCGATGGAGGCCTTGAGCCAGTTTTCGCTGTCCAGATACACCACCACCCCACACTGGTCAAAGCGACGGTGGCTGTCGAACTCGGTTTTCACCACAAAGGAGAAAAACTTTTCCGTCGTTTCCATCTGCAGCACCGGTGCGCTGTCGTTGCGGAAATGGTAGTAGGTCCGCTGCCACAGATCTGTGTGGGGCCGGGTGGTGATCCGGATCTTCTGGGGTTCAATGGTATACTCGGCCGGTTCCCGGGTCCAGCGGAGCAGGGATGTGTCAAACATGGGGATACGCCTCCTCAGAATTTTTAGGAAGGGACAGCAAGCGGCCTGTCTCAATATACAAGTGAAGCCTGCCCGGGGTGGGGCATCGATGACCTTGTCCGATGAACCGCCTTGCCTGTACAGCATGTTCCCGGCATACGCAGGGCGCCCGGAGCCAAGGGATGGATCCTCGCAGAAAAGCCTTCCTTTATGCTTCCTATGATATACCCATGACCGGCAAAACACAACAAGCAGTCAGATTCCATCAGCGTCCGGCCCGCCGGCCGGTGTTTTGGGAACCGCGGATCTCTTCATGGTAAAAATAATCCACGATCACAGGATGGCCCGGAACGGCCCGCCCGTAGGGCAGTTCGTTGTCCACAAAGGGACAGTCGTTGTCCCGGGCCAGAAGGCGGGCTTCCTCTTCCAGCGCACGGAAAAAGCTGCGGTCCTGCCGGCGGTAGATGTCATCGTACAGCGGAACCAGGTGTGGGTAGCGTTCCCGGATGTAGTCCAGGATTTCCTGCTTGAATCCGCCCCGCAGGTTGAGGTTTTCCAGCCAGACCAGGTCGCACTGGTTCTTTACCCGGGCGAAGATAGACTTGAAGTCGGTGATGCCCGGAAAGACCGGAGAGATAAAACAGACGGTGCGGATGCCTGCATCATAGACCTGCTTCATGGCATCCAGACGCCGGCGGATGCTGACTGCGTGGTCCATGTCCGCCCGGAACTCTTCGTCCAGCGTGTTGATGGACCAGGAGACCGTGACCTTGCCCATCTGCCGCAGCAGATCCAGGTCCCGCACCACCAGATCGGATTTGGTGCAGATCAGTATTTCGGCGCCGCTGTCCTGCAATTGTTCCAGCAGTTTACGGGTGTTGCGGAAGATCTCCTCCTGGGGCAGGTAGCCGTCGGTGACCGAGCCGATGACCACCCGCTGGCCCCGGTATTTTTGGGGATTGCGGATGGCAGGCCAGTGCTTTACATCCAGAAAAGTTCCCCAGGGTTCGGTGTGGCCGGTAAACCGCTTCATGAAAGACGCATAGCAATACCGACAGCCGTGGGTGCATCCCACATAAGGATTGACTGAATACCCGCCCACCGGCAGACTGGATCGCGTCATGATGTTTTTGGTCTGCACATCCCGGATGAGGATGTTCTGCTGCATGATTTCTGCCATCTTTTCTGTTCCTCCTGCCCCCGGCAGAACGCCGGGACAGCTGTTGCATCATCGTTGCCTGTACTCCTCCGCAACGCCGGAGCAGACTGCCACGGCATCCCTTCCTTTTTCCTCGTTGACAGAAGGTCTTTGCCCCGATACAATTATTATACTGAGAACAGATACAGGTTCAAGTACGCAGATTTTTTTGACCTGGTACGGAAAAACTGACCGGAAAGGCAGCACGACCATGAAACCTTCCATGACCTACGAAGAATTCAGGGAAAAGGTGGGTAGGGGCATCCTGACCGAACAGGGCAACTGTCCGGTGACACCGGTTGTCCAGATGCTGCAGGGAAAATGGAAACTGCAGATCATCTACGAGCTGTGCATCCAGTCTCCTCTGCGGTTCGGACAGCTGAAAAAACTGCTCACGCCCATCACCAACACCATGCTTACCAGCGCTCTGAAGGAGCTGGAGAGCGACGGGCTGGTGCGCCGGGAACAGTTCAGCGAGATACCGCCCCGGGTAGAATATTCCCTGACCGAAAAAGGGCAGGACCTTCTGCCGGTATTTTACGCCATTGCCCAGTGGGGCCTGACCTATATCCCCTGAATGCAGAACCTATCCGCAACAAAAAAGGACGGCATGAACTGTTATGCCGTCCTTTTCCCTATTTGTCCTGCTCAGTGCGCCGCCTGACCGGCCTTGTGCAGGTGCAGGCCGGTGGCAAAGGTGAAATGGTCGTCCATCCAGGTACCGATGATGCCGATGGTCTTGCCCATGGTCAGAGCGGCCAGCACGGTGCCGATGCCCAGGCCCATCACATGGCCCAGGAAGAAGAAGGTCATGCCCGCCGTGACCACCAGGCAGATGGCGTCAAAGGAGATCTTGATTTTGGGATACCCGATGCCGGTGATCTGGGACAGTTCCCGGGGGAAAAGGTCGGTGGGGATGATGGGCAGGCCACAGCGGTTGGACAGGGCGATGCCCACGCAGATAAGCAGGTAGCTCACCACAAAGTAGAGCACCTGGCAGGGCAGATTCTTGGGCAGGACATCGATCCACATCTCATGCACGTCCAGCAGTTCACCAAAGAAGAATCCCACCACAAAGCTGAACAGGTAGGACACCACGAACCGGCGGCGCAGCACCATCAGGCTGAACACCAGCGCCGTCTGGAACAGGTAGGTCCAGGTGCCCAGGGTCAGGAAAGGCAGTACCTCCGAAAAAGCATACGGCACACTGGAAATGGCCGAGATACCTGCCCCAGAATACAGCATCAGGACGACGCCGAAGGAATTGATGATGACCGCAATGACCAATGCGATCTCGCCGCGGAACAGCGGCAGATGCTTTGCGCTACTGTTACTATCCACAAAACAAGCCCCCAAAATTTGTTTGTTATTCCCATTCCTTTGCAGAATGAACCGTTTTTTATTGTTGTCCCTTTTCCATAAGAAGTCAATGCAGAATCTTTTGCCCCGTTGTGCCCCTTTCCTTGTCACATCTGCTCAAAGCGCATCTCCGGGGGAGAAAACCGGTGTATGTTTTCTTCTGTTTTCAGCATAAAAATACAGTACTTTTTTTAGGAATGCCGGCAATCCGGCCGGAATCTGTATTTGCAGCAAATACAGTCAGACAGCCAATCCAGCAAGTAAGCCTCAATCTGTCTTTATACTAAATACACTTTGTCAAATTTTGTTGTAATATTGGCGAATCCGAGGCGTATATTTTTCCCTTGGTTTGTACAATCCACAGAAAAAGAGCCCCGGAGGCACAAAATGGAGGAAAAGGGCTTTTCTTTTGCCTGCGGGAGGACTATAATGACACCCGAAGTACAAAGACGTACGGGATAGCTCCTGTACGTCTTTGTGCTTTTTTATTTTATATTCTCATGGATGCCGTGCCTGATGCACGGCCGGGTGGGAATGTGAGAGGAATGGTAAGACAGATGAAAAACGCAAAATCCGTGCTGGCTTTTGCCATGGCCGCCGCTATGGCAGTGACCGCCACCGGCTGCGGCGCTTCGGGCGGCAGTTCCACTGCGGCCGCCACCGGCGAAGCCGCTTCCGCCGATTCCACCGGGGCTTCGTCCTCGGCGCTGACCGTCATGCTGGAGACCCCTGTGCAGTCTCTGGACCCCCAGGTGGCCACCGACGGCACCTCCTTTGAGGTCATCGCCGACTTCACCGACGGTCTGATGCAGATGGACGCCGACGGTGCCGCCGTGCCCGCCTGCGCTGAAAGCTACGAGGTCAGCGAGGACGGCAAGACCTACACCTTCCACATCCGGGAAGATGCCAACTGGTCCAACGGCGACCCCGTCACTGCCAACGACTTCGTCTTCGGCTGGCAGCGCGCCGTTGACCCGGCCACCGCTTCCGAATATTCCTACATGCTCAGCGACATCGGCCAGGTGGTCAACGCCGCCGACATCATCGCCGGCACCAAGGACGTTTCCGAACTGGGCGTCACCGCCGTGGACGACAAGACCCTGCAGGTCCAGCTGAACGTGCCCGTCAGCTACTTCCTGAGCCTGATGTACTTCCCCACCTTCTATCCTGTGAACCAGGAATTCTATGAGAGCTGCGCCGACACCTTCGCCACCAGCCCCGAGACCGTCCTGTCCAACGGCGCCTTCACCCTGACCAGCTATGAACCCGCCGCCACCGCTTTCACCCTGGAAAAGAACGACAGCTACTATGACGCCGACAAGGTGCAGCTGTCCGGCCTGAACTACCAGGTCATCCAGGACAGCCAGCAGGCCCTGATGAGCTACCAGACCGGCGCGCTGGACATCACCCTGGTCAACGGCGAACAGGTGGACCAGGTGAAGGATGACCCCGCTTTTGACAGCCGCGGCGCCGGTTACCTGTGGTACATCAGCCCCAACATGGGCAGTGTGCCCGAACTGGCCAACGAAAACCTGCGTCTGGCCATGACCTTCGCCCTGGATCGTGAATCCATCTGCAGCGACGTCCTGAAGGACGGCAGCGCCGCCACCTTCACCGCCGTGCCCCCGCAGTTTGCCACCGGTCCGGACGGCAGCGACTTCAGCGCCGACCAGACCAAGTATTCCGACGTTTGCGCCTATGACCCCGACAAGGCCCTGAGCTACTACGAGACCGCCAAGCAGGAACTGGGTGTGGATACCTTTGAGTTTGACATGGTCGTTGACTCCGACGACGCGCCGCAGAAGGTCGCCCAGGTCGTGAAGGAACAGCTGGAGACCACCCTGCCCGGTATGACCATCAACCTGGTCATCGAACCCAAGAAGCAGCGCGTGGAAGACATGCAGAACGGCAACTTTGAGCTGGGCCTGACCCGCTGGGGCCCCGACTACGCCGATCCCATGACCTACCTGAGCATGTGGACCACCGGCAACTCCAACAACTACGGTCTGTGGTCCAACGCCGACTACGATGCCATCATCGAATCCTGCACCACCGGTGATCTGTGCACCGATCCGGAAGGCCGCTGGAGCGCCATGTACGACGCCGAAAAGATCGTTCTGGACGAGGCCGTCATCTTCCCGCTGTACACCCAGTGCAACGCCGAGATGATCAGCCCCAACGTCACCGGTATCGAGTTCCACCCCGTGGCCCTCAACCGCGTGTACAAGAACGCCGTGAAAGCCGGCTGATAACCGCAAACTGACCGCGCAGTGGCCTTGCCGCACGCTGCGCGGCTTTTTTGATTGACAGGGGAATCCCGTGCTGTTGTGCGCAGCGCCCCTCTCCCCCGTTTGCAGAAGGAGGAATCTCCCGCCGTGAAGAAATACATCCTCAAGCGCATCCTGACTTCGCTGTTTACCCTGCTGGCAATCCTGCTGGTGCTCTTCATCCTGATGAAGCTGATGCCCGGTTCGCCCTTCAACGACGAAAAACTCACCGACGACATGCGCGCGGCCCTGTACGCCAAGTACGGCCTGGACCAGCCGGTCATCGTGCAGTTCTTCAAATATGTGGGCGGTATGCTGCGGGGCGATCTGGGTGTGAGCTACAACATCTCCAAGAACACCCCCATCAGCCAGCTGATCCAGACCCGGCTGCCCATCTCCATCCAGATCGGCGGCATGGCCGTTCTGCTGGGCGCTGTGGTGGGCCTGGTCCTGGGCATCATCGCCGCCCTCAAGCGGGATACCATCTGGGATACCCTGGCCACCATCATCTCGGTCATCGGTGTTTCGGTGCCGTCCTACGTCTTTGCCCTGGGCCTTTCCTACACCTTCGGGTTCCGGCTGCAGTGGTTTCCCATGCTGTTCACGGTGAACGATATCACCGGCTCCAGCGTGCTGCCCAGCATCTCCCTTTCCATGTTCACCATGGCCTCCATCGCCCGGTTCACCCGCAGCGAGATGCTGGAAGTGCTGGACAGCGACTACATGCTGCTGGCCGAAAGTAAGGGCATTTCCGGTCCGGCGCTGATCTTCCGCCATGCCCTGCGCAACGCCCTGATCCCCATCATCACCGTGCTGGCCCCCCTCATTGTGGACCTGATGACCGGTTCCCTGGTGGTGGAAAAGATCTTTGCCATTCCCGGCGTGGGCAGCCTGCTGGTCAACGCCATCCAGTCCAATGACTACAATGTGGTCATCAGCCTGAGCTTCATCTACAGCGCCATGTACATCGGCATCATGCTGGTCGTGGACATCCTGTACGGTGTCATCGATCCGCGGATCCGTCTTTCGAAGGAGGGGAACTGATATGGCACAAGCAGCCGCCGCCCGTGTGAAAATCGACACGCTCAACGACGTCGCCGCCGTAAACGCCGCCTTCCCGAAACACACCTTCACCGGGAAGGACTTCCAGCTGAAAGGCAACGCCGACGACATTCAGATCGACACCAACTTTGCCTCCCAGAGCTTCTGGAAGGACGTGCGCATCCGCTTTTTCCGCAAGAAGAGCGCGGTATTCGGGCTCATCATGATCGTGGTCATCACCCTGATGGCCATTCTGGGCCCCGGCATGAACGAATACACCTACTCCGGCCAGGAACTGAGCCAGAAAAACCTGGCGCCCCGCATCCCCGTCATCGAGGATCTGGGCATCTTCGACGGCAGCGAGACCATCGCCACCACCACCGGCACCAGGGTCACCAACCAGTATGAGGAAAAAGGCCTGGACGATGTGTACTACTGGTTCGGCTCCGACAACTTCGGCCGTGACATCTGGACCCGCACCTGGGAAGGCGCCCGGGTCAGCCTGATCATCGCTGTGGCCGCCGCGGTCATCGACATGGTCATCGGCATGTCCTACGGGCTGATCTCCGGCTATTTCGGGGGCAAGGTGGACATGCTCATGCAGCGGTTTCTGGAGATCGCCAACGGCATTCCCCGTCTGGTCATCTGCACCCTGCTGCTGTTGGTGCTGCAGCCCGGTATCCTGACCATCGTCTTTGCCCTGATGCTCACCGAATGGGTGGGCATGAGCCGCATCGCCCGCGCCGAGATGCTCAAGCTCAAGGCGCAGGAGTTCGTGCTGGCCTCCCGCACCCTGGGTGCCGGCAGCTTCTTCATCATCTTCCGGGAAGTGCTGCCCAACATCATCGGACCCATCATCACCCAGGTCATGTTCAGCATCCCCACCGCCATCTTCACCGAGGCTTTCCTGAGCTTTGTGGGTCTGGGCATCCCGGTGCCCCAGTGCTCCCTGGGTTCGCTGATCAACGAGCTGTACAACAGCTTCACCACCCATCCCTACCAGATCATCCCGCCCATTGCGGTGATGGTGCTGCTGATGCTCAGCTTCAACCTGGTGGCGGACGGCCTGCGGGAAGCCCTGGACCCCAAGATGAAGAGCATGTAAGGAGGCACGCACAATGGCAGAACAACAAAAAGAACGGGTGCTGGCAGTGCGCGACCTGGACATCACCTTCAAGACCACCGCCGGTCCGGTCCACGCCATCCGGGGCGTGAACATCGACCTGTACCGCGGAGAGACCGTGGCCCTGGTGGGCGAATCCGGCTCCGGCAAGTCGGTGACCATGAAGGCGGCCATGGGCATTCTGGCCCACAACGCCACCATCAACGCCGGCTCCATCGAGTTTTCCTACCACCACGCCGACGGCTCCCCCGAGACGGTGGACATCCTGAAAAAGGACAAGAAGTGGATCCGCCGCCACATCAACGGCAAGCGGATTGCCATGGTGTTCCAGGACCCCATGACCAGCCTGGACCCCACCATGCCCATCGGCAAGCAGATCATGGAAGGGATGCTCTGGCATTTCAAGATGAACAAGAAAGAAGCCTGGCAGCGGGCCATTACCCTGCTGGAGGAAGTGGGCATCACCGACGCCGAAAAGCGGATGAAGAACTATCCCCACCAGCTGTCCGGCGGCATGCGCCAGCGGGTGGTCATTGCCATCGCCCTGGCCTGCGACCCCGACCTGCTGATCTGCGACGAACCCACCACCGCCCTGGATGTGACCATCCAGGCCAAAATCCTGGAACTGATCCGCCGCATCCAGAAGGAGCGGGGCATCTCGGTCATCTACATCACCCACGACCTGGGCGTGGTGGCCAAGGTGGCCGACTATGTGGACGTGATGTACGCGGGCAAGATCGTGGAGACCGGCACCATTGACGAGATCTTCTACGATCCCCGGCACCCCTACACCTGGGGTCTGCTTTCGGCCATGCCCGACCTGGACACGGCGGACGAGCGGCTGTACACCATCCCCGGTTCCCCGCCCAACCTGCTGCATGAAAAACCGGGCGACGCCTTTGCGGCCCGCAACCGGTTTGCTTTGAACATCGACGAGGAGCTCGACCCGCCCATGTTCAAGATCACCGATACCCACTATGCCGCCACCTGGCTGCTGGACCCCCGGGCCCCCAAGGTGGATATGCCCCCCGAGCTGCGCGCCCGGGTGGAGCGGATGAAAGAGGAAGCCCGCAAGGTTGCGGCCAAGGAGGTGCTGTAAGATGGTCAACAAGGAACAGGCGCCCCTGCTGGAAGTCAAGGGCCTCAAGCAGTATTTCCGCGTCAACCGCAGCTTTACGGTCAAGGCCGTGGACGATGTGAGCTTTGCCATCCGCCCCGGCGAGACCTACGGTCTGGTGGGCGAATCCGGCTCCGGCAAGTCCACCATCGGCCGCAGCGTCATCCGGCTGTATGACCCCACCGCCGGACAGATCACCTTTGACGGCCACGACATCAGCGGCCGGCTGGACAAGGCGGCCAACAGCCGTCTGCGCACCCAGATGCAGATGATCTTCCAGGACCCCATGGCCAGCCTGAACCCCCGAAAAAAGGTGGAGGACATCATTGCCGAAGGGCTGGACATCCACCACATGTACCGCTCCCGGGAGGAACGCCGGGAGAAGGTGGAGAAGATCCTGGCCAAGGTGGGGCTGGCCCCGGAGCACGCCGAGCGCTATCCCCACCAGTTCTCCGGCGGCCAGCGCCAGCGGGTGGGCATTGCCCGGGCCCTGATCATGGACCCCAAGCTGATCATTGCGGACGAGTGCATCTCCGCCCTGGACGTTTCCATCCAGGCCCAGGTGGTCAACCTGATGAAGGACATCCAGGCCGAGACCGGCACGGCGTACCTCTTCATCGCCCATGACCTGTCCATGGTCAAGTACATCAGCGACCGCATCGGTGTGCTGCATCTGGGACATCTGCTGGAAACCGGCACCACCGAGGAGATTTTTGAAAATCCCATCCACCCGTATACCCGCAGTCTGCTTTCGGCCATTCCCCTGCCCAACCCGGTGGTGGAAAAGCGCCGCACCGCGGAAACCTACGACTACGCCACCTCCGGCATTGACTACACCAAGGGCACCGACCATCTGGTGTCCGGTACCCATTACGTCAAGTGCACCGATGAGGAATTTGCCCGCTGGTACCGCTGAGGCAGCGCGTTTCCCACACCATTCTCCCATTTTTCGGGTTTTACTATCCTCAGAAAAGGCGCCCCGGCCTGACGGCCGGAGCGCCTTTTCTATCTCTCAGGAAGGATTTGGGAAACGCAGTTTACTTCTCCAACAAAGGCAGCAGATAGCCATAGCCTTCCGCTTCCATTTTTGCGTAGGGAACAAACCGCAGGGAGGCACTGTTGATGCAGTAGCGCACCCCGTTGGGGGATTCCGGGTCGTCGGTGAACACATGGCCCAGGTGGGAGTCCCCGGCACGGCTGCGGACCTCGGTGCGGTGGATGCCGTAGCTGTCGTCCGGCAGTTCCACCACCGCCGGGGCCTCGATGGGCTTGGTGAAAGCGGGCCAGCCGCAGCCGCTCTCGAACTTGTCGGTGGAGGAGAACAGGGGTTCCCCGGTGACCACATCCACATAGATGCCCTTTTCAAACTTGTCCCAGAATTCGTTGAGGAAGGGGCTCTCGGTGCCGCTTTGTTGGGTGACCCGGTACTGCTCGGCGGTGAGCTTGTCCCGGATGGTTTCCGCCGCCGGTTTGCGGTAGTCGCCGGGGTCGATGCGCAGCTGGGAGAAGAGGGCGATCTCATCCCGGGGGAGGTGGCAGTAGCCGCCGGGGTTCTTTTCCAGGTAATCCTGGTGGTATTCCTCCGCCGGATAGAAGTTGACCAGCGGACCGATCTCCACCATGAACTTCTCGCTGCGGCCCCGCTCGATGGCGGCAACCCGTTCCACCGTCTCCCGGGCGGCTTCATTGGTGTAATAGACTCCGGTCTGGTACTGGGTGCCCCGGTCATTCCCCTGTCGGTTTTCCACCGTGGGGTCGATGACGTAGAAGTAGGCCAGCAGCAGGGCGTCCAGGCTGACCTGGTCCGGGTCATAGGTCACCCGCACCGTTTCCCGGAAGCCGGTGGTCCCGGTGCAGACGGTGCGGTAGTCGGCATCCGCTTCCCCGGTGCCGTTGGCGTAGCCGCTGGTGACATCCAGCACGCCGGGGATGGACTGCATCAGGTATTCTATCCCCCAAAAGCAGCCGCCGGCCAGATAAATCACATGTTCGGTGGTATCCATGGTTGTCATCTCCTCCTGGGGCATGCCCGCAGGCTGCCCGGTTTCCCCGGTTGCTTCGGTCCGGTCCGCCGGGGGCGGGGTGTCGCAGGTTGCGGCGCATCCGCTCAGCAGCAGGGTATCGGCCAGCAACAGGGACAATGTTCGTTTTATCAGGATGGTCACCTCCTGTTCCGCCTTATGCAGCGAAAAAAGTCATACGCCGGACCCAGGCGCATAAGCCAGGACCCGGCGCATGACTTGGTCTGAAGGGCAATCACCGGAGGTGCGCAGGGCGGCGATCACCGGGAGAGGGTCAGTTCTTTTTGTAGCCGCACTTGGGGCAGACGCCGTTTTCGTTCAGGGCGATGCCGCACAGCGGGCAGCGGTCGATCTGGTTGTGGGTCTCGAACTCTGCGGAGGCGGCGTTCACACCGCTGGTGAAGGTGATTTTGGCAATGTTCAGCTTGTCCTTGAGCAGGTCGTAGACGATCTTGATCATGCCTTCCACCGTCAAGGTCTCCTTGGTGACCACCAGACGGCATTCCGGGTAGGCGGTGGCCAGCTCTGTCTGGAAGGCGGGACCCTTCATCTTGTTCTGGGGGGCGCCGTCGCGGATGCCCTGCTCCTCGTACACCTTGAGGATGGCGGGCAGCAGCGGGTCGTCCTGGCGCAGGATGAGGGCGTGGTCAAAATTCTGCAGAACGGACCAGGCGGTTTTCTGGATCTCATTGCAGGGGAACACCATGTTGACCCCCGGCTCGACGGTGTCCTCCACCTCGATGGTCAGAACGCCGGTGTGGCCGTGGAGATACTGGGCTTCGCCCTTGAAACCGTAGAACCGGTGGGCGTATTGCAGGTCCAATTTCGTGATGCTTCTCATGGTAAAAACCTCCCGTTTATCTATATTTACAAGTCCTGGGACTTGCATGCTTGGTCAGCCGCTTGTTCCTTGGCGCGGCATTGGGGACACAGGCACCGGATCTTGAGGTCATACCCTTCAATGGCAAAGCCGGTCTGACGTTCCAGTTCCCGGGTGAGATCGGACAGATGGATGTCCAGCAAAGCCCCGCACCGCCGGCAGACCAGATGGTCGTGCCGGGTGTTCTTGTCGTACCGGTCCGGGTAGCCGGCCACGCTGATCTTGCGGATCTTTTCCTGGGCGTAGAGGGTGTTCAGGTTGTTGTACACCGTGGCCAGCACCACCGAAGGGCACTGCTGCTTCAGGGCAAAAAAGATCTGTTCCGCCGTCATATGGCTTTGGGAAGAGGAGATGATCTCCAGGATCGTATCGGCATATCTCATACTGTATCACCAAATTTAGAATTATTCTAATTCCAATATACAGAGGCCAGCCCTGTTTGTCAAGCAAAGCGGGCAACTGGGCAAGAAGCGTCCGTTTCTTTCGTTTCAGCGAAACTTCATCATATATTTTCCTGAAAGCGAGCCGCCGTTTTCTCAACAAGTACACGCTCCTGCAAAGGCCGGAGAAGCTGCCGGCCGGCTTCCCCTTCCCGGTATTTCCCGGCCAGTATATGCCTGTGCGGCAGCCCGGTTTCCCCGGGCAGGCAGTTGTACAAGGGCGTTTTTCCCTCAAACAGAGAGAAAGAACCGACATATATTGCGGTTTTCTCGGCTCATGGCACAGAAAAAAGGCAGCGGAATCTTCCACTGCCTTTGAAATGCCGGAAAGGAAAAGGGCCGGGGTCTCAGTTGCCGGCTGCCATGGTTTGGGCCAGATCACAGATGCGGGCCGCGGCGGCACCGTCCAGCAGTTCATGCTGGCGGCGTACCATTCCGGCACAGGTCTCCGGGTCGGCCAGCAGAGCCGCCGCCCGGGCAGCCACCTCCCCGGCGTCGCTGCACACCACGCTCATGCCGTGGGCGGAGAAATAGTCCGCATTGTAGGTCTCGCAGCCGGGGATGCCCGCCGTATGCAGCATGGGAATGCCGCAGACCGCCGCCTCGGTGGACGAGAGGCCCCCGGGCTTGGTGACAAAAAGGTCAGAGGCCCGCATATAGCCAGCCATATCCTCGGTATGGCCCACCACCACGACCTGCGCGCTCTGACGGGGTGCCAGTTCCTCATACAGGGCGCGGTTGTTGCCGCATACAAGCAGCAGGGCGGTGTCGGGATGGTCGGCGATCCCCGCCATGAGGGCGCGGATGGCGTCCCGGATGGTACCGCCGCCCATGCTGCCCCCCGCTACCAGGATATACCTTTTATCCGGGTCCAGGCCCAGGCGGGCGCAGGCGTCCTTCCGGCTTTCCGGCCGGGAAAAGGCCTGACTGGTGGGGATCCCCAGGGGGTACAGTTTTTCCGCCGGCATCCCCCGCCGGATATAGTCGGGTGCCAGGTCCCGGGCCGGAATGGCATAGGCATCGCATTCGGTCTCCTCGGTGAAGGGAATGCAGACATAGTCGGTGGAGACGTAGAGGGTCCCGGGGATGGACACCCCGCGGTCCTTCAGATTGGTCATGATCTCAGCCGGGTACAGGTGGGTCAGGATGACCACATCACAGGGGTGTTCCCGCAGATAGCCTTCCATGATGGGGACCATGCCCCGGTTCACATAATACACCGGAGACCGGACCGGCAGATTCCGGTACAGCTGGCCCGCCCGGTACATGGCCCCGAACAGCCGGGGCTGCTTCTGCACCATGGATATATAGGAGCCATCGATCTTCTGGGCCAGCCGGATGCTGTACAGGGTATAGGGATTGAGCACCCGGGCCTTGTGGCCACGGCGTTGCAGTTCTTCGGCAATGGCACGGGCGGCGGAATTGTGTCCCCCGCCGGTGCCGCAGGACAGAATCAGCGCTTCCACAGCGGCTTCACCTCCGGTTGTTCTTTTTTCTCCTTGCTGGTCAGCATCCGCCACAGCACCGCAAAGGAGATGAACCAGAACCCCACGCCAATGGCCGGGGGCCTGACCACAAAGGGCATGCTGGCCAGGGAACAGATATAGGTGGCCAGCGTGCGGTAATAGTTCGGTGTGATCCGAAGGACCACAGAAAACAGAAGGAAAAATGCCGCCAGCACGGCAAAGGGCTGCCACAGCGGCAGAAGCCCCAGCAGACATCCGAAGGTGACGGCGATGCCCTTGCCGCCGTGAAAGCGGTGGAACGCCGAAAAGGCATGTCCGATCACCGGGGCGGCCATCACCAGGGCGTATGTGTAAGGTTCATGCACCGGGCCTTCCACAAACAGGTGAACGGGCACAAACCCTTTGAGCAGGTCACAGACCAGGGTGAGAACGCCGCACCAGAATCCCCCGTACCGGAACGCATTGGCCGTGCCGGGGTTGTGGTCGTCGCTGATCTCCACCAGATCCCGGCCTGTGAACCACCGCACAAGCAGCTGGGCATAGAGCACGCTGCCTGACAGGTATCCCAGCAACGGGAACAGCAGCATAGGCAAATCAGGTTTCATAGCAGGTCACTTCTCTGTTATCGGCTGGGATGCAGCCGGATTCTTCTTTTCTTGGCCCCGCGCCCCGCAGGATGCCGGGAATACAAAAAGCAGAACCGCCAAAGCACGGGTCCGCCGGACTTTGGGCATGGTTCTGCAGGGGGATCACTCGGTGCGCAGCGCCGCCACGGGGTCGCTCTTGGCCGCCTTGCTGGCGGGGATCAGACCGCCCAGCAGGGTCAGCACCACGCTCAGGGCAATGAGGACCACCGCACCGCCGACGGGCAGGACGGCGTTCACATCGTTGGAGTTGGCCAGATGGTGGATCAGGGCGTTACCGGGGATGAGGATAATCAGGGTCAGCCCGATGCCGATGAGTCCCGCCGTCAGGCCGATGATGAAGGTTTCGGCATTGAACACCTGGGACACATTCTGCTTGGAAGCACCGATGGCACGCAGGATGCCGATCTCCTTCTTGCGTTCCAGCACGCTGATGTAGGTGATGACGCCGATCATGATGGAGGAGACCACCAGGGAGATGGCCACGAAGGCAATGAGCACATAGCTGATGATATCGATGATGTCGGTCACCGAAGACATCAGGGTGCCCACCGTGTCGGTGTAGGTGATGACCTGGTCTTCCTTGCCCTCCGCCGTCATGCGGTCATTGTAGGCGGTGAGCAGATCGGTCACATGTTCCTTGCTCTCGAAATCCAGGGGGTAGATGCTGATGGTGCTGGGGTCCGCAAAGTCCACATAGTCCAGGGAGCTGAGGTTGCTCTCATAGGTGGCACCCTGGGAGAAGCTCATGGACTGCAGCAGTTCCGAAAGGTCTTCCGCATCCATATTCATGGAGAAGGCAGAAGCAAAATCCTCCGGGTCGAACTGAAAGGCCTCGGCCAGGTTTTCGCCCAGCTTCTGCACCACGCCTTCCATGGCGGTCTGGATGTTGTCGGCGATCTGCTGCATCACCTGCTCCATCACCGAGGCCATGGCCGTCTGGATGGAACTGCCCAGAGACTGGGCCACAGACCCCATGAGGGTCTGCATGTATCCGGTCATGGTGGAGGCCAGCTGGTCCTGCAGGCCGGAGGCATCCACCATGGAGGCGATGCTGCCGGTGAGCAGGGTCTGGGCCTGCTCGGTGCCCATGTAGTCGGCAAAGTAGGCGCCCATCTTGGAAGGATCGGGCAGGCCCTGGGCCACGGTGTAGGCCTGGTAGCCCGCCGCCAGGTCATTGGCCAGGTTGGTCAGCTGCTCCTGGGTGATGGTCCAGTCCTCGGCATTGGGGAAGGTGTCGTTCAGCCACTGGGTGATGATGGCCTGGGCCTGGGGGGTGGCCAGATACTCGGCCAGATAGGTTTGCAGCAGGGCCTGCAGCTCCTCCTCCGTCAGGGCCTGATCGAAGATGTCCGAGTGGTTTTCTTCACAGTAGGTGAAGAATCCGGTGATCACCTCGTTGAGCAGCGCTTTGACCTGCTCCTGGGTGGGGGCGGTGATGCCGTTGGCGTCCAGGATCTCCTGCAGGTTCTCGCTGAGGATCCTGCCCCCCTCCTCGGTTTTCAGGAAAGCCAGGAAGCTCTCCCCCATGCCGGTGTAGTCGGCTTCCGGGTGGGCGGCCATATAGTCGTTCCAGCCGCCCACCAGCCCGGTGACCAGGTTGGTGATGGATTCCTGAGAAACGTTGAACTTGACCCCCTTCATCAGGTCGGCCATGTTCATCTGGGGGAATTCCGGGATATCCAGCTGCAGGCTGTTGGGGTCGATCATGCCGGACAGGTCCACCGATCCCATGTCGATGCCGCTCATATCCATGCTGCCCATATCAAAGGAACCTGACAGGCCGTCGGTCAGGGCACTTTCATCAAAGGAGAAGAGGTTTTTCAGCGCGTCCTCGTCCACGCTGACCAGGGACTCCATATCAAAGCCGCTCTCCCCTTTCTCCTCCCCGAAGGGTTCCCCGGTAAAGACGTTGGTGTGGGGGTCGGCCAGCTGGTCCTGCACGATCTTGCTTTGGGCGGCTTCCTCGGCCACATGGCGGGTCAGGGCGGGCAGGTAGGCAATGCCCGACTGCATGAGCATGCCGCCGTCCTCGGTGGGCTGGACAATGCCCACAATGGTCAGGTCCTCGCCCTTGTTGACCAGGTCCTGCATATAGGCGTCATCGTCCCGCTTGTCCCGCCAGACGCCATACTCGCTGTCGTATTCATAGTAATCCGGGCTGCTGACCAGCTTGAAGGTGATGCCCAGGATATCGTCGTAGGTATAGGTGCCCATGTCCTGGGGGGTGGTCACGTCCTCCTCATTGACAAACTGATCCACCATCTTGTCCAGTTCCTGGGAATCCCGCAGCCCCAGGGTGTAGAGCATGAAGTCGCTCATGCCGCCACCGGAGGTCAGTACCAGCACGCATTCGTTGTAGTTTTCCGGCCAGCGGCCCGCCATCACCTGGTACTGGGTGCGGTAGAGGTCCTCGTCGTCCGGCATCTCGTAAAAGACGTCGGTACCCATCATGGAGGACATCATACTGCTGGAACTCATAGAGGAGCCCAGGCCCATGGCGGCGAAGGAGCTGTCCGGGTTGACCTGGCGCACCCCGTCCTTCTGTTGCAGGTAGACCTGGGGCATGATGTCGTAGGAGTATTCCACCGCGCTGGTGTACTGCTCGATGCCGCTGGTACCGCTGTCCAGCCAGGTCTTGAGGGATTTCAGGTCATTGGAGTTCATGGTGGAGAACATGTTGGTGACCATGTCCAGGATGGCCACCTCCCCTTCCCCGTGCTGGGAGCTGCCGGTGGGTTCGGCCAGCAGGGAGGAAAGGTCAAATCCCGCACTCTGGATCTGCAGAGGGTACTCGGACAAAGTCTCCCGTTCCACATCCTGGATGTACTGGTTCACCCCGGTGGACAGGGACAGAATCAGGGCAATACCGATGATGCCGATGGACCCGGCAAAGGAGGTCAGGATGGTGCGGGCCTTTTTGGTTTTCAGGTTGTTGAAGCTGAGGGAGAGGGCGGTCAGCAAGGACATGGAGGATTTGCCCATGTTCTTGTGCACCGCTTCGGGCAGTTCTTCCTCCGGCTGGTAGGGGTCGGAGTCGGAGCGGATCTTACCGTCCCGCAGGTTGACAATGCGGGTGGCATACTGTTTGGCCAGTTCCGGGTTGTGGGAGACCATGACCACCAGGCGGTCCCTGGCCACCTCCTTCAGCAGGTCCATGACCTGCACGCTGGTGGCACTGTCCAGGGCGCCGGTGGGTTCGTCAGCCAGCAGGATGTCCGGGTTGTTCACCAGGGCCCGGGCGATGGCCACCCGCTGCATCTGGCCGCCGGACATCTGGTTGGGCTTTTTGTGCAGCTGCTCCCCCAGCCCCACCTGCTGCAGGGCCTGGATGGCCCGCTGGCGGCGTTCGGCCTTGCCCACGCCGGAGATGGTCAGGGCCAGTTCCACGTTGGCCAGCACCGTCTGGTGGGGGATCAGGTTGTAGCTCTGGAACACGAACCCGATGGTGTGGTTACGGTAGGAATCCCAGTCCCGGTCCTTGTACTTTTTGGTGGAGATCCCGTTGATGATGAGGTCGCCGGAATCATACCGGTCCAGCCCGCCGATGATGTTCAGCAGGGTGGTCTTGCCGGAACCGCTGGGGCCCAGAATGGCCACGAATTCGTTGGAACGCAGGTTGAGGGATACATGGTCCAGGGCTTTCTGCACGAAATTGCCGGTCTTGTATTCCTTGCAAATGTCTTTGATCTGAAGCATGGGCTTGTCTCCGTATAGATAAGGAAGGTCCGGGGAAGCGGACAAGCACAGGGGGTTGCTGTACGGCCCCGTGGGAACCGATGGGAAAGAGGTTCGGTAACGACAAAATCCCCGGAAAGTCGATGTAATCAATAATATTACAATATGGATAGAATACCATCGGCAAAGCGCATTGTCAACCGGAAGAGGGGCGGCGCACCGGACGAAGCACCGCACCAAAAACCGACAAGACCCGCCGCACTGCGCTGAGCACAGGTGCGGCGGGTCTGCCGGTTTACAGGTATGGAAGGGAAACACTTTGGAAGGAATACGGCACAGGCCGGACGCCTTATCCCAGGTGGTGCTGCACCACGTCCAGGCAGGCGGGGCCTCCGTCCGCGGCAAAGAAGATCTTGCCGGCGGGCAGCGGTGTGTCCAGCACCGCCGACAGCGCCCGCTCCCCGTCATTGACAAACAGTTCGGCGCAGTCCTTGTCCAGGATCAGGCGCAGGGTCAGTTTGCCGTCCCGGGGTTCGGCCTTGATGTGCCGGGTATGGGGAATATCCCGACGGCTGCCGCCGTGGCTGCGGTCAAAGGCCAGCTCGCCCCGGTCGATATCGCAGCGGATCTCATTGTACAGGACATCGTCCGCCGCGAACCGCAGGGTAAAACGCCGGCAGGCCGGACTCTGGGCGGTGTGCACGGTCACGGTCAGGTCCAGGCTGCGGCCTCCGATGCCGGGAAGCGCGGTGGGTTCCTCCACCTTCACCCCGCGGAGCAGGGCGGTATCACGCCACATACCCTGCAGTTCCCGCCCCGGCTGCTGGTACAGCCGGCCATCCCGCACGGAAAGTTCCCGGGGCAGGGTCATCCGGCCGAACCAGGGACGATGCGCCGGGTCATGGTTGGCCGTGGCCCAGCTCTGCATCCAGGCCACCATGATGCGGCGGCCATCCGGGGAAAGGGTGGTCTGGGGGGCATAGAAGTCCAGACCGTAATCAATGGCCTGCACCTTGTGGCGGGCAAGGGCATGGGTGGCGGCATCGTACCGCCCCAGCAGGGCCACGGTGCCTTCCCCGGCGTGGAACTCACTGTCGGCGGTGGCGCGCATCTCCTGGGGGCTCACCAGCAGCACCTGCACCCCGTCCAGGGCAAAAAAGTCCGGGCACTCCCACATCTTGCCGTACTCGTCGTGGTTGGCGTCGATCACGCTGACAAACTCCCAGCGGTGTCCGTCCCGGCTCCGGAACAGCAGAATGGTCCCCTGCTCCGTCTTATGCCGGTTGGAGAGCACGCAGTAGTACTGTCCGTCCTCCACCCAGATCTTGGGGTCGCGGAAATCCACCTCGCTGTATCCCTCCGGGAGCATATCCGCCGTGATGACCGGGTTGGCTTCATCCTTCACAAAGTCCCGGCCGTCCCCCACAGCCACACACTGGGCCTGACGCTCCTTGTGGTCGGTGGTGGCCGGCTGCACACCGGTATACAGCAGCAGCAGGCGCCCGTCCGGCATGGGCACCGCACTGCCGGAGAAACAGCCGGCCGCGTCGGCGGCCATGTCCGGGGCCAGAGCACAGGGCTGGTATTCCCAGTGCAGCAGGTCTTCGGTCACGGCATGGCCCCAGTGCATGGGCCCCCAGACGGTGTTGTAGGGATGATACTGGTAAAACAGATGGTACTGTCCATTATAGTAGCAGAATCCGTTGGGATCGTTCATCCAGCCCACAAGCGGCGTCAGGTGAAAGTTCAGGCGTTCGCTTGCCGGAATTTTGGCGGCTTCCTCCCGCTCAAATTTGCGGGCGGCCTCCAGTTTGCTCATAGTGCGCGGCATGGGGAAGTCCTCTCTTTATGGTGTGATGGTGTGGATGCCTTTCCGCCAAAGGCCGGCGCACCGTCCGGGCGTCCCGGTCTTCGGTGCGCCGGCTTGGCGGCAAGGCGTTTGTTCTGGGTGGTTTGCAGACTTACTCTGCGGTTTCGGCAGTGGCCACGGCGGCCTCCTGGGTATCCAGGGTCTGCACATAGCGGTCATAGGCGGCCTGGTACACTTCCAGCAGCTTGTTCATGCCGTAGCTGTTCAGGTTGTCCTTGTAGGCGGCCCAGGATTCATCGGTGATGCCGCCGTCCCGCAGTCAGGCAGCTTCCTGCTCGGAGACAAATGTTGTCCACCGCCGTTTTGGTCAGTTTCTGTCTTTCAAACAGATTGTGCAGCGTTCCCTTGAGCCCTTTTGCCTTGGTGCTGTACCGGAGCTGTTTGCAAAGCTGTTCTGCTTCGATCACAGCCATGGAAGGCCCCTCTTTCTCCCCTTGGATCATCTCGTTTTTTCGTCGACACTCCGATATTTTTTGTCTTATTCTTCAGTGCCGCTCCTCAAACTTGGAACAATATAGCACAGCCACTGGCAAATTGCAACGGGTTTACTTCAAAAAGCTGCAAAAGGGCAAAAGTGACAAAGAATATCAGCTTCAGCATTGAAATTTCAACGAATATATGCTAATATTTCCTATAGCATCCCAAGGGCGGGCATTTACTGCCGTTTTGCCCCCGATGACTGCCCCAGCGCAATCAAGTATCGCGGGACCGCTCTCCTATAAGCGGTCCATCGACTTGCGGTACCAGTGAAGGAAGAATCGAAAGGACACGATGTTATGGCACAGAAAAAAGTGCAACCCAAAAAGCAGGCGAGCAAGGCAAAAGCCGCTCCGGCTGCCGTGACCAAACCCGCCGCTGCTGCCGAAAAGGCGGAACCCGCTGCTGAAAAGGCAGAACCTGCCGCCAAGAAGGCAGAACCCGCCGCCAAGAAGGCCGGGCCCGCTGCCAAGAAGGCCGAGCCCGCCCCCAAGAAGGCGGAACCCGCCGCCGAGAAGGCCGAGCCTGCCGCCAAGAAGGCCGAGCCCGCTGCCAAGAAAGCAAAGCCTGCCGCCGAGAAGGCAAAGCCTGCCGCCAAGAAGGCAAAACCCGCTGCCAAGAAGGCAAAGCCTGCCGCCAAGAAAGCAAAACCCGCTGTGAAGAAAGCGACTCCGGCCCCCGCAGTCAAAGAGCCGAAGCCTGTTGTGGAAGAACCGGCCCCCGTTGCGGAGCAACCGGTTCAGCCGAAGGAGGAAGCACCTATGGAACAGCACTATGATACCCCCCGCAGAAGTGTGGCGTTTATCGGTTCGGAATGCCATCCCTTTGTCAAGACCGGCGGCCTGGGCGACGTGATGTACGCCCTGCCCCGGGAACTGGTCAAGCAGAACTGTGACGTGCGGGTGATCCTGCCCCGGTATGCCTGCATCCCGCAGAAGTACCAGGACCAGATGGTGTACCGCGGCGAATTTTACATGGACCTGGGCGAGACCGGCCGGGAATATTATGTGGGCATCATGGAGTATGTCCACGACGGCGTGGTGTATGACTTCATCGACAACCAGGAGTTCTTCTCTGCCGGCAATCCCTACATCGGCCTGGTGGACGACATTCCCAAGTACTGCTTCTTCAGCAAGGCGGCGCTGGCGGCCCTGAACTGGATGAACTGGATCCCCGACGTGATCCACTGCCATGACTGGCAGGCTGCCCTGGTGCCGGTGTATCTGCGCACCATGTTCCAGGATACCCCCGTGGGCCACGCCCAGACGGTGCTGACCATCCACAACCTGCGCTTCCAGGGCATCTACAACATCCCCACCCTGAAATACTGGACCGGCCTGCCGGACGAAGTTTTCAACATGGGCGCCATGAAGCAGGGCTACGAGGATGCCAACATGCTGAAGGCCGGTCTGGCCTACGCCGACCGCATCACCACCGTCAGCGGCACCTACGCCTGGGAGATCCAGACCCCCGAATACGGCGAAAAGCTGGAGGACCACCTGCGCTATCACAGCTACAAGCTGCGGGGCATTGTCAACGGCATCGATTACGAAATGTGGAACCCTGCCACCGACCCGGCCCTGGCCGTGAACTACGACATCACCAACGTGCTGGACCACAAGTGGCAGAACAAGCTGGCCCTGCAGGAAGAACTGGGTCTGGTGCAGGATCAGGGCAAGTTCGTCATCGGCCTGATCTCCCGCCTGACCAACCAGAAGGGCCTGGATCTGGTCAACGCCATCGTACCCGAGCTGATGGACGGCAACACCCAGGTGGTGGTGCTGGGCACCGGCGACAAGGAATACGAGGATACCTTCCGTTACTATGAAAACGCCTACCGCGGCATGTTCTGCGCCTGCATCCAGTACGACGAAGCCCGCGCCCACCGCATTTATGCCGGCGCCGACGCCCTGCTGGTGCCTTCCCGCTTTGAGCCCTGCGGCCTGACCCAGCTCAACGCCATGCACTACGGCACCCTGCCCATCGTGCGGGAGACCGGCGGCCTGAAGGACACCGTGGAACCCTACAACGTCTTCAACGGCGACGGCAACGGCTTCACCTTTGACCGGTACGACGCCGGCCTGCTGCTGGATGCCATCAACCGCGCCAAGACCGAATACTTCGTCAACCGCTATCACTGGGACGAAGTGGTCCAGCGGGATATGGCCAAGGATGTTTCCTGGGAGAATTCCGCCCGCCAGTACAAGGACCTGTACCTGGAACTGACGCCGTGGTAATTCCCGGGACGCGGTAAAAGAATCTTTACATCAGCCAAACGTGCTTTCGGACAGCCGGTGCTTGTCCGGAAACACGTTTTTTTCGTAGAAAAGCGGCACTGCCATAAAAGAGAAAAAAATTCAGTTTTGTTCCCATATCTTTGCATTTTCGCTGCCCAAAAGATAATAATTGTGGTACAATATGGAGCATACAGCCGCTGCCCGCAGGCTCCGCACCGTAAGGCCGGTGCGGGCCGGAACCCGCGGCTGTCCGGCGGGGGCTTTCTGTCAAGAAGCCTTCCGCCGCTGCGCCGAACAAGATTCTGCATGTTGCCAACCGGGCGGCTTCCAGGCCCCGCCAGCGGTGCCGTTCCTGCCATACCCACCCCGGGAAAGACGAATGATCGGGAGGATGTACAATGCAATCACGGAAAAACAAGAAGAACAAACGCGCCGCCAACAAGGCAAAGGCCCAGGCACGGGCCGCCCAGAAAGCGGCCTCCACCCCCGAGGCCCCCAAACCCGCGGCCGCTGCAGCGGCCCCTGCCGCCCCGGTAC
>ERZ1090860.350-NODE-351-length-28088-cov-28.495916_pt1 | contig 28088 bp, 19 predicted proteins | sample MGYA00478483_ERZ1090860 | MGnify/ENA primary metagenome ERZ1090860 (study PRJEB33644, sample SAMEA5815741) | chicken gut metagenome | biome: Chicken; feature: Gastrointestinal Tract; material: Caecum | place: Ireland | collected 2019-01-01 | study: A study of the...
CTACACCTATTAAGTCGTCGGCAGCGTCAGATGTGTATAAGAGACAGGATCTAGATAAATTACTGTTGCTAAATAAGATGACGCTATACTGTTTTCTATAAGTGGAAATTTCCCTGCTCCACAAAACTGTAATAGCCTTCTATAAAGAAGTAAATGGGTTTGAGTAAAAACTGTAGCTACTTGATTACAAACACAATCAATTTGCCGAATTAATTTATCTAAATTTATACTTGAATAAAAATTACTTATATCCGTTTTTATAAAATACTGGTACTGCTCAATAGATCCATTAATCTCCTTAAAAAAATTATCATAATCCTGCTTATAAATGGGCCTATTTTCTAAATAGTTCCCAGCATAATAGATAGAAATGGAATTCGGCCGTTGTAAAACGTATTTCTCTGAAATTTCTTTTCCAACTGCCTGAAGTACCAAGTATAGGATTGGAGATATTAAGGATGAGTTACGAAAACTGCCGTCTCCCTTTTGTATATAGTTCTCTGTCTGATACAGGGTATTAGGAAATGCGACAAATCCACCAGTTCTAATATATTTTGAGAAGAAATCCTCACTGGCAAGGTATTTGCAATCATCAGAAGAAATTTTGGAAAAGGGAAATAACTGCAAATATGATTTCTTGGTTCCACTTTTAAGGCTAAAATACATTGAGCAAATTGATTTCCAAGTATTATACCTTATACCAAACATGTTAAGACTTCCTTTAATGCATTACTCGACAGGATCGCACCTGTGACTTCAGGAATAATTATATCAGAAGAACAAGAAATCACAATGCTTAGAGCCAATATTTGGTTCTTTTTTCATGCCCAAATGGAGGTGACAACATGGGCCTGACAGTTTCATTCGACTATTTCTACGGCGGTCAGTCAGATACTTTCAGTTACTACCGCATCCCCCGGCTGCTGATTACCGGCCGGCAATTCAAGGGGCTGTCCACGGACGCCAAACTGCTTTATGGCCTGCTGCTGGACCGTATGGGCCTGTCCTCCCGAAACGGTTGGTATGACGAGCTGGGCCGCGTTTATATTTACTATCCTCTGGACGAGATACAAGCCGACCTGAACTGCGGGCATGATAAAGCCGTCAAGTTGCTGGCCGAGCTGGATACCGGCAAGGGCATTGGCCTGATCGAGCGCGTCAAGCAGGGCCAGGGCCGCCCGGCCAAAATCTACGTCAAACAGTTTACCACCACCGAGATCCCCCAACCGCCAGCACCGCCCCCCGAGCCGGAGGAACCGAACCCCAGACTTCCGAAAACCGGAAGTCAAGACTTCGGAATACCAGAAGTCTTGACTGCGGAAAACCAGACTTCAAGACTTCGGAAAAACGGAAGTGCAGACTTCGGAAAATCCGACGGAAGTTATAATAATATAATCTATCCTGAAAATAGTTATCTTGATCCATCTATCTATCCATCCCAAAGCATTGCAGTACGACAGATGGATAGATACGAGTGCAGAGAAGAAGTGAAAGAGAACATCGAGTACCAGAGGCTTGCAGAGCAGTACGGGCATGAGGAAGTTGATGCGATCCTCGACCTTATCACCGACACGCTTTGCAGCACCAGCCCCACCATCCGCATAGGAGGCGGCGAGATCCCCATTGAGGCGGTAAAGGACCGTTTCTGGCGGCTGGAACAGTCCCATATCGAGTACGTCTTTGACCGCATGAGGGAGAACACCACCAAGATCCGCAACATCCGAGGGTATCTGCTGACCGCCCTGTATAATGCCCCCGTTACCATCGGGCATTACTTTCAGGCCGAGGTACAGCATGACCTATACGGGCAGTAAATCCAGCAGGCGTAGGAGGTGAAGTGAGCAAAACTGCATACTGCCTTTCGTTTTGCGTCCCAAGTTGGGACGCATTTTTGCTATCCGGGAACAAAAAGGAGGTATTCAATGCCGGAGAACAAAGAAATCCCCAATCAGAACACACTTTTCTCTTCCAACAGTCAATCCCATTCTCCCCCTAAACCTGCTGAGCCGCCCAAGGGGCCAGATGCCAAGGCCCCGCCCGCCGCAGACGGCAAGAAACACGCCGAACCGTCTAAAGCGCCGGACGCCAAAGCCGCGCCTACGGCTGACGCCAAGAAACCCACCGAGCCACCCAAGGCACCGGACACCAAGGCCCCGCCTATGGCCGATGCCAAGAAACCCGCTGAACCATCCAAGGCACCGGATACCAAGGCTGCGCCTGCGGCTGACGCCAAGAAACCCGCCGAGCCACCCAAGGCACCGGACACCAAGGCCGCACTTGCCGTTGACGCCAAGAAATCCGCCGAGCCACACAAGGCACCGGATACCAAGGCTACGCCTGCCGCTGATGCCAAGAAACCCGCCGAGCCAGCCAAAGCACCGGATGCCAAGGCTGCACCTGCGACTGACGCTAAGAACCCCACTGAGCTACCCAAAGCACCAGATACCAAGGCTACGCCCCTCGCCGCTACCCTGCCGAAAACTACGGAGGCAGCGAAAGACCCGGTCAAAGGTGTAAAAATCACACAAATTTTTGCAGACCGTCTGGACAAGCCGGACGATAGGGCGTTAAAAGACCTGCCTATCCCTCAAGAGGGCGAGGGCTTTTCCATCCGCCTGCATCCTGACTATTTCTTTGATTTTCTGGACCATCCGTTTTCTGTCAACCGGGAGGTCGCGGACTACAAAGATCTGTATGATTCCATCAAGGCCAACGGTATCAACGAGCCTGTCAAAGCAAGGCCCCGTGAGGGCGGTGGTCTGGAACTGATTTCCGGCCATCGCCGCCATGACATTGCCAAGCAACTGAATTATCCCGTCCCGGTCATCATCGAGCAGGTGGACACCAACGACGCTCAGATCGAGTGCGTGGACGGCAATCTGCACCGCCAGGATATTCCCACCTCAGAACTAGCCCGCGCCGCCAAAATGAAGATGGAGGCGCTGGCCCGCAAGGCAGGCCGTCGTTCCAAGATGGACCAACTCACCGGCCCCAGCAAGCGCACCGACCAGATCGTGGCTGAGGACATGGGTATGAGCCGTAATCAGGTCAACCGCCTTGTCCGCATTGATTCCCTTGTGCCAGAACTTAAACAGCAGGTAGACGATAAGAAACTGCCGTTCAATACCGCTGTGGAATTGTCCTACCTGAAACCAGAGGAACAGGGGAAAGTGGTGGACTACATGAAGAAAGAGGAGGTTGTCCCCTCTCTGGCACAGGCCACCCAACTGAAAGAGGCCAGCAAGGCGGCACAGGAGGCGGAAAAGGCTACTACCAAAGCGCCGCCAGCAAAAGCAGCGGCAACCCATTCACCTTCTACGCCACAGGCCCCAGCCAAGAGCGATGATAAGAAACCCGCCCCGGTGGACGAGAAGAAAATCGCTTCCATTGTCAAGCCCAAGGCGGAGCCTGAGCAGAAGTATGTCTTTACCAGCACCGAACTGAAGGAGTATTTCCCTGACGACCGCCTTCCTACCACCAGTGAGGTCAAGCGTAAGGTGTTTGATGCGCTGGACTTTCAGAAGAAGTCACAGGAGCGCCAGCAAGCCAAACAGGCCCTCAAAGACAGCATGAAAACTCCGGCAAGGTAATTTTTGTTCCTTTTTGGCGCCGCAGGGCGCTTTTTTCATAACTAAAATGCGAAAGGAGCGAATGATTGAACGACTACGAGGAGCGGAAACAGGCCCGGATAGACCGCTACCGGGAGAAAGCGGAAAAGTCCCGCCAGCAGAGCAGCCAACTTTCCCATGAATCTGTTTCCATGCTGGAGCACATTCCCCCCGGCCAGCCCATTTTGGTAACAACGCCGTGCAGGGCATTGGCTATGGCCTGCTGGTGCTGTTTTTCGCTATGGGCGTGTTCCAGTCCGCCGCCTCTTTTCGGGAGATCCAGCGGCCTGAATATGCCCTGAGACATTTTATCCGCTTTGCCGCCGCCAAGGTGGCGGTGGGCTACGGTATGGAGATTATGACCGCTATCTTCTCCATCTGCGGCGGCATCGTGCAGACTGTCATGGGCGGTATGGGCGGAGCGGTGACGCAGGCTGCGACCCTGCCGAGTGAGATTGTGGACGCTATCGAGAATGTGGGCTTTTTACAGTCGATTCCCCTCTGGCTGGTGTCCTTCCTCGGTTCCATCCTCGTCACCATTTTGTCCTTTGTGCTGATCCTGACGGTGTATGGCCGCTTTTTCCGCCTGTATATCTACACCGCCCTGTCCCCGCTGCCTATGGCCTCCTTTGCCGGGGAGGGGACTTCCAGCATGGGAAAGGCGTTTATCAAGTCCTATGTGGGCGTGTGTATGGAGGGGCAGTCATTATCTTAGCCTGCCTCATTTACTCGGCTTTCCTCTCCACTAGCGCCCCAGCGGTGGACGTGACTCTGCCTGCGGTGACAATGGCGTGGCAGTACATCGGACAACTGGTGTTCAATATGCTGGTATTGACGGCGCTGGTAAAAGGTGCGGAGCGCATTGTGAGGGAAATGTTCGGACTGTAATCTGTCCCAAGTTGGGACATAAAAGAGAACGGCGGGCTTTTGGCCCGCCGTTTCCCTTACCTGTCGTACCAATAATCATCATATTCCTCTGTTCCTGGCTCCGGCTCTGTCTCCCATGTGGATACCGGGGGCTGGCTATAATATCCGCCGGGGCCGTACAGGGGCTTTGCCCTTGCCAGCAGGTCTACCACCGCAGCGGCCTCGTCCTGCCGGTACTGCCTGTACCGCAGTACCCAGTAGACGATAGGGTACAGCAGGAGCAGGGCCGCAATGCCGTAATAAGTGCATGGGCGCTGGGCGACCCATACCGGATAGAGGTTGTTGACCGCAATGAGATAGAGCAGGAGCGGGAGCAGTTTTGCTTTGGACAGGAGTACCAGGACAAATGCGATCAGGAAAAATACACAGAGGGACAGCATGATTGCAAGTGGGAACGACATAGCAAGACCTCCTTTGAAATGTTCAGAAATTATTGAAATTTACAGTGTTTTTTCTACACTTATATTATCTCATAGTGGAAAAACGCTGTCAAATTTCCTAAAATTCCAAACCGAAAGGATGATGTGATTGGAAATTAAAATCCCCAAGGAAGTACGCCAGCACAAGGAAACAATTTTCTTTGGCCTCTCCGCCCGGCAATTCCTCTGCGCCCTGTTCGCCGTGGGTATTGCTGTGGCCGTCTATCTGGGTTTAGGTGAAACCATTGGCAGGGAAACTGCCAGTTGGGCCTGTATCCTGTCTGCCGCGCCGATGGCTGTTGCGGGCTTTTTCAGTTACAACGGCCTGACGCTGGAGCAATTCGCGTGGGCTTTCCTCAAATCCGAGGTTCTTTGCGCCGGGAACCGGGTATTCATTTCAGAGAACATCTATTATCTGGCATTGGGGCGGAAGGGGGCTGTGGATTTTGATTAAGACCCTCCTGCTGGCAAATAAAGCGGAGCGGGATGCCTTTTTTATTCCCCGCAGCGTCCAGCAGTCCATCCCCATCAAGCGCATTTACAAGGATGGGATCTGGCTGGTGGGAAACAAGCACAGTAAAACATGGCGCTTTGCGGACATCAACTACGAGGCCGCCTCAGACGATGACCGCCGCGCCATCTTCCTCTCTTACTGTGGTGTGCTGAACTCCCTGCCCACGGACGCCGCCGCCAAAATCACCATCTGCAACCGCAGGCTGAACCCGGAGGACTTCCAGCGTACTGTCCTGATGAAAGAAAAGGGCGACAGACTGGATGTGTACCGCCGGGAATCCAACCAAATCCTGCTGGACAAGATGGCCCAGAGCAACAATCTGGTACAGGACAAGTTTATTACCCTCTCCATTGCACAGCGGAAAATCGAGGACACCCGCGCCTACTTCCGCCGGGTGGAGAGCGACCTGACGAAAAGTTTTGGGCGGCTGGAATCCGGGGCGCGGGCCATCACGAACCATGACCGTCTGCGGATTTTCCATGACTTTTTCCGCCCAGGCGAGGAACAGTATTTCACCTTTGACAAGGTGGAAACCATCCGCAAGGGGATGGACTTCCGTGACCTCATCTGCCCGGACAGCATGACCTTCAAGGCCGGACACTTTGAGATGGGCGGCAAGGTGGGCCGGGTGCTGTTCCTGAAGGATTACGCCTCCTATCTCAAAGATGATATGATTGCCGATTTGTGCGACTTCTCCCGCAGCCTCATGCTGTCCATTGACATTCTACCCATCCCCACGGACGAGGCGGTAAAGGAAATCCAGAGCCGTATCCTGGCCGTGGAAACCGACGTGACCCGGTGGCAGCAGAAACAGAACTCCAACAACAATTTTTCTGCCATTGTGCCGTATGAACTGGAACAGATGCGGAATGAATCCAAGGAATTTTTAGACGACCTCACCACCCGGGACCAGCGCATGATGTTCGCCGTCGTTACCATCGTCCATATCGCGGATACGCTGGAGCAGTTGGACGCCGATACGGAAACCCTCATGGCCATTGGCCGCAACCACCTGTGCCAGTTTTCCGTCCTCCGCTACCAGCAGGAGGACGGCCTGAACACGGTGCTGCCCTACGGCCTGCGGCGTATCAAGGCCCTGCGGACGCTGACCACGGAAAGCACCGCCGTCCTCATGCCTTTCCGGGCGCAGGAAATCCAAGACCCCGGCGGGCTGTACTACGGCATCAATGCCGTGTCCAAGAATCCCCTCATCTGTGACCGCAAGCGGCTCATTTCGCCCCATGCCTTTGAATTGGGCGTGTCCGGTTCGGGTAAGTCTATGGGGATGAAAAGCACCATTGCCAACATCGCCATGAATACGGACGACGATATTATCATCATTGACGCGGAGCGGGAATACGGCGCCATTGCAAAGGCATTGGGCGGTGAGGTGATTGAGATTTCCCCCAACAGCCGCCATCATATCAATCCCTTTGACATGGAGGGCGGCTACGGCAATGGGGAGAATCCTGTCGCCATGAAGTCCGAGATGCTTATGAGCATCATTGAACAGCAGATGGGGGCCGGGACGCTGACCGGCGCGCAGAAGTCCATTATTGACCGCTGCACCTCCAACGTCCTGCGGCCTTATCTGAAAAATGGGGGCAATGGCCCCGCACCTCTCCTGACCGACTGGCGGCAGGATGTTTTGAACCAGCCGGAGGAGGCGGCGCAGGAGATTGCGCTGGCCTCGGAAATCATTGTGGAAGGTACATTGAATATCTTCGCCCACCCCACCAATGTCAATATGGAAAACCGCATCATTGTCATTGACCTGTACGAAATGGGCGAACAACTTCAGCCGACTGCATTGGTGGTAACGCTGGGGGCGGCTCAAAACCGCGTGGTTTCCAACCGGAAGAAAGGCAAGTACACATGGGTCTTTATTGACGAGGTGTACCTCTTTTTCAAATATTTCTATTCCGCCCAATTTCTTTACAAGGCGTGGAAACGCTTTCGCAAGTATGCCGCGCCCATGACCGCCGCCACGCAGAACGTGGAGGAATGTCTGCGGTCTGAAACCGCCCGCCTGATGTTTGCCAACAGCGAGTTTCTGGTGCTGTATAACCAGGCGGCCACGGACCGGGCAGAACTTGCCAAACTGCTGCATATCTCCGACACACAGATGGGATACATTACTAATTCACCGCCTGGTTCCGGCCTGATCCGTATGGGCGGCTCTATCGTCCCCTTTGTAAATACCATCCCCAAGGACACCTCCCTCTACCGTCTCATGTCCACCACCCCCGGCGACGGGGCCAAGGACTGAAATACGTCCCAAGTTGGGACAGATTAAGGGAGGCGTACTGTGCGGGATCTGAAGGAGAAACCAAACCAGCCGAAAGTAAAGTCCCATGTGTTCAAGGAGCGCGTCAAATCCATCTGGCGCGCTGCTACCGGGCGTATGGGGAAACTGATGAAGGACCGCTACCGGAAGGAGCAGGCTAAGGGGCGGCAGGAACAGGAGCCAAGTGCCGCTGTGTCCGCCGAGGAACAGGTGGAGCAGTATACCGGGGAATCCATCTCCACTGTCCGCTCTGCTGCTGGCCGGGGGCTGGACAAAGCCCGCCGAACCATTCACCAGCAGCAGGAGGCCAAGGCCAGCCGCGCCAATATGGGACAGGCCGAGCCGGCCCAGGACGGGACGGAGCCTGCGCCGCCCCAGCCAGGCGAGCGGATGAAACAGGAGGCCATCAAGGAGAAGAAAGCGGAGGTTATCAGGGGCAGGGGCGGCGACCCGGAGAAAACGCCGCCCTTTTCATCTTCGAACAACAGGTTCGGACAGCCCCGGAAATCCTCTACCCCTGCTAATTCGGGGCGTCATCGCCACACTAATGCCCCCAGCAATACGGACAATCTGCTTGCTGCCCGGGGCAAACCGCAAACGGCAATCAAGGAGCGGCCACGCGGCAATGCCCCTTCTATCAAGACCCGGCAGGCCACAGCAGCGGCCAAGCGTGGGAATACCGCCAAGGCCGCGGCAGAAAAAGCCGCCTCCGGCACAGCGCCCAAGGCGGCAAAGGCCACAAAAGCCGCCGCAAAGACGGCTGCAAAAAAGGCCGTGGGCCAGACGGCACAGGTGCGGGCGCGGCAACTCGCTGTCCAGCGGGCCAAAAAGGCAGCACAGGCCACGGCCAGTCTGGGGAAGAAAGCGGCGCAGGCGGTTATCCATGCGGTGACTGCTCTTGTCAGCGCCCTTGTGGGGCTGGTGGGCGGCGCTGTCCTCCTGCTGGCCCTCTGTGTGATCGTGCTGGTGGCCGCTGTGGTATCGTCCCCCTTTGGTATCTTCTTTGCCGACCAGCAGAAAGAGCCGGACGCCATTTCCCCCAATGCGGCCATCGCGCAGATCAACGTGGAGTACACGGAGAAACTGGCGGACTTGCAGGCGGGCAACTATAACGGTATTCAGATTCACGGCCAGCCCCCGGACTGGCGGGAAGTCCTTGCGGTTTTCGCCTGCAAGACGGCCTCTGCGGAGGATGGCGTGGACGTTGCCACTCTTGACCCTGACCGGGTGGAGCGTCTGCGGCAAGTGTTTTGGGATATGACCGCCATCACCACCGAGAAAGAAACCGTGGAGGGCGAGGACGGCGATGAAACTATCCTGCATATCACCATAGAGGCCAAAACTGCCGATGATATGCGGTCAGTCTACCAATTCACCGACTACCAGAACGAGGCATTGGATGTCTTGCTGGAAGAAATGGAACTGCTGGGCGGCCTGCTGGGGGATTTGTCCATTACGCAGGCGGACGCCGTAGCCCTGCTGGAGAACCTGCCCGATGACCTGTCCCCGGAGCGGAAAGCCGTCATCCAGCACGCCCTGACGCTGGTTGGCAAGGTGAATTACTTTTGGGGCGGCAAGAGCCTTGTGCTGGGCTGGGATTCCCGCTGGGGGACTACCATGCAGGTGACGGCGGCGGGCAGCAGCAGTACCGGCACCTATCGCCCCTACGGAATGGATTGCAGCGGCTTTGTGGACTGGGTATTCTACAACTCCACAGGCGGCGAGTACATCATAGGCCACGGGGGCGGAGCCTCCGCGCAGCACAGTTACTGCACCGCGATTGCATGGGACGAGGCCCTGCCCGGCGATCTGGTATTCTACCCCGAGGACTCCCATGTTGGCATTGTGGGCGGCAGGGACAAAAATGGAAACCTGCTCATTATCCACTGTGCCAGCGGAGCCAACAATGTGGTGATTACTGGCGTGGATGGGTTTACCTCCATTGGCAGGCCGGTCTACTTCAACCAATAACAGAAATGCGCCCCATGTGGGCGCATTTCTCATTTTACAAGTTTGAAAGGGAATGATACATGACTTTGCACTTCAAGAAGATACTATCCGGCGCGCTGGCGCTGGCATTGGTTTTCACGCTGCACACCCCCGCTTTTGCCGTGTCCACAGACGCCAACGACCCTGTAACCGTCCGGCAATGGGCGGCGATGCTGTGCGGGGCCTGCCTGAATGGGGGCAGCACAGAGAGGAATGACTGTGTGACAGAGGCATACCGCCGCGGCTGGCTGTCCGTCAACGCCGTCATTGCGCCGGACACCCGCCTTTGCCGTGGTGCGCTGTACCAGAGCGCCTTTGCTGCCGCAGGCTTACATATTTATGACTATTCGCTGTATCCAGACGGCAGGGTGCTGTCCGTATATGACAACTGCCTGCGTATAGGGGTGGAACTGGGGCTGTGCCCGGTGGACGCGGAGCCGCTGGAACTCGTCACCCAAGGCGAAAGCGCCGTGCTGCTGGACGCCTTGCTGACCCGGAACCTGCAAGTTCGGGAGCCGCCCATGCTGGATGAACTGCCGATCCAGAATGGCGAAGGTGTGAACATGAACGGCTATCTGCTGGAACTGCGTCGTGTGCCGGAGCCGGTATTGCAGGCGTTTCGGGACCAGGGGTGGACGTATACCGTGGATTTTTCTTATCTGTCTGACTTGAGCCGGAAGAATAGGGCCAGTTGCACCGGCGCGACGGACTACGGGGCAAAGCGCATTTATGTAGCAGCGGCCCAGCCCACACTCCATGAATTTGGGCACTTTTTGGACTGCGCCCTGGGCTTTCCCTCCGGGCATACGCCGCTTTATGCAGATGAGGCGCAGTCTGCGGTGTTCCTGCTCGACTATGCCCTGACAGAGTGCCGGGAATACTTTGCCGAGTATTTTGCCTATTACCTGAAATATTGCGGCAACGCGGAAAAGGCGGAGCAGATGGAGCGGCTTACCCCGGAAACCTTTGCATTTTTCTCTGCGCTGGTAGACAACGGCTGGAGGATGCCTGCCTGAAATTGCATCCCAAGTTGGGACAGATTAAAAGCCCCGTATTCGCAGATGATTTTCTGTGGATATGGGGCTGAATACCATTTACTCTTTCTTTTTACTCAGGAAAGCACATGAAAATGCAACAAATAGTCTTAATACAATCCAAGGAAATGCCGCGCCCCAAAAATCAACAAACATTTTAAAGATACCATTAGGTCAGTTTACAAGGAACTACACGCAGACCGTGAAACGGGCTGCTGACAACACAGGCGGTATGCTCCCGGAGAAGGCAGCATACCACCTGTGTTGTTGCCTGGGGTTTTCTAAAGGGCTTACCCCTTGGCACACGACTTTGCTATCAATCCCAAAGGCCGAGAAATTATGATATTATTATCACTTCAAAGGATATAACTTAATCTTATTGATTTTAGTTTTAAACTTATGCAAATCACTACTTTTAAATCGTTTTCCATGTGCCGGGTAAATATACTCTACATTTTCACTTAATAATGCTTGCCATGAATTTTCAAACTCTTTTTTATTTTCTATCCATATCGTTATCCTGTGTAGACTTGGCACACCGTTCATAGCGGCATCTCCGCAGAATATCAAGTTTTCCACCCTTAAAGAAATAGAGTCTGCCGTATGTCCTGGTGTAAATAATATTTTGCCAGACAATATACTTTCTATTTCAGTGATATTATCTTTTGTTATACTAATCAGTCTATTTGCGTAGGTTTCATTTATTGCAGGAAAAAGATGTTTTCCATTACCCAATATCTTCATAATACAACAGAAGAACAAAGCTAATCTACCACTGCACCCCCCATTGAATGAATTTTGCCCTTTGGCTAAAACCGAAAATGCCTTATCGCTAATAATACAAGTAATATTTAAATGTTTATCCAATACTTCTCTCAAAAAGCCTGCGTGGTCATCATGAGCATGTGTTAGAAAAATATACTTGACATCATCCCATGAAATTCCTTGTCGTTTCATAGATGAAGTACACTTCTGATAACTATTTTCATATCCAGTATCAATCATTACATACCCATCTTCAATTCTATAAAGATATGTATTCATAACTCTGTTCCCGACATTATATATTTTCATATATTTTTATCTTCCATCCTTTCCTCATCACTTTCTTGCTCTGAATACCTCTGCATATTTGTGAGGTGTATTCTCACAATAATCATCAACCTATGGCCGGGAACACAAAGTCAAATTAGGACTTCTTTAATGGCAGGATTATAGCATGTCAACATTGGAAAAGCAAGGCATGTGCCGATTTCCTGGACTGGAGGATTTTGTGCTTTGGAAATTGCGTCCCAAGTCGGGACAGATTAAAAACCCCGTATCCGCAGATGATTTTCTGTGGATACGGGGCAGTTTTTGCATGATTTCCGGATTTTTATTACCATATTCCCGTGGAGGGAATTGGCTATGCTGTTGTGGGAACCGCTACGAATACTGAGTTTTGGGGCTGGTACGCCCAGTACTACGCTTGCCCTGATGGCCTGTCAGAACAAGTTGGAGGGCCGGGCGGTCTATCCGTTGGTGCCGGTATATGATATTGTTCTGTTCTGCGATCTGCATGCGGAGCCGAATTGGGTCTATCGGCAGGCAGATTTTGTGGCGAACGCCTGCGCCCGGGCTGGGATCATCTTCAAGGTGCTGGACGCCGACTTATATCGGGACTTTACAGAGAATTTTGGCCGGAGCCGGGTGTCCAGTATCCCATTTTGGAGCATCCACATGGAGAGCGGCAAAAAAGGGAAAATGCCACGACAATGCACCTGTGACTACAAGATAAAAGTGATGGAGCGGTATATCCGCTATGAACTGCTGCGCTACCGACCCCGGGAACGGACGAGGCTCTATGATGACCACACCCATGAGATGCACATGGGAATCATGTGGGAAGAACGCCGCAGAGCGAAAGAGAGCCGCCAGCGCCTCTTTACGAACCGCTATCCGCTGGTAGAAATGGGCTGGACGCGGGCAGATTGCTTTGCCTACAACAAAGATGTGTGGGGGCTGGAAACATGGGCCAGCGCGTGCGTGTTCTGCCCGTTCCATACCGGCTACTTCTTTCGATACCTTCAGGAGAACGAGCCGGAGGACTTTGCAAAAGCCGCTCTGGTGGATCATCTGCTGGAACACAACAAGGCGCGTCCCCCGCTCCAGAGCAGCCTGTATCTGACGAAATGCCATAAGCGTTTGGGAAATCTAACTGCGGCCGACTGCGAGGATATGCAGACCTTTGACTACTGCGGCCGGCCGGTTTGGAATGGTTTTTGAAATACGTCCCAAGTTGGGACAGATTAACCGCCCTGTATCCAGGGGAGACTTCTCCCGGATACAGGGCATTTTTTGCGTGTTGGTCTGTCAGGGAAATGCGTCCCAAGTCGGGACGCATTTCCTCCGCCTGCGCCAGACACGGCAGGGAAGGAATGTTTTCCCGTATAGCAAGCCTCCGGCACGGTACAATATTGACGGTACTTCTTTCAAAATCGGAGGTTTCAGTATGACGGAAAACAGAATCACAGCAGAAAAAATCACGGGCTTTGCCCAGTACCTGCGCCAAGCGGAGCGCAGTTCCGGCACGATTGAGAACTACCTGCGCCATGTGCGGGCCTTTGCCGCGTGGCTGGGCGGCGGGCCGGTGAGCAAGGAGGCCGCGGCGGGCTGGAAAGCCCACCTGATTGACAAGGGCTACTGTCCCACCACCATCAACGCCATGCTGGGCGGGCTGAACCGCTTTCTTGCTTTCGTGGGCTGGCGGGAGTGTCAGGTCAAGGCCCTGCGCCTCCAGCGGCAACTATTCCGGGATGACAGCAAGGAACTGACCCGTGCCGAGTATGACCGCCTGATTACTGCCGCCCATGCCCTGGGCCGGGAGCGGCTGGCCCTGCTGATGGAAACCATCTGCGCCACAGGTATCCGGGTGAGCGAGGTGCAGTATCTCACTGTGGAGGCCGTGGAGCGCGGCAGGGCGGAAATCTCCCTGAAAGGCAAAATCCGCACCATCCTCATTCCTGGGAAACTCAGGCGCAAACTGCTGAAATACGCCCGCAAAAACAAAACCGTTTCCGGTGAGATCTTTCGCACCAGAAACGGAAAGGGGCTGTCCAGAAAGCAGATTTGGGCGGAGATGAAGGCCATCTGCAAAGCGGCGGGCGTAGAGGCCAGCAAGGTATTTCCACACAACCTGCGCCACCTGTTCGCACGGACATTCTACAAGGTCTGCCGGGATGTGGCGAAACTGGCCGACGTGCTGGGCCACAGCAGTATCGAAACCACCCGCATCTACCTGATCTCCACCGGCGCAGAACACGCCAGTCTGCTGGAGCGGCTGGGACTGGTAGGATAGGACAATCTTCACAAAAAGTCCCGATCCGGCAGAAAACCAACCGGCAGAGTACATATTTAACGAGGTTATTTTAGCATGAAATCCATTGGAACGCAAGCAGTCAGCCGGGGTTGGGCATGGCAAAACAGGCCAAACAGGTGAAATTATTGTTTGGCCTTGGTTCATGCGCCCATTTCCACCACTCCATGTACTGTATGGGGTGGTTTTCTTCTGTATGCCTGCCTTTTATATCGAACCTATTTCGGCTCCGGCGAACAATCTGTGAAGATTGTCCCACTCCGGCCTGCATGGCGCACACAACAAATTGTGAAGTTTGTCACTGGCAGAGCGAGGGACGGAGGTGATTCACATGATACAGACGGCAGAAGAATATTCCTTTCCTGACCGCGCCGGGCAGAATGACCCTTGCCTCAGATGGGAGCAGGTGGATGCCTATCTAAATGATTTGCAGACCCGGGGACGCACACCAGAAACCATTCGGACGTATCGGAGAAACCTGCTGCTGCTTTTCGAGGCATTGCCGAAAAGCGGACGGCTCGACCACAGGACACTGGCCCGCTGGCGGGATGTGATGCTGGAACAGGGATACACCCCACGGACAGTCAATGTGCGGCTTGCCTCTGCAAATGGCTTTTTAGATTATCTCGGCCTGCGGGACTACCAACTCCCTATGCAGTTGAAACCGGCAGAGGATGAAATACAGCCGGAACTGACCCGCAATGAATACCTGCGCCTGCTATCCGCGGCACGGACGCTGGACAAGGAGCGGACCTACTTCATGGTAAAGGTCTTTGCCATTCTGGGGCTGACCGTACATGATCTGCCGAAACTCACAGCGGAGGCTGTTAAAGATGGGGCGTTTACGACCAGCGCCAACCGTTCCCGGCAAATGATCCGCATCCCGAATTGTCTGCAAGCAGAACTGCTGGGCTACCTTCAGCGGGAGGGGATACGGAGCGGGCCGGTGTTCTGTACACGGAATGGGAAACCCATCTGCCGTGCGGCGGTGACGGCCTGTATCCAGCAGTTATCCAGAGATGCGCGGGTAGCGCCGGAGAAGTGCAATCCCCGCTGCCTGCGGAAACTGTGCCAATCCACCCGGGAGGGCGTCCGGCAGAGTATCTCCCTGCTGGTGGAACAGGCGCTGGACCGGCTGCTGGAACAGGAACAGATAACGGTTGGCTGGGAGGTGAGCGGCTATGATAAGTGACGCGCTGGCATTGCCCTTACTTGAATTTTTGCAGTACAAGGCCGGATGTACCTATTTATCCGACCTGCGATACATCAGCGGCTGGCGGAGGGCGCGGCTGGCCCGGGTGCTGGAGGAGATCCCGGCGGAGGCGGCAGATCTCCGCACCTGGAACGACGCCCTGGACTATCTGGCACAGGCAGGGCCGGAGCAGACGGCGGAAACTGCCAGAGCGCGGCTGATTGCCGCGCTCACATAAGACCAAGTAAAAGCAAAGGAGAACAAGCTATGAACCTACGAGTAAAACGGCCATTGGCTCTGCTGCTGACCGTCGTGATGCTGCTGGGGCTGCTGCCCACCGCGGCGTTCGCGGCGGAACCAAGGAGCAGTGCCGAGCTTACCACACTGACGCTGACGCCTGCATCCGGCGAAAGCATTAACCTGATGACAAACAATACCCCAATACAGTGGAGTGTTTTAGAAACCTGGACGCTGAACCTGGGCGCCAATCTGGTCACAGGGCAGGAGAGTACCCTGACCGTCACTCTGGCCCCAGGGATGCAATTTGTGAATCTGGATGTGGAGGCGCTGAAAGACCGCCTCGGCGTGCAGGACGCGGTCTGGACGCCTGGCACCCCCGACTGGGCAGAAAATTATGATGACTACGAAGTTAAATCCGGCACGCTGACCGTTACCTTTGAAAGCGGCGCGTCCGAACTGGATGATTTCCAGCTCTCCCTCAAACCGGATACCGACCTGTTTCCGCCAGAATTGAGTGGGGAGGCTGGCGAGCTGACCATAGAGAACGCAATCAGCGTGAAGTTGGACGACGATACCCTGTACTCAGCCGATATAAAGGCGGTATACAATGGCACTCAGCCATATTACCCTTCCTTTGGGGATATGAGGCAAACAGTGTTCAACATTCCTGCCGGAAGCGCAAGTACAATTGAGTCGCTTCACGGTTATTTCTATGCCGGATGGATTTACCAGAGCGGCCAATCTGCCAAACGACTTCTCCAGAAATTTTCCGCCGAAATCGCTGTTCCGGAGGGGTTAGCCCTTAGCTCCGCCGATGATGCCTGGACGGTGAGCCAAACACGGGAAATCGATGGAGATGGCAACAGCATCTGGACTGTAACTGCGAACAATATATACGGTGCAAGCATTGTTTGCTATCTGGACTGCACCATCCCGGAGAAAAAAGCCACAGATGGCGCGGTATATAAAATAAAAGTCACGCACATCACTACAGTAACTGAGGGACAGGAAAGTTCTTTTGAGTCATCCACCATTAGGGATGCATGGACGATCTATGTCAAAGACCCGAATGAGGTATATATCAAGACGGAAGGACTTCGCGCAAGTAACGTCTACAACTTCACGAAAAACGGGAATGAAGATGGAAATTTCAGCGACTACAACAGCGTTTTTGCCGCCGTTCGGCTTACCAACGATGGCGTAGCGGCAATCGAAAAGGAACTGATTTACGAGGCGCAGTTCGGGCAAAACGCCCAGTTCGTCACTGCCGTCGGTATCCCCTGTGGTTGGGATAATGAGAACAATGACGGATTGCCAACCTCTATTACCATCACCTGGGATGATAATAGTGCCACCACGATTACCGGCGCGGACAACATCCGAGCGGTTGCCTCCCAGTTTTGCTGCCCCGGCCGCGGTTTTATGCTGCTGGCGAAAGACCTTGCCGGGCTTGACAATTACGACGCTGACAAGAGCATCAAGGCTGTCAGGGTGGAGCTGCCCGGGCTGCCGAAGGACTATGTAAGCGCCGGCACAGCTCCCATAATGGAAGGCGTAACAGGGAATAATGCATATTCCGCCGCCTGGGGCCGGGTGAGAACAGACGTTGCGGATGGCACCACGGATACCAACAAGTACCGGCTGTATGAAAAAGGCGCCGAAGAAACTGATAAGAACAAGCAGTGGACGGAGGTCGTAACTACAGTAAAAGACAGCGGTCAGATTGTAAACATGGACACTGGCTCTTACAAAGCCACCATTCAGATTGATGGTAAGTCCGCTACGACGGCTGCGGGCGGAGATGTGGTCCATGTTAAACAAACTATTACGCCCCATTCGTACCATAACGGTTCAACCCGCCCCGCGGAAACCATCATCGTGGACCCGGTCGTCTACATTCTCCAGCCCGAGGGCCTGACGCTCTATGCCAATCGGGCAGAGTTCACTCTCAGCACCGGAGAAGATATAAAGTACGAGGTTCGGGAGGTCACCGGCGAGGTGCAGGACGTGCCGGATGGCTGGGAGATCTATGAGTACACCTTTACCGACAGCGATGGAGAACCTATCGTGCTGGGCTGGTACGATGGTGATTGGTGCAGCGAAGATGATGGTGTCAGAATGACCGCCAAGTTTGCGTACGGCGTCCCCGCGGACGCCACCACCGCCACCTATGATATAAGGGATTATGTTTTCTACAAATCCTCCCTGAATATGCCATTTGCACGCAATACCAGCGGAGATCCTTACCACCTCAATGGAGGGAACAACATCGGTGTCGTGGCGTCATCCACATTCACCGTCCAGCCCCAACCGCAGTTTATCATCACGGCGCAGATGCAGCGCGAGGGTGACGGCGACAAATGGTATACCTACGACCCCAATAATTCCAAGGCCACCACCGCCCTGCTGGGCGATGACGATGTGGTCAATGTGAAGATCACCGCCACCAACCGCACCGGCAAAGAGGTGGACGGCGTCACCGTCTATGTCCCCGTCCCCAAGACTGACAGCGCAGACATCTTGGGCGATTATTTCATCGAGGACTGCGGCTTTGATATGGTCATCACCAGCCCGCCGAATTTGCCGGAGGGGTGGACGGCTTACTATGGGGACGTGACCGAAGTGATTACGGAGGCGGATAATGAGGCCAGTATTCCCTCGGGCGAGTTTCAATTTACTGATAGCGGCAACTGGAGCAGTGGCAGCTACGACAACAACACGAACCTGATTCGGCTGGATTTGAACGGAACTCTGGCCGATGGCGAAACTGCGACACTTACGCTGGAACTGAAACCCGCCGGTGACACAATCCAGGCCGGAGAAACCAACCTGTTCAAGACCTGGTATCAGTTCAACGCGGCGGGCGTCGTGATGACCGACACCTCCATGACCTCGATCTTCGGCGCGGAGCTGCAGAACGGCGTCGTCTCCGGCGTGGTGTTTGCGGATACCAACCGCAACGGTGTAAAAGATGCCAATGAACCCGGCATCTCCGGCGTTGAGGTCAGCGCGGTTGATACAACAGGACGGAATTATGGCCCGGAAACAACAGATGAGAGCGGCAAATACTCCTTTACGTCCGTACCCTCAGACGCAGTTCTTACCGTTACTGTCAAGAACCCGAAAGACCCAGATCCCAACCACGAAAACGGCTCCTACCGTTTTAGCACGATTGGCATGGGAACCGGCGTTCTCTCCAACGTGACCGCGGCCAGGGATAACAAGAGCGCCAGCAAGTCCGGCGTCTCCCTGTCGGGTGGCGTAGCCACCGTCAATGCGGGCCTGATCACGCCGTATGAGGTGAGCTTTGTGGTCACCGGAGGCACCGCCGACCCTGCCAGCGTGAAGATTTACGGCGGGCAGACGCTGGGCGAGGTGCTGCCTGACAGCGGCGTCACTGTGACGACCGGCGAGGGTGCCAATTTCCAAGGGAAGTGGACAAAGCATCCTGTAAATGCTGGCGAGTCCAGCGAGGTCAGCCACGAGAACCTGCTGGAGCAGACGGTCAGCGCGGACACCTTCTATACCGCGCAGATTGAAGCGGAATCTTACATCATTGAGGCGCAGTATCGTACCTCCTCCACGGATGCTACAATGCAGACTTACAGGGAAACCGTGGAACACAATAACAAACCGTCTGATTCGTTCCCATCGGACGATGTAGTGAAAGCTACCGCGCCGGAGGGCTATGTGTTCACCGGCTGGCAGCTCAGCACAGGGGGAGAACTACTCCAGAGGGAAACGATTGTGGGCAAAGAGGTCACCGCCTCCGCCATCTATATCGCGCAGTATGCTCCCAAGAGCGGGATCACCGTCACGCTGGACGCCAACGGCGGTAAATTCGGCGAGAGCGAGGAACCGCTTACGCTGAGCCTGACTTACGGCGACATGATCACGAGTGCTGAGGGGTATGTGCCGCCCACCTATGAGGGCCATACCTTCCTCGGCTGGGCCGCTATGGCTGAAAGCCAAGAGGTAATCCCGGGCCTCACCTGCCCGGCGGGAAACGCGACCTACTACGCCGTCTGGAAAGAGAACACCTATACGATCACGTTCCAGGGCTATGGCCAGAGCGGCGAGACAAAGACTATTCAAGTCAAAGTCGGCGATGCCATTGGCAAGGACAACATTCCCGAGATCACGAAAACCGGGGTCGAGTTCAAGGGCTGGTCGGACGGGAAGAGTACTTACAGCACGGAAGCACTGGCTGACGTTGTTCCCGAAAAGGACACCACCTACACCGCTCAGTTCTCGAATGTCTACCTTGTGACGTTCTTTGCCGGCGAGCGCGGCACGATTAACGGGGACGGTTCCACCACCTACTCCGTGGCCAGCGGCGAAACGCTGAGCGATATTCCCACGGTTGACGCAAGCGAGGGCTGGTACTTCGTCTGGTGGGCGGATGCCAACGGGACTACGATGTATACCAGCGATGCGCTGAAAAGCCTGACCATCACCGGCCCCACGAGCTTCTACGCCCGGTACGGCCAGATCAGCGGGAATACGAGCATTACGCTTCACACCCCGACAGCGGACGATCCGAACGATACCACGCTGACGGCCAGCCTGGAGAACGGAACCCCGGATTCTTACCAGTGGCAGAAGTTCAACGGCACCACCTGGGTAAATGTCGATAACGTGACCGGGGAAAGCCTGTCCCTGACCGGCCTGCAGATAACCGACAACGGCGCGAAGTACCAGTGCGTTGTCACCAGCGGCGGCAACAGCGCCACCCTCGGCCCCGTCACCCTGAGCGTCGAGAAGGGCGATCAGGAGAAACCCAATGTGAGCGCCACTCAGCCCAGCACCATCAACGGCACCGGCTCTATCGGCACAGGCGACAGAAAACTGACCACCGCGATGGAGTATAACACGGATAACGGCAGCGATTGGACAAAGGTGAATGAAACAACCGCCGAAAACGGCATTACGGGAATCCTTTCGGGTACGACCTACTACATCCGCTACGCCGAAACCGACTACCTGAACGCAAGCCCCGTGCAGATCATCACGATAGGCTCCTTTGATCCCACCAAGGAACCCACGCCCAACGGCTCCTTTGAGGCGTCTACCATGACCCTCTCCGGCGTGGAGAGCGGGCAGAAGTACAGCATCAATGGTGGCGAAACGTGGACTGAGATTATCGGCGACAGTGTTGACTTGAGCGATGCAGGGCTGAAGGATGGCGATACCATCCAGATTTACAAGCCCGGCAACGGCACGACTACTACAACCTCCGATACGCAGACCATCCCCCTGACCCAAGCGGCCAAGCCCACCGGGACGGCCAAGAATGAAACCAGTTATCAGGGCAAGAATGGCAGCATCACCATCACGAACTACAATAGCAACTATACCTATCAGATTTCCAGCGACAACGGTTCCAACTGGACGGACGCCACGGTAGGCAATGGCGGCGTGATTTCCAATCTCGCCCCCGGCGATTATGTGATCCGTGTCAAGGGTTCCAGAACCATGCTGGCCTCTGAGCCATCGGACATGCTGACGGTTGATCCCTATGTGCAGAGCAGCGAGGCTCAAATCACTTCGTTCAAGGTAACGGTGAATGGCACGGAATATCCCGGCAACATCGACCAGGAGGCCGGAACGATTACCGTCACCCTGCCCGCTGGAACCGATCCCCAAGTCCTGAACAGCCTGACGCCTGCTATCACCCATACTGGCGAGAGCATCAACCCTGATAATACGGCGCAGGACTTCTCCAATGGCGGAGTAACCTACACGGTCACGGCGGGGAATGGAACAACGAAGGCTTACACGGCCACCATTACCATTGCCGCGCCGGAAACCTACACCATCAACGTGGACACTCAGGGGAACGGCACCATTACAACCAACCCCTCCGGCTCCGCGGCCGCGGACACCGAGATCGAGCTGACCGTCACCCCGGACGAGGGCTACGAGCTGAAAGAAAACTCTCTGAAAGTCACCTACACGTTGGATGGCGGCGAGCAGACCGTGACTGTCACGGACAACAAGTTCACTATGCCCGCGGCGGATGTCACCGTGTCGGCGGAGTTTGAGGCGGTTACATACACCATCATCTATGATCTGGACGGCGGCATCAACGCCGTGGACAATCCCACCACTTACACAGTGGAGGATGACATCACCCTGAGCGCCCCCACCAAGGACGGCTACACCTTTACCGGCTGGACGTGGGGCAACCAAACGACACCGCAGCAGAGTGTGACTCTCGACGCTGGCAGCGTCACCGGCGACCTGACCTTTACCGCCCACTGGGAAGATGAGGACACGCCCATACCGCCCGCGGAGTACAGCGTGATTGTCAATGGCAGCCATGCAGACAACAGCGGTGCGGGTGATTATGCCGAGGGAACCACGGTCACCATCCATGCGGGCGAGTACGAGGGCTACACCTTTGCCGGTTGGAATGTGACCTCTGGTGACGTGGAACTGGCCGATGCCGGCAGTGTCACCACCACATTCACCATGCCTGCCGAGGACGTCACGGTCACGGCAACCTGGACGGAAGTTGAGGAACCCGAGCCGACTCCCGCCGACGCTATCACCGTTACCCCTGCCGACATCATTATCTACATGGGCGGCAAGGACGGCTACGAGGGTACAGTGAATGACAATGGCGATATTGTGGGTAGCAAATCCCTCCCGGAACCTGGCTTTGTCTTTGACCTGCCGGACGACCTGGAAAGTGCCCTGGCCGCAGCTGGTGAGGACATTACCGACGTGACATTCCAGAGCGCAGATGACGAGTCCAAGACCTGGAAAGTGGAACTGTATCAGGGCCTGGACGAGAGCGCAGCGAGAAAACTCTACACCATCGTCCCGACGTATACCGATCCCGACCCGATCCGCGTGGTGTTCACCGATGGCGATAAGCACATCGTGAGCGACCACTTCACCGTGGGCCAGGAGATCAACAAGGACTTTGGCATGTCCCTCCATACCGGCCCTGCCGGTAAAATCAAGGCCGTGTATGGCGGCCAGGAGTACCCGGTGGAGCTGGGAGAAGGTATTCTCACGGTCCTCGGCACCACAGAGAAAGTAACCATCACAACGGTCACAGACACGGCTCCCACCAACGGCCAGCCTGGGGCGGTGGCAACTGCCAGCACCACCTACACCATCAACGACAGTGAGGTGGAAGTGACAGGCGGCGACGTGTCCCTGCTGTTCGACAATATTATCAACCACACCGGCAACGACCGCACCAGCCAGCTGGAGGCGCGGGCATCCGAATGGCTGGCTGATGAGGGAATCACCCCGGCTAAGCAGCATCAATTCGTCTACGAGCTGAAGTACCTGGATCTGGTGGACGCCAACAACGGCAACGCCTGGGTCACGGCCAGCGATGACCTGACCATCTACTGGCCCTTGCCCACGGGCGTGGAGGCCAGCAAGGTCAAGGTGCTGCACTTCAAAGACCTGCACCGGGATATGACCACAGGAGAGATCGAGAGCGAGATTGCCACCTGTGCTGTTGAGAACCTTGCGTTCCAGGTGGAGGGCAGCTACATCACCTTTAAGGTCGGCCGCGGCGGGTTCTCTCCCTTTGCCCTGGTGTGGGAGGAGGCTATCCCTGAGAACACCTTTATCATCAATGCCACAGCCGGCTCCGGCGGCTCCATCAGCCCCAGCGGAGCGGTCCAAGTCACCGCAGGCGGCAGCCAGACGTTCGCTATTATCTCCAGCAGCGGCTACCACATTGAGGACGTGCTGGTGGATGGCGTGAGTGTTGGCGCTGTGAGCGGTTGGACGTTCTCCAATGTCCAGGGCAATCACACCATCCAAGCTGTCTTTGACAGCAACGGCGGCGGCGGTGATACCACGATCCGCTACATCATCGAGGCCGAGGCCGGCCGAGGCGGCGAGATCTCCCCGGATGGTCGGGTGCGTGTGGACCGCGGCGACGACCAGACCTTCCGCATTACCGCTGATGAGGGCTACGAGATCGCGGATGTGATCGTGGACGGCGAGAGCGTGGGCGCTGTCAGCCGTTATACCTTTGAGAATGTCCGCAGCGATCACACAATAGAGGTTATTTTTGAGAAGTATTCCAGTGTGGCCGACCCGGATGATACCGGCGTATCGGAGTGGCTGGACACCTCCGATCATTGCGACTTCCTCCACGGCTACACGGACGGCACCTTTGGTCCAAACCGGAATATGACCCGCGGCGAGGTGGCGCAGATGTTCTACAACCTCCTGCTGGAGCAGGACGTACCGCAGACCACCGTATTTACCGATGTACCGGCGGATATGTGGTGCGCCGACGCGGTAAACACACTGGCCTCCCTCGGCATTGTGGAGGGCATCGGCAACGGCCTGTATGCCCCGGACCGGGCCATCACCCGCGCTGAGTTTACCGTGATTGCCATGCGGTTCTCCCATTTGGAGGACGGCGGCGAGAACATTTTCTCCGACGTGAACCCGAACGATTGGTTCTATGAGCAGGTGGTTGGCTCTATCAAGTACGGCTGGATTCAGGGCTATGCGGACGGCACGTTCCGCCCGGACAACACCATCACCCGTGCGGAAGTAACGACCATCACCAACCGGATGCTGGGCCGCGCCGCAGACGAGGCGTTTGTGGACCGCCACAGCGATGAACTGCGGCAATTCCCCGATGTGCCGGAAAGTTACTGGGCCTACTACAACATCATGGAGGCCACCAATGCCCATGATTTCGGTATGGAAAACGGCGCGGAGAATTGGACCGGCTTGAACTGAATCGGCGTCCGACAGACCAAACAGAGGGGCATCCCCTCATTCCCCGAGGCGGGGCGGCTTGTCCGCCCCGCCTTTTTTACAGTTTTCCGCGAAATCTGTCCCAAGTTGGGACACAATTTTTTGCCGGTTTCATGCGGGAAATGACGGGCAACGCTGGAAACTATCCTGTTTGCAGAAGTTTTGACTGCTTTTCGGGGAAATTTTTAATTTTGCCGCCCTTCCAGAAAGTAATAAGTGCCACAGGACAAAGGAACCCAACCACTGGAGGGAACACAAATGACACTGGAAGAATTTTATCTCTACCATGAAGAAAATTTTGATTCGTTCAGCAAAAGCACCATCAAACGGTTCAGCGCCAAAATATTCAATGAGATTGCCGCCAAATCCGAGCGGGAAACCCTGCTATCTGCCCTGTCATTCACGGATGAACAGAAACTTTACACAGAGGATGCCTATTCGCTGGAGGATGACGGCATCCGGTTTTGGGTGCAGGGAACCCCTGTTATAATCCATGACCCCATGCTGGGACAAGCCCTGTCCGCCCTCCCTCCCAAGCGCCGCGACGTGATCCTGCTGTTCTATTTTGCAGACAGGAATGAGCCGCAGATTGGACAGATCCTCCATCTCAGCACCCAAGCGGTCAACTACCGTCACGGGACGGCGCTGGAACGGCTGAAAGAAATTCTGGAGGCAATGGGCTATGGAGCATAACGGGCGAATTTCTTACCAGACCATTTGCGCGGCAAAAGACGGCGACGGAGCCGCCATTGAGGAAATCGTGCGCCACTATGAGCGGTACATATCCCATTTTTCCAAGCGGCGGCTTTATGACGAATACGTCAACCCCCGGGAGGCGGTGGACGAAGAAATCAAGCAATTGATTATCTCTGAGTTGATGTATGCCGTTATCTTTACCTATGACCACCAGCGCCTCCCAAAAGGTGAAACGCTGGAACAGTAACCGCTTGCCATACTGCCAAAGCGCATCTTGCAGGGCAAGGCGCGCTTTCACAGGCTGACAAGCAGCCTACCTAAAATATCCCACAACTGAATAGGGCTATCAAATACATTCCGTATGTGTTGAGCCGGGCGGCGGGTGCGCCAAGAGGATCTTCCCCGAAAGGAGGTGTAGGCCGGGAGGATAGAGCGAATAACACCAGCGCCGCAAGCAGCCCCAAGGCAAGGGCTGTCGGCCACGACACACATACGGGTATGATGATACTTGCGCTGGCTACACGTCACAGAGTAGAGCGCCCCGCCACAAGAATGGGGGGAGGCACGTTAAATCCTATGGAGCGACCCTGCCCGTCGCCGTTTGAGATGCCTTTGATATGCGATTGTGAACCTGAAAATCTGCACCGCTCAACGGTGCGGATTTTGTCGTATCAAAGGAGGCATCGGTTTTGCAAAGGATAAACGAAGATGTCACCATCTCTTCCGTAGACCGTGAACAGAACATTATCCATTTGATGGTCAAAGGCTATCCAGTCACAGCAATCTGTTCCCCGCAAAACAACCCTGATATTTATGAGCAGATCAAGACGATTTTGGTAGGCGCCGTACTGAAAGCTCCGCAGCAAAATTTCCACGAAATTGGACAAAACAGTCAAAATATGAGATAATATGAATGGGAAAACTCCCGTATGTACCTTGAAAATTACATACTTAGGATATGCCGATTCATCATCTCATACTGCATTGAGAGGACGGATTGGCAATGACTGAAACAAGCATTATCCCAAGTTATGATTTCGATAAACTCACCGGCTGGAGGCTGAACCTGCCCGACTACATCGAACCGGGAACACGGGTCTTGTGCCTGTATCGTGTTTCCACAGGCAAGCAGCTTTATCACACCGACGACAACGAGCCGGATATTCCCATGCAGCGGGTACGGTGCCGGGAATTTTGTGAGCGGATGGGCTGGACGCTGGTTTGTGAACTTCAGGAGGAAGGCGTTTCCGGCCATAAGGTCAGAGCGGCACGGCGGGACAAGGTGCAGTTGATTAAAGAGTACACCAAGCAGGGCAAGTTTGATATTCTGCTGGTGTTCATGTTTGACCGCATCGGGCGCATTTCTGATGAAACCCCGTTTGTCGTGGAATGGCTGATTGCAAACAATATTCGGGTCTGGAGCGCTTTAGAGGGCGAACAGCGCATCGAAACCCATACCGACCGCCTGACGAACTATATCCGCTACTGGCAGGCCGACGGCGAAAGCCAGAAGATTTCCGCCCGTACTTCCAACAGTATGGGCGTCCTGACGCAAGAGGGCTGCTTTACCGGCGGCCTTTGCGCGTATGGTTATCAGTACGTCAAGTTGGGGCGCACCAACCGCCGCAAGCAGGAAGTGTTCGACCTTGCAATCTGCGAGGAAGAGGCATTTGTCGTGCGGATCATCTTCCGCTTTGCCGCGGATGAGGGCTACGGTGCACAGCGGATTGCGAACCACCTGAACGCCAAGGGTGTCAAGAACCGTTCCGGCAAGAACTGGCACCCTGCGTCTATCCAAGGGATGTTAAAGAACATTCTTTATACCGGCATTTTGCGGAGCGGCGAGAGCCGTTCCGAGGTACAGGAGCACCTGCGTATCATTGACGATAAAACATTTGCTACTGTGCAGGAAATGCTGGCGGCACGTTCCCGCAGGCAGGAGGCCATTCGCTCGAAACCGCTGAACACCCGTGGAAAGTCGCTTTTGGCAGGCAATATCTTTTGCGGTCATTGCGGCGCTCGGCTGTGTGTTACGACCAGCGGCAAGGGACGGCGCAGACAGGATGGGACAGATGTAGTCCGCATGAGATACACCTGCCAGACCAAGAGCCGTACCCACGGCGAATGTGACGGCCAGACCGGCTACACCGTGGAGAAATTGGACGCTATGATAGATTCCATCATTCAAGGCATCTTTTCCAGAGTACGCAGCCTAAATCGAAAGGACGTTGTAAACGCCTGTGTCAGCAATGACCTAAACGCCAAAAAAGCCTTTTTGCGGAAAGCGCAAAAAGACTATGAAAAGGCGGAAAAGGACTTGCAGCGGTTAAAAAGCGAGATTGTCAATGCCCTGACCGGGGCCAGCGCCTTTTCACCGGAACTGCTGAACAGCGTCATTCAGGAACAGAGCCAGCGATGTGAAGAACTCCGCAATGCATTAAACGAGGCAGAGAAAGACTATGCTGAGAGCGATTCGCAGATCGAGGTGCGGAGCCAGCAGTACGATGACCTTTTGGAGTGGTCTGCCGCCTATGAAACGGCCAGCATATCAGCAAAGAAAGTGATTGTTGCCCGCATGATAGAGCGTGTAGACGTTTACCGGGGCTACCAACTGAAATTGAAACTGAACATCAGTGTCGAGCAGTTTTTGGTCAGTTTGGAGAACATCAAAGCACCGGGGCAAGCATTCACAGCTTGACAAGCAGTAGGGGCGAACATATAATGAGGTCAAACGAGTTGGAAAAGCTGTGCGGAAAGCGGCTAAGCGAATAAGAAAATATGCAGCACGTCTGGGGGCGCACATCAAGCGCTTTTTTGGTGGGGGCATAGAAATCATGCTTTGGGAGAGCGCTTGAATGGCATTCAAGAGGTCAGCGGTTCGATCCCGCTTATCTCCACCAAAGGGTACGCAAAAAGGCTTGTTTTCGTGAGAAAACAAGCCTTTTCCCTTTTTTATGATGAAATCGGCATATCCCTGCCATCTCAGCACTCCCCAAGGGGGGCGTTCCGTGTGAACGCCCCCTTTTTGTATCCCAAAACCACTCGCTAGGCGAGTGGTACAAAAAAGCCTATGGCG
>ERZ1090860.356-NODE-357-length-27919-cov-7.130204_pt1 | contig 27919 bp, 34 predicted proteins | sample MGYA00478483_ERZ1090860 | MGnify/ENA primary metagenome ERZ1090860 (study PRJEB33644, sample SAMEA5815741) | chicken gut metagenome | biome: Chicken; feature: Gastrointestinal Tract; material: Caecum | place: Ireland | collected 2019-01-01 | study: A study of the...
AGGAACTCCAAACCATTCTGTCGCTGGGCGCGGGCGGCGTGTCCAAGCGCGTCGAGCGCGCGACCGGCTGGATCGAGCGGACGAACAATCCCAAATATCCGCTCGAGTACATCCGCGCAGCCGACCGGCTGGCAGAGGGCAAACGCAAGCTACTATTTCCCAAGCAATAAGGAGGGAACGGGTTATGGCGGAATATACGCTCAAATTTATCAATCACCGCGCGCGTTATGAGACGGCGGACTTTATCCACGAGTGCGAGCAGCATTACCATGCGCAGGTGCTCGCCGTGGCGGAGGAGATTGCGCGCAACAGCACGCACAAGCCGATCGTGCTCATCAACGGGCCGTCCTCATCGGGCAAGACCACGACCAACGACCGCATCGCGCGCGCGTTGGAGGCGCACGGAATCCATGCGGAGATGATCTCGATGGACGATTATTACCGCACGGTCGGCACCTATGAAATCCCGCCTGACCCGGAAAACGGCGTGCCCGATCTGGAAAGCCCGGAGTGTATGAACCTGCCGCTTTTGAGCCAGCATCTGGCGCAGCTGGCGGAAGGACAGGAAATCAGTCTGCCGCGCTTCGATTTTGAAACGCGCAGCTCAATTCCCGATGCGCGCACGCTGCGGCTTGCCCCGGACGAGGTAGTGCTGATCGAGGGCATCCATTCCTTTAATCCGGTCATCATGGGCGATCTTGCGCATGCGGCGACCGGCGTGTATCTGTCGGTGGCCAGCGCGGTCGTGCCGGAAGAGGGCGCGCGGCTGGAACCGTATATGCTGCGCTTTCTGCGCCGCGCCATGCGGGACAGTCTGTTTCGCAATTCTCCATTTGAGGACACCCTGCATCAGTGGAATTCGGTGCGCCGCGGCGAGCGGCTGTATATCGCGCCGTATCGCGGGCAGGCTAATCTGACGGTAGACACGTTTTTGCCGTATGAGCTTTGTATTCTGATGCAGCATTTGACGCTGCGGCTGCAGCAGAACGCGCAGGAGCTGGCCGCGGCGGATCTTGCGCCGCTCGGCGCGGTGCTGGGACAGGTGGCGCCGATCGATTATGCGGATTTCCTGCCGGAGGACTCGGTTTTGCACGAGTTTATCGGCTGAAACAGGCATAAAACCTTGCTTTTTGGCAGGGTATGAAGTATAATAAACCAAATATGGCGGTCTTTGGCCGCGCGGAAGGAGCGATGGACGATGGATGCAAAGGTACAATCGTTTCTGGACAAGATCAAGGTGATGGCGGAAAAGACCGGCAAGGCGGCCGGCCGCGCGGCGGATGTGGCCGGCAAAAAGGCGACCGAGCTGGCCGGTGCGACCCGCATCAATCTACAGATTTTCGACCTCAACACCGAGTGCGAGGTGCTCTATAAGGAGATCGGCAGGATGGTTTACGAGCTGCACCGCGGCAGCGAGGTTTCCAATGACGAGATGGATGAGAAAATCGCCGCGTTAGACGCAAAGCAGGAGAAAATTGCGGCTTTGCGCGAAGAGCTGGCAGGAATGCGGACGATCGTGGTCTGCCCGCACTGCGGAAAGACATGCAGCCGGGAGGATGCGTATTGCTCGGGCTGCGGCGGCGCGCTGTGAACACATATTTCGGAGCGCCCTGCCATACGGTAAGATAAGAAAAAGCAAAGGGCGTGTATCGTTTGCAGCGAAAAAAACAGAATTTTATCCAAGGCGCGGTCATTTTGATGGTTGCGAGCCTGATCGTAAAGGTGATCGGCGCGTTTTTCCAGATCCCGCTGCAGAACATGATCGGCGGGGAGGAATCCCCGGCGTTCGGTCTGTTCAGCGCGGCGTACCGGATTTATACCGCTATGCTTATCATTTCGACGGTCGGTTTGCCTGCCGCGCTGTCCAAAATGGTCGCTGAGGCGACCGCTTACGGGCGCGAGCGCGAGGTGCGCCGAATCGTGCGCGTGGCGGCGGGCATTTTTGTGCCGGTCGGTGTGCTGGCGACGGTGGTGCTGTTTTTCGGCGCGGGTACGTTTGCGGGCTGGATCAAAAATCCCGATGCGCAGCTCGCGGTGATGGCCATCGCGCCGAGCGTTGCGATGGTAGCGATTTTGTCCGTGTTCCGCGGCTATTATCAGGGACGCTCCAACATGGTGCCCACCGCGGTATCGCAGGTGATCGAGGCGATGGGCAAGCTGTTTGCGGGTCTGGGCCTTGCGTACTATGCCAAGCAGCACGGGATGGACGATGCGGTCGTCGCAGCGCTGACTGTGCTGGGTGTCACGCTGGGTGAAGTCGTGGCAGCGGGCTATATGATTGTGCAGGCGGGTATCAGCCGTCGGCGCAGCGAGACGGTGCACCTGCTAAGCGACGCGGTGCGGCCGACGCGCGAGCTTGCCAAAACGCTGCTTTCGCTTTCCATTCCGATCACGATCAGTTCAGCGGTCATGAGTTTGACTGACCTGATCGACGTGGCGCTCATTGCCGCGCGGCTGCAAAGCCCGGCGGTCGGCATGACGGCCGAGGCGGCAACGACCGCTTATGGTATCTATACCGGCACGGTCAACTTCTTTAACCTGCCGCAGACGCTGATTACAGCGCTGGCGGTCAGCGTTCTGCCTACCATTGCCAGCGCACGCGCGTCGCAGAACTTTACCAAGGTGTCCAAAACCATGGGGACGACGCTGCGTCTGACTATGATTATCACGCTGCCGGCGGGCGCGGGCTTTTTGCTGCTGTCCGGCCCGATCCTGCGGATGTTCTATTCGGTGGGCGTGTCCGAACAGGGCGGCCCGCTCATGGCGATGTTGGGCTTTGCTGTGCCGGCGGTGGCGCTGGTTGCGGTGACGAACGCCACTTTGCAGGCGTTCGGACGCATTGATCTGCCGCTCATTTCCATGTTCTTGGGTGCGGTGGTCAAGATGCTGGGCGATTATTACCTGATCGGCAATCCGAATTTCGGCATTTTGGGCGCACCCATCAGCACGGCGGTGTGCTATTGGCTGATTGCGTTGCTGAATCTGTTCCATATCGCACGGCTGTCGCATGCGCTGCCGCCGCTGGGCAAAACAGTGGGGCGGCCGCTGGCGGCGACGGTCGGCATGGGAGCGGCAACCTATCTCAGCCATACGGTGCTGCTGCGGGTGCTGGGAACCGCGCCCGGCACGCTGTTGGATAAGCTGGCGACACTGGTGGCCATTGCAGTTGCGGCGGTGGTGTATGTTGTTTTGCTGCTGCTGCTGCGCGCGATTGAGCGCGAGGATGTGCTGCTGCTGCCAAAGGGCGAAAAAATCGCCAATCTATTACATTTGAAGTGAGCGGGAAGTGCGAAAAATGGTTGATTTTCAGCAAAAAGATAAGTACGATTTTGAGGATTTGCTGCGGATTATGGAAATCCTGCGCGCGCCGGACGGCTGCATGTGGGATCGGGAGCAGGATCATCAGTCCATCCGCCGCAATTTTATTGAGGAGACGTATGAGGTCTGCGAGGCGATCGACGAGCAGGATGCCGAGCATCTGAAGGAAGAACTGGGCGATGTGCTGCTGCAGGTCGTATTCCATACGCAGATGGAGAAGGAAAAGGGCGTATTCGATATCGGAGACGTCACGGACGGCGTGTGCAAAAAGCTGATCTTCCGGCATCCGCACATCTTCGGCTCGGTCGAAGTCGGCTCTTCCGAGGAAATTCTGCGCAACTGGGATGCGCTCAAGCGCGTAGAAAAGCATCAGGAAACCGACACCTCCGCGCTTGACAGCGTGGCGCGCAGCCTGCCCGGCCTGATCCGTGCGGAAAAGCTGCAAAAGAAGGCCGCAAAGGTCGGCTTTGACTGGGAAAACGTGCAGGGCGCGTTTGACAAGGTCGAGGAGGAGATTGGGGAGCTGCGGCAGGCAGTAGACGGCAATGGCGACGCCGAAGAGGAACTGGGCGACCTGCTGTTTGCCGTGGTCAATGTCGCGCGGCATTTGAAGGTCGATCCGGAGCGGGCGCTGGAAAAAACCTGCGATAAATTCATCAGCCGCTTTGCCTCGATGGAGCGGCAGGCGCGCGCAGCGGATCAGACGCTGTCCGATTTGTCGCTGGAGGAGCTGGACGCGCTTTGGGATAAAGCAAAGCAAACGGAAGGACGAACGGAGGAACACGCATGAAGAAAAGCGAATTGGTCACGCTGATTGCGGACAAAACCGGGCTGTCGAAAAAGGATACGGAAAAGACGATGGACGCGCTTTTTGCCGCCATCGGCGATGCGCTGGCGTCCGGCGATAAAGTGCAGATCGGCGGCTTCGGTTCGTTTGAAACCAAGCAGCGCGCCGCACGCACGGGACACAATCCGCGCACGGGCGAAGAGATCGAGATCGCGGCGGCAACGACGCCGGTCTTTAAGCCCAGCAAAACTCTCAAGGATAAGGTGGATCAGAAGTAACGTGAGACTGGATAAATACCTCAAGGTTTCCCGCCTGATTAAGCGCCGTACCGTGGCAAACGATGCATGTGATGCCGCACGCATCACGGTCAACGGCAAGGCTGCAAAGGCTTCGTATCAGGTGAAAACGGGCGATATTATTGAAATCGCGTTCGGCCAGCGCACCATGAAGGTGGAGGTGCTCGCCATCGCGGAGCACGCCCTCAAGGCGGACGCTGCCGCCATGTATCGGGAGATTTCCTGACTTGGTGCTAAAACATCCCGTCCCTTCATAGGATGAAGGGAGCGGGATGTTTTTTTGCAGGGAGGGAATGGCTGATGGCATCCGAAGATCGCAACAGGGAAATACCGCATAACATCATTCTGGAAGGCCGGGAGAAGCTGTCGATTTCCGGTGTTTTGGATGTGCAGAGCTTTGACGAGGAACAGGTGCTGCTGGAAACCGTGCGCGGGATGGTGCTGGTGCGCGGACAGGGGCTGCATGTCGAGCGGTTGCAGCTGGAAGCCGGCGAGCTGATCGTGGAAGGTGAGATCGGTCTGATCGAATATGACGACAGCGTGCAGCCGCGCGGCAGCTGGTTCAAGCGGCTGTTCGGCGGGTGAGGCAGCATGGAGGTGTTTTCCAATCAGGAGCAGCTCCGGCTGTTTCTGCAAAGCATTCTGCTGGGCGTGGGCTTGGGCGCGGTGTATGACCTGCTGCGCGCTCCAAGACGGGTCTTTCGGTTTGGCTGGGCTGCGACAGCGGTATGTGACGCGCTGTTCTGGCTGGTGCTGCTGGCAGCGCTCTTTGAGTTTAATCTGCTGTTTGCAGCGGGACAGAACCGCTATTTTGTGCTGGCAGGCGCGGCCGGAGGCGCTGTTTTGTATTTTCAGCTGCTCAGCGGTGTGGTGCTTGCCGTGCTGGAGGGAATATTGGAGGGGATCGTGCGATTGATAGCCGGTCTCTGCTGGCTGGGGCGCACCATCCAGCAGCGCTGGCGGCAAAGCGTGCTGGTCGCGAAAATCCGATTTTTTGCAAAAAAGTTTGCAAAACCCTCTTCCATTTTTCGAGGGAAAGGTATAAAATAAAATTCGGATCAGTTTGACGCGGACAGACAGTACGAGGTGAGAAAACGGTGTCAAAGCGGAAAATGCCGGTTGTGGTAAAAATAGCGATGCTGGCGTTTTTGCTTTATGCGGTGGTCACCATCGTTCGGCTGCAATCGCAGATCGCGGATAAACGGGCAGAGCTGGACTCCCTGAACCAGCAGGTGCTGGAATATCAGGAAGCCAACGAGCAGCTGCGGCAGGAAATGCAAAACGGCATTACTGAGGAGGATATCGGCGAGCTGGCCCGTTCCGAGCTGAGCTATGCGGAACCCGGGGAACGTGTTTTTGTGGACACCTCCAGCCGGTAAAAGGGAAAAGATTAACGGAGGCAAAAAAACTTATATGGATTTGGCAGTGGGAACGATTGTAGAAGGTAAGGTAACGGGCATTACCAAATTCGGCGCGTTCGTTGCGTTGCCGGAGGGCAAGTCGGGCATGGTGCATATCTCTGAGGTTGCGTCCAGCTTTGTCAACGACATCAAGGATTTTCTGCAGGAAGGGCAGACGGTCAAGGTCAAGATCATCAATATCGATCAGGCCGGACGCATCAACCTGTCAATTAAGAAAGCGCAGCCACAAGAGCAACGGCCGGAGCGGTCAGGCGGCTTTGCGGCCCGTCAGCCGCGTTTTCAGCAGCGTTCCGCTGCACCGCGCGGGCGTGCGGCACAGCAGCCGAAGGACCCTGCGACGATGAGCTTCGAGGATAAATTGAAGGCGTTTATGTCGGACAGCGAAAGCCGTCAGGCGGATGTCCGTCATGCGACCGACCGCAAAAACGGTTCGCGCAGACGCAGATGAACACAAAAACCGAGGGCGACCTCGGTTTTGTTTTTACCCCACTTTTTCCGACAGATTTTGCGTCAAACGGTAAAAAATGCGCCCTTCCTTGCGGAAGAGCGCCAAAAGTAGGATTGTGGGGATAAAGATATGAACGGTGCATGGCAGCTTTTCAACTGCCATGGTTAATATACCATATTTTCCCATTTATGTCAATGCTTTTTTCAAAGGGGTTTTCATGAAACAACTGTTAATCAAAAACGTGACCATATGGACGATGGATGAGGCGGACACCCGCTTTTCCGGTTGGCTGCTGATAGAGGACGGCAAAATTGCCGCCCTTGGTGACGGCGTACCACCCGACTGCGAGCAGGTGATCGACGGCGCAGGCGGTATTTTGACCCCCGGCCTGATCGACATTCACTCCCATCTTGGTCTGTACGAGGACGGGCTGGGCTTTGAGGGCGCGGACGGCAACGAGGACACCGATCCCGTCACGCCGCATCTGCGCGTAATCGACGGCATTAACCCGATGGATCGCGGCTTTCGTGAGGCGATCGAGGCGGGCGTGACCGCGACGGCGGTCAGCCCCGGCAGTGCCAACCCGATCGGCGGGCAGATTGCTCTGCTTAAAACTGCGGGCCGCCGCGTGGATGACATGGTGCTCAAAGCGCCGCTTGCTATCAAGTTTGCGCTGGGGGAAAACCCCAAGTCGGTGTATCATGATAAGGATGAAAGCCCGGTCACCCGCATGGCGACCGCCGCGCTCATCCGCGAACAGCTTTACAAGGCCAAGGAATATCTGGCGCGGCGGGAACGCGCGGAGAGCGACCCAGAGGACGACGGGCCGGACTACGACGCCAAGCTGGAAGCGCTGCTGCCGCTGCTTTGGGGCAAGATTGAGGCACACTTCCATGCGCATCGCGCGGACGATATTTTCACCGCGCTGCGCATTGCCAAGGAATTTGGCATCAAGCCGGTGATCGTGCACGGCACGGAAGCGCATCTGGTGGCCGATCTGATGGCGGAGGAAGGCGTGCCGGTTGTGAGCGGGCCGTATATGACCGACCGCTCCAAGCCGGAATTGCGCAATCTGACCGATGAAGCGCCGGGCATTCTTGCCCGCGCGGGCATCCCGACCGCAATCACGGTCGATCATCCCGAAATTCCGCTTCGGCTGCTGCCCATGGCGCTCATGCTTGCCGTGCGCGCGGGGATGGATAAAACCGACGCGCTGCGCGCGGTCACTTCGGTGCCGGCCAAGATTGCGGGCATGGCGGACCGCATCGGCAGCTTGCAGGCCGGGATGGATGCGGATTGCGTGCTGTGGAGCGGCGACCCGCTGGATTTTGCAACACAGGTGCAGGCCGTTTGTGTGAGCGGCGCACTGGAATACAGGAGGACAACATGAGAACGATCGACGTTTCGGAAGTGACAAAACTGGTGCGGCAGCTGTGCATCGATGCCAACTATTATCTGCCCGCCGATATTCGGCAGGCATTTGTGGACGGCCAGAAGGCCGAACAGTCGCCGCTGGGCAAGGAGATTTTCGGGGAGATGATCGCTAACTGCGATCTGGCGCGGGAAAACGACGTGCCGGTCTGCCAAGACACCGGCATGGCGATTGTGTTTGCCGAGGTCGGGCAGGACGTACACCTGACCGGCGGCGCGTTTGAGGACGCGGTGACTGAGGGCGTGCGCCGGGGCTATATCGACGGTTATCTGCGCTTGTCGGTCGTGGGCGACCCGCTGCGCCGTGAGAACACGAACGACAATACTCCCTGCGTGCTGTATACCTCGATCGTGCCGGGCGATAAGGTGCGCATCACGGTCGCGCCCAAGGGCTTCGGCTCGGAAAACATGACCGCGATGAAGATGTTCACGCCCGCCGCAACCAAGGAACAGATTGTGGATTTCATCGCGGATGCCTGCATTCATGCAGGCTCGAATCCCTGCCCGCCGATCGTCATTGGCGTAGGCTTGGGCGGCACAAGTGATAAGGCGGCGTTTCTTGCCAAGCGTGCGCTGTTGCGTCCGGTGGGAGAGCACAATGCCGATCCGCTGTATGCGGAAATGGAGCAGGCGATTCTGGACAAGGTCAACGCTTCGGGCGTCGGCCCGCAGGGTTTGGGCGGCACAGTGACCGCACTTTCCTGCGCGATCGAGCCGTTCGGCACGCATATTGCGGGCCTGCCGTGCGTGGTCAATATCTCCTGTCATGTCACGCGCCATGCGGATGGAGAAATTTGATTGGGAAAAACGCTGAACAATTTGTGAACTTGCGTAAAATAGATTGGACATTTTGCCCGAAGATGTGGTATACTGAAGATAGCAAAATCCATATGGCGATCGCCGCCTTCGGTGGGACGGCAGCGCCAAAGTATCTTGGGCATTTCGCCCGATAGGAGATGATGTTATGAAGTTTACCATCGTCGAGAGAAAAATGAAAATAGACGACGATCTTCGCCAATACGCGCTGCGCAAGGTCGAAAAGCTGGATCGGTATTTCCATCAGGATTCCGATACCACGCTGACCTTCAGCGAGCTGCGCGGCAAACAAACGGTGGAAATTACCGTGCGTCAGGTCGGACTGGTCGTGCGCGCAGAGGAAACCACGACCGATATGTTTGCATCCGTGGACGGCGCAATCAGCAGCATCGAGCGCCAGATCCGCAAGCACAAAACCCGTCTGGAAAAGCGCCTGCGTGAGGGTGCGTTTGATAAGATCGCGGAGCAGCAGGCTGCACTGTCGGAGGAGGACTTTGACGTTGTGCGCCGCAAGAAGTTTGACGTTAAGCCCATGAGCGTGGACGAGGCAATTTTGCAGATGAATCTGCTCGACCATCAGTTCTACTTCTTCCGCAACGCAGATGACGACAATATCCATGCGGTCGTTTACAAGCGCGCGGCAGGCGGCTACGGCCTGATCGAGGGCGAGGAATAAAAAAGCGTAAGAGGAAAGGCTGTGGATGATATCCGGACAGGCTTTCCAAGACAACAAAACAAAGGCCGGCGGCACTTCTGCCGCCGGCCTTTTCTGAGGAAAGGAAGCTATGAATCTTTGTGATATTGATGTAATCCGTGCGGTACTGGCAAAGCACGGCTTTCATTTCTCCAAGTCTCTGGGCCAGAATTTCCTGACCGATCTTTCGGTACCGCAGCGCATCGCCGCGAAAAGCGGCGCGGCCGAGGCTGGAAACGTCATCGAGGTCGGCCCGGGCATGGGCTGCCTGACGGCGGAATTGTGCCGCGTGGCGGAGCGGGTGGTTGCGGTCGAGCTGGACCGCGCGCTGCTGCCTGTGCTGGACGAAACGCTGGCGGAGTTTGACAATTTTGAGGTCGTGCAGGGTGACGTGCTGGCGCTCGACCTTGCCGCGCTGTGCGCGGAAAAATTCGGGGATGCACGCGCGGTTGCCTGCGCCAACCTGCCGTATTATATTACGACGCCCGCGATCACGGCCCTGCTCGAAAGCTGTGCGTTTGACAAGATTACGGTCATGGTGCAGAAGGAGGTCGCGCAGCGCATCTGCGCCGCGCCCGGCACGGCGGCGTATTCCGCGTTTTCCATTTATGTACAGTATCACGCGGCGGCGGAGATTTTGTTCGATGTGCCGGCGGATTGCTTTGTGCCGCGCCCCAAGGTGGATTCTGCGGTGTTGCAGCTGACCCCGCTGCCGCAGCCCGCGGTCCAAACGCAGGACGAAAAGCTGTTTTTTGCGCTCGTGCGCGCGGCGTTCAACATGCGCCGAAAGACGCTGGTCAATGCGCTCGGCCCGGTGCTGGGCAGCGCGCTGGGCAAGGACGGCATCGCGGCGCTGATCGAGTCGGTCGGGCTGGATACGCGCGTGCGCGGTGAGCGGCTCAGCCTTGCGGAGTTCGCACAGCTGGCGGATGCGGCAGCAGAGCGCCTGAAAGAGCAGCAGACGGCGGAGTAAACAGCGAAAAAAGGGATCTGACCCGCGTCAGATCCCCAGAACAAGCAGCACACCGATCAGGATGAGCTGCTCCCAGTCCACCTCGCCGCCGTCGTCGGAGAGCAGGAACCACACGATCACCAGTGCGATGATGGTGTCCGCGTCCAGTCGGATGTTTTGCAGGCGGCCGGACAGTCCGCGCGACAGCTCCGCCAGCACGGAGGCGGTTTGCTCGCCCTGTGGCGGGTGATGCGAGATGGTTTCGTTATGTAGCGGCGCATTGGGTGCGGTTTCGGTCAGATAACGGTTGTACAAAGACGGTTGCCCTCCTTTCGCGTCAAAGTGCGCGCGTGCCGTCATCGGGCGGCGCGGCGCCGTCTGTACGTCCGAGCTGCCCGAACTGGTTGAGCGCGGCGCGCGCCATGCGCGCCATGCTGACCAGCCGCATCGCGTGGTCGAACTGGCCCGCAACTTCATCGGTGACGAACGGCTTGAGCGCGCCCAACAGGGCGCGCTTTTCCTGTTTTACCGCGCCCTGCCCGCTCTGCACGATTGCGCCGAATACGGGCAGCGCCCGCTCCATCCACTCGGCGGTCGGGTCGTAGTCGTTCGCGGCGGACGGCGCGGATTGTTCCGCACCGCCCAACATGCCTGAAACAGTTTTCATCGCGTTTTGCAGCGCTTCCGGGTCGCTCAGCAGGGAGGACAGCATATCGTTATCCATGGCGGCGCCTCCTTATTTGCCAAAGATTTTCTTGAGCTGCGCGGCAAGGCCGGCGCCTTCCTCGGTCTGCAGCAGCTGCCGCGCCAAACGGGCGGCTTCTCCCATGTCGCCGCGCTGGGCAGCTTGCGCGGCACGCTCCAGATCGGCGGCGTGGCGGTCGGAGATAATTCGGGCGGCTTTTTGTCCGTCCGGCGTGCGCAGTGCGGCTTGCAGCTGCGCAAGTGCGTCAGTTTTACCGGCCTGTTCCGCAATTCGGCGCAGAATTTCCTCTTGATTGGGCATTGTTCCCATCCCTTTCCATGCATCGTTTGTTGCCAGTATATGCGGCGAAATGGAAAAATGTGAGGGAGAGGGTTTACAAGCGTGCGATCCCGTTGTAAAATACTGCTGTGTCGCCGGAAGGGAGGCAGAGCCTTGAAGATACTGATTTTTACGGATTCGCATGGCTATAATGTGAGCATGGCCTGCGCGGTCGAACGGGAAGCGCCTGACATGGTGCTGCACCTGGGCGATCATACGGAGGACGCGCGTGAGTTGGAAAGGGTGTTCCCGCAATTGACCGTATGCGCGGTACGCGGCAACAACGATTTTTTTGATCGGAGCGTGTCCGAGCATGCCGTGGTCACAGCTGACGGCGTGCGCATCTTCCTGACGCATGGGCATCGGGAACAGGTCTATGCGCGCGAGGGCAAGCTGGTGGCGCAATTGGCGCGTGAGGAAGGCTGCGGCCTTGCCTTTTTCGGGCATACGCATCGCATGTATCTGGAGCGCGAAAACGGCGTACTGGTCTGCAATCCGGGCAGCATCAGCCTGCCGCGCGGCGGTCCGGCAAGCTATGGCCGGCTGACGGTGGAAAACAAACAGCCGCGGCTGCTTGAACTCCTCGAGGAGGACGGTGGCCTGCTGAGGTGTGAGAAAATCGGACAATAACGAAGCTAAGGGGAAAAGAAATGCTTTTGGCAATTGACGTAGGCAACACCAACATGGTGTTTGGATTATATGAGGGGGAAAAGCTGCGCGGTTCGTTCCGCATTTCGACCAATGCCGAGCGCACCTCGGACGAGCTGGGCATGCAGATTTCGCAGTATTACCACTTTCACGGCATCGACCGCAACGAGACGCGGGCGGTCATCATCGCGTCGGTCGTGCCGCCGGTGATGTATACGCTGATCAACGCAATCCGCAAGTATCTGCGGGTGCGTCCGGTCATCGCTGGGCGGGATGTGGATATCGGCATTGAAAACTGCTATGCCAACCCGCGCGAAGTCGGTGCGGACCGGCTGGTCAACGCAGTGTCCGCCGTGCGCAAGTACGGCAAGCCGCTGGTGATTGTGGACATCGGCACGGCCACCACGTTTGACGCGATCGACGAAAAGGGCGCTTATCAGGGCGGCGCGATCTTCCCGGGCATCAAAGTGGCGATGGAGGCGTTGTTCCTCAAGGCGTCCAAGCTGCCGCGCGTGGATATTGAGCGGCCGGAGCACGCCATCGGCAAAACTACGGTGCAGTCCATGCAGTCGGGCGCGGTGCGCGGCTATGTTGGCGCGCTGAGCGGCATCATTACGGATATCCGTAAGGAGCTGGGCGGCAACGCGCGCGTAATCGCCACGGGCGGCATGGGCCGTATGATGGCGGAGTACTGCGACCTGATCGACGAGGTCGATCCCAACCTGACGCTGGAAGGGCTGCGGCTGATTTATGAAAACAACCGTCCGGTGTTTGAGGGGCGCGGGCTGAACAGCGAAACCTGTCTGATCGAAGCGACCGAGGAAAACGGCTGGGATACCAAGTGACCGGCAAACGAATAAAAGAAAACGACGCAGGGATGCCTGCGTCGTTTTTATGTTTGGGATGTATTATTTTGTAATCGGATAAGAAGGGCAGACCGCGCCGAGCGGACAGTTTTCGCATTTGGGATTGCGTGCGGTGCAGTGCTCACGGCCGAACAGCACCAGCCGGTGGCAGAAGTCCGAGGATTCGGCCGGGTCGATCAGCTTACGCAGCGCGTTTTCCACCTTGACGGGGTCCTTTTCGTTTTTGACAAAGCCCAGCCGGTTGGAAAGACGGATGCAGTGCGTGTCGGTGACGATTGCGGGCTTGCCGAAAATATCTCCTAAAATCAGATTTGCCGTTTTGCGGCCGACGCCCGGGAGCTTGAGCAGATCCTCCATGTTGTCCGGCACCTTGCCGCCGTATTCACTGAGCAGCATGATCGCGCAGGCCTTGAGGTCGCGCGCCTTGGTGCGGAACAGGCCGCAGGTCTTGATCGCCTCCGCGATTTCCTCTTCCGGCGCTTCGGCATAGCTTTCCAGCGTGGGGAACTGCTTGAACAGCGTTTCGGTGACAATATTGACGCGCGCGTCCGTGCACTGGGCGGACAGCCGGGTGGCGAACAGCAGCTCGTAATCATGGGTATAATGCAGCGCGCACACTGCCTCGGGATAGACCTCGCGCAGCAGCTCGGTCACCGCGCGGGCGCGTTCTTTCTTGGTCATGGGAATCCTCTCCTGACAGCGTAGATGATACTATCATACCATATCTGGAGGAGAATGCAAGCAATGCAGCACAATTTAACATTTTCAACATAATGCGCGGACAACCGCAGGCAAAATCTATCTGTTTGTCAATAGCATCGGGAGTTAAAATGTGGTTTAATTAAATAGCAGAATGATATCACACGTTTTGGAGGTTGAAAAATGGTACGCGAAGCAATGGAATTTGTAAAGGCGTATGATCCCGAGTTGGGGCGTATGATACAGGCGGAGTACGACCGTCAGGCTCGCAACATTGAGCTGATCGCGTCTGAGAATATCGTCAGCGAAGCAGTTATGGCGGCAATGGGTTCAGTGCTGACCAATAAGTATGCGGAAGGCTATCCGGGCAAGCGCTATTACGGCGGCTGTGAGTGTGTCGACGAGGTCGAGAATCTGGCAATCAAACGTGTGTGTGAAGTGTTCGGCGCAAAGTACGCCAATGTGCAGCCCCATTCGGGTGCGCAGGCCAATATGGCGGTATATCAGGCGCTGTGCCAGCCGGGCGATACCGTGCTGGGTATGAGCCTGGACAACGGCGGCCACCTGACGCATGGTTCGCCGGTCAATCAGTCCGGCCTGCTGTACCATATCGTGTCTTACGGTGTGGATGAAAACGGCTATATTGATTATGACGCGGTGCGTGATCTGGCCAAGAAGGAAAAGCCCAAGATGATTATTGCGGGTGCGTCGGCTTATCCGCGTGCCATCGATTTTGCCAAGTTCGCAGAAATCGCGCATGAGGTTGGCGCATATCTGTTTGTGGATATGGCGCACATCGCAGGTCTGGTTGCAGCCGGCCTGCACATGAGCCCGCTGCCCTATGCGGACGTGGTCACCACTACCACGCACAAGACGCTGCGCGGTCCGCGCGGCGGCGTGATCCTGTCCAACAACGAAGAACTGGGCAAGAAGTTCAACAAGGCCATCTTCCCGGGCACCCAGGGCGGCCCGCTCGAGCATGTGATCGCGGCGAAGGCGGTTTGCTTCGGCGAGGCGCTCAAGCCCGAATTCAAGGCGTATCAGCAGCAGGTTGTCACCAATGCGCGCGTGCTGGCAAAGGCACTGCTCGATCAGGGCTTCGATCTGGTTTCCGGCGGTACGGACAACCACCTCATGCTGATCGATCTGCGCAAGACCGGCATCACCGGCAAGGAGCTGCAGCGCCGTCTGGACGAGGTATATATTACCGCTAACAAGAATGCCATTCCGAACGACCCGGAAAGCCCGTTTGTCACCTCTGGTCAGCGTGTCGGCACGCCGGCGGTTACCTCGCGCGGCTTCGGTGAGCCGGAAATGCTGCATATTGCAGAGTTCATTTGGCAGACAGCGACCGATTTGAGAACAAGGCGGATGAAATCCGTCATAATGTGTGCGATATTTGCGCGAATTTCCCGATTTATCGCTAAAACAAAAGCCGCTCCCGTGCTGGGAGTGGCTTTTTGTCATTCCATAAAGATCAGACAGGTGGTCTTGCTGTATATATTTGTATACAGAGGGAAAGTTTTGTAGAAACTGCGCGGCAATCTTGCGCTTTTGCACAGATATGGTATACTAATAAAAGCGTTACTGTAAGTGGGTAAAATGACTTTTGAGAATATGAACGAAGGGGAAATGCAGTTATGTCGATGGAATTAAAACTGACAGGATTAAAGGGCTTTGTGGGCGAAGAAGAACTTGCCTGCATGGCGCCGCTGGTCAAGGCGGCACAGGATACGCTGCACAGCAAAAGCGGTGCGGGAAATGATTTTCTGGGCTGGGTAGACCTGCCCGAAGCGTATGATAAGGAAGAGTTTGCCCGCATCAAGCAGGCGGCCAAGAAAATTCAGCAGACCTGCGATGTGCTGGTTGTGATCGGCATCGGCGGCTCGTATCTGGGTGCGCGTGCCGCGATCGAGTTTGTCAACGGCCAGATGTATAACGGCGTGCGTCCGGAAGGCATTCCGGAGGTGTATTTTGTTGGCAACAATATCTCGTCTTCGTACCTGAACGATGTGGTCAAGATCATCGGTGAGCGCGATTTCTGCATCAACGTTATCTCCAAGTCGGGCACGACGACCGAGCCGGCCATCGCGTTCCGCATTTTCAAAAAGCTGATCGAGGAGAAGTACGGCAAGGAAGGCGCGAAGGAGCGCATCTTTGCCACCACCGACAAGGCGCGCGGCGCGCTCAAGAAGCTCGCGGATGATGAGGGCTACGAGACCTTTGTCGTGCCGGACGACGTTGGCGGCCGCTTCTCCGTGCTGACGGCGGTCGGTCTGCTGCCGATGGCGGCGGCCGGTTTGGATATCGACGCGGCAATGGCCGGTGCAGCCGAGGCGCGCAAGGCGTTTGCCGAGGGCACGGATCACGACTGCGCAAAGTACGCCGCGCTGCGCACCATTCTGCACCAGAAGGGCAAGGCAATGGAGATCCTCGTCAATTACGAGCCGTCTCTGGTCATGCTGGGCGAGTGGTTCAAGCAGCTGTTTGACGAGTCCGAGGGCAAGGACCACAAGGGCCTGTTTGCAACCTCGGCCAACTTCTCGACCGACCTGCACTCGATCGGTCAGTTCATTCAGGACGGCACCCGCAACATGTTCGAGACCGTCGTGTGGGTGAAGGAGCCGCGCTCGGAGAGCTATATCGAGGAAACCGCTGAGGATATCGACGGCCTGAATTATCTGGCAGGTAAGAGCGTGCAGTTTGTCAACTCCAAGGCATATCAGGGTACGCTGATGGCGCACATGGACGGCGGCACGCCCAACATCATCGTGGAGATCGACAAGGCTGACGCATGGCACTTCGGCTATCTGGTTTACTTCTTTGAGAAGGCTTGCGGCATTTCGGGCTATCTGCTGGGCGTTAACCCGTTCAATCAGCCGGGCGTTGAGGCATACAAGAAGAACATGTTCGCGCTGCTCGGCAAGCCGGGCTTTGAGGAGCGCCGCAAGGAACTGGAAGCGCGCCTGTAAGCAAGAAAGCTGTTGCAATGACAGAGAGAAAGGACGGCGCGGCTTGCGCTGCTGCGCGCAGGCCGCATGTGCCGTCATGGGATGTGCTGCGCACCGCCGCATTTGCGGCGGTGGCGGCACAACATATATTGGGGGCGTATGCACGCCGGTATGACATTGGCTCGAGCGAAAAGGTGGTCATTGCCGCTTCGTTTGAGCTGCTTCGTTTTGCTGTGCCGCTGTTTGTGATGCTGTTTGGCGCGGCGCTGTTTTATGTATACCGGGGACCGCCGCGCTATGTGCCATATCTGGCAAAGCGCGTGCGGCAGCTGGCGCTGCCTTATGCGATATGGACAGCGGTGTATCTGTGGTATGCGGAAAAGCCCGTGACGCTGCGCAGCGTGGCGCGGGGCATGGTTTATGGCGACGCAAGCTATCATCTGTGGTATGTGACGATGATTTTGCAGTTCGTCGTGCTGGTGCCGCTGTTTTTTGCTGCGCGGAACGGGTTGCGTCGGTGCTGCACGACACAAAAAAGGATGATTGTCGCTTCGGCGGTGCTGCTGGGCGCATGGCTGTTGCTGCTTGCATTCCGTCCAAGCGACGGCTTGGCACATCAGCTGCTCGTCACTTGGCGCACACGCGGTTTTCTGCTGTGGATGGGCTATTTCGCGCTGGGTGCGCTGTGCGGTTCGTTCCCGGAAGCCTTTGCCGCATGGGCGCGTCGGCTGATCGTGCCGGCGGGACTGATAAGCGTCGGCGCGGTGGTCTATGCAATGTGGCTGAGCGTACGGACAGTGTATCAGAAAGGCGCAGTCGATTTTAACTGCGTCAGTTATTTTTCACCCGGCTACGCGGTGCTGACCATGGTGACCATCCTGTTTTTATATGGGGTGGCGGAATGGCTGGTGCGCTGGCGCGCAGTGCAGCGGGTATGCGGCTTTGTGGGGCGGCATTCCTATGAGGCATACTTGGCGCATGTGCTGGTGCTCACCCGTTGCTCGCGCTTTTTGCTTGACCACTGGCCAGAAATGAACCGCTATGTGTTTTATGCGGTGCTGACCGTGTGCACGATTGTGGGCGCGGTGCTGATCGCATGGGCGGTGGACAGTCTGGTGGCAGTATTGCGCCGCGGCGTGCGCCAAATGCGCGGTCAAGCCAAAACGTGATTTTATATGAAAAGCGGTCGCATCAGGCGGCCGCTTTTGCTGTGTATGCTTTTCCTTGACGCGAAAGTATGGTATACTGCTGGTACAAAGCAGTGAGGTATGGACAGAGGGGAGGGTCGCGGCAATGCCAGAGAGAAAAAACGGCATGGAACGCTTTCAGACAGCGTTTTTGTATTTCTGGGTGTATGCAGCGCTCGGCTGGCTCTATGAGGTGTTTCTGGAGGTCGTGGTGTACCGCTGGGGCTTTTCCAACCGTGGCTTTTTGTTCGGGCCCTATCTGCCGGTGTACGGCTTTGGAGCGTTGCTGATTCTGGCTTGTCTGCGACCGTTGTCGCGCAAGTCGCTGCGTGTGGGAAAGGTCAACGTCATGCCGGTCGTCGTGTTTGTTGCAGTGGTTGCGCTGACGACCGTGGTCGAACTGATGACCAGTTATCTGCTCGAGTGGACGACCGGCGGCTGGCTGTGGGATTACACGAGGTACAGCATCCAGTGGCAGGGACGTATCTGCTTATCGGCCAGCCTGCGGTTCGGCGTGGGCGGTATGGTAATTCTGTATCTCTTGCAGCCGCTGCTGGAAAAGGGTATAGGGCGGCTGAGCAAGAAAGGACGGCAAACTGTATTTGCGGTGCTGTTCGTGCTGTTTGTGATTGATGTTGTGAGCCGTGTGCTGCGCTGAAGAAAAGGAGAATACGATTGAAAAAGATTTATCTTGCGGGTTTTGATGTGTTCGCGCCGGACGCCAAGCAGCGCGGCGCAAAAATGAAAATGATGTGCGCGGAAAAGGGTTTTGTCGGCCTGTATCCGTTTGACAACGAGGCGGATACCGCGCAGGAGATTTTTGCAGGCAACTGCGGGCTGATCGACAGCGCGGATATCGTCATTGCCAACCTCAATCTCTTCCGCGGGGCGGAGCCGGACAGCGGTACCTGTTTTGAGGTCGGTTACGCCATTGCTAAGGGCAAAACGGTATACGGTTATGTGTCGGATGCACGCAGCCTGCGGGAAAAGCTGGGCGAGCGGGATGAAAACGGTTTTTCGGTTGAGGATTTCGGCCTGCCGCTCAATCTGATGCTTTCGTGCAGCGCACATATTGTCGAGGGTGATTTTGCTGCGGCACTTGCAGTTTGCCGCGCCGAGCAGGCATAAATAACAACGAAACAGGCAAAATAAGTTCCGGTGATTTGTGATGAAAGGACAAACAGCGGGACTTTTTTTGTTGGGTGCGGGCGGTTATTCGCTCATTGAAATTCTTTGGCGCGGGTATACCCACTGGACGATGGCACTGACCGGCGGCGCGGTGCTGGTCGGGCTGCATCGGCTGCGCGGCTGCGTGCGCGATGAAAAGCCGCTTGCGCGCTGCCTGTGCGGCGCCGCATGCATCACGGCGGCGGAGTATGTGGTCGGCTGCACGGTCAACCGCGTTTACCATATGGATGTGTGGGATTATTCGCAGGAAAAGGGCAACATTCAGGGGCAGATCTGCCCGAAATATGCGGCGCTTTGGACCATACTCGCCGCGCCGGTCATGCTGCCCAAATAAATGCTTGCCAAGCGGGCGTCACGGGCGTATAATATCGATGGCAATACGCCGGAAAGGAAGAAACGCCATGCTGATCGCAGTAAACGCAGGAAACAGCCACGTTTTGCTGGGCGGTTATGAGGAAGACGCGCAGGTCTTTGCCGCTTCCATCGCAACCGAACCCAAGCAGACCGGAGATGACTATGCCTGCAAGCTGCGGCAGGTCTTTGACCTGTATGGCGTGCCGTCCGGACGCATTCGCGGCGCGGTGCTCAGCTCGGTGGTGCCGGGTATGGTTTCTGTGCTGGAGGATGCGCTGCGTCTGCTGGGTGTGACCGATGTGATCGAGGTGTCCAGCGGGGTAAAAACCGGCTTGAACATTCGTTCGGAACAGCCGCGGCAGGTCGGCTCGGATCGCGTGGCGGCCGCTGTGGCCGCACGGGCCAAGGGCAAACTGCCCTGCGTGGTGGTGTGCCTGGGCACGGCAACGACGTTTACCGTACTCGATGCAGCGGGCGCGCTGGTCGGTTCCGCAATCACTGCGGGCGTGCGGCTGAGCGTGGAAGCCCTGCGTGAGCAGGCGGCACAGCTGCCTTCGGTGGCGCTCGAAGCCAAGAACGAGGGCGTTCTGGCGCGCAACACGGTGGATGCGATGCGGGTTGGCGCGGTTTACGGTGCGGCTGCGATGGTGGACGGCATGGTATCTCGCTTTGCCGATGCGCTGGGGCAGACACCGCATGTGGTTGTCACGGGCGACAGTGCGCCGCTCGTGTTACCCTATCTGCGGGCTGCATGCGAATATGACAAAAGCCTGTTGCTCGATGGCTTGCACCTGATCTGGAAGCGCAACCGTTCCTGAAGCGTATTGACCAAATAAGCCCTGTACCCGACGATAAGGGCGGGACGGGAGCAGGAGGAAAACAGAATATGAATCAAAAAAAGACAGACGTAAGGCTGCTGGCGCAGATGGCGCTGTTGGTGGCGCTCGAACTGGTGCTGGCGTTCACGCCGCTGGGCTACATACCGCTCGGCTTTATGAATGCGACGACCATGCACATCCCGGTCATTCTGGGCGCATGCCTGCTGGGACCCAAGATGGGCGGCGTACTCGGCGCGGTGTTCGGCGTGACAAGTGTCATCCGTGCAACAATCACCCCGAACTTGACCTCGTTTGTGTTCACCCCGTTTTACAGCTTCAGCCCGGAGTTTTCCGGCAACTGGACCAGCTTGATCGTGGCGATCGTGCCGCGTGTGCTGATCGGTGGGATTGCAGGGCTGGTGTTCCAGTTCATCATGCGCATTTCGCATGACAAACTGGCGGTCGCACTGCCGGTAGCAGGTTTCGTCGGCTCGATGGTCAATACGATCGGCGTTATGGGCCTGATCTACCTGCTGTTTGGTGAGCAATATGCGGCGGCGGGCGGTCAGAGCTTTGATCTGCTGCTGGGGGTCATTATGGGCGTGGTTGCCGTTAACGGCGTGCCCGAGGCACTGATCGCTGCGGTGCTGACGCTTGCAGTCGGCAAGGTGCTGATCGGCATTTTTGGCCGTCGTGGCGCGAAAACGGCACAGCAGGGTACAGTTTGATCTGAATTAGAACGAAAAAAGCTGCATCTTTTGCAGCTTTTTTTCACAGGAGGAATAGATATGCAGCAGATTGATTTTTTACAGGTTGGCGGGTTTCAGGTCGGCCAGGCGCAGGATGAAGCGGCTGGTACAGGCGTGACTGTGCTGCTGTTTGACGAGTGCGCCCCCGCAGGGGTGGATATTCGCGGCGGCGGTCCCGCAAGCCGCGAAACGCCGCTGCTTGCGCCGGTGGCGGATGCGGCAGGGCTGCACGCGCTGGTGCTTTCGGGCGGCTCGGCCTTCGGGCTGGATGCTGCGGGTGGCGTGATGCGCTTTTTGGAGGAACGCGGCATCGGCTTTGACACCGGCATCACGCCCGTGCCGCTGGTCGCGCAGTCATGCATCTTTGACCTCGCCATCGGGGACAAAACCGTCCGTCCGGACGGCGCGATGGCGTACTGTGCATGTGAACAGGCTTCGCGCACCGAGCTGCAACAGGGCTGTGTCGGCGGCGGCATGGGCGCGACCGTCGGCAAGTTCTGCGGCGCGCCGTATGCCATGAAAAGCGGCATCGGGGCCTACGCTGTGCAGGCGGGCGCGATCCGCGTGGGGGCCATCGTGGTCGTCAACGCGCTGGGCGATATCTTTGATGTGGACACCGGTCGCCAGATCGCGGGTCTGCGCACCGAGGACGGGCGCGGTTTGCGCTCGACCGAAGAACAGATGTATGCGGGCATTGAAACGGCGCGCAATCCGTTTTCGGCCAATAAAAAGACGGCTACAAACACCACGATCGGCGCGATCGTGACCAATGCGGCTTTCAGCAAGGCAGAGCTGACGCGCGTGGCTTCGATGGCGCACAACGGTTTCGCGCGCGCCATTCGTCCGGTGCACACTACGGCAGACGGGGACTCGATTTATGCGTGCTCGGTCGGTCATGAGAAAGCCGATCTCAACGCGGTCGGCACGCTGGCGTCCTATGTGATGGCGAAAGCGATCGGCTGCGGCGTGCGCGCTGCGCGTAACGGCTTCGGTTTGCCTTGTGCGCAAACGCTCGGCACGGTTTGAGCAGATAATAGAAAACGGCGGTTTGCCCGATTGCGTTCGAGCAAACCGCCGTTTTGTTTTGTTTACAGCGGAGCCACAGGTGCTGCATTGCCGCAGCCGCACGCGCATTTTGTAAGTTTTTCAAAAAACGGTGGTTTTCTCCACTTAGATGCGGAGAAACTGCTGTTTTGCATGAGAGAAAAACTTCCCAGCACCAAAGTCTTTTCAAGCAGCCAAAATTGCGGCGGGAATAGCAAAGGTTCACAGGCGTTTTTAGGGTTTGCGCGTGGCATAGTAAACGCGGAGGTGAAAAAATGCAGCAAAAAAATGCAAAAAAAATCGCAGTTTCCCTGATTTTGACCTTTGCGATGCTGGTTTCGGCGCAGGCGGCCGAGATTTCCTCCCTTATCCCCATCGGCCATACGGTCGGCATTCAGATGAGTGCCGAGGGCGTGCTGGTCGTGCGGCTGGATGATGTGCAGACCGAGAATGGAGCGATCTGTCCGGCGCGGGATGCAGGCGTGCAGGAAGGCGACCTGATCGTAGGGGTCAACGGCGAGCAAATCAGCGCCAACGATGATCTGCAAAAACAGATCGCGCTTTCCGGCGGGCAACCGGTGGAGCTGACGCTCGAAAGTGACGGCAGCAGCCGTACCGTGACCGTAACGCCGTGCGCCGACTCGGACGGTGTATATCGTATCGGTGTGCTCGCGCGCGACGGCATGGCGGGTATCGGCACACTGACTTATGTCGATCCGGAAACCGGTGCGTATGGCTCGCTCGGACACGGCATCTGCGACAGCGAAACCGGTGTGCTGATCCCTCTGCGGGACGGCAGTCTGGTTCAGTCGTCGGTGGGTTCGGTACAGCGTGGTCAGGTCGGTGAACCGGGCGCGCTGCAAGGCGAGTTTGCTTCGGACAGTGAGATCGGCACCGTGGACGAAAACACGGAAAGCGGTATTTTTGGCACGCTGACCGACAGCTCGATCTATGACTCGCTGGAATCCGTTCCGGTGGGCTCGGCGGATGAAATTGAGGTAGGCGATGCGGAAATTCTGACCAATGTCGAAGGGGACACGGTCGAAAAGTATTCTGTGCAGGTGGAAAAGATTTATCCGGAGGACGATGAGTATGGCCGCGGCATGATGCTGCGCGTGACCGACCCGGAGCTGCTGGAAAAGACGGGCGGCATCGTGCAGGGTATGTCGGGTTCGCCCGTTCTGCAAAACGGCAAGCTGATTGGTGCGGTGACCCATGTGCTGGTCAATGACCCGACCTGCGGCTATGCGATTGGTATTGAACGGATGATTGAGGAAATGGAAAACTAAGGAAGAAAGACACGCAATTTGTCGAATTTTGTCGAATGCTGTCGAGCGAAAAATACGCCGATTTTCGAGATTTTTCTTGAACAATTTGGGATTATATGGTAAATTAGTGACAAGAAAGAGAGACCACTATTTTTTCGGAAAGCTGGTATAGACAACATGGAACAGAAAATCCGGGTATTGCTCGCGGACGACGACAGCGAATTTTGCGCACGCATGGCAGCGGCGCTCGAAAAAGCAGACGACATGGAACTGGTCGGAATGGCAGAGGATGGCGGAAAAGCCCTTGCGGCTGTGCAGGAACTGAAGCCGGATCTGCTCATCATTGATCTGGTGCTGCCGGTGATGGACGGCATTTCGGTCATCAGCCGACTGCACAGTCAGGAACAGAACAAACCGGCGGTGGTGGTGCTTTCCGCTTTTGCCAGCCCGCAGGCTGGCGCAGAGTGCACCGCTCTGGGCGTGGATATGTTTCTGCGCAAGCCGATGGAGGCCGAGCGGGTGTGCGAACGCATCCGTCTGTGGCGCGAGGGAAAGCAGGAGGCCGAACCGTCGGGGGAAGGCAAAGCGCTCGAGGTGCGCGTGACTGAGGTGATCCATCAGGTCGGCGTACCGGCGCATATCAAGGGCTATCAGTATCTGCGCGAGGCGATCATGATGGCGGTCAATGATATGGAAGCAGTGAGCGCGATTACCAAGGTGTTGTATCCTTCGATTGCGAAGAAGTTCAAAACCACTTCTTCGCGCGTCGAGCGGGCCATCCGCCACGCGATTGAAGTGGCATGGGATCGCGGCGATATCGAAACGCTGCAAAGCTATTTCGGCTATACGGTATCGGGCGTCAAAGGAAAACCAACCAATTCCGAATTCATCTCGATGATTGCCGACCGGCTGCGGCTGCAAATGCGGTTCGGCGCGTAAAACACAAACGAGCAGGGGACGGGGCGAAATGCTCCGTCCCTTATTTTGTCTGGAAATATCCGCAGTTATAGGATATAATAAAACTGGACAGAAATTTGTAGAAAAATGAGGATTGTTTGCATGAAAATCATGGTGATCGATGGCAACAGCATTTTGAACCGCGCGTTTTACGGTGTGCGGCAGCTTTCCAACCATGAGGGCCTGCCGACCAATGCGGTTTATGGCTTTCTTGCCACTCTTTTCAAATTGCAGGACGATGAAAAGCCGGATCGCACAGTCGTTTGTTTTGATGTGCGTGAAAAGACCTTCCGGCATGTGAAATTTGACTCCTATAAGGCGACGCGCAAGGGCATGCCGGATGAATTGGCCGTGCAGCTGCCTGTGGTCAAAGATGTGCTCGATGCGATGGGACTGACGCGCTGCGAGCTGCCCGGCTACGAGGCGGACGATCTGATCGGCACGATCAGCCGCCGCGCAAACGAGCACGGTGACAGCTGTGTTGTCGTCACGGGCGACCGCGACAGCTTGCAGCTGGTCGGAGACGGTACGACCGTGCGGCTGGTGACCACCAAGATGGGCCAGACTACCTATGACAGCTATGATACCGAGAAGTTCCGCGAAAAATACGGATTTGACCCGATTTACCTGATTGATCTCAAGGCGCTGATGGGTGACTCTTCGGACAACATCCCGGGCGTGCCGGGCATCGGGGAAAAGACCGCAATGCAGCTGCTGCACGACTTTGGTTCGCTCGATGGTGTGTATCAGCATTTGGACGACCCGCGCATCAAAAAGGGTGCGCGTACCAAGCTGGAAGCGGGCGAGCAGTCCGCCAAGGACAGCTATTGGCTGGCGACCATCGACCGGAACGCGCCGCTCGAGCTGGATGTGGAGCATCTGCCTGAGGCCAAGCCGGACGAGCAGGCGCTGTATGACCTGCTGACGCGGTTGGAATTTAAGAATTTCATCAAGCGGTTGGATTTGAGCGGCGAGCAGGCTGCGCCGCGCCTGCCTGAAGTGCAGGTGCAGCAGGTGCGGACGGCGGCAGAGGGCTTTGCGCTGCTCGACGCGCTGACCGCGTCCGACCGTGTGTTTGCGGTGCTGAGCGAGACGCTGCGTGCTGCCTGCTTGTTGGATGGTGACACCGCATCCGTGCTGTTTGCGGACGATTTTGCGGAAAACGAGTGGGGCGATCTGCTGCGCCGCCTGTTTGACGGCTCGATCGAGCTTGTGCTGCACGACGCAAAGCCGGTTGCGGCGGCGCTGCTTGCGCGCGGGATACAGCCGGACGGCATCCGGTTTGACACCTGTATTGCAGCCTATGTGATCGACCCGACACAGTCGGGATACGATCTGCCGCGCGTCGCGCTGGCGTACTGCAATACTGAATTGCCCGTCCTCGATCTGGATGATCCGGCGGCGGTGTCGCCGCTCGGCGGGCAGGAACAGACTGCGGCGGCGTGTGCGCAGCACGCGGCGGCCATTCGTGCGATCTATACCGAAACCGCCGAGCAGATTGAGCAGTTTGGCATGCGCAAGTTATATTACGAAATTGAACTGCCGCTTTTGCGCGTGCTGGCGGAGATGGAAGTGCTCGGCTGCGCGGTCGAGCCGGACGCGCTCCGCGCTTTCGGAGACAAGCTGGATGCGCGCATCCGGGAGCTGACCCAGCAGATCTATCATGACGCGGATGGCGAGTTCAACATCAACAGTCCCAAGCAGCTGGGCGAGGTGCTATTTGAAAAACTGCATCTGCCCGCGCCGAAAAAGACCAAGACCGGCTACTCCACCAATGTGGAGGTGCTCGAGCGCATTGCGGAGGATCACCCGATCGTGCCGCGCATTCTGGAATACCGGCAGCTGAGCAAGCTCAAGAGCACCTATGTCGAAGGACTGCTCAAGGTCATCAGCCCCAAGGATGGTCGTATTCACACGCATTTCCAGCAGACGGTCACGGCAACCGGCCGCCTGTCCTCGACTGACCCGAATTTGCAGAATATCCCGGTGCGCACCGAGCTGGGGCGCGAGCTGCGTCGGATGTTCGTTGCGCCGGATGACGACCATGTGCTGATCGACGCGGACTATTCGCAGATCGAGCTGCGCGTGCTGGCGCATATCTCGCAGGACGAGCACATGATTGAAGCGTTCCGCTCGGGACAGGATATCCATGCCGCGACGGCAGCCAAGGTGTACCATGTGCCGCTTGAGGAGGTCACACCGCAGATGCGTTCCTCGTGTAAGGCGGTTAATTTTGGCATTGTGTACGGCATTTCGGATTTCTCACTGGCGCAGGATATCGGCGTGACCCGCAAGGAGGCGGGTGAGTTCATCCGCACCTATCTGGCAACCTATCCGGGCGTTGCAAAGTATATGGATGAGATCAAGGAAAGCGCTAGGGAAAACGGCTATGTGACGACCCTGTTCGGTCGCCGCCGCGCGCTGCCGGAACTCAAAAGCCGCAATTTTAACATCCGCTCGTTCGGTGAGCGCGTGGCGATGAACACGCCTATTCAGGGCACAGCGGCGGACATCATCAAAATTGCAATGGTGCGCGTGCGCGACCGTTTGCTGCGCGAGGGATTGGAAAGCCGCCTGATTTTGCAGGTGCATGACGAACTGATCCTCGAAGCGCCCAAATCCGAACAGGAGACCGCGATGCAGCTGCTGCGCGAGGAGATGGAGGCGGCGTTCCCGATGGCCGCACCGCTGGTGGCAGAAGCCAAAGCGGGGCACAGCTGGTATGATACAAAATAAATTCGTTTGAACCATACAGGGAGCAAAACTATGGACAATATCATTTTCATCTGCACGGGCAACACCTGTCGCTCTCCGATGGCGGAAGGCTTGTTCCGTGCGCACGGTGGCGAAGAGCAGACTGGTCTGACGGCTGCTTCCGCCGGACTGTTCACGCAGGACGGTGTGCCTGCATCAGAAAATGCGATTACAGCGGCAAAAGAGCTGGGTGCGGACATTTCCGCGCACCGCTCGCGCATGTTGACGCCTGAAATGGCAGAAAACGCGCGCTATCTGGTTTGCATGACGGGCGCGCATTACGATCGCTTGTGCGAGATGTTCCCGGACTGCGCAGACAAGGTGTTCACGTTGCTGCCGACGGACATTTCCGACCCGTTCGGCGGCGATCTGGAAACCTACCGCCGTGCGGCGGCGCAGATCGATGAGGGCGTGCGCAACATCATCGGGAGACTGGACGCATGATGGTCGTGCCGATGGCAGAGAGCCATCTGGCGGCGCTCGCGGAAATCGAAAAAGCCTGCTTTCATGCGCCGTGGAGCGAAGCCATGCTGCGGGAAGAGCTTGGCAAGGGCATCTTTCTGGTGGCCGAGCGGGACGGGCAGGTGGTCGGCTATGTCGGCTGCCAGACCGTGCTCGATGAGGGATACATCACGAATGTTGCGGTGTCGCCCGACTGCCGGCGGCAGGGCGTCGGTCGCGCGCTGATTGCGGAGCTGGTGCAGCGCGCCCGCGCACAGGGGCTGTCCTTTGTGACGCTGGAAGCGCGCGCTTCCAATGCGCCTGCGATTGCGGTTTACGAAGGCGCTGGCTTTGTTCGCGTCGGGGTGCGCAAAAACTTCTATACCGCACCGACCGAGGACGCGGTGCTGATGACGCTGTTTCTGAAGGAGTGACATGCATGGAAATCCGGTTTGTCGATGCAGAAAACGTTGATTTGCTGGCGTTGGTGCAGCAGCTTGACGAGTATTATTTTCAGGTTGTCGGTGAGGTGCATCGCCGCTATGCGAAATACAACGACCCACACCTGCTGGATGCCCGTATGGTGGCGTATCAGGATGGAAAACCTGCGGGTTGCGGTGCATGGAAGAAGATCGACGAGCAGACCGCCGAGATCAAGCGTATTTTTGTCGCGCCGGATTGCCGGCGGCAGGGCGTTGCCAGTGCGCTGATTCGCGCGCTCGAGCAGGATGCCGCGGCGCACGGCTACACGCGCGCGATTTTGGAGACCGCGCGCACAACGGACGATTCGGCGGCGCTGTATCACAAG
>ERZ1090860.358-NODE-359-length-27686-cov-14.373602_pt1 | contig 27686 bp, 24 predicted proteins | sample MGYA00478483_ERZ1090860 | MGnify/ENA primary metagenome ERZ1090860 (study PRJEB33644, sample SAMEA5815741) | chicken gut metagenome | biome: Chicken; feature: Gastrointestinal Tract; material: Caecum | place: Ireland | collected 2019-01-01 | study: A study of the...
TTTCCTACATCAGGGGGCTTCTTGTCTATTGTCCGTTTTTACTGGTTCAGTTCATCAGTTCATGCTGCTTTTCTTTTTTCAGTTTTGCTCATTCCACCGGATGCGTGAAAATCCGTACGAGAGCCTGTCTTCCCGAGAAGCTGAGTCCTTTAAGCACGTACATTGAAAATTCTGTTCCCTTCGTGCATATACTATTTTGCCTAGGCCCTTCGGGGAATGGACGCAAAAGCAAAGGGGGATTTCTGTTTTATGTGTGGAATTGCGGGATGGGTTGATGGAGATATTTATTTACCGGACCAGCAAACCGTGCTCGACGCCATGTCCAAAACGCTGGAGCGCCGTGGGCCGGATGACCATGGTCAGTATTTGGAACCAGGCATGTGCTTGCTGCACCGGCGGCTGGCGGTCGTGGACCCGGAAAACGGACGTCAGCCCATGGCGGTGCATCATGGCGGGGAAACTTACGTCATCGTCTACAATGGAGAACTCTATAATACCGATGAGCTGCGCGTGCGGCTGGAAGCGGAGGGCTGCACCTTTTTTTCGCACAGCGATACCGAAGTATTGCTCAATGCCTATGCGGTCTGGGGCGAGGATTGCCTGGAAGAGCTAAACGGCATCTTCGCCTTTGCCGTGTGGGAGCAGAAGCACCGCCGACTGTTTGCCGCGCGCGACCGCATGGGCGTCAAGCCATTTTATTATGTGATCCGGCCGCACGCGTTCCTGTTTGGCTCCGAAGTCAAGGCATTGCTGGCAAACCCGCTGGTTCAGCCCATCGTGGGAGAAGAAGGGCTGAACCAACTATTTTTGCTTGGCCCGGGCGCAGCGCCAGGCAAGACCGTGTTCCGGGACATTGAAGAGCTGCGTCCCGGGGAATGCTTGACCTACTCCTGTGAAACGGGTCTGCAAAAACGGCGCTGGTGGAAACTGCACGCCGCGCCGCACGAGGAGGGGGAAGCCGAGAGCATTGCGCACGTGCGCAGTCTTTTAACAGATAGCATCCGGCGGCAGCTTGTCTCGGATGTGCCGCTATGCACGCTGCTTTCCGGGGGGCTGGACAGTTCCATCATTTCGGCCGTGGCATCCAAAGCTTATCGCGAGCAGGGGCGCACCTTGACGACTTATTCTGTCGATTATCAGGACAACGCGCGCTATTTCAAGAAAAGCCTGTTCCAACCGGACCCGGACAGCGCCTTCATCGATGACATGGTGCAGGCGATCGGTTCCAACCACCGCAATGTGGTGCTCGATAACCGCACCCTGGCAGACGCCCTGCACGACGCGGTGCTGGCGCGTGATGTGGCTGGTATGGCGGACGTGGATTCCTCGATGCTGTTGCTGTGTCGCGCGATCAAGCCGGATTATACAGTCGGAATTTCCGGTGAGTGCGCAGACGAGATATTTGGTGGATATCCATGGTATCACCGTGAGGAGATTTTATTTGAAGAGACGTTCCCCTGGTCCCGGTCGGTGGCGCTGCGGCTGCGCGTATTGCAGCCCGACGTTTTAAAAGGGGATTCCGCCGCATGGGTGCATGCATGGTACCAGGCCACGGTTGACGACACCGACAAATTGCCTGGTGAAAGCAAGAAAGAGGCCCGCATGCGCGAGATGTTCCGCCTGAACACCGATTGGTTTATGCAGACGCTTTTGACGCGCAAGGACCGTATGTCCATGTACAGCGGCGTGGAGATGCGTGTGCCATTCTGCGACCACCGGCTGGTGGAATATGCCTACAATCTGCCATGGGAGCTGAAAAGCCTGCGCGGCCGGGAAAAAGGAATCCTGCGCGCGGCTTTTTCGGACTGCCTGCCGGAGCGCATTGCGTGGCGAAAGAAAAGCCCGTATCCGCGCACGTTCAGCCCTGTGTATTTTGCGCGTGTGCGGGAACTGTTCTGGGCGGCAATGGAGGCGGACAGTCCGCTAAAGCCGCTTTTGAACTTCGACGTGCTGCGCGAACTGGAAAGTAACCCGGATTCGCTGCCAGAGCCTTGGTATGGGCAGTTGATGCGTGTGCCGCAGATTTTCGCGTACCTTTTGCAGGTACATTGGTTTTTGGTGGATTATCACGTGCAGTTGGAAAATTGACACACGCCGGCGGGCGTGCTACAATTATGCACAAGATTTTAAACGCGTCAGAATCCTGTTTGAATGTAGAGCATAAATAAGGCCGCCCACATCATAAAAAATGGCGCCCTTGTTTCGTTTGCCATAGAGAGGTACAGCATTGGATTATCGAGAAAAATTTTTGGACATTTACCAAACCCATATTCACCGCGCCGGCGCTCAGGAACTGCTTGCGTGGCTTTCGCGCACCGACTTTTTTACTGCGCCCGCCAGCACGCGCTACCATTGTGCCTGCAAAGGCGGCCTAGTGCAGCACAGTGTGTCCGTTTATGAGACGATGCAGATCCGCTTTGACCCGGAAACCGACAGCGCCGAGAGCTTTGCCATCTGCGGCCTGCTGCACGACGTATGCAAGGCGAACTTTTATAAAGAAAGCGTACGCAACGTCAAAAACGAGCAGGGAAGATGGGAGCAACGCCCTTACTATTCGATCGATGACCAGTTCCCTTATGGACATGGGGAAAAGTCGGTGTTCCTGATCGAGCGTTTCATGCGGTTGAAAACGAGCGAGGCCATGGCCATCCGGTGGCATATGGGCGGCTTTGACGATGCGGCGCGCGGCGGATGTACCGCTATTTCACAGGCCTACCAGAAATATCCGCTCGCCGTGAAGCTTCATATCGCGGATTTTGAGAGTACGTATCTGGTTGAGGCCGGCACCTCTGCCGTGCCCAATGGCCACAAAAAACCATGTCCAGCACAATAAAAGACGAACAAACGAAAATCACCCTGTAGCATTCTTGCTGCAGGGCGTTTTTATTTTCACGCTTTAACGCCGAACGGCCCGCTAGAACGCCAGCTTTTGGAAATTTTTCATGGCTACGCGACACACTATGTTCTGTCAAGAAGCATCCGTCGTCATGCACGCGGAGAATAGCGGGGACCTCCGACGGATGGTTGCGGGAAAGGAATCCCTTGCCTGATAAAAAATTTTAAAATCCCTCTTGACAAATTAAAAAGCCTCTTGTATGCTTGTATTAAGCGATTAGTACAATAATACAGACAACACAATTACCATACGAAAAAGGAGGCGGCACTTTTGGCATGGAATTTTGCAGCGGACCGGCCGATCTATGCGCAACTTGTGGAACAGATTCAGGAGCGCATTGTGTCCGGCCGCTACCCGGCGGGCAGTCGGCTGCCCAGCGTGCGCGAACTGGCCACAGACGCTGCGGTCAATCCAAATACGATGCAGCGCGCGTTGGCGCAGCTCGAAGCAGAGGGTCTGGTTTGCAGCCAGCGCACCAGCGGGCGGTTTGTCACAAAGGAGGAGGACAGGATTATGGAATTCAAACAGGCTTTGGCGCAGAAAATCGTGCGCGATTTTCTCACGCAGATTGGCAGCTTGGGGTATACCCGCCAGGATGTGATGACGCTGTTGTCTCAGCTTCCTGATACCCTGGAGACCCCCGATACTTCAACGAAGGAGGGCGCTTGATATGACGCCTATTTTACAGTGTAACAATTTAAGCAAAGTCTATCCCGGCGGCCGACAGGCTTTGACGAGCATCAATTTACAGATCGAGCCGGGCCACATTGTCGGTCTTCTGGGGCCGAATGGCTCCGGCAAGACTACGCTGATTAAACTGGCCAGCGGGCTTTTGACACCCAGCATAGGCGAGATTCTGGTCGACGGGATGCACCCCGGCGTGGAGACCAAGCGGATTATTTCCTATCTGCCGGAGCGCAGCTATCTCAATGACTGGATGACGGTGCGCGACCTGATGGCGTTTTTCGCAGATTTTTATATCGATTTTGACAAAGCGAAGGCTTATGATATGCTCCAGCGGCTGCATATCACCACAGATGAACGCCTGCGCACTATGAGTAAGGGAACTAAGGAAAAAATCCAACTCATCCTGGTCATGGCGCGTAACGCAAAGCTTTATCTGCTGGATGAACCGATCGGCGGCGTGGACCCCGCGGCGCGGGACTACATCCTGCACACGATCATCAATAACTACAACGAAAATGCGACGGTCCTGATCAGCACGCACCTGATTGCAGACGTCGAATCTATTCTCGACGAGGTTCTGTTTATCAGCAACGGCGCAATCGCGCTGCAATCGAGCGTGGACGAGATCCGCGAGCACGAGGGCCAGAGCGTGGACAGCTTTTTCCGGGAGGTATTCAAATGCTGAGAAAACTCGTGAAATACGACCTGAAGGCCACATCCCGCGTGTTCTTTCCGGTCTATCTGGTCGTAATCGTGCTGGCTGTGCTAGCTGCAATTTCCAACTATGTGACGGCCCACACCCTTGCGGACGCCGATGTGGTGAATGGATTGGCTGTCTTGTTCATGGTACTATACGTCATCGCGTTAGTGGTCCTGCCGTTTTTGACGGTCTTCTTCTGCATGCGGCACTTTTACGACAACTTCTTCAAAGATGAAGGCTACCTGATGCACACACTGCCGGTCACGCCGGCCAAGCTGATCTGGAGCAAGGTCATCACAGGAGGCGTCTGGTCTCTGGCAACGAGCGTGATTCCGGCGATCAGCGGGTCTATCATTGCCACGCTCTCGGACATTGGTGGAATTCCGACGTTTGATTTCAACCGAATTTTTCCCAATCTGGTAAGCATTTCACCGAAAACCGCAGTGGAGGATGTAGTGGCGATCTTCCTGTCCATTATCATCATGCTGGCCATGCTGCTGTGCTTCCTGTTGATGCTGTATGCGTCACTGAGTATCGGGAGCCTTGTGCCGAAGCATCACCGCGGGATTACGGTGCTCATGATCATTGCGTTTTTCCTGGCTCATGTCATTGTGTTAGTTGTGGTAATGGTAGCGGCGTTCAATGCGGCGAACCGTGGATGGTTGGATCCGCTTGCGCATACGTTTGAACCGGTGTTAAATAACTTCTGGCCATTTTTGTGGGTTGCGTTCGGATGTGTGATGGCTTATCTTGTGGGGTTTAGCGCGATCTATTTTCTGATTACACATTACATTATGAAAAGAAGGCTGAACCTGCAATAAGGAAGGAAAAAACGTGAAACGCGAACAAAAATGCACGCTGGCACTGCTCCTCATCTATTTGCTCCTTTTGACCTGGGTCATCCTGTTCAAGCTGCAAATACCGTTCGCGCCGTTGAGCAATTTTCGGTCGGTGAACTGGATCCCCTTCGCCGCTTCCGTGATCATCAACGGGCGGCTGCACGTCAGCGAGATTGTAGAAAACGTGCTTGTCTTTCTTCCCGTCGGTATCTATGTGGGAATGCTCAAGCCGGACTGGCCTTTTGTACAAAAGGTGTGCCCTGCATTTTTACTTAGCCTCTGTTATGAGACGTTTCAATATGTCTTTGCCATTGGCGCAACCGACGTGACCGATCTAATCAGCAACACGTTGGGCGGTGCGTTGGGCGTTCTTTTGCTTGGCCTGTTGGCGAAGGTACTGCAAGACCGGACTGCCCGTGTTCTGAACCGCGTTGCCTTTGTGTGTACCGTGCTCGCCGCCGCACTTTTTATTTTTGTGAGTAATATGTAATTTTCATGCCTGTTTTTATTAGGAAGGAGGCACTTTCCATGCGCAGACCAATCAGCCATTTCACGGAATTTTTATGGACCTGGTTTATCGGAATCCCAACCCTTCTCATATTGGGTACCGGCCTGATTCGGGACATCCGCTACGGCGCGCACTAAAAGCAGGTGCAGCCTTGAGACCGTCTGTAGTCGGGCTATTGCCCCACGCCCGGCTCGCGGGCAATAGGAAACGTCCCAATCAACAAATATACGGTTACCATGGTCCAACTCAGAAAGGTTGGACGTGATTCCGGGAAACGACAAATAAGCGCCTACCTCGCCGCTGCGTTGACAGCAGCTGCCATGTTCGCGTTCACCGAGTGCGGCGTTATCGGCCGGTTCGGCTAGGGTGCAACGGATGCTGCATTGGAAGATGTGCAGAGCGTGGACCCCAATATTACACAAACCCAATCATAAGAATAGAGCGCATAAAAACTTGACCGGCAGGGAAAAGCCGAAGCGAACGAAAAATCAGGATGCGCTCTTTCCGAAAAAGCGTGCAGTTATGTTGCGCGCTTTTTGTATTTTCAGGCGCATCGTCTTATTTTCAAAGGCAGCTCCACAATTTTAGCACTCTATAAAAAAGACTGCTAAAATTAATAATTTAGAAATAAATTTGACACAAAACGTTCACAATCCATCCGTATACTATGTTTCGGAAACAAAAGAAAGGCTTTGGCAGCAAAAGCCCTTCTGGGCGAAAGCCCGCCAATTGCTGCATCGTTTATGAGGAGAGTGAAACGCCATGAATGCACAGAATTTTACCCAAAAGACGGTGGATGCCATCCAACGGGCACAGAGTCTGGCCCTGGCAAATGACAATATGCAAATCGAGCAGGTCCATCTGCTCAGCGCGCTGCTCAGTCAGGAAAACGGCCTGATTCCGCAGCTGCTCAAGAAGATGGGCGTGGACACGCAGTCGCTGTTGTCGGCTGTGGATCGTGAAATCAAAAAGATCCCCGGAGTGTCAGGCCCTGGCCGTGAGGCCGGCAAAATTTATGTTGCGCAGGACGTGGATGCGGCTCTGACCGAGGCGGAGTCCTTCGCCGAGAAGATGAAGGACGAGTATATCTCTGTCGAGCACGTTTTTATCGGTCTGATCCGCAAGGCGAGCAACACGGTCAAGGAACTGTTCCGCGCGTATCAAATCACGGAAAACGCTTTTTTGAAGGTGCTCAACGACGTGCGCGGCAACACCCGTGTCACCAGCGACAACCCGGAGGAGACGTACGCTTCGCTGTCTAAGTATGCCACCGACCTGACCAAGGCCGCGCGCGACCAAAAGCTCGACCCGGTCATCGGCCGTGATACCGAGATCCGCGACGTGATCCGCATTCTGTCGCGTAAATCCAAAAATAACCCAGTTCTGATCGGTGAACCTGGCGTCGGTAAGACGGCAATTGTTGAAGGACTCGCGCAGCGTATTGTGCGCGGCGACGTGCCGAATACGTTGAAGGATCACCAGCTGTATTCGCTGGATATGGGCGCCCTGGTTGCGGGTGCAAAATACCGCGGCGAATTTGAGGAGCGCTTGAAGGCGGTTCTGAATGAGGTCAAAAAATCAGAAGGCCGCATTATCCTGTTCATCGATGAGCTGCACACGATCGTTGGCGCCGGCAAGACGGAAGGCAGCATGGACGCGGGCAACCTTTTAAAGCCCATGTTGGCGCGCGGCGAGTTGCACTGCATCGGCGCAACCACGCTCAACGAATACCATCAATATATTGAAAAGGATGCCGCGTTGGAGCGCCGGTTCCAGCCGGTGCTGGTGGATGAGCCGACCGTCGAAGATACGGTTTCCATCCTGCGCGGATTAAAGGAACGTTATGAGGTTTTCCACGGCGTCAAAATTACAGACCAGGCTCTGATCGCGGCGGCCACGCTTTCTGATCGCTACATCTCAGACCGTTTCCTGCCCGATAAGGCCATCGACCTGGTCGATGAGGCGTGTGCGACCGTGCGCACGGAGATCGACTCCATGCCGAGCGAACTGGACGACGTATCGCGGAAGATTATGCAGCTGGAAATCGAGGAGGCCGCCCTGAAAAAGGAGGACGACCGCTTAAGCCAGCAGCATCTGGTGGATTTGCAAAAAGAGCTGGCCGACCTGCGCGCGAACTTCAAAGAGAAGAAAGCGCAGTGGGATAACGAAAAAAAGGCCATTGAAGCGGTGCAAAAACTTCGCAGCGATATTGAGCAGTGCAATGCCGAGATCGAGCAGGCGGAGCGCACGTATGACTTGAACAAAGCGGCTGAATTGAAATATGGTAAGCTGCCCGAACTCAAAAAGCAGCTGGAAGCGCAGGAGGCTGTCGCTGAAAAGAGCGACGAGGATCATCTGCTGCGGGACCGCGTGGACGAGGAAGAGATCGCCCGTATCGTGGGCCGCTGGACGGGGATTCCGGTCAGCCGCCTGATGGAGGGCGAACGCGAGAAGCTTTTGCGCCTGCCGGAGACGCTCCACAAGCGCGTTATCGGCCAGGACGAGGCTGTACAGAAGGTATCGGACGCCATCCTGCGCAGCCGCGCGGGCATCCAGGATCCGAACCGGCCGATCGGCTCCTTCCTGTTCCTGGGTCCAACTGGTGTCGGCAAGACGGAGCTGGCCAAGGCGCTGGCGCAAGCACTGTTTGATGATGACCGCAACATGGTGCGCATCGACATGTCGGAATATATGGAAAAATACAGCGTATCTCGCTTGATCGGCGCGCCTCCGGGGTATGTCGGTTATGAAGAGGGCGGCCAACTGACTGAGGCTGTGCGCAGGAAGCCCTACAGCGTGGTACTGTTCGATGAAGTTGAAAAAGCGCATCCAGATGTGTTTAACATCCTTTTGCAGGTGCTCGATGACGGTCGCATCACGGACAGTCAGGGCCGCACCGTGGACTTCAAGAATACCATCCTGATCCTGACCTCGAACCTCGGCTCACAGCAGATCCTGGATGGAATCCAGCCCGACGGAACGATCAGTGAAGCCGCACGTTCGGCTGTGCAAGCGCAGCTGCGCCAGCATTTCCGCCCTGAGTTTTTGAATCGGCTTGACGAGATCGTGTTCTATAAGCCGTTGCAAAAATCCGAGATCAATCAGATTGTCGACCTGCAGATGGAAAGCTTACGCCATCGTCTGGCAGATCGCGAGCTCGATGTCAAGCTGACGGATGCCGCCCGCCAGTATATTGTGGATCAGGGCTATGACCCGGTCTTTGGTGCGCGTCCGCTCAAGCGTGTGCTCCAAAGCAAGGTCGAGACGCTTTTGGCGAAAAAGATCATCGCCGGCGACATTGCGCCGCGTTCGACCATTACGGTGGACTACGATGGCCACGAACTTGTCACAACAACCGCAATCAACGCGGATGTTATTTCATAAATTCCACATTCGGAAAAGGGACTGCTGTAGCGGGCAGTCCCTTTTTATGCAAAAACGGCGTCGCCTCGATTTATGTACCCACCGCCACAAAGAGCGGCGATGGGTTGACCCGCCTTCTCTTATACAGTTATCACAGCCTCGCAACAGCGAAAGTCTGTATCGATATAATGTGCAATAAAACGGGCTTTAAAGTTGCGCTGACGGCAGTTGCCCTGGATCGGGCAGCATCTGGAATCATTCACGTCCTCCGGCACAACAAACTTGATACACTTGACCAGTACATCCCGGCAGCTTGAAGAGTTGTGAGCTGGGATCGTCATGGTTTTCATGCCGCGCTGTTGCTCCATGCCCTCTTGATCCACCTCAGTCAAAATGGCGGCCAGCGCGACCCGTTTGCGCGGGCAGACATTTTTGATGGTTATATCCATCTGGATGATCTGTCCCAGAGATTCCAGAGTGACATCGCCCATGTCCACCACGACAGCGTCGGAGCACCCGCTGACCGGAAAGTCTACCGGAACGGGACATGGCTCCGGATTCACGATCACAGCACAATCCACGCTGACGGTAGGTGCCGGGAACGTGACCGCGTTTCCTTCCGTGTCATCGTAAGTGATGGATTGGTTGATCAGCTTGGTTCCGGAGGTTTGAGCGGTATGGCGGATGAAGAACTCCAAAACCGCGCTCTCGCTGGTGGTCGTGCCCAGCTCTGCGATATTCCACCGCAGAGAATTGGAATCGAGCGTGGTCACGGTGCCTTTGCTGGGGGCCAGCACGTTGGTGATGACAAAATCTGGATTGACGACTTCATTGATGACGATATTGGTAGCCCCCGTCTTGGAGATGTTGGCCGCCAAATCGGCAAATAGTTGCTCCAGATCCGCTGCATCCGGCGTGACTGCCACATGGGATGCGTCGGGGTCGGTCGCCCATTCGTTCAGAGCGCTGACGTCGACACCGTCAGAACCGACCAGGCCAATGGCATAAATGATGATTCCCTGCGCTCTGGCTGCGGCAGCTACGGGGGCGGGCGGTGCGCCGGTGGTGGTATTGCCGTCAGTAAACATGACGATAACTTTGGCGTTGCTGGACTGAGGATCAAACAGTTCAATCGCTTTGGTAAACGCGTCCGCATGATTGGTGTTCCCGCCGGCATTCAGACTATCTACAGCACTTTTCAGGGTATCCACGGATGTGATGAGCTGGGTATTTGCCACAGCGGTATCCGCAAAACTGACGATCCCAATGTGACTGCCGAAGCCGATCTGGCCGTCGGCCACACCGTCGGTCGCTTCCTCGATAATGTCGATAAAAGTCTTTGCGCCGAGCTTCATGTTCGCCAATGGCGCTCCGGTCATGCTGCCGGAGCGGTCCAGGACCAGCGCAATATCAGTGGGGTTGGTGATGATGTCCGGAGCGGCTGTCAGAGCAAGGGTCACGCGTAATGACCCATCACAGTCAATACGATCCGTACTAATTTGTTTATTTGAATTTGTAACACCCATTTGTGTTACCCTCCTTCTGGGGAATAGCTCCACATCATGCTATGCGGGGTGTCCATCAATTGACATACTGAAAATAGGGAATTTCAGATTATCAATTGATAAAAAAATCTGGTATAACAGGCTGATTTTTGCCGCTATTTTGTGGGCTCTAAAGAACGTAATTATCAGAAAATATTAGAGCGTTTATTCTATAAAATATTCTCCAGAATTTAGAACACGAGAAAAAATATACAGGTGTATAACAGCCGCCTTTTTTATTCCCAAATCAAATGTGCGTTTTAAGGTGAGAAGTTTGCTGATTTTTCTCCTGCAGGCGGCACAAACGAGGTCGTCCATATCCTTTTCTCTCATGGAAGACCGGACGGCGATGCAGGGGCGCAAACCCGCCGAAATGATCCTATGTCAAGATTTCGTACATGTGAAAAGCAGATGTTCATCTTGACTCTTCTCGTACAGTTTCCCGAAATCATTTGGTGACATATAAATCATAATGACTATGAATGCGCTTGGTATTGTAGAACGTTTCCAGATATTCAAATACAAGGCGGTATGCCTGTTTCTTGCGTATATTTACCGACCGTCCTCTCTGATTGGTCAGGGTAGTATACCTCACACCGAGATTTTCAGCATATTCACGGACGTCAAGATCTTTGTGATCCTGATAGTATTTGTACGGCATCCAGTTTAAATTGCTTGTCATGTTGTTTGGCCATCATGAGACCCTTCAGTACCATACATCTATTGTATCATGTTTTCGGTATATGGGATTTTCTCATTTTCACTTGTACGATTTTGATTCTAGCACCAAGCTATGTTGTTATTACCAGATGTAAGGGAGCTAGTCAGGCCGTAGTGGTTTAGTAAGTTGTAGAACTGTTACTGCCTAATACCCCCATAGACAGTCACATCCCGACCCCTAATATCAGCGCCATGAGTGTGCCAAAGGTATAAGCAAAAATGTTTGCCTTGCGTTTGGCTCGCCTGTCCAGCTTTTTCAGTGCTACAACCTTGGAAGTGTTTTTGGGCGCATACTCGTTTGCAATTGCCTCTGCAAAAATCTTATCCGTGTTCATATCGATTCTCCTTTGTTTGATGATTTCAGCTCCAGCTGATGGTATAAGTATATCTATTTCCCAAAAGAAACTGAACAACATCTTTGTGACTTTACGTTGATTTCTGCATTTTTCCGAAGAGCTGTCAGGAGTAGATAACTAATAGTAACTGTACACCACCGCATAAGTGAGCGAACTACCGTTAAGGTAGCCACCGCACAGAAGGTAATAAAATCTCTTGGCAGTTTTGCGCCTACTTCTTTGGCAAAAAAATAAAATCTTATAGATTTCCTTGCAAACAAAGATAGAAATCCTGTTGACAATAGTCCGAGTCCGTACTATACTATAATGGTACGAGCCCGGACTATTTTGGGGAAAGGAGTTATGCATGGAGAACAGCATAATAAATCAGTTACTTCAACAGTTCTACACACTTTGGCATGAAAATGATGCAGCATATGAAAATTGGTCAAAAGCTCACGGATTATCCCTCAACACTTTGCTTGTCCTGTATTCTATCTACGATCAAGATCAAGACGGTGCACCCTGCACCCAAAAAATGATCTGCCAGAAATGGGTCTTGGCAAAACAAACTGTGAATACCGTACTAAAAGATCTGGAAAAGAATGGGTACTGTACGCTGACCCCCATCCCGACAGATAAACGCAATAAAATGATTTGTTTGACGGAAACGGGAAAGGAATTTGTTCATTCAACTATCTCCGAACTGCGTCAGTTGGAGCTATATGTTATTGAAGAAATGGGAGAAGAGCGTATGCGGAATATGACCGAAGGGTTGGCGACTTTTGTCGAGCTATTCAAGAAAGGCAAGGATAAATCAAAATAAATTTTATAATAGGGGATTTTTTCATGAACGAGATAAAACTTTTTGCCGATGAAAAAATCAGTACACTATTCCTAAAAATCGCTATCCCTGGCTCGATAGGGATGTTGTTCAGCGGTGTCTATGCCATTCTGGATGCGCTGTTTGTGTCGAACTACCTGGGCGGCACAGCTTTCAGCGCCTTGAATTTAGCACTTCCCTTTGTCATGATTTTGACTTATATTTCTGACCTAATCGGCGTAGGCTCCAGCGTCCTGATCTCCATTGCTTTGGGAAAAGGACATACAGAACAGGCCAATAAACTGTTCAGTGTCTCTGCGCTGCTCATCGTATTACTGGAAGCGGCACTATCTATTGTCTTCTTTTTGGCTTGCCCGTTGGTCTTCCGGGAACTGGGCGCACAGGGCGACATGCTGGACATGGCTACCTCGTATATGCGAATGTACCTTGTCTTCCTGCCGGTATCTGCTTTGTGCTTTGCTTTCGATAACTATCTTCGAATATCGGGAAAAGTCAAAACCAGCATGGGTGTCAACATTTTTATGTGCGTGTTTATTATTGCGATGGAATACCTGTTCCTGGGCGTATTCCACATGGGCGTATGGGCCAGCGCATTGGCCTCCAGCATCTCTTTTGTGGTATGCTCCCTGTTTGATATTTTCCTGTTTGCTGGCAAAAAACTGACGCTGCAATTTGTTAAGCCATCGGTTCCCTTCCGCGATGTATTAGATATTCTCAAAAATGGCAGCGCCACCTTTATCAACAATGTCTCCGGCAAAATCATGGGCATCATCTTCAACGCCATCCTGCTGCGGATTGCCGGGCAAAATGGCGTCAATACATTAGGCATCTTGTTAAGCATTGAATCTTTCATCGTTTTGCTGATGTATGGCTGCTGCGATGCTCTGCAGCCTGCCATTGGATATAACCTGGGACGGGGAAAAATTGATCGCGTAAAGGCAATCCAAAAACTTGTCTACGCTGTTTCCGGTACAATCTGCTTGGCCGCAGCAGTGCTGCTTCTGGCGCTGCCGGAGCGGTTTGCCGAAGCATTTTTGGATGCAAGTCAATCAACTGCGCTGGGCATGACAGTTACGGCGATTTTTATTTATGCTTTTACCTGGTTGACCCGGTGGTTCTCCTACGCAACGCAGTCGTACTTTGCCGCGCTGAACAAGCCCTTTGCCTCTGCTGTCTTGAGTATGGCCATCTCCCTGGTGGTGCCCTGCGCCCTGCTTTGGCTTGCAACTCCTCTTGGGGCAACTGGCGTATGGCTGAACTATCCTCTTACAAGCCTAATCGTCTGTTTGATGGCGGTCGTCATGTTACTTTACAAAATAAAAAGAAATACGCTTTATAAAATTTAAATCACATGAAGGAGCAGTCTGTATGCCAGCAAAATTCTTTCCAACAGAGGATTTTGCTGGCTTTGCACATGAATTCAGAGGTACCTTCTAAACACGTGCAAGTGGTAATTTTCCTGCTTATTTCCACCTGCACCAACTTTCTCAAAAGTTAGCGTCCGATCGCTCAGGCAAAAATTGGCGCAAAAATTAGGGCTACCCTTGGCTAACCCTAAAAACCGTTCAAATTGCCACCTCAGATATACCTCTGTAAATCCGAAATTGGTGCTAAAATCAAAGAAAACCCCCGAAAAATCAGGGGTTTTCTACACGCCACTTTGTTTCCAAATTGACGTCATAGTCTGGTGCGCCTGGCAGGATTCGAACCTGTGGCCTTTGGAGTCGGAGTCCAACGCTCTATCCAGCTGAGCTACAAGCGCATTTTTCAACCGGACTTATTTAGTATAGCACAAACCAGTCTGCCTGGCAAGTGCTAAATCAAATCGAGCGTCTCGCAGCCCAAAATGGCCGCAATGCGCCCGAGGACCGCAGTGCCCGGCTCTACCTCATTGTGCTCCCATTGGTATACCGTCAAAAGCGGCACGCCCAGGCTGTCTGCGAGCTGTTGACGCGTGATGCCCGCCTTTTCGCGTGCATGCGTAATTTTGGGGTCTGGCTCCAGCAAAAACGCCAATTCACGCTCGGCGTCCACCAGCACGGGCGCATCGTTGTGCAGCTGCAAGGAGCAGGGGCCTGCCTGTCCGATAATCGCATTCTCTTCCAGACGGTATCCTTCCGGAAGCACATAATCGCGTCCGCCGTCATCCAGGCCTTCTGGCTCCGGAATCAGCGAACAGACCGGATTTTGGCTGCCGTGGGTATCATATCGATAAATCCTGACTAACATTTTGTATGCGCTCCCTTCTTCGTTAAATTATAGAGAATATTTCGCCAAAAGTAAAGAAAAATAAAGAATTATTCACAATTTTCTTGACAATTTGATCTGTACTGTATAAAATATGAAATATTAGTAAGTAAAAGCGATGCAGCCTTTGACACGGTAAAGCAATGCTGCAAAAAGAAAGAGGGATTTTTATGAAAAAACCGGCAAAACTGTTAGCTGGTGTTCTGGCCGCGGCTGTTCTGGTCAGCGGCACGCTCGCCGGATGCAATGGTGACACAACAGCCAGCGGTACTACGGCTAGCGGCGCGGCAACAGGGGAGAAGACCTATACGATTGGCATCGCGCAGTACATGACCCACCCGGCCATGGATGCGTCGCTCAAAGGTTTTAAAGAGGGCCTGGCGGCTGCTGGCTTTGAAGAAGGCAAAAACGTGACATATGACGTGCAGAACGCGCAGGGGGATCAGTCCACGTGTACGACGGTCGCCAATACGATGGCCAGCAAGAAGCCGGACCTCGTTCTCGCGATTGCGACGCCGATGGCCTTGGCAGTCGCCAAAACCATCACAGATATACCGGTGCTGATTACGGCAGTAACGGATCCTGCTGCCTCGAAGCTTGTGCAGGATAACAAAAAACCTGGCGGTAATGTCACCGGCACCAGCGATTTGACGCCCGTTTCCGAGCAGATCAAGCTCTTAAAGGAAACAAAACCCGACACCCAGACTGTTGGCATCATGTACTGCTCCAGCGAACCGAATTCCAAGTTGCAGGCGGAGGATGCCAAAAAAGCCTGTGATGAAAACGGCTTGAAGTATCAGGAGTTCACGGTTTCCGCGGCAAATGAAATTACGCAGGTGGCGCAGTCCATGATTGGCAAAGTACAGGCAGTCTATATTCCGACGGATAATCTGTTGGCTTCCGGCATGAAGGTTGTCACAGGCGTCACGACGCCCGCCAAGCTGCCCGTTGTGGTGGGCGAAAGCGGTATGGTCGGAAATGGCGGCCTGATGACAGTTGGAATCAATTACGAGGAACTCGGCAAGCAAACCGGCGCTATGGCTGCCAAGATCCTCAAGGGCGAATCCAAACCGGCTGATATGCCGATTGAGTATCAGGAAAAGTACGATGTTTCTTATAACAGCGCAGTCGCAAAGCAGCTGGGTGTCACGCTGCCGGACAGCATTCTCAAGGAAGGAACCGATGTCTCTGCAGCTTCGTCCTCCAGCGCTGCTTGAGGCGGGAGAGGCACCATCAGCAAAGTGCATTTGCCCACATTTGCCCACCGGCACGGGCGTTGATCCATTCGCGTGCGCCCCACATTTTGAAAACAAAACAAAAGGATGCATATGCTTGTGGGTCTGCCCTGTGACTTGACTTTTGTACTACAAATCAGTATGATACAAGCATAGTCCGCACAACGGCGGGGAATCCCCGCCGTTTTTGTTTGAAATGAAATATCTTAAAAGAGTGGAGAGACCAAGCTTATGTTTTTATCGTTACTAGGGACCGTCCATGGCGCGGTGGCACAAGGCGTGATCTGGAGCATCATGACGCTGGGCGTGTACATAACGTTCCGCATTCTGGATTTTCCAGACCTGACGGTGGACGGCAGCTTTGCAACTGGTGGCGCGGTGGCGGCTGTTTTGGTGGCAAACCACGGTGTCAATCCGTTTTTGGCAATGGTTGGCGCGCTGGCAGCGGGCATGGTTTGCGGCCTGATTACGGGTTTTTTGAACACCAAGATGAAGATCCCCGGCATTTTGGCAGGCATTCTGACCATGACGGCCCTGTATTCCATCAATATCCGCATCATGAGCGGCAATGCCATGGTGCCACTCAATGGTGTTGATACTGCGGACATGCTGGTGCGCCAATGGATTCCCGGCATTTCGGCCAATAATGTGCAGCTGCTCATCGGCGGCGTAGTCGCCGCGATTGCGGTCGTGTTCCTGTATTGGTTTTTTGGCACGGAACTCGGCTGCGCAATCCGTGCTACGGGCAACAATCCCTATATGGTGCGCTCGCTCGGTGTTCATACAGATAACACGACCATGGTCGCACTGGTAATCAGCAACGGCCTCGTGGCACTCTCTGGCGGCATTTTTGCACAGGTGAATGGTTCCGCTTCCGTGGATATGGGCGTGGGTACGATCGTGATCGGCCTCGCCTCTGTCATCATCGGCGAGGTAGTGCTGGGCCGCCACGTCGGGTTTATCCCGCGGCTGGTGTGCATGGTGGTGGGCTCTATCATTTACCGTGTCGTCATTGCGGTTGTCCTGTTCCTGGGCCTGAAGGCCACAGACATGAAGCTGATCAGCGCGATCATCGTGGCGATCGCACTGTTCCTGCCGGTGGCGAAGCGGGGAATTCAGCGCATGGGCGGCCATCATAAGGCCACCCGGCAACCCGCGCTTGTGCCAGATCAGGCCATAGAAGACAGCATCGACAATTCGGACAAGGATCCGGATGAGCCGAACCAGAAGGAATGAGGGAGGGGATTACCATGCTGCAATTGACCAAGGTCTGTAAAACATTCAACAAAAATACTGTCAATGAAAAGAAGGCGCTGGTAAATATCGATCTCCACCTGAATCCGGGCGATTTTGTCACGATAATTGGCGGCAATGGTGCGGGCAAAAGCACACTGTTAAATCTGATTGCGGGCGTGTATCCCTGTGATGGCGGAACCATCGAGCTCGATGGACACGATATAACGCGTCTGCCGGAATATCAGCGCGCGAAGTTCCTCGGCCGTGTCTTCCAGGACCCGATGCGTGGTACTGCTGGCGATATGAATATTGAGGAAAACCTGGCGCTGGCCTATCGCCGCGGAAAGCACCGCACGCTGCGCTGGGGCATCACACAAGAAGAACGCACCCTCTACCGGGAAAAGCTCAAGGTGCTCGGCCTTGGTCTGGAGGACCGACTAACCAGCAAGGTGGGCCTGCTTTCCGGCGGTCAGCGCCAGGCGTTGACGCTATTGATGGCCACACTTCAGAAGCCGAGACTTCTGCTGCTTGATGAACACACCGCCGCCCTGGACCCCAAAACCGCAGAGACGGTCTTGAACCAGACGAATGAGATTGTGGAAGGCCAGCATCTGACAGCCATGATGGTTACCCACAACATGACCCATGCGATTCAATACGGCAATCGTATCATCATGATGAGCGATGGCCAGATCCTCTTTGATATCTGTGGCGAGGAGAAAAAGCATCTGCGGGTCGATGACCTGTTGGAGCGCTTTAAAACAGCACAGGGCACGGCGCTCGATAATGACCGGATGCTGCTTTCGTGAACCAGTCGACGCTAGCTCCGCTCTAATGCTTATCATTTCCCAGCCTGCTTGGGAACCAATTGGGAACGACCCTGAAACGGTCGTTCCTTTTTGTGTGCTTTTATCTGAATATAAGCGAACGGGAACCCTTTATAAATGAAGGCGTTTCGTATATAATGGAGACTGAAAACCGCCGGCTTTTTCCGCATCAAAGTTGACTAGGAAAAAGCTTTTAAAAGATTTTGGATTTTTGATGAAAATACGGAAGCTGCATGACAGGGAAGGGAATGGATAGCGCATGCATACACAGCAGTCACAGAATGCCATAGAAGAATCCGAACAACAGAAAAAATATCGGGAGATGACCCAAACGCCGGTGCGTCCGCTGATTTGTCGGATGGCTGTGCCCACCATTATCAGTATGATGATTTCCTCTATCTACAATATGGCGGATACGTTTTTCGTTGGCGGGCTTGGGACCAGCGCCACTGGCGCGGTCGGCATTGCGTTTTCGCTGATGGCAGTGATTCAGGCAATTGGGTTCTTCTTTGGCCAGGGATCCGGCAATTATATGTCCCGCAAGCTTGGCGCCAGATGTACACAGGAGGCGGCGCGAATGTCAGCAACCGGCTTTTTCACCGCGTTGGGCGCGGGTTGTGTGATTCTGGCGCTGGGCGAGTTGTTTCTGGAGCCAATGTGTCGGCTGCTGGGTGCAACAGAGACGATCCTGCCCTATGCGATGGACTACATACGGTTGATTTTACTTGGTGCGCCCTATATGACGGCCGCGCTGGTGCTGAATGTCCAGCTGCGCATGCAGGGAAATGCCTTTTACGCGATGATCGGCTTGATGAGCGGAGGATTGCTGAATATTGTGCTGGACCCGCTGTTCATCTTCCAAGTGGGCATGGGCGTCAGCGGCGCAGCGCTGGCAACGATTCTAAGCCAACTTGTTAGCTTTCTCTTGTTGCTGCGGGGAACCTTTCACGGCGGCAACGTGCGTATCCAGTTGCGGCTGTTTTCACCGAGTGCATCCCGCTACAAAGCGATTCTGGGCGGCGGCCTGCCAAGCTTGTGCCGCCAGAGCCTATCGAGCTTTGCAACCATCTGCCTGAATACGGCGGCCGGACCTTTTGGCGATGCGGCCATCGCGGCGATGTCCATTGTCACGCGCGTAAGTATGTTCGCCAGTTCCGCCATGCTGGGATTTGGCCAGGGTTTCCAGCCAGTGTGTGGTTTTAATTATGGTGCCAAGCGGTTTGATCGCGTGCGGCAGGGATTTTGGTTTTGCGTGACCGTAGCGGCGATCGTCCTCACAGCATTTGCAGTGCTCGGCTATGTTTTTGCGCCCTCGATTGTGCGTGTCTTCCGCGCAGATGACCCGGCGGTCATCCGCATCGGAACCCAGGCCATGCGTCTGCAATGCCTGACATTCCCCCTGCAGTGCTGGATTATTCCCTGCAATATGATGCTGCAAAATATTGCCAAAACCGTGCGCGCGAGCGTCCTTTCCATGGCGCGGCAGGGACTGTTCTTTTTGCCGTTTATCTTTCTCCTGCCACCAGTATGGGGGATGTTGGGCGTGGAGCTGTGTCAGCCTGTGGCGGATATATTGAGTGCCCTGCTGGCTGTGCCGATGACGGTCCCGGTGCTGCAGGAATTAAAGCGCAGCCAGGTAGATTTACCCGTTCAAAAAGTGTCAGAATCAGGCGGTTCCAGATGAAAGTTTGGCAGTTCGTTGGAGAATAGAAAAGACAAAGACAAAAATAGCGCCTGCGGCCCGGTATGGGCGGTAGGCGCCGGTTTCTTTCTGAAAGTTACTGGGCAGCAGCCGGAATGTTTTCAAATGCGGCAGACAATAATGCCACACATTTTTCCAGCGGCCAGTAAGCGCTGTTGAGGGAAAGGTCGTAATTGGATTGTGCACCCCATTCTTTGTCCGTGTAGTATGTGAAATAGATCCGGCGTTCCTTGTCCTTCTGGCGGATCAGCCGGGTGGCCTCTTGCGTGGTTAACCCCTCGGTGGTTTTAATGCGCTGGAGCCGGTATTGGAACGGCGCGTGAATGTATACACGCAGCAGGTCCACATTCGGCTCCTCCAGCAACACTACGTCCGAGCAGCGGCCAACGATAATGCAGTCCTCTTTCTGCGCCAGCGCACGGATCACCTTTGTCTGCGCGAGAAACAGAGTATCGCTGGTGGTCAACCCCAAGAAAGAAGAGGACTGTTGGATTTCGCCGGCCGTCTCATCGGCGTGCGCAAGTGCATCGGCGCCCAAGCCGCTTTCCTTCGCCGCAATCGAGATGAGTTCCCGGTCATAAAGCGGCAGGCTCAGCGCCTTGGCAAGCGCCTCACTGATCGCGTGGCCTCCGCTGCCAAACTGGCGGCTGATAGAAATGATCCGATGTTTCATAGATAAGAACTCCCTTCTTCTGCGTCTGTGCATATTATATAATATTTTTTACAAAAAAGCACGTATTTTTTAAAAGATAAAACGATTTTTTGTACTTTCCGTTTTAGCAAATAAAAAAGCTGCGCAACCGCGCAGCCAAAAGAGGGGGAAAATTTATGAAAACCCGATATTCCGGGAATTTGTAGGCAGTGCCGCGATAAACGCGGCGAAGAGAGGAAGTTGGTTATGAAAAAGAGATTATGAAAACCCGGAAACCCGGGAACTTGTAAGCAGCGCCGTGGCGTGCCACGGCAGGAGAAAAGATGAAATACATAAAGAAGGAAGTTTGAGCACCTACATTTTTCGATGCAGGCTTTCGTTTGGAACAGTTTTAAGTATACGGGCCTTTTGTGTACGGAATTTTAATTGAAGGAGAAGTTTTCGTAAAACCTGCGTGAAAAGTATGTGAAGAAGCCGGGCGTTGTCATTTCTCTGCGGATGCGTTATAATGGTTTCAAGTCTGACACGTATGTCATTGGAGAGGGAGGGACTGCAGATGCGGCATAACTTTTCCGAGATCGGGCGCAGATTCCAGCGCGCGGTGCAGGATGCCGCGAGGACAGGCCGTCTGGACGAATTTGACCGCGCAGTCCGGGAAACCGCACAGGATGTGGCCCAAAAGGTCAATCAAGCAATCGGTCAGGAGCCGGGGCCCCAGCATCCTTATCAGGAATCGCCCCCGCCGCCCAGCAGCTCCTATACGTATGGCGCAGGCGGCCAAACCCCACCGCCCGGCGGGCCTTATGCATATGGACCCGGTGCGCCCAGCGGTGCACCAAGTCCGCGCGGTCCACGCAAACGCCCCCGCAGGCCTGGCCGTCTGAAGGGCCTTGCCTGCATGTTAATCGGATGGGTAGCTTCCGTGCCTTTGGTGATGGTGGATATCTGTCTGTTGGCAGTGGGCGCAACCGGCCTGGTGACGGTGCAGATAGCGGCAGTGTCGGCGGCGATCTTTCTGCCACTGACCGCTGTATTTTTGGGGCTTGCTGTATATGGAACCCACATACACGGCCGCAGCAAGCGGTACCAACGCTATTGCGACTGCCTGGGTCCGGCAGATTTCATATCCATTTCAGAGCTCGCCAACGCCGTCGGCCGCAGCCCGGAGGCCGTCATCAGGGAACTCCGCTGGATGATCCGAGCGGGTTGGTTTCCAACCGGCCACCTGGATGCGCAGAAAACCTGCCTAATCGTAGACGACGAGACTTATGAACAATACCTGGAAGCCGAGCGAGCACACAAAGCGCGCGAAGAAGCCGCCCGCAAAAAGGCGGAGGAGATCGCTGCGCACCCGGAAAAGGCGGCGCTGGAGGAAATCCGCAAGGAAGGCAAGCGGTATCTGGAACAAATCCGCGCGGCGAATGACGCCATTCCGGGCGAGGACATCTCGCAGAAGCTTTACCAGTTGGAAGCAGTGACAGGCCGTATCTTTGACTGTGTCGAGGATCACCCGGAAAAGCTGCCTGATATTCGCCATTTCATGCAGTATTATTTGCCGACTACGTTGAAGCTGGTGCTCTCTTATCAGAAATTTGACGCGGAGCCTGTGCAAGGGGAGACAATTCGAACCGCGAAGCAGGAAATTGCGCATGCGTTGGACACCATCAACAGCGCATTTGCAAATTTATTAGACCGGCTCTTTGCTGACGAAGCGTTGGACCTGTCGACGGACATTGCCGCGTTGGAGGCCATGCTCAAACAGGAAGGACTTGCCGGCAGCGATTTTGGGCGCCAGTGAGGCGGATGCTTCAGCAGAATCGAAATACTTGCCCCGATGCATGGGTGCATTACGTGCTTTCGCGGGACAACCCGCCATCCAACCGAAGGAGGATTTTTTATGCAACAGACCGATCTGCCCACCCCAGAGCTGACGCTGGACCCCTTTGCCGATTCCACTGCAACACCTGTGGCGCAGGCGCCGGCTGCTTCATTACAGGAAGCAGCGGCCCCGGAGCCGGAGTTGACGCCGGAAGAGCAGAAGATAGTGGATGATTTTGCTGCAAAAATTGACCTGAACAATTCCACCGTTGTGCTGCAATATGGCGCCGGCGCACAAAAGAAGATGTCCGATTTCTCCGAGTCTGCGCTGGAAAACGTGCGTACAAAGGACTTGGGCGAAGTGGGGGCCATGCTTTCTGGCGTTGTGGCAGAACTGAAAAGCTTTGATGTAGAGGAAGGGGAGAAGGGTATTTTTGCGCGCTTTAAGCGCGCGGGGAACAAGATCCAGGCCATCAAGGCGCGCTATGCCAAAGCGGAGGCAAATGTCGACAAGATCTGCGAGGCGCTGGAGAACCATCAGGTGCAGCTGCTCAAGGACATTTCCCTGCTTGATAAAATGTACGAGGTCAACAAGACCTATTTCAAAGAGCTTTCCATGTATCTGCTGGCGGGTAAGAAGAAGCTCGCCCAGGTGCAGTCCAGCGAGTTGCCAGCCCTGCGCGACAAGGCGGCGAAAACCGGCCTGCCCGAGGACGCCCAAGCGGCCAATGACCTCTCAAATATGTGCAGCCGCTTCGAGAAAAAGCTGCACGATCTGGAGCTGACCCGCATGATCTCTATCCAGATGGCCCCGCAGCTGCGCCTGGTGCAGAACAACGACCTGTTAATGAGTGAAAAGATCCAATCCACGATTGTCAATACCATCCCGCTCTGGAAAAGCCAGATGGTGCTGTCGCTGGGCGTTGTGCATTCGCAGCAGGCGGCCAAAGCGCAGCGCGAAGTGACCGATATGACGAATGCGCTCTTGCGGAAGAATGCCGATACGCTCAAGATGGCGACGGTTGAGACGCAAAAGGAGTCCGAGCGCGGCATAGTGGATCTCGAAACGCTACAGCACACCAATGAAAGTCTTATTTCAACACTCGACGAGGTCATGCGCATCCAGCAGGAGGGCCGCGAAAAACGTGCCCAAGCGGAGCAAAAGCTCAGCCAGCTGGAGCAGGATCTCAAAAACAAACTGCTGGAGCTGCGCTGAAGCGATGCCCACTTTGGCAGAAGGAAGGTGTTCCCATGCCCATTAAAATTCCCGATACACTGCCAGCACGCTCAATCCTGGAAAATGAGCATATCTTTGTCATGACAGAACTGCGTGCGCTGCATCAGGATATCCGCCCGCTACGAATCGCCCTGATCAATCTGATGCCGAAGAAAATCACAACAGAGACGCAGATTCTACGCTGCCTGGCGAATACACCGCTGCAGATTGAGGTAGACTTGGTGCAGATGGCCAGCCACAAGTCCAAAAATACCCCGGAGGACCATCTGCTGCATTTTTATGAGACATTCGACGAGATCAAAGAACGCGTCTATGACGGTTGTATCATCACCGGCGCGCCAGTCGAGCTCATGGAATATGAAGAAGTGGATTATTGGCCCGAGATGTGCCGCATCTTTGAATGGACCAAGACCAATGTACACTCTACGCTGCATATCTGCTGGGGCGCACAGGCGGGTTTGTATTATCATTATGGCATTCCGAAATATACGCTGCCGCACAAAATTTTCGGCGTGTTCCCGCACCGTGCGCTAAACAAGAAATCGCGCCTGTTGCGCGGGTTGGACGACGTTTACTGGGTGCCGCATTCCCGCCACACAGAAGTACGTGCGGAAGATATTTTGAAGGTTCCGCAGCTGCGTCTGATGTCTGTTTCTGAAGAGGCGGGCGTCCATATCGTCGGTGACCGCGACGGCCATCAGTATTTTGTCATGGGCCATTCGGAATATGACACCCAAACCCTGGGCGAAGAGTATTACCGCGATTTGAAGAAAGGGGTACCCATTGCCATGCCACGTCACTATTATCCGCACAACGATCCTTCCTTGGAACCGGTGAATACATGGCGGGCGACGGGCCAACTGTTGTATACGAATTGGCTGAACTACTTTGTTTATCAGACGACGCCGTTCAATCTGACGACGATGGATAATGAATCATTGGATTGTGCGATGCTTTAAAAGAGCCACAGGCGAGATGCGAAAACGCAGCCGCCTATGGCTCTTTTTGGCTTGACTACAGTACGATGTTCGATAAGAGGAAAAGCAAACCATACAGCACCGGCTGATGCAGCATATAGATCCACAAGCTGTTTTGTCCGGCCCAGGTGAAGGGCTGAATAGAGCAGCCTGCAGCGCGCGTCCGGGCAACGTGGCTGCCCACGAGCTGCCAAAGATAACGCCCGCACCAGAATAAGAATATCCACGGAATCAGAGGGAAGTAATCGCCGGATGCAAAGAGCCTTGTTGGCAGGCCGACTGGATAGAGCCAGTAGAAACTGTACCAGGAAGTAGGGAGGGGGAGCAGACAGAAATTGAGCAGCCCCAGCCCGCCGGAAGGCACGTCTTTTGTAAAGACAAACAGCACAGCGCATAGAGCCAGTCCCACTTTTGGAGGAATGCGGTCCAGACCAGGGCGCAAAAGCGTTGTCAGCAGGCTTGCACAGCCCAGAAATGTCAAGACGCCAAAATGTACGGCATCCGCCGGCGTGGCCACCGCAGTGACCAGGGAAACCACTACGCCACATCCCAGGACAACAAGGCCGTGGCGGATAGGGTGGTGGCCGAGCGTTGTGGATACGCCTGAGATTCCAATGAAGCCCCAGCAGATAAACTGTTCCCAAAGGTAGCCGGGCATGCCGGTGTACCAGGGGAGCTTCCAGTCATAAAACGCGACCAGATCGAATAGAAGATGATAAACGAGCATATGGATCAGTAAAAAGCCCCGCAGTGTGTCCAGTAGGAAGATGCGGCGGCTGGCTTGTGCCGGCTGTATCAAACGAGGAACGCCTCCTCAGCATACGTTGTCTTTCCAAGAATACCACATAAAAATCCGAACAGCAACGTTCTCAAAAAATAATTTTATTTTTTTGCAGAAAACAGTTGACAAATGGTCGGAACATGCGTATAATTAATACTTGTCAGCCGACGATATGCTGGCGTAGCTCAGTTGGTAGAGCAGCTGATTTGTAATCAGCAGGTCGGGGGTTCAAGTCCGTCTGCCAGCTCCATGGGGTTCGCAAAAGCGGACGTTATCTTGACCGGCTGACACAACATAAACGCAGCAATCGCTGCTATCTGGAGGAGTTCCCGAGTGGTCAAAGGGGGCAGACTGTAAATCTGTTGCTTCGGCTTCGATGGTCCGAATCCATCCTCCTCCACCAAGTGAATTTGTGGTAATGAGGCGAGGCAGGAGACTGTCTAGCCTTGTTATCATAAACGAATGCACTCAACATTTTACTATTGAATCCATTCGTTTATGATAACTCCTGTTGGTGTCGCAACCACCAACAGGAACATTATCATAAACTTTGATAATTTATAGTCCAGGGTAACGAGCTTGGCAAAGCTTATCCATCTCTCCTGCAGGCGTTTACTGCGGTTAGAGACCCGCTCTCCGGCGAGCGCACAGGATGTGCAAGTATCATTATCCACTCCGGGGTTCTTGCCGCTGGTCAGCCATGACCAGATGGTGGGGCTTACGGCTCGCTGCAATGCAGGAATACTGTGATGTAAATCAACTCCTTTTTCTTCCGATTTGCAGAGCAGGTTATGGCCAGCCCACAGGCTTCGCGGTTGCACTGTCGGGACGCAGCAAAGTTTTTGCCACGCGCTCCCGTTGCCGTTTCCGCGCCGGACGAGGTTCGAGATACCAAGGACTTTAGGTTGTCAAGGTGCGAAGACGTAAGCAAAAAGGAACGATCCACAGCAACCCTTACCCAGAGATTTCTGTGAATCGTCCCTCTTGACAAAATATATCGTTAAACGGTATAATGATACCGTAAACGTCATTTCACAAGTCAGAACGGTTTGTCGTGAAACCTTCTGGCGCAAGGTGCTGGAGAGATTGCAGTCTCTTTGGCACCTGTGATTGCGTGTTAAATCTGCTTACGGGATTATTATACCATATGATGGAACAAAATGCAAGCAGATTTTTTGAGCCGCTTCGTTTGAAGCGGCTTTTTTGCATTAATTTGTACAAATTAGTGCTTTTTTGTGACGTAAATAGGTGCGGAAGGTATGAAACGACGTTCCTCTATTGGGTAATAAAAATACGATTTATCAAATAAAAGGAAAAAAGTCATGCAAACGATAGAGCTGTCTGATTTTCAGGGAAATCTTGATTCTTTGCTCGTTCGAGAGCGCTGTGAAAAGAGGGGAACTGGTTCCCCTCCGTTGAAAGTACTTAGATTTTGAATTACTTTTGCATGGAGGCATAATTGCAGATGTGGTGGTTTGCGGATAAGAGAAAAGATGAAAAACCAAAAGAAGTTTTCTGGGCAGAGGTCCACGGCAATACCGTTATAGTTCAGTTTAAAGAAGGAGGAAAGCAGTATCGCTATCATGCCGATAACGTTTTTCTTACGGATAATCCCTCCGAGTGTCAGTCCTATAGCCCCATCAACAAAGAGCTTCTCATTTATTCTTTTGAACAGATATGTTATCGCTGTCATAAGCCTACGCGCATTCTCACGTATTTACTATACGAGAAACAGTTATGCTCGCAGACCGTCGAAAATTTAACTTTTCCATGGGACAAGCCTCGCTTGAATCAAGAAAAATCCGGGCAACAAACTCTTTATCATATGTTTCATGAAGAGATTGAATTTTACCCGATTGCGGTACTTGGCGATAATAGCCGATTGGATGAGCTTTTACTGCACAAATATCCACAATACATCCGAATCCAGTACAGCAAAACACAAAACCGGCGGTATCCGATGAATATTTGCCAACACTGCCAGGCTAAGCAGGGCCAATATTTTATCTACGTGGAATTGAATCGTAAAATACAGAAAATGCAAAACATTAGCATCTATGATAAAATCCCACTATAACTATCTTTTACGAGGGTCCCTCTTTCCAAAATTTGTGTAAATGCTGCTTTGAGGGTGCAAAGCCTTTTCCAGGCTTTCAGAGTTGGGAATGGAAAGTCCTTCTTCCATGGCGGCTTCCAGCCAAGCTTTTTGCATCTTTGGCATTTGCAATCGCATTTTCTACCGTTTCACCGCATGTGATGCATCCCGTAAGCTCTGGATAAGAAGCAACATAGTCGCCTTCATCCGGGACAGCTACAAGTTCCAGACGATATGGGCGTTTCAAGTATTCTTCAGGCGTTTTGATCGCGGTGTTCCTCACCCCCTACCTGACAAGTTCACCATTGTTGCCCGTAGAGCAAGGGGAACTGGTTCCCCTTTTGGACTGCTGCCGCCTGTGGAGCAGGGGGAACTGGTTCCCCTTTTGGATTGCTGCTGCCCGTGAAGCAGGGGAACTGGTTCCCCTTTTGAGTTGCTGCCGC
>ERZ1090860.363-NODE-364-length-27560-cov-17.537866_pt1 | contig 27560 bp, 25 predicted proteins | sample MGYA00478483_ERZ1090860 | MGnify/ENA primary metagenome ERZ1090860 (study PRJEB33644, sample SAMEA5815741) | chicken gut metagenome | biome: Chicken; feature: Gastrointestinal Tract; material: Caecum | place: Ireland | collected 2019-01-01 | study: A study of the...
AATTGTAGTTGCGTCAATACGCTGGTCCCCCGCGAATTCGCGAACGCTTTCCAGCGCACGATTCTGCTTTGCGACGAACGGAAAGTCCATGCCGGGCGCACAACAAAAAAGGGAGCAGCCAGACAGCGGCTGCTCCCTTTCTGAATTTCAAGGCATTATGCTTCGCTTCTATTTTTCTCCGGCGGATCGCCGCCCGCTTCCGGATTCCCCACGGTCTGTAAAATGAAAACCGGGTTTTGCCCGATCAACAAATGATGGGCGCCGGATTTTCGGGCCTTTGCCACGCTGACATGCACGATCTCTGGTTCCGAAACCGGCAGCGATGCCAGAAGGCGCCTGGCCTGGGCCAGCGTGTCGAGCGAAATACAATTGAGCACAAGCCGCGCCCGCGCATTCTTCGCCAGAACGGCCCGCAAGATTGCAGCCAGCACGCCGCCGCTGCCGCCGATAAAGACGGCATCCGGGGCGGGCAGGGCGGTCAGCACCTCCGGCGCAGAACCGAGCACAGGTTCGACGTTCCAGACGGCAAACCGCTTCCGGTTTTGCGCCGTCAGCGCCACTGCTTCGCGGTTCTGGTCAATGGCAAATACGCGGCCGGCCGGCGCCTGCAACGCCGCCTCCACGCTTACGGAGCCGGTTCCGCAGCCAATATCATAGACCACGCTGTCGCGCTGCAGGGCCAGCTTGCCGATCGTAACCGCGCGCACCTCCGCCTTTGTCATCGGCACCGCGCCGCGCACGAATTCTGCATCCGGAATGCACAGCCGCGCCGGCGCATCCATGGGCGCCTGGTTTTCCACCAGCAACGCGCCACGCGCAAATTTTCCATGCGCCACAGCCGCACAGGTGTCCGTCGTCGCACGCTCCTGCGCCGTGCCGAGATGCTCGCCCACCGATGCGCGCAGCAGACCCATGCCGGCTTGCACAAGGGCTGCACAGCGTTCCTGCGCGGATATTTGCGCGGTCGTATCCACCGCCGCATACCGGTGCGTCCGCACGGCCTGTTCCCATTCGCGGGCAGACGCACACGCAGGCAGATGGACAGCCTTCCGATCAAAGATCCCCAATCGCGCAGCCAGATACGCAGACGCATCCACCCCCGGCAAGCACACTACCGCAAACGACTGCAGGCGTGGACACAGCGCCTGCATCTGCGGCTCGCCGCTGCCGGGCAGCAGCACTGCGCAGGTCTCTGCACCGGACGCGCGCAAGGCGGATAAAATCGTTTCCGGATCAGCCGAAACGATTGCCTTCCAGTTTTGTTCGCGTGTGGAAGCGCCGCCTTCCCCGCGTGCATCCACCACGCAACCACTTTTCTGCACAATGTGCGCCGCGCGGACAGACATGCCCTGAGGGCCGACGCCCGCACCGATCAAATAAACTGTCCGTTTCATACGACTTCCTCCAAGCAAAAACACCCAGCGCAAACGCAGCGCCGGGTGTTTTTGCCGAACCCACGTGGGGCACGGTTTTAAAAATTGAGAGAATGCGCTGTTTCGGAGAAATCAACGCATATCGTATAATCATTGGAAAATCCGGAAAAAATCAGATTTCGACCACATTTTTATTATACCGCCTTTTTTCGATCTGTCAACCCATTCTCGTGGAAAACCGGTTGAAATCTGTGGATAACTGGCACGCCACCCAACGTGTCACGTTATACTTGGTCCGATTCTGGTTGATAAAGGATTCCTAAACGGGCGAGCGCCTCCTTGACATGTTGAAAAGCCTCCTCATTCGGGCACTGCAAGGTATGCAGATGCACCCCATCGGTCAAAAGAGAAAGCGGCGGTGCCTGCGAGGCATGCAGCCGCTCTATAAAGTCGTCTGCGTCATACCGCGAGAAAACGCGCAGCTGCCCCCGCAGCTCGCCATACAGCGGATGATCGACCGTCACATCCAAAAGGCCGCAGCCATGATCCGTCACCGCATAAAGCTCTGCACGCAAGGCCGCGTCCCCCTTATGGCGGCAGGCGACTGTCCGCTGCAAGCCAGAATGTCCCGTCGCGAGCAGATATCCGCGCGGTGTGGCGGAAATCTCGTGTTGGGAAGCGCGCAAAAGCGCAATATCCCCCACGATGATTTGGCGGCTGACATGGAACATCTGCGCGAGTGCGCCCGCGCTAACCGGCTTTTCCGACTGGCGCAGTTTTTCGAGCACTGCCTCGCGGCGTTCAGCGGGCGTCATATGCCTGCCCTCCTTTTTTACATCACAGCTTAAAATCGTTTGGATTCAGCTTTGGCAGCGGTGGGCGTACCCGCGGTACGCGCCGCAGCGGGTCATAGCGGAAACGGTTGCAGCATCCATCCTCCGGAAAGGAGCGGCCAAGCTGACACCGGCCCGTGGCCGAATGCTCACAGTATTCGCACCGTTGCTGGATACTGCGGCCAAAGAACGGCTGCATTTTATGTTTCAATGCTCTCACCTCATGCTTGATTATAGCACATTGCTCTCTTTTTTACCAGCGTCCAGGACCGCGACCGCGCACAGCACCACCAGTGCCGCCCCCGCCGCAATCGAGCCGGAAAGCGCCGGCCGGCTGGACAGCCCGCTGCCAAAGACTTCCACCGCAGGCGGCAGCGTGGGCAGCCATACCCACTTGGTGAACGGGGCGGTAAATGCCGCCGCCAGCACGCCCTGGGCGGCGCGGCACAGAAAAAATTTGCCCATGTGCACCGGAAACGACAATCCCTGCAAGCATTGCAGGTGTACGCAAAGCCCGCCCCAGCCTAACGCCAGGGAAACGCACCACAGCGGCGCGCCGGTGCCGGCCAGTGTCCGGCAGCCGAGTGTAACCTCACAGAAAGACGCCGCAGCCATCAAAAGCTTGCCGGAAAGCACGGACTGCAAAAGCGCCAGCACTGCGCTGAACGCCACCACAAACGCGCACATCATCAGCATGGCGGAGGCCGCGTCGTGGACGGACGCGATCAGTGCCTGCCCGGCGGAAAGCGCAGGCCGGCCCGACGCGGTTGGCTTGGATTTCTTTTTATGATGCGGAAGTCCGAGCAAAATGCCGAGCACCAGACCAGCCGCCAAATGGGTCAGAAGCAGCATTACACCGGCGCGCGCACTGCCCAAAAAGCCCGCGCCGACCGCTGTACAGACAAAGGCTGGGCCCGCGTTGACCGAAAAGAGCAGCATCCGCCCGGCTTCTTCCGCATCCAGCGCGCCCATTTCATACAGGGCTTCCACGCCCCGCGCACCGGTCGGATAGCCGCCAACCATGCCCATGAGCACAGCCGGCGCGGCCGCAGGCGGCAGGGCGAGCAGGCGCGCCAACGGCCCGCCAAGGCGCCGTCCAATCGCAGCCGAAACGCCGCTTTTCACCAAAAAAATGGTTACCGCCATGAAAGGAAACAGCGACGGCACCAGCACGCTCAGGCATGTGCCGATTCCCTGAGACGCGCCGGCCGCCGTCTGTTGCGGCAGAAACAAAAACCCGGCTGCTAGGGCAATTGCAAGCGCAGCGGGCAAAAGTTTTCGCATATCCATCCCTCCCATCCATGCATATGCACGGCGCGGCACGAATAGGTTTGACCGGTAGGCCAAATATGCGAAGGGAGGCAATCGGGATGCGGCTGCCGTGGGAAGGGGCCGGCCTTTTGGCCGAAAATGGGCCGCGAATGGAATTGGGCGGCAACCGGGAAGCCACAGTCGACGGCTGCGGCGGTGTACTGGAATATTCCGACGAGACGGTGCGCATCCGCTACGGGAAGGTGGTGGTGCGCTTTACCGGCCGCGGTCTGCGCCTGCACAGCCTGACGGCAAAGTCCCTGGTCGTTTCGGGCTGGATTACGGGGATTGAGTTCCTGACCGGATGAGCTTGTCCGCAACCAGTCCACAAAGAGCATACCATAGATTCTTTAAATTTTTTGCCACATTTTCCGCATACGAAAAATCAAATGCGCGGTATATTGAGTCATCCGCTCTCAAACGGAAAACCGGATTTTTTCCGCGCTATTTGGGCATGCAGCCAAAAAGGAGGGTTGCACATGCGTCTGACACAATGGCTGACTGGCTGGGCGCATTGGCAGGTCCAAAACCCGGAGGCCAGCACACGTTTTCTCAACGCCTGCGCCCGTGCGCATATTCTGATCTGGGATCTGCGCCCCAGCGCTGGCGGAAAAGGCGTTTCCGGCACGGTGCGCGCGCGCGATTACCGCCGTCTGCGGCCGCTGGCTCATCGCGCGGGCGCCAAACTGCGCGCCGGAAAGCGCGGCGGGCTGCCCTTCTGGATGCAGCGGCTGCATGGGCGGCCCGGCCTGCTCGTGGGCGGCGTGGCCTTTTTCCTCCTGCTCGGCATTCTTTCGCAGTATTTCTGGACTGTGGAGATCACGGGGTGCCAGTCCATTTCGGAAAGCGATTTGCGCGCAGCTCTGGCAGCGCAGGGCGTTGCGCCGGGACATTTGAAGCGCGGATTCTATGCGCGCGATGTACAGACCACGCTGACTAAACAATTCCCGCAGATTGCATGGATCACCGTCAACGACCGGGGCAGCGACGCGGACGTGCGTTTGCAGGAAAAAGACGCTGCGCCCAAGCTGCCCAATCAATCTGGCTGGTACAGCCTGCGCGCAGCACAAAGTGGAACTGTGGTGGAATTGCGTGTGACAGCCGGCACAGCTGTCGTAAAAGTGGGAGAAGGTGTCCTAAAAGGTCAGCTTCTTGTCTCATCCGTGGTGGAAGATGAACAGGAGCAAACCCAGATTCTGCGCCACGCAGCAGGCCAGGTCATCGCAGAAACGCACCACACGCTCGAGGCCCGCGCTCCGCTTACCGTCTCCACCTGGGAACCGGCAGGCGAGCTGGTCCGCCGCCGCGCGCTGGAGCTATTCAACGCGCGGCTGCCGTTATCGTGGACTCTGCCGCCAGACGGGGACGTCACGCGCACGGCTGTGCGAACCTCCCTGTCGATCGACGGGCACGTTTTGCCGGCCGCCATTTTAGAAGAAACGCTCACGCCCGTGCGGGCTACACAGCACAAACGCACGCAAAAGGAGGCCGAAGCCGAGGCTCTGGCCGATCTCAGCCGCCAGGAACAGGCGCTTGGCAAGGAAGTCGCGGTCACCGGGCGCAAGGACAGCGTCAAAGTGGACGGCAACGAGGTCCTCATCACGCGGGACGCCACCTGCCGGGAAAATATCGCAGTCGAGGTGCCCATCGGCGGGGCGGAATCAGAAAAGTAAGCAGACAGGGGCATTCATCTAATTTTCCCTCGATGCGTCAAAAAACGCCTTCCAAAGCACATTTTGGAAGGCATTTTGGAAAACGTACCATTTTTGACTGTCACACGTTCTTTTGTTCCGCTATTTCAGAAGCAATCGGCGACAGCGCCACCCGCGAAAAGCCAAGGCTCTGCAAATGCTTCGCTGCTTTGAGATAATCCAGCACCTTCTGGTTCTGGCTGTCATTCTCATAAATATCAAAGAAGGCCTGCACCCGGCTGTACTGGTCATACGCCTGCGTGCCGTCGAATTCGTCCGGACAAGTGCCGAATGGTTTTGTCGCCTGAGCGAACTTTTTCCAATTCTGCGCATTCAGCCCCGGCTCGTTGAGCGTTTTGGCCACTTTTTGCGTAAATGCTTCCTCCCCGGGCATTGCCAACAGCGTATCCATTGCCTTTTGCGGGTCTTTATAGGTCACCAATGGGTAATAGGTCTTTCCATCTGCAACAACCGTATATTTGTAGACCCGATCACCGAAATCGTCGCGCGGCAGGCCCGAATCGGGGATATTCTCCTGCTTGACCTCCAGACTGCTGACAGGGGTGCCTCCTAACAGCGCCTTTGCGATCAGAACCGGCGAGTTGCCGCCGCAGAGGACGGCGCCAGCCGCTACAACAGCCGCAGCCACCACGGCCGGAATCAAAATGCGTTTCTTATGCTGCATCGAAATCCTCTCCTTTGCCGTTTTTTCAGATCCTCCACAAAATATCTAACATAATTTCCATTTATAGCATAAAAGGTTTTCCGATTACACGCAAGCGTTTTTGGGGAAATTTAAAGTTTTTTAAAATTTGAAACGATGTCCCGCAAAGCTGCTAAGATTCTGTCAAAACAACCGAATTATTTACATGTTACACGTTCAATTTTGCTTTTGGAGATATTTTCCATTCACAAGTGCTCTGAATTTTCGAAAAATTACAAAATATAAAAGCACTGCCAAACCAAGGCAGTGCTTTTCTTCGATCGTAGAGATGCTGTTTACACGTACGGCTGGCTGCCATCCTTCGGATGGTATTTCTCGCACGTGCATTTTTTCCATTTCAGGCCGCTGCCGCACGGGCAGGGATCGTTGCGGCCGATCTTTTTCTTGCCTCCGTGTTCGACCGGCTTCTGGACGTCATCGGCAACGCCCGTCGCGCCCGGCTTTCCGGGCTCCAGCACCTGTTCGCGCTGCGGTTCTTCGCGGGTGCGCAGCTGCACCGTCAGCATCATGCGCGCCGTATTCTCGCGGATGGTATCGATCATCGCGTCGAACATATCAAAGCTCTCGATTCGGTATTCGACGACCGGATCCTTCTGGCCGTAAGCGCGCAGCCGGATACCGCGCTGCAGCTCTTCGCTGGCGTCGATGTGATCCATCCACTCCGTGTCCACGTTCTTCAACAGGATCACGCGCTCCAGTTCGCGGCAAATCTCCGCGCCGAATTTGTCTTCGCGCGCCTGGCAGATGGCCATTGCCTTTTCGTTGAGCGTCTTGGCAATGTCCTCGTGCGTGAGCTTCTGGCGCTCCTCTTCGGTATAGACCAAATCGTCCGGACCGATCAGCCAGCCCATGTAGCGGTCGCGCAGGCCTTCCAGGTTCCAATGGTCACGCGGATCGTCGATATTTTCCTCGTCCATTGGCAGATAGGCCTTGACCTGTTTCTCGATGGCCTGCTTGATCATCTCCATGACCTGCTCGTGGACGTTTTCGCCGTTGAGCACCTGGTCGCGCTGTTTATAGATGACCTCGCGCTGGCGGGAGTTGACGTCGTCATATTTGAGTACGTCTTTGCGGATAGCAAAGTTGCGGCCTTCGATCTTGCGCTGAGCGTTCTCGATCGTGCGGCTGAGCATCTTGGTCTCCAAAGGCGTGTCCTCGTCGACGTTGAGCGTTTCCATCATGGCGGAAACGCGCTCGCCGCCGAACAGACGCATCAGGTCGTCCTCCAGAGAAATATAAAACCGGCTCATGCCCGGGTCGCCCTGACGGCCGGCGCGGCCGCGAAGCTGGTTGTCGATGCGGCGGGATTCATGCCGCTCCGTGCCGATAATATAAAGGCCGCCCGCCTCGCGCACCTTTTCGGCCTCGGGTTTGATTTCCTCTTTATATTTGTCCTCCAACTGCCGGAACGTCTCGCGCGCATGCAGGATATCCGGGTTGTCCGTCTCGCCATAGGAAGTGGCCTCATTGATCATTTCCTCGGAGAAGCCCTGGCGGCGCATCTCGGTTTTGGCCATGTATTCGCTGTTGCCGCCGAGCATAATATCGGTGCCGCGGCCCGCCATATTGGTTGCGATGGTGACGGCCCCGAGATGGCCGGCCTGCGCGACGATCTGTGCTTCCTTTTCATGATACTTTGCGTTCAAAACCACGTGCTGGATGCCGCGGGCCTTGAGCATCTTGGAAAGCTGTTCGCTCTTTTCGATGGAAATCGTACCGACCAAAACAGGCTGGCCGGTCTTATGGTGCTCGACGATGTCGTCGATGACCGCGTTAAACTTCGCCTTTTCCGTCTTGTAGACGACATCCGGCAGGTCCTTGCGGATCATGGGCTTATTGGTTGGGATCTCGATGACATCGAGCTTATAGATCTCGCGGAATTCATCTTCCTCGGTCATGGCGGTACCGGTCATGCCGGAGAGCTTATCATAAAGGCGGAAATAGTTCTGGAAGGTGATGGTTGCGAGCGTCTTGCTCTCGCGCGCGACTTTGACGCCTTCCTTTGCCTCAATGGCCTGATGCAGGCCCTCGTTATAGCGGCGGCCATACATCAGGCGGCCGGTGAATTCGTCGACGATGATGACTTCGCCGTCTTTGACGACGTAATCGACGTCGCGGGTCATAACGCCGCGGGCCTTGATGGCCTGATTGATGTAATGCTGCAACGCGATGTTTTCGGCATCCATCAGGTTGTCGACTTTAAAGTACGCCTCCGCCTTTTTGATGCCAGAGGGCGTGAGCGTGGCGGTCTTTGCTTTTTCATCGACGAGGTAATCGGCGTCCTGGTGGGCGGCGTCGTTATCCTCCTTGCTGTCGAGCTCTGCGACCTTGACCGGGTTGAGTGTCTTGGCAAAGCGGTCCGCAACCGTATACATCTCCGTGGACTTATCGCCCGGGCCGGAAATGATCAACGGGGTACGCGCTTCATCGATCAGGATGGAGTCAACCTCATCCACAATGGCAAAGCTGTGGCCGCGCTGCACCTTGTCCTCTTTGTAGATGACCATGTTATCGCGCAGATAATCGAAACCGAACTCATTATTGGTGCCATAGGTAATGTCGGCATTGTAGGCCTCCCGGCGGCCGGCGTTGTCCTTTTCGTGGGTAATCAGGCCCACAGACAGGCCCAGGAAACGATAAACCTTGCCCATCCACTCGCTGTCGCGGCGGGCCAGGTAATCATTGACCGTGACAATGTGCACGCCCTTTCCGGCCAGCGCGTTCAGATATGCGGGCAGGGTGGCGACCAGGGTTTTGCCTTCGCCGGTCTTCATCTCCGCGATACGGCCTTGATGCAGGACGATGCCGCCGATAATCTGCACCGGGAAATGGCGCATCTCCAGCACGCGGCTGCTGGCTTCGCGGCAGACCGCGAACGCATCCGGCAGGATATCATCCAGGCCTTCGCCGTTTTCCAGCCGCTCTTTGAGCGCCGGTGTCTGGGCTTTAAGCTCTTCGTCGGACATCTCCTTGTATTTATCCTCGAGTGCAAGCACCGCATCGGCTTTTGGCTTGATGCGCTTGAGTTCACGCTTGCTGTAATTCCCGAAGAACTTCGTCAGGATATGATTTGGCATGGTGTCACCTCATTGGGGAAAATTGCAAACTTAGCAGTTACATACTGTTTTATTATAGCATACACCCTGCCAAAAGGAAAGCAAAACTTGCTCAGGCTTTCCATTCTGCGCACCGAATCCAGAAGCGCGGCCCCACCATATGCGAGAAGCCGGCCTATCTAACAAAATTTATCTTCACTTTTTGTAGAAAAACTGGCAAAGATGCGCCTTGAGCCGAAAAGAGGCCGGCGCCCGTCCATTCACGCGGCGGCCGCGTCAACAGACGAACGTTCCATTTTTGCAGCTTTTGCGCCTGCCGTTTGAGCCGCAGCCCAATGTTTTGCATAACCAAAAATAATGGCAAAATGCTTGACAGCCAAAACACTTTTTGCTATGATTTGGCCATAGCGGTCATATGACTGACGGAACTGTGGAGATCACCACATGGAGTATGACCAGAGAAAAGCCGACCGTCTGGGCGCACAAGCTCAGACTGCGGCTTTTTTGTTTTTCCTGCGGATATCCCCAGGTGAATGGGGATAAAATTTGAGTGCCGGAAAATCCCCTGCCGCTTGGGCTGGGTTTGTGCAGGAAATGGATCTGATTTGCGCATCTAGCGTCGAATCGCGCAAAATCAGGATCCATTTCCCGAACTGGAAAAGGAGGAACTCCCTATGGCGCCAATGAACCAAACGCAGAAAACCATCCAAACGACCACCCTCAACCTCAATTATGCGGACCGCTGTCCCGCGGCCGCGCAGGCCTGGAGCGGATTCCAGGGGCGCAAATGGCAGGAAGACATCGACGTGCGCGATTTCGTCCAGCGCAACTACGCGCCCTATGAAGGCGGCGAATCCTTCCTGGCCGGTCCGACCAAAGCCACAAAAACGCTTTGGGACGCGCTGCAAAAGCTGCAAAAAGAGGAGCGCAAAAAGGGCGGTGTGCTGGACATGGAGACCAAGGTTGTCTCCGGCATCACCGCATACCCGGCCGCCTACCTGTTTGACGGCAGCAAGGAACTGGAAAAGGTCGTGGGAATGCAGACGGACAAGCCCCTCAAGCGCGCCTTCATGCCCTATGGCGGCATCCGTATGGCGGAGGAGGCCTGCACCACGTACGGTTATACGCCGGACCCGGCGCTGCACAAGATTTTTACGCAGTACCACAAAACGCACAACCAGGCGGTCTTTGACGCATACACGCCGGAAATCCAGCGGGCCCGCCACTGCAAGATCATCACGGGCCTGCCGGACACATACGGCCGCGGCCGTATTGTCGGCGATTACCGCCGTGTCGCGCTGTATGGCATCGATTTTCTGATCGAAAAGAAGCAGGAAGACTTGGAAAACTGCGGCGACGGCACCATGACGGACGACATCATTCAGCTGCGCGAGGAACTGGCCGACCAGATCCGTGCGTTGAAAGAGATCAAGGAGATGGGCGCGTCCTATGGCTTTGACATCGGAAAGCCCGCCGCCAATGCGCGCCAGGCGGTGCAGTGGCTTTACTTCGGGTACCTGGCCGCCATCAAAACCCAAAACGGTGCCGCGATGAGCGTGGGCCGCATCTCGACTTTCCTCGACATCTATATCGCCCGCGACCTGGCGGCCGGCACGCTGACCGAGCAGGAGGCTCAGGAGCTGATTGACCACCTGGTTCTGAAGCTGCGCATGGTCAAATTCGCGCGCATTCCGTCTTACAATGAGCTGTATTCCGGCGATCCAGTCTGGGCTACGCTGGAGGTGGCCGGCATGGGCATGGACGGCCGCCCCATGGTCACGAAAACCGATTTCCGCTTCCTGCACACACTCGAAAATATGGGCCCCGCCCCGGAGCCAAACCTGACGGTGCTCTATTCTTCCCGCCTGCCTATAGCCTTCAAAAAATACGCGGCCGCCATTTCCGTGCGCACCAGTTCCATCCAGTATGAAAACGACGACGTCATGCGCCCGGTCTGGAAGGACGATTACTCCATCTGCTGCTGCGTTTCTGCGACGGAAACCGGAAAAGAGATGCAGTTCTTTGGCGCGCGCGCCAATCTGGCAAAGTGCCTGCTTTATGCCATCAACGGCGGCGTCGATGAACGCAAAAAGATCCAGGTTGGTCCAGCCGCCAAGCCGATCACGTCCGAATACCTCGGCTTTGACGAAGTCATGGAAAAATTTGACGCCATGATGGACTGGCTTGCCGGGCTCTATGTCAATTCTCTGAACCTGATCCACTATATGCACGACCGGTATAACTACGAAGCCGCGGAAATGGCGCTGATCGACACCGATGTGCGCCGCACCTTTGCCACGGGCATTGCGGGTTTCTCCCACGTAGTGGATTCCCTGTGCGCCATCAAATACGCCAAAGTCCGCCCGATCCGCGATGCGGACGGCATTGCGGTAGACTTCGAGATTGAGGGCGATTTCCCGCGGTATGGCAACGACGACGACCGCGCGGATGACATCGCCGTGTGGCTGCTCAAGACGTTCCTGACAAAAATTCGAAAGCGCCACACCTACCGCCATTCCGAGCCGACGGCCTCCATCCTGACCATCACCTCCAACGTGGTGTATGGCAAGGCAACCGGCGCCATGCCCGACGGACGCCGGGCGGGTGAGCCGCTTTCGCCGGGCGCAAACCCGAGCTACGGCGCCGAGCAGAACGGCCTGCTGGCTTCCCTCAACTCCGTGGCCAAGCTGCCCTATGAATACGCACTCGACGGCATCTCCAACACGCAGACCATCAACCCCGGCGCGCTGGGCCACAGCGAAGGGGAACGGATTCAGAACCTGGTGCAGGTCCTCGACGGCTATTTTAACCAGGGCGCCCATCACCTGAACGTGAACGTCTTTGGCCGCGAAAAGCTAATCGACGCGATGGAACACCCGGAAAAAGAGGAATACGCCAACTTCACGATCCGCGTGTCCGGCTATGCCGTGAAATTCATTGACCTGACGCGCGAACAGCAGCTCGATGTGATCGCCCGCACCTGCCACGACAGGATGTAATTTTTAAAACAAGGTGGTTTCAATCCATATGGCGCTTGGAAATGTGCACTCGCTGGAAAGTTTCGGCCTGGTGGATGGCCCGGGCGTGCGGTACGTGGTCTTTGTCCAGGGGTGCCGGATGCGCTGCCAGTTCTGCCACAACCCCGACACCTGGAGCGAAGCGCCCTGCCAAACCTATTCGGCGGATGCGCTGCTGCAAAAGGCGCTGCGCTACCAGCCCTATTGGGGCGATAACGGCGGCATCACGGTCAGCGGAGGCGAGCCGCTATTACAAATCGATTTTCTGCTGGAATTTTTCCAAAAGGCCAGACAGGCGGGCGTGCACACCTGCATTGACACATCTGGTGCGCCCTTTACCCGCGCGCAGCCCTTTTTCAGCAAATTTCAACAGCTGATGCAGTGGACAGACCTGCTGCTTTTGGACATCAAAGAGATCAATGATGATCGCCACAAGGCGCTGACCGGCTTTTCCAACCGCAGCATCCTCGACCTTGCGCAATACCTTTCGGAGATCCGCAAGCCGGTCTGGATTCGGCACGTGCTGGTGCCAAAGCGCAGCGACTTTGACGAAGACCTGCAAAAGCTGGCCGGTTTTCTCGATACCCTGCAAAACGTCGAGCGGGTGGAGGTATTGCCCTACCACACCATGGGCGTTTATAAATGGAAATCGCTGGGGATTCCGTATCCGCTGGAAGGCATCGCGCCTCCCACAGAAGCGCGCGTCAAAAACGCGGAGCGCATATTAAAAGCTCGAGCTGCACAAATGTAAAATAAAATCCCCCGGATGCAGTTTTGTCTCGCATCCGGGGGATTGTGTTTGCGGCAGCAGGCTCACCTGGCCTATGCCAAAATCCGCATCTGTTCTCGTGCATTGCTCAGGTCAGAAACGGATTTGCCGATTCCTATCTTCGTTTTGCTATCCGCCGCTACTGTGGCCGCGGCTTCGATTTTAGAAATTAACGATCAATCAGGACGATTGCCTGCATCCGTTCTCTTTGAGGAGCTTTTCAATCTCCACTTTTTCCGGCATGACCTTTAAAGCGCCCTTTCTTGTCGTGATGATGGATGCCCCTGCATTGGCAAAGGTCAGCATTTCCTGAAGCGATGCTTCTGTCAGGTTCTCCAGGCCGTGTTCCAGAATATAGTTCAGTTCGCACGCCGCAAAGGTATCCCCGGCTCCGGTTGTCTCAATCGTATCCGGCTGGATAAAGGGCGCTGATTCCACGACGAGACCCTGATAGTATGCGCGGCTTCCATTTTTCCCCATTGTCACACAGATCAACGGAATATCGAACTGCTTGCGCAGCATTTCCACGCCCTTCGTATAATCCGTCGTGCCTGTCATGAATTCCATCTCATTATCAGAGATTTTCAGGATATCGCATTTTGACAGTCCATAGGAAATTTCCTCTTTTGCCCTGTCCAGGCTGTCCCATAAGGGCTCCCGGAGATTCGGGTCAAAGGAAACCAGCAGCCCGTTCTCCTTGGCCACATCAATGGCATAGCGCGTCGCTTCGCGGACCCCCGCGTGCGTGGAGGAAAGCGTCCCAAAATGGAAGATCTTGGCCGCTTTGATAAGCGCGGGATCCACTTCTTCCTTCGTGAGCATCATATCTGCTCCGGGATTTCTGTAGAAAGAGAACGCCCGGTCCCCGTCCGGGAAGGTATGGACAAAAGCAAGCGTCGTGTGCACATTCTGATCCATCTGAAGGCCAGACACATCCGTCCCGCTTTCTTCCACGGCTTTCTTCAGCTGTTCTCCGAACTGATCCGCTCCTACCTTGCCAATGAACGCGGTCCTTTTTCCAAGCTTGTTGAGCATGGCCAGCACGTTGCAGGGTGCGCCGCCGGGGTTCGCCTCCAAAAGCGGATTGCCCTGGCTGCTCATGCCATTTTCCGTGAAATCGATCAAAAGCTCGCCAAGTGCTACTACGTCATATTTCTTATCCATGTCTTCCCTTCTCACTTTACGCCTTCGTTACAAATCCATAACCTTTTGAAGCGCCCAGGTCTGCATCGCGCTTATTTTCAGTTTTCCCGCAGGAACGGATATGTAGTTCTGATTCTGATTTTCGTTTGCAAATACATTGCAGCTGTGATTTGTCTCGTAGTCTTCTGTAAAAATCTCTATGGAGCTTTTATCCACAAACAAATGAATGGAAAATTTCTCTTTTGACTTCATCTTCAGGGGGCTGCGGCTTACGCCTTTGCTCCAGCCATCCGCATGATTTCTGTCGAAATACAGATACTGCTGTCCAAAATCAAAGGTGATCTTTGTCTGCCGTTCTTCATCACAGCGCAGTAGCAGGGAGAACGTTTTAGCAGTCGTTTCTTTCAAGTCGATCTCCAGCTTCATCTCGTAGGAGCATCCGTCCTGCAGCGGAATGTCCGTTCTCTCGCCCTCTACAAAGAGATTCTTCTGCGACGCTTCTCCATACCGCAAAAGCTGCAGTTCTTCCACTGGTTCAAAGCGCAAGGTGTGGTCAGAATTCATTTTCACTTGCCTTGGCACGGCAAAGGAGCCGCACCAGCCTTCCTGATAAGTCGGCCCCCAGTCCTTCCAGAACGGCATCCAGTCCCAGGCATTGGCCCAGCCTATGATCAGGCGTCTCCCTTTCCCATCAAGGAACGATTGCGGTGCATAGTAGTCAAATCCCCAGTCTGCCTCCCCGCAGGTGTCATAGACAAATTTCCCTGTCTCATAGCTGAAATCTCCCACCATATATACGCAGGTCCTTTCGCCGACGCCCATCGGGGACACCAGGAGCACATACTTGTCTCCCAGCGGGAAGAAGTCCGGGCATTCCCACATGTAGCCCCATTCTCCCCGGCTCTCTGCCAGCACATTCACGAATTGCCAGTGCAGCATGTCCTCAGACACATACAGAAGCGCCTGCGCAAGATGATTCCGGCTTGCGCCACAGACCATATAATATTTTCCGTCATGCTCCCACACTTTTGGATCCCGGAAAAAATGTTTGGGCACACCTTCTGGCGCTGTAAGGACCGGATTCCCCGGATATTTTTCAAAATGAATCCCATCTTCACTGTATGCGATGCACTGCGTCTGCTCAAAGCCGTTCCCGTTATTGGTGCAGCCTGTATACATCAGGAAGAGCTTTCCGTCATGCTCAATGGCGCTTCCAGAAAAACAGCCGCCTCGTTTATGTTCGTCATAAACTTCGCTCGGCGCCAGCGCAATGGGCAGGTACTCCCAATGTATCAGATCTTCACTGACCGCATGCCCCCAGTGCATAAAATCCCAAAACCCATCATACGGGTTATGCTGATAAAAGACATGATATTTGCCTTTGTAAAAAATCAATCCATTGGGGTCGTTAATCCAGCCCGTCTGCCCCATGAAGTGATAGTTCTGGCGCATTTTCCCTTGCTTTACTTTGTCCTTATATTTGTCAATCATCGCCTGCGCCCTGGCTATGTTTTTCTGCATGCGTTCCTGCGACATCCTGCTCTGCTCCTTTTTGCAATTACCGATACTCATCCCTTAATTTTTTGGCAAATTCTGTGTTCAGCTTTGACTCACGGCGCGCTTTTTCCTCTTTGATGCGGAACTGCTCCTGCCGGGCCGGTGCATATTCTTCCCAGCGTTTCTCATAGGATTCCCGGGCCGCTTTCATTTCTTCCGTCAGAACGGGCTGCTTCAATTTCCGTTCCGGAAGAGCCGGCACATTGGGCAGTCTCTCCTCCACAGGAAGGATTGTCAAAGGAGTCGTCGTCGGCAGCGTCTGATACCAGTATGCCGTCGAGCTCCAGTCGTCCGACAATTGATTGGCATGTCCATGCTCAATGGTTACTTTCAAATGCTTTTCAAACCGGACAGGATCTGTGATATGGAAGCGGTAGGCCACATGGAAACCATCCGTATCTCCCTCATGGACGATCGTCCCAAAGAACGGATACGCATTTCGCTGCATGCCCCACGCATGGTTAAAGTAATCCTCAGTTCCGGTTCCGTTCAAGCTCGGGTACTCTTCTCCGTCGATGAAGAACATATCGTTTCCTTCGCCCCACCAGCTTCCCTGGTAGTGCCTTACCGTCAGATTGCACCCTACATAATGTCCGGTTCCCTCTACATCCAATACCACATAGTTGCCGTCGCCTTTCAAATTCACCACATTATTGACTTCCGGCGAATTCACCTGGATATCCGGTCCCCAGCCGTCGCAGGGATTTTCCCGATGCCAGCTCGCATGAAAATAGGCTGTATCTTTATCCAGCGGTTCTTTATACATTTCATAATCAATATTAAAATACAGGATAAACGGCAGTTCATTTTCATTTACGATTTCTATTTTGGCTTTTTTATTAAAGGGCATGGGGAAATAGCAGGACACGGAACACGGCGCTCCATATCTGCCGGCCTCTTCCGGCTTCAGCGAGACATTGAAGGGGAGGGACGAAAAGTTCCCCGGATAGCTGTTCCCAATGCAAAAGAAATCGCCAAACGGCGCCAATACACTGGGCGTATCCTGGTCATCCCATGTAATCTTGATCAACGCCTTTCGGTAATAGAAGGGGTCATAATCATCCCAAATCACGCCGAGGGCGGGGTGGATTTCCATAACCGGTGCCGCGGAGGCATTCAGCTTTGGATCCAGGATACTCGGCGCCTTCACCTTCCTGCAGGAAGAGGTCATCCAGATATGCGTGATGCAACCGGGCCCCTCAATTTCCCCCAAGGTGATGCTCTCCTTTGCAGGAATCTCCCAATAGTCCTGGTTCTTCCCTCGCTGATCCCAGCTGGCAAGCCGGCCGTTGCGTGCCTTTTTAATCTTTGTCAGATCCTGAAACAATCCTGAAACACTGCTCATTTTTTCTTCCTCAACTTTCTTTTTGTAAAATTATCCTTTGACTGCTCCTGCGGTCATTCCCTCTACTATGTTCTTCTGGAAGATGCCATAGAAAATCAGCTCTGGTATGATGATGATGACACTGGAGGCCACAATTCCACCGTAATCCACTGTATACGTCCCTTTGAAGAAGGAGGCGCCCATGGACAATGTGTAATCCGCCACATCCCGGAGCATAACGGATGCAAATGGATACTCGTTCCAGATATACAATACATTAAAAATGACGATGGTCGCGATGACCGGCTTGGCCATTGGGAAGATGACGTGGGACATCAGATCCCACAGAGAACACCCGTCGATCACAGCCGCTTCATCGATTTCAGAAGGAAGCGCCTTCAGATAACCAACCAGGAGCAACGTATTAAAGGAAATGGAGGTTGCGACGTATGGAAAAATCAGTGCCAGCTGCTCCCGCAGATGCAAAGTCACATTGATCTGGTAAACCGGGAACAGCAGTATAAACGGAGAAATGGACAAGCCCATGATCAAAAATCGGTATAAAAGATTTTTGACCTTGTTACTTTTAAAATACATCCGTGACAGCGCAAAAGAGCTGAAAAACGTTACTGCCAATTCTACAATGATAGAGACCACACAGATAAACAGGGTGTTGCCATATAGCTGCGCGAAATTCAATGTCTTAAACGCATTGACGTAGTTATCCAGGTTCAAAGATTTCGGTAATGACAATGGATCAGACAAAATTTCCGCATTTGATTTGAAGGAAAGCACCAGCATCCATATGAATGGGAAAACCACCACGACCGTGATCAATATCATGACAATATACAATATGACTTTTACCTTTTTATTGATCATTTGCGCTTACCTTCCTTCTCTCTCGTTAAGAACGAGTAAACACCCGTTATAACCAGGGACAGCAAAAATGTGACCGTGGCCAGCGACATGCCATATCCATATCTTCCGCTGGTAAAAGTGGTAGCATAACTGTATGTAACCAAAGTCTCGGACAAATGGTTTGGCCCGCCGCCCGTCGTCTGCTGTACAATTTCGAAAATCTTAAAAACGCCCGTTATGATCAGCACAGCTACCGTTGAAATGGTCGTCTTCATCATCGGAATGATGACGTACCGCACTCTTTGTACTGCATTCGCCCCGTCAATCCGGCACGCCTCCAGTACTTCCTCTGGAATCATCTTCAGTCCCGCGACAAAAATGGTCGCCAGATAGCCGAGCTGCTGCCAGAAATAGATAACCGCGATGCTGTAAGGCGAAAGCATCTCTCCGCCAATCCATTTTTGCTTGAACGCGCCCAGATTCAATGCGTCTAGAATGTTATTGATAATGCCGACATTGGGGTCCAAAATATACACCCATATAATGCCCACGATAATCGGCGCGATAATCGCCGGTGAAAAAACCAATGCTTTCGAAAGCCCTGTCCCCCTCAGCTTGCTATTTAAAAGAAGGGCTACCAAAAAGGATAACGTCAAAAGCAGGACAAATGCAAGCACAAAAATGATAACCGTATTTTTTAACGATACCCAGAACACTTTGTCCTGGAAGAGTTGAATGTAATTGCTAAAACCAATGAATCTTGCTTTTCCGATTCCGGAATATTTGGTAAAGCTGTAATAGATCGCGATTGCGATCGGCAAAATGATAAATACACAGTAGATGGCCAGTGTAGGTATCATCAACCCAATCTTATATTTTCTTTTACTAAGCCAGTACATATGCTTCTCCTTCTATCATGCTGCCTCCTGGCAGAGATTTGCCGGATGATAAAGTTGAAGGCCCGTCAGCCTTTGCAGCACACTGGTTTTATCACAAAACACATGCATTCCAAAAGGAGACGAGCCTTCATGGCAAATCATGCCAAATTAAGCGGCGCGAAATGCAACAACAAGACGGCCTTTTATCCCCGAGGGCAGTTCACCGGCGCCTTCGACCCTGGAAGCGGCAACGCCCATTCGGGGGATGAGCGACCACCATCTTGCCTACAAGATGCCCGTGACGGCGAGGATTGTCCTTTATCATTCCTGCGACATGGTTTCATCCATTTTATTCAATGCCTCTTCCGGGGTATAGGTTCCCTGAAGCACACCAAAGATGCCGTTATATAATTCTGTCTGGACTGCCGAGCTCAGCGTCTGGTCTGGTGCTGCCTTCGGGCTCTTCCATCCATCCGCCAATGCTGTCAGCATGGCATTCATCGCATACTGGGTGTCCTCTGCTTTGACATCGGAATAATTTGTCGCGGGGAAAATAGAGCCCTTATAGGAAATCTCGGCAGCTTCTTGACTGTAGTAGAAATTCAGGAACGTATAAACTGCTTCCTTCATGGTATCGTTCTCTGCCACATCCGCCTTGACGACAATGGGGGCAGACGGAACTTTCATCGCTACATTCTGCTCATAGCTGCTGTCCTTGAATACCGGGCCCCACCAGAAGCCTACTTTGTCTTTCAGATTCTTATCAAACTCTGCGCAATCCCATTGGCCTGTTCCAAACATGGCGGCTTTTCCATCATCGAACTGCTGTTTTGCATCGAAGTACTCAATCGTAGCCATATTCTCCGGGAACGCCTGCGCGTCCTTCAGGCCTTTCATCTTATCAAAGCAGGCGAGCATATCTGCATTATTGAATTTTTTCTCGCCTTTCTCGATCGCATCAATATTTTGCGACCAGCCATATCTTTCAAGGAATTCGTTAAATGCCCACATGGTATAGCCGCTATTCTTGCTGCCGATTGCAATCGGCGTCACGCCTGAAGCCTTCAGCTTCTTGATCATTTCCACGAATTCGTCATAAGTCGTTTGATTGGTGGGATAAGAAACGCCCGCCGCATCAAACAGATCTTTGTTGTAGAAAAATCCCTGCACATTGCACTGATAGGGCAAACCATACTGGATATCCCCGTTATTAAAGGCTGTCTCCATTCCGCCCAATGCATTCTTGATATCTTGATTCGAACTCAGATAATCGGACAGATCCATTAAGGTTCCTGCATCCGCATATTCGGGCGCTTCCGAAGAGTTCAACCAGAAAATTTCGGGAAGTGTTCCATCTGAAGCCTCAAGCTTCATATTTTTTGAATGCGACTCTGTATCGGCCGCTTCAAACTGCACCTCATATTGACCTTCATACTTTTTGTTAAAAGCTTCTACGATGCTGTTCGTTACCGGTTCCTGCTTTTCAGGGTTGGCAACATGGATCCCAAATTTGATAATGGTTTCCCCATTTTCAGTCTTGGACGCCTCACTGCTTCCGCTTCCGCCGCATCCCGCCAGTACCCCGCCGGCCATTGCGACTACCAGCCCAGCCGATACGACTTTCGCTATGTTCCTTTTCATAAAACGTACCTCCTTGTATTTTATGGAACGGGTTCCACATTTGTAAAAATAAAATCCCCAGTTCTTGGATAGAACGGGTTTCTCTCGCTGCGGAAATGAAAAGCTTTCGTTGTTTTATGGAACGGGTTCCACATTTGACCAAAAAATAAAGCCCAGCTTTGGATTTCCTACTTGAACGAACACGAAAGATACCTTTGTCGGCACATTAATATCTTTCAGCCTGCTTTCACTACAGCAATTATATCAATCTTATCTCTCTGTGTCAATATAATTTGGTGAAAATTATATTTTCGACAATTTCCACAATTTTGTCGTGTTTTTTTCTACAGCCGCTCCATGTTTCTGGGCATTTTTTACAGAGCTCAAACACTTTTCCCTTTCACAAGGTGGACATCCACGATCTGATGCCTTTCATATTTTTTCCCCTCAATGATGTTCAAAATCGTATTGGCGCATCGTTGAGCCAACTCTTGAATATTCTGTGCGATCGATGTAAGGGGTGGATCTGTCATGTAAATCGCATCCACCGCGTCATATCCCATAATCTTGACATCCTCAGGAATCCGATAGCCCTTCTGTTTTAAAATATTCATGCAGGCTATCGCCGGAATATCCGCCGTAAACACGCCGTCGATTCCCTGATATCTGTCCATTTCCTCCCTCATATATTCTCTGTAGTAAGCATGAGAAAACAAGTTCCAATTGGTTTCCACGGTTGTGACACGAACTCCATTTTCTTTACAAATCGCTTCAAACACAATATGCCGCTGGTTGGATGGCGTTGTCACCTTGGAAGATGGCGTAAACTGCAGAATATTTTTACAGCCTGCTTTTATCATCGCCTCCGCGGCCAGTCTTCCGCCCTTTTTATGATCTGAGTGCACCAGCGGAATCTGGCCTTTGAAATCCTTATCCATTGCCAGGATCGGCCGATTGATTCTCAGATAGTCATCACTGTGCAGTGTATGGGCTGCTACGATGATGCCGTCAACTACATTTCGCTCCAGCATCCCCAGGAATTCTTTCTCACGGTTGCTGACGCCGATCGTATTGCAAACCATGGTTTTATAATGGCGTTCATAAAGATTGATTTCAATGTATTTGGTCAATTTTGAGAAAAACGGATTTTCCAGATCGGGAACAATCACCCCAATAATTCCGGACCGGTTCCGATATAGATTCCTCGCCAGCTCATTGGGCTGATAATCCAGTCTTTGAATGGCCTTCTCAATCCTGGCTCTGCTTTTTTCTGACACATAACCGCTGCCATTCAGATAACGGGATACGGTTCCGACCCCGACATGCGCTTCTTTCGCAACATCTCTGATCCCTGCCATCATTTCTCCTCCGTTTCCGATTGATTCTACAGCCATTATACTCGAATTAAATTCTTTCCACAATAAAAATTCTTCAGGAGCAAGTCTAGCAAGGGTCCTTACTTCCCTGCTTATCGGCCAAACATGCGAAAAAAGCGCCGCGCACCCTTTCTTTTGAAACAGGCACGCGGCACTTTTTCTTTACGATTTCTTTTCTTAATTATAAAATCTTATTATAAAAATTGTAGGTCAGTCTTGCGCCAGGTAAATTCGCGCCTCATAGGGCTGCATCCTATCCCCGGGCGCCTCACTGTAGTTGCCCAAAAGCAGCTGCGCCTTTGCAAACCGCTGCGGCACCGCGTAGGGAACCTGCTGGCTTGTAAAATTGCAGCAGACCAGCAGCGCCTGCTTGCCGTCGTCGCGCGTGTAACAGAACAGCGCCTCCGGCGTTTCCAGGAGTGTATAGTCGCCGTCCGTCACCACGGGCAGCGTGTGGCGCAGCGCAATCAGCTTCTGGTAATGGTAAAAGATAGAATTCGGATCCGCCAGCGCCGCCTGCGCGTTGATGGTCGTATAATTCGGGTTCACGGCAATCCACGGCGTGCCCGTTGTAAAGCCCGCATTGGCGGAAGCATCCCACTGCATCGGCGTGCGCGCGTTGTCACGGCTCGCCTTACGGATGTAGCGCATCATCTCGTCGGGGGTAAACTGCTTTTTCTCGTCGACAAACTCGTGGTAGGCGTTGACGGCCTCGATATCGCGGCATTCACTGAGCGACTGGAACGGATAATTCGTCATGCCGAGTTCCTCGCCCTGATAGATGTACGGCGTGCCCTGGAGCATGTGCAGGCAGGTGGCCAGCATCTTGGCCGAATGGACGCGGTTTTCCTCGGTGGAGTCGTCGCCAAAGCGCGAGACGCAGCGCGGCTGGTCGTGGTTGTCCCAAAACAGGCTGTTCCAGGCCGATCCGCGCAGGCCCAGCTGCCACTTCGTGAGGTTTTCCTTAATATAAGAGAGCTGCGGCTTGCGGTCGTTCCATTTGCCGGTTTCATTGCCGTCGGCGTCCATCAGCTCAAACTGGAACACCATATTCAACTCTTTGCCGTCGCTGCGGGCATACTTTTTCGCCTCTTCGACCGTCACGCCGGGGCACTCGCCGACAGTCATCAGGTCGTAGTGTGAGAGCACGCGGCGGTTCATCTCCTGCAGGTACTCGTGCTCGTGCGGGCCGTTTGCGGCGCCCACCTCGCGGCCCTTCTCAGACGGCTGGAAAAATTCCGGTGCCTTGGAAATCAGGCTGATGACGTCCATGCGGAACCCGTCGATGCCCTTTTTGCACCACCAGTCCATCATGTCGAACACTGCGTCGCGCACCTTCGGGTTATCCCAATTTAAATCCGGCTGCTTTTTGCTGAAAAGGTGCAGGTAATATTGCCCGGTCGTCTCGTCATACTGCCACGCGCTGCCGGAAAAGCAGCTCTCCACCTGCGTGGGCTCGTGGCCGTCGACGGGGTCGCGCCAGATATAGTAGTCGCGATAGGGGTTTTCGCGGCTAGATCGGCTCTCAATAAACCACGGATGCTCGTCGCTGGTGTGGTTGACAACGAGGTCCATCACAATTTTCAGGCCGCGCGCATGCGCTTCCCGCAACAGCCTGTCAAAGTCATCCATGGTTCCGAATTCCCGCATAATGGCGCGGTAGTCGCTGATGTCGTAGCCGTTGTCATCATTGGGGCTCTGATAAACAGGGCTCAGCCACAACACATCCACGCCAAGCTTTGCCAGATAGTCCAGCCGCGACGTGATGCCGTTAAGGTCGCCGATTCCGTCGCCGTTGGAATCCATAAAACTGCGCGGGTAGATCTGATATACAACGCTGGTTTTCCACCAATTCGTCTGCTGCATGTGAGTCATCCGCCTTTCCGAAATCTTGTATTTGCGATTACACGTTCAGTATAAAGACGTTTAACATGAAACGCAATGCGGAAATTCGCCAAATCTTTAGGCAATTCTCGCATCTGCTTGCACGGATTGTTGGTTTTTACGTTTTACGTCGCACGCAAAAAAACCGTCTGTTCCCACCGGAAACCCCAAGTGGAAACGGACGGCTTTTCAAATCATAGATATTGTGTTCAGGCAGTCACCTCTGCACGGCGCGAAACGATGCGCTCACACAAAATGTGAATGCACCACAAAGCCGCCAGGCCGACGATCACGTACACAATCCGTGCGCCGGCGGTTGCCGCGCCGCCAAAAATCCAGGCGACGAGGTCAAACTGAAACAGCCCGATCAGGCCCCAGTTGATACCGCCGATGATGGCGATCACGAGTGCAATTTTGTCCATCATGCGAAGATCCCTCCTTTTTAGGAGTAGTGTGCCCCGCGCGGCGCTGTTTTATTTCGTCTGAGGCTGGAAATTCGCCACAACACGGTGAAAAAGTATGGTATAATAAAGGCAAATTCTGAAAATGCCGCCAGCTCTCCCGATCAAACGGCCGGCTGTACGGCTTGGCAAAATTTTTAAAAATTGAATAGAGAGGAAATCATTCGTTATGTCATTCATCACACAAGCAAAGCGCGTTGTCGTCAAGGTGGGCACCAGCACGCTGACCTATGAAAACGGCAGGCTGAACCTGCGGCGGTTTGAGCAACTGTGCAAAGTCCTGTGCGGGCTGCAAAACGCCGGGCGGGAAGTTGTGCTGGTCACGAGCGGCGCGATGGGCGTCGGCCGCGGAAAGCTGGGCTTGGGCGCGCATCCGGAGCAGGTGCCTCAGCGGCAGGCTGTGGCAGCGGTGGGCCAGTGTGAGCTGATGTTTATGTACGACAAATTTTTTGGCGAATATAACCACACCGTCGCGCAAGTGCTCCTCACGCGCGACGTGGTGAAGAACCCCATCCGCAAAAAAAATACAATCAATACCTTTCAGGCCCTGATCAAAATGGGGATTATCCCGGTTGTGAATGAAAACGACTCCGTGGCAACCGACGAACTGGCGGGCGATAAATTTGGCGACAATGACACGCTTTCCGCGATCGTCGCCACGCTGGTTGAGGCGGATCTGCTGCTGATTTTGACCGATATCGACGGACTTTATGACAAAAATCCGCGGGTTGCGCCGGACGCCAAACGCATTCCCACAGTACGCGGCATCACAGACGCGATCCGCGCGCTGGCCGGCGGCGCTGGCAGCGCGCGCGGCACCGGCGGCATGGCGACCAAGGTCAGCGCTGCGGAGATTGCCAACGGCGCGGGAATCCCGTGCGTGGTGATGTCCGGCGCGGATCCGAATCAGCTCTACCAGCTTTTTGACGGAGTCGTGATGGGCACAACGTTTTTGCCCGCCTGAAGGTTTTATCTACCCTTATTTTTCGCTTTATATCGTTTCCTATCCATAAAATACGTAAAAATACGTGATCCATCCATCTGGATGGATTTTGAAATCGGCATACCGGTTTGAGAAATGCAGGATGGTATAATTTTCCATATTCGAAGGAGGCTCTTTCATGACATTGCAGGAAATGGGCGCAGCGGCAAAAGCTGCGGCTGCAGTGCTCGCCAATGCGGGCGCAAAAAAAGATGCTGCACTGCGCGCAATCGCCGACGCGCTGGAAGCTGGCAAGGAGAAACTTCTGGCCGCCAACGCGGAGGATATCGCCGCGGCCAAAGCAGCGGGCATGCGCCCAGCGCTGCTGGACCGGCTAAAACTGACGGACGCGCGCATCGCCGGCATGGCGCAGGGTGCACGCGAGGTGGCCGCCCAGCCCGATCCGATCGGCCAGGTGGTCGAGGGCAGCGTACGGCCAAACGGCCTGGAAATCCGGCGCGTGCGCGTGCCGCTGGGCGTGATCGGCATCATCTTTGAGGCGCGGCCAAACGTCACCGCGGATGCGGCAGCACTGTGCCTGAAAGCCGGCAACGCGGTGATCCTGCGCGGCGGCAAGGAGGCCATCCACTCCAATATAGCTTGCGCCAATCTAATGCGCGATGCCGTCGAAGCGGCCGGCCTGCCGCGCGACAGCATCCAACTGGTGGAGGACACCAGCCGCGCGTCTGCACAGGGCATGATGCAGCTGACCGGGTATCTGGATGTGTTGATCCCGCGCGGCGGCAAGGGGCTGATCCAGAGCGTGGTCGAAAATTCCCATGTGCCGGTCATCCAGACAGGCGCGGGCAACTGCCACGTCTATGTGGACGAAAGTGCGGATCTCGACATGGCGGCCAATATCATCTATAACGCCAAAGTCAGCCGCCCGAGCGTCTGCAACGCGATCGAGACAATTCTGGTGCACGAAGGCATTGCGCAGGAAGCTTTGCCCATCATCAAGGCCCGGCTGGATGTGCAGCCGGTGGAGCTGCGCGGCTGCCCCCGCACACAGGCGATCCTGGGCCCGTCGGTGATTCCGGCAACCGAGGCTGACTGGGAGACTGAATATGGCGATTACATCCTCGCTGTGCGGGTGGTCGAAGACATGGAAGAGGCGTTGCAGCACATTGCGCGCTACAGCACCGGCCACAGCGAATGCATCGTGACGCAGGATTATACCCGCGCGCGGGAATTTTTGCAGCGCGTGGACAGCGCGGCCGTGTATGTCAACGCTTCCACGCGGTTTACAGACGGCGGCATGTTCGGCCTGGGCGCGGAAATCGGCATCAGCACACAAAAGCTGCATGCCCGCGGCCCGATGGGCGTCGCGCAGCTGACCAGCACGAAGTTTCTGGTGCTCGGCACCGGACAGGTGCGCGAATGAGCCTTTTGCATCCATAAAAAGAACCCCAGCAGCGCGTTCCTGCCGGGATTCATTTGGCCCAATTCAATTTGTTTTGCCATCTTTCTTGGCCGCCGGCCTTATAGCAGCAAGTACAAAAGCGCAAACAAAAGCGATGGATCCGTGCTTTTTTCCTCCATCAGAATCAGCAAAAGCCCCAGCACCAGATTGCGCTCCTTGTCAGCAAACAGCGCATCAAAAAACGCCGGCGCACTGGCGGGCACTTGTGCGCCTTGCTGCTGAGCGGGTGCGGCGGGCCGCTCCACTTTGGGCTCCGGATTGGGCTTCGGCTCCGGCGGCGGCGCGGGTTTTGGCGGCGCGGCGGCCTGCTTTTTGGGCGTGCCGCCCCCTGCCATGGCGCTGCCCGTATAGCCGGGCGGGGGCCGGCGGTTGCCCTGCGGCTGTGCGCGCCGCTGCATTTCCTGGGCACGGTGAATGGCGTCCCTGCGCATCTGGTCGTAATTTTCCGCCACAGCGCACCCTCCTTTCACGATTTACAGCAGCCCGCCCAAAAGGCCCGTGTTCTTGAGCATGGGCAGCATGCGCATCATGCGCAGCAGTTTCATGGCTTCATCCAGTTTTTTCTGGCGCGGCTCGCTCAACAGCGGGCGCAGCGCATGCAGCAGGCGGGTGGTGTCATCCTCCTTTTGCATGGAAGACAGCATGGGCACGAGCTTTGTCAGCGTGCCAAGCAGATTGGCGTCCAGCCCGCTGCCCGCCAATGCCGCCAATGGATTTGGCGCAGCGGGCACGGGAGCCGTCGGAGCAGGCGGTGGACTGGCCGGTTGGCTTGGCGGCGGACTGGGCGGCGGTGCGGACTGGGCGCCTGTGCCGGGCTGGGAACCGCCCAGCGACTGCAAAACGGCCTGCACCTGCGCCATAGCCCCAGGGTCATTGAGTACGCCGGCCAGCTGCTGGGCGAGATCTTCCACGGTGTCACTTCCCTCCGGTCAGTTTTTTCAGGAGCGCCTGTGCCTGCGGAGATTCCAACAGACGACGGGTTGCGGTTTCATCCGCGAGCACAGCTTCCACGCGCGCCTTATCGGCGGGCGACAGCTTTTGCAGCAGTGCCTGCGCCTGTGCACGGCTTTTGGCGTCCTCAGGCGGCAGGCCGGTGGGCATGGTCTTTTGTTGCATCATTCATCCCTCCCTTACAACTTGCATGGGTGGATACATGCAAGCATATGTGTCACAGGGGGCAAATATGTTCCGCAAGAAGGGGGTACCAACATGCGGATTTTAGTGGTTTCGGATACGCACGGAGACGCCTGGGCGTTGCAGCGTGCGATTTTGGAACA
>ERZ1090860.367-NODE-368-length-27369-cov-32.319067_pt1 | contig 27369 bp, 25 predicted proteins | sample MGYA00478483_ERZ1090860 | MGnify/ENA primary metagenome ERZ1090860 (study PRJEB33644, sample SAMEA5815741) | chicken gut metagenome | biome: Chicken; feature: Gastrointestinal Tract; material: Caecum | place: Ireland | collected 2019-01-01 | study: A study of the...
ACTGACTCTTAATCAGTGGGTCCTGGGTTCGAGTCCCCGATGGCGCACCAAAAAATACCGCAACGATTGTTGCGGTATTTTTTATGCACCATCCCCTTCGGGGCGGGTTCATGCTTCGCGCCAGCGCTCGCATTCACCTCGCGGGGACTGGTCGCTAAAAACGTCCCGCAGGAACGTTTTCTTAACGCTCCCACTGATGACGTACCAAAGACAGCCTGATACCCTACCCTCATGGCTGCTCTGGGCAGCCGGTCGGCTTCAAAACCCATGCTGCATGTTGAGGAAAACTTGACTCCATTGGTTTCCGGCAAAGAAAAAAGCAGCTTTACACCGTGTGTAGAGCTGCTTTTTATTGCGATAACCCAAAAAGAACGTCATTGCTGACTGGATTCTGAATCCCTCAATGGGACCAGATGTTGTTTTCCAGATCCCGCAGACGGGCTTTGTAGTCTTCCACCATCTTGTCCGCGTTTTCTACATCGGGAAAGGTGAGAAGATAGTCGTCCCCTGCGGTGTGGAATCCAACCACCCCGGCCAGACCTGCCATTTCGGCCACCTTGACCAGGGTATGAAAGTCATACTCCATGGAACTGATCAGCACATTCATGGATAAGCACTCCCTTGCAATAAATCCTTTTATAAGGGTAGCACAGAATCCCGGCAAAGTGCAACGGGAAAAATGTTTCCAGATTTTGCGGTACGGTTCCCGGAGGAAAGATCCTCACCGACGGTTGAAGTACTGGATCAGGATCTCCTTGATGTAGTGGTAACGGCGGGCGTAGGTGTTGTCCACCCGGATCAGCTCAAATCCGTGCTCCCGGCAGATCTGCGCTTTCTTGCGGTCCCGCTCCTGCACCACCGGGTCTTCCCGGTGTGCCTGTCCATCCAGTTCAATGGCCAGAATGGGGTCCAGGCGGCGGCCTTCCCGCTGGTACACCACAAAGTCGAACTGGCCGGTGCAGAACAGGTCGATGGCGCCGGGATTGTTCTCAAATACCTGGGCAATGGGTACTTCCCGGCGCACCACGCAGCGGCTGCCCGCCATGAAGACGTTGTCCAGGGCGTGATTCAGATTTTCCAGAAACGCATCCTCGGTCCGGGCGCTGTAGGGTTTGATGCCCAGTGCCCGGGACGCCGCCGGTTTGGGCACCACCTCCGACACGCCGCAGGTCTGCACATACCGGTACAGGTCGTACAGGTCGTCATCGGTCTGGCCGGTGTGCAGGCGTTCCAGGGCCTGGGAGCTGCACAGCAGGATCAGCTGTTCCCGGGCCCGGGAGGTGGCCACATTGATGAGCTCCTTGTTGTTTTTCAGCCACTGGTAGGTTTTGGGGCCGGTCTTGTCGGTGAGCGCCAGGGAAAACAGCACCACGTCCTTTTCGTCGCCCTGAAAGACATGCACGGTGCCGCAGCTGACGTTTTCGTAGCTGCGTTCCTTCAGCATCTCTTCGATCAGGTCGCGCTGCCGCACAAAGGGGGTGATGATGCCCACCGAAACGCCGGGATGTTCGGCCAGATACTGGTCGATGACCGCCACCTCGGCGGGAGCGGTGTTCTTTTCGCGGGTGGTGTCCTCGGGAATGTCCAGGTAGACCAGCGGCTGGGGATTCTCTCCCCGGCTGGCAATTTCCAGCTTGCCGTTGTAGTATTTCCGGTTGTTGAACCCGATGATCTTGGGATCGCAGCGGTAGTGGTAGCGCAGCAGGACCTCGTCGCTGACGGCGTCACAGGCCAGAAAACACTTGTAGATGGAATTCTGGATGTAGTCGTATTCCTCGCTCACATGGTAACGGCGGCGCAGCAGGGCGTTGTCATGGGGGTCCAGCAGGATCACCGGCTGCAGCTGCTGGGGGTCACCCACCAGCATGAGGGATTCTCCCCGCAGGATGGGCACCAGGGACACAGCGGTGTTGCACTGGCTGGCTTCGTCCATGATGACCATGTCGAACACCGGTTCCGGGGCGCCCAGGCGCTGGGCGGAAATACAGGTGGTGGCCACAAAAGGAAAGATGCGCAGGAACTTTTTCAGATTTTCGGTTTTGGACAGGTACTGGTTGAAAGCGTTGATCCGTTCCTTCCCGTCCGCCTCACTGTACACAATGTCCAGCAAATCCTTGTTCTTCGGCTCCCCCAGCCGGCGGATGTACCGGGCGGAGGTGTAGTACAGATATTTGAGAAACCCTTCGGTGTCCTGGTCCAGCAGGGCCAGGGCGTCCTCGGTGGTCACGGTCCCCCGGCTTTTGAGCTTCGCCTCCACCTGGGGCAGCTGTCCGGCCTGCAGCTCATACTGGAAATTCAGGTGGCTGCGGGCTTCCAGCAGGCGGCGGATGGTCTCCTTCCGTTCCTGCAGGTCCAGGATCTCCTCGTACCGTTCCAGCAGTTCGGTCAGGCGTCGGGCCTGCTCGGCCCGACGGGCATGGTTGCGGTCCAGCGTCTTTTCGTAGATGGTCAGGTTCCGGCAGGCCTCATACATCTGCCGGATGTCATCCAGGGCCTTCCCCACACAGCCGCGGTTGCCCAGCCGTACCAGGGGAAAGGGGATCTTCTGGCCCCGGTAGGTCAGATTCCGCAGCTTTTCCACCACACCGTCAATGGGGTGGTTGTTGTAGGAGGCAAACAGCACGGTGCGCTCATTGAAAAAGGCGGTGGTCATGGTGTTCACGATGGTGCTGGTTTTGCCGGTACCCGGCGGGCCCTGCACATAGGCCAGGGGATAGCGCATGGCGTTGTTGATGGCCAGCAGCTGGTCCAGATTGGCCTGGTTGTTGAGCAGTGCCAGGGGAAAGGACTTGTGCCGGCGCGGCCGGACGGTCATCTGGCCGAAAAAGGCCCGGATGGGCGGGGTGGGGCCGGTGCCGTCGGCATTTTCGAACAGATCGGTGATGCCCTTGTATTCCTGTTCCAGGTCCACCAGACAATCCCGCCCGATGGCCAGCAGATAGGGCATGTCATTGACCCGGCAGCGGTTACGGCTGGTGCAGGTGATGCGGTCCTTGATGGCCTCGGCGTTGCGGTCGAAATCTTCCAGCAGGGCATAGTCGTCCGCGTCCAGAAAGCTGTGGGCGCTGATCTTGGCCCCGTCGATGGTGAACTCCCGGCAGATGACGGCGTCCTCGGCGGCCCGCAGCCGGCGGTTGGCCACGTCCAGCAGCAGCGGCCGGTACGCCAGCACATACAACCCCTGGGGTGTGTCCACGCTGAGCAGGTTCATGGCCAGCTGGCGCAGCTGCATGGGCTTGCCGTCCTTCGGGCCCTCCGGCCGGTGCTGAAACTGCCGGACAATGGCGGCAAACTGCGCATCGGTCAGGGCCATGTCCCCGGTGGCCAGCCTGTCCCCGTCCAGATACCGGATCAGGGCGTAGTCGGTCTGATAGGGGGTGTTGTCCAGCTTGTTGCACAGCGCCAGATAGTTCAGCACCCGCAGATTGGCGGCGTTGCCGAACCAGGCCTCATACCGGTGGGGATGTTTCAGGATATCCTTCACCAGGGTTTCGTTCACCGGACACCAGGACCCCTCAATCACCTCGGCCGACAGGATCCCCTCAATGCGCACCAGCAGTTCCTGCACTGTGTGCCGGCCCAGATGCAGCCCGTCCACCGTCATCTGGCCGGTGCGGGGGTTCAGCCCTTTGATGGCCAGCCAGTACCGGGTGGTCTGGCCGCTCTGGTTCCTGTATTCCACCTGCAGCCATTTTCCCTCATGGATAGCCTTGAAGATTGCCCGACAGATCCCGGTCACGGTTGCTGCCTCCTTTTCTGGATGAATCCACGGCAGGGCCGTGTTTCCTTCCATTATAGGAAATATCCCGGAATTTCACAAGGGCCGGCAGCCTGCATAAGAAGCTTTCCACACTGTTATGCAGACTGCCCATTGCCTGTGCCCGGAAAAGAGAATACACTGAAATTGCGGGAGAATTCCGAAAAAGGAAAGCCGGAACAGGCGCTCCGGCGTATACCATTCCCTGCCAAGGAGGGACCGACCATGAAAAAGACCATCCGCAAGTATCTCTGGCTGATTCTGTGCGGAGTGCTGCTGGCTGTCTGCATCGGGGTGCTGGCGGCGAAGGGAGGCGACCCCAACGCCGGGATGCTGCCCCGGGACCTGGACCGGGAATTTGAACACGGGTCCGGCTTTGTGCTGGATGATGCCACCGACTTCCAGAAAGACTCCCTGTACAAGCTGGCCAAGGTGTGGGGGTATGTGAAATACCGCCACCCCTCGGTCATTGCGGGGCAGATCAACTGGGACGCGGAACTTTTCCGGGTACTGCCCTTGGTGGTGCAGGCGGAAAGCGAGGAGGCGGTCAACGCCGTTCTGCTGGACTGGCTGAACCGGTTCCCCTTTGAGCAGGCCACCGCCGAGGCGGCCCGGCCGGAACTGGAGATGCTGGCCAGTGCCCCGGGCACCCAAAACGATATGAGCTGGATCTCCGACCGGGATTTTCTGGGCGAGGAGCTGTGCACCTGGCTGGAAAACCTGTCCCACACCCACGCGGGGGACTGGACCTACGCCTATACCGCCCAGCAAGACGGCCGGGTGGATTTCTCCAACGAAGATCCCTGGCCGGACTTTGACGGCACCGACGACGGCCTGCGGCTGCTGGGGGCCTTCCGGTTCTGGAATGCCTTCGAGTATTTCTCCCCCAACGTGGACATCACCCGCATGGACTGGGACCAGGCCCTGCGCAGCGCCATCGGCGACATGCTGGCGGCACAGGACAGGACCGGCTATGAGCGGGCGCTGGGCCGCCTCACCGCCCAGACCGGCGACAACCATGTGATGCTGGAGACCCCCAACCTGAGCCTCCTGCGCTTTTACGGCAGCTATTGCCTGCCCTGCACCTTCCTTTCCATCGACGGGGAAGTGGTGGTGAAAGCAGTGCCTGCGGACTGCACCGCCCTGCAGCCCGGGGATGTGCTGCTGGCGGTGGACGGGATGACCATGGCCGACCGCATTGCCGAACTCAGTGCGTATTTCCCCCTGCCGGAACCGGACAAGTTCGTCAACGCCCTGTTCTACCCCCTGATGAGCGCGGCGGGGGAGACCTCCCGGGTCACCCTGCGGCGGGACGGGGAGGAAATGACGGTGGAGGTGCCCAACCGGGAAAGCTATTACGGCGGCCCCGCAGACAGGGAAAGCGGCCTGATAGAGGATGGGCGCATCGGCTACATTGCCCCCCGCACCCTGCAGGAGGGAGACCTGGAACAGCTGATGGACACCTTTGCCCATACCGACGGGCTGGTGGTGGACCTGCGGCAGTATCCGTCGGTCGCCATTACCTATCTGCTGGCCGAATACCTGAACCCTGCCCCCACGGCGTTTGCCATCCTGGAAATTCCCAGCCTGGCCGACCCGGGACGTTTTTCCCGGACGACCTTCAGCAGCGGGGCGGGGAGCATGGCCCAGCTGGGCTTGTCCGACAGCACGGAACCCTATCCCCTGTACACCGGCAAGGTGGTGCTGCTCATGGATGAGACCAGCCAGAGTCAGGCGGAGTTCACCATCATGTCCCTGCGGCAGGCCCCCGGGGCGGTGGTGGTGGGCAGTCCCTCGGTGGGGGCGGACGGCGACGCCCTGTACATCAGCCTTCCCGGCGGATGCCGCACCCGGTTCACCACCATTGGGGTGCTGACCCCCGAAGGGGAGGAGACCCAGCGGGTGGGATTGCAGCCGGATGTGCTTTGCTATCCCACCGTGGAGGGCATCGCCGCAGGCCGGGACGAACTGCTGGAAAAGGCGGTGGAACTCATCCTGGAACGCTGAGAACAGCTGCTCTTCTTGCCCTGCAAAAAAATGTTGCATGCCTCGTTGACAAGGGCTGTGCGGCGGCTTATACTCGAATCAAAGGGACAGAACCGGTCGGGCAGGACAGGAGGCCCGACCGGTTTTTTGTGAAAATTCCACCCAAGGAGGAAGCATATGGAACTTTGGTACCGCCAGCCTGCCCGGGTCTGGGAGGAAGCCCTGCCCTGCGGCAACGGGCGTCTGGGCTGTATGGTGTTTGGGCATCCGACGGAAGAGCGGGTGCAGCTGAACGAGGAGAGCGTCTGGAGCGGTCCGCCCATGGATCGCCTGAACCCGGACAGCAAGGCCGCGCTGCCCCAGGTGCGCCGGCTGCTGCGGAAAGGCCATGTGCACCAGGCGGAACAGCTGGCCCTGCAGGCCCTGTCCGGCACGCCGGAGAATGCCCGGGCCTACCAGACCCTGGGGGACTGGTACCTGGACTTTGCGGACCTGGAAGAACCGGTGGAACAGTATCGCCGCGCCCTGGACCTGGACCGGGGCGTGCAGACGGTGTCCTTTGTCAGCGGCGGCACCGCCTATACCCGGGAGATCTTCTGCAGTGCGCCGGACAACGTCATCGCCCTGCGGCTGAAAGCCGAAGGGGAGGGCCGGCTGCATTTCCGCTGCCGCCTCACCCGTCCGGCGGGGCTGGACAAGGTGGGCCGGGACAAGGCCGCCATCTGGATGGAGGGCAGCACCGGCAACGGTGCCGTGACCTACTGTGCCATGCTCACCGCCGCCGAATGTGACGGCCGGGTGGGGGTGACCGGAGAGTTCCTGACGGTGGAGGACGCTGCCACAGCGGTGCTCTACCTCACCGCCGCCACCGGTTTCCGCACCCCGGACCCCCGGGCTGCCTGCGCCGGGACCCTGGCCGGTGTGCGGGAAAAGGGCTTTGGGAAAGTGGAGGCCGACCACATCGCCGACTACCGGAAACTCTACGATACCATGCACCTGCACCTGGGGGACGGCAGCCGGGACGCCATCCCCACCGACGAACGCCGGCAGGCCTGTGCCGACGGGGCCTGTGACCCCGGGCTGGAAGCGCTGTACTTTGCCTACGGGCGGTATCTGCTGCTGTGTTCCAGCCGACCGGGCAGCCTGCCCGCCAACCTGCAGGGCATCTGGAACGAGGAGCTGACCCCGCCCTGGGGCGCCCGGTTCACCATCAACATCAACATCGAAATGAACTACTGGCCGGCGGGCCCCTGCGGCCTGGGCCCCTGTGAGCAGCCTCTGTTTGACCTGCTGGCCCGGTTGGACGCCGACGACACCGGCCGCCGCATGGCCCGGGAAATGTACGGCTGCCGGGGCTTTGTGGCCCACCACAACACCGATCTGTACGCCGACGCCGCGCCCCAGGACCAGTACATCCCCGCCTCCTACTGGGTCATGGGGGCCGCCTGGGCCTGCACCCACATCTGGCGGTATTATGCCTATACCCGGGACCGGGCCATGCTGGAACGGTATTATTTCATTCTGGAAGATTCCGCCCGGTTCTTTGCGGACTTCCTGGAGACTGACGAGGAGGGGTACGCGGTGACCAACCCCTCCGTCTCCCCGGAAAACACCTACATCCTGCCCGACGGCACCCACGGCTGCATGTGCATCGGTCCCACCATGGACAACCAGATCCTGCGGGACCTCTTTGACGGGTTCCTCAAGGCCAGCCGGACCCTGGGCCGGGACAATGACCTGACCCGGCAGATCGCCGGCCTGCGTGACCGGCTGCGTCCCACCCAGATCGGTCCGGACGGCCGCCTTCTGGAATGGCGCCGCCCCTGGGACGAAGCGGAACCCGGCCACCGGCACATCTCCCACCTGTATGGGCTGTACCCCGGGCAGGAGATCACCCCCGATACCCCGGACACCTTTGCTGCCGCCCGCAAGACCCTGGAGACCCGCCTTTCCTACGGCGGCGGGCACACCGGCTGGAGCCGCGCCTGGATCATCGGGCTGTGGGCCCGCCTGCGGGACGGGGAAAAGGCCCACGAGAACCTGCAGGTGCTGCTGAAGAACTCCACCTTCCCCAACCTGATGGACAGCCATCCCCGGCGGGACGGCGCCACCTTCCAGATCGACGGCAACTTCGGCGCCACCGCCGCCATGGCCGAGATGCTGGTCTACAGCGCCGAGGACAAGGCGGTGCTGCTGCCCGCCCTGCCCGCCGCCTGGGCGGACGGCCGGGTGGATGGTCTGCGCCTGCGGGGCAACGCAGGGCTGTCCATGATCTGGCAGGACGGAACCCTGCAGCAGGCCGTGCTCACGGCGGATTCCCCCCTGCACCTGACCCTGTGCTGCCGGGACAAGACCCGCACCGTGGAACTGGCCGCAGGCCAAACCCTGCGCCTGAACGGGAAACTGGAACCTGTGTAAAAAACCGGCATGACCAAAGAGGTCATGCCGGTTTTTTGGGCGAAGTATCTGCAGCGGGATATATGAGACTCGACTAGACGAAGATACTGACAACCAGGTCGGTAGTTCCGATCTTGATCACATCCCGATCTTCCACAATGGCAGTACCGCCAGGGGCAATGGGAACCATATTGACGAAAAAGCTGTTTTGGCCGGAAAGGTCGGTAAGGGCAAAGAATTTACCAGCCTGTTCCACTTTGATGTGGGCACCGCTTATATAGGGATCACGGGATAGCAGATCTTTGCCGGTGAACTGCCGGCCCAGAATATCCCCGGAAGCAAGAATGATTTCTCCCCCGGAACGGTGGCGGAGCTTAAGATGCCGGGTAACTCGTGCATCTGCCCGGGAGCGTTCCAGATCGTAACCGCAGTGTGGGCAGACGAACCCTGCCGCCGAGACATATTGCTTGCAGTTGCTGCACAGAATGCGCTGGTCCGGTTGTGGAGCCGGAGCATTGGCCGTGGTCCGGGTGAAAAACAACCCGTTGCATACACGGCACCGAACCGCGTTGTCGTCATTTTCGGCGGAACAGGCAACACAGTACTTCATGCGCCGCCTCCGTCCACATAATGGACGTGTTGGGCTGCCTGCAGCATGGCCAGTATGGCGGCATCGTTTTCCGCCCGCTCCTCATCGGTAAGCAGTTCAGGAACCTCGTAGGTAACAATATCTTCGCTGGGTTCCACGCAGTCATGCAGGTTGAGTTTCACCCCATTGTGAGAAAGGGATTCCTGCAGATGTGGATATTCTGTCTGGAATTGTTCCATGGCGGCCACCACACGCTGCTTGTCCCGATTGGTAAAGCCGGTCCTTTTTTTCGGGTCTCCCACTACCTCAAAGGTCACGATACCGGTATCGGTAACGGTGACTTTCAGAAGGGCATCACGGTAATAGTAGTAGCAGATCCGGCAACTGTTCAGCAGAGAGACCTGCCGCAGCTTGACACCACGCCCTACCAAGGCGGCACAGATCCGGTCGGCCACAGCCTCGCAGGATTTCTGGCGGTCCTCGGGGCTCATGTTCAGGGCAGGGTTTTTCCGGATCTCCTCAATGAGCTGCATTTGCCGGATACACAGTTCTTTGAGCCGCAAAATGGCCTGAGGCGCTGTCTCCTCCGAAAAAACGGGATACAGGACTGCGGTGTTGGTGATATGGCACAGCGCACGAGCACGGGCAAGCTCGTTGTTGTATTCGTCGCGCAGACTGTCGCGCTGGGCGGCACTTTTCTGGGAAAGAACCAGCAGCTGGCTCAGGCTGTCATACAGGGCCTGATACCGGGCGGCATCGGTGCATGACTGCCGGAGCAGAGCCAGAGCCTGTTCTTTCAAAGCCGCTGCCTGCGCACTGTACCGGGTTTTTTCTGCAATCAGGACGTCGGCGGTCTGACACAGTTGTTCGGCAACCTTCCCAGCTTGTTCCAGGTCCAGCAGGCTGATGAAATAGGTTTTGGTCTCTATTGCTGCCCGGACGCTGTCATGCCGGCGAAGCAGTGCGTTCAGCTGCTGCAGACGCTGGGGGGCGGTGGCTGCGCTGGCCGGCAGGGTCAGGCCCTTGGCAATGAGCTCCTGCTCCAGACGGTGGACCTCCTGCCAGAGTCTTTGGTTGTATTCTTCCAGCGCCTTCCGGGTCTGGTCCTGTTGGGCATGCAGGTACTGGGTATACTGTTTCTTGGATTGGCTCAGAATTTTCTGCATCTCTACGGCTTTTCCGGCTTCGACCACAGCTTCAGTCCCGCTCTTGATCAGGGCTCCGAAAACCGCAGCTCCGATGGCAGGGATGAACATGGCGGATTCGCTGGTATATTTGCCTCCGGACAAAGAAGATCGCCTCCTAGGAATGGATTGAAAAAACTGCAGATCCCGTCTGGGAGTACCAAGAATTACTCGTCCGTCCTGCGAACCACATGGAACTTTGAGGTGCGGTCAGGGGAGGGACTCGGTGTGGGGCGTGGCGTAGGAGCAGGGCGGGGGGCAGGTATAGGCCGCGGCGCAGGCGTCGGCGTAGGCCGGGGAGTGGGCGTGGGGCGCGGTGCGGGGATGGGCTGCGGTGCAGGCGCAGGATGGGAAGGTTGCCCCTTCTCCAAAGTCGCCTGCAGGTCGGCAATGTCTTCTTCCAGTGTCAGCCCTGTCAGATGAATCGTATCTCCGGCGGAACAGCGATTTTTCTGGGAATAACCGGACAGAGGAACAAGGAAATACTTGTCCATGGCCTTTTTCATGCCGCGGCCGCCGGGAAAATCGCCTGCTTCCCGGGCGGCATTGATCAGGTTACGCAGTTGCTCCATAAATTCGGGACTGCAATCCACCGTAATGCCCAGCTGTTCCCGGATCTTGTGGACAGCCTGATTGTAGTAGTTGTCAAAGATACGCTGGATGGCATTTTCGTCCAGCGGATTGAAGACCACGATATTGCCGGCCAAACGGGAGTAAAGTTCGGGTTTACCGATACCCAGCGGCGGCTGCTCTTCACAATACCGCTTCACGGCACTGGAAATGATCCGCCGGACTTGTTCCGGGTCGGTGTACTGAGCTGCCTCTGCCGCACCGATATTGCTGGTAAAGATGATGATCGTGTTTTCAAAACTTACGGTCTCGCCCTTGCCGTCGGTCAGACGTCCGTCTTCCAGGATGGAAAGAAACTTGTTCATCACCGAAGGATCGGCTTTTTCAATCTCGTCAAACAGCAGCAGGCAGAAGGGATGGGCCTTGATGGCTTCGGTCAGCTGACCGCCTGCCTCATGGCCTACATAACCGGGCGGGGAACCGGTCAGACGTTCGGCGCTGTGAGGCTGGTTGTACTCTCCCATGTCAAATCGGATCATGGAGTCGGCACTGCCGAACACCAGGCGAGCTGTGGCCTTGGCCAGCTCGGTCTTGCCGGTACCACTGGGGCCGCAGAGGAACATGACGCCCTTGGGGGCGGTGCGGCCATCCTCCTGAAACACACTGCCAAAACCGCTGGCCGCATATTTGATGATCTCGGCAGCATACCGGATGGCATCCTCCTGCCCGAAGACATACTGCCCCAGAATCTCCTCGGCGCGGTCGATCTTATCCGGATCGATCTGCTGCCAGGGGTCTTCGCTGAAGCCGAACTGGAAAAGACGGATCCGACTGACCAGGTCGGTGGGAGAGCAGGTGGCATAATCCACGTCGGACAAGGCACTGCGGATCTCCGTCAAGGTCAGATCATCGGCGCGCTGAGCCACAGTGTTGATCTGGGCGGATGTGAAATTCCGGTTGGCAAACAGATATCTCAAAAAGTCACTGCGCTGGATTTGATCCGGTTTGGTGACCATGATGGATTTGGCGCATGCATCGGCCGAAAGCAGGAAGGAAGGCAAATCGGACGCATTTTCGCTGATAAAGATAAACTGATGGGACTGGCTTGCCCGAGGTGTCACAAGGGCATTTTTCAGGGCGGTGAACGCACGCTGGTCACTGGGCTGGATGATGGGATTGGCCGTTACCCAGCGCAGGGAAGAGTCAAAAATCACAATAATCCGTTCTCCGCGGCTGTCCTTCAGGGCACGGAGAATCTTATCCACTGCGGTGGCAAAGCTGTCGGCGTTGTTGGGGCCGGCCAGACGGTTGAACCGGCTCAGATGGTCCGGCGCAAATGGATTGGAAAAGCCGGACAGGGCAGAGTAGTACACCACAAGATTGTCTTTCTGGGCGCTGAACGTTTTCCAGAGCCACTCTTCCAAGGACAGATACTCTACAGAGGTACCGAGCAGGTTCCGATAAGGGACCAGGTCGTGGATACACGAGTGCAGCTGGATCAGGGGATAAGACTTGGCAAACAGGATAAAGTTTCTTTGCCACAAAGGCAGGCTGATGCTGCTCATGGTTATTCCTCCTGCAAAATTTTTTCAATTTCCTGCTGGATGGCTTCGGCGGTTCCCTTTTCGGGAATTCCGGCCAGATATACATGGTCGGTACTCACAAAAAGCTCCTGCTCCCGGGAACCTGTCTGCAGGTACTGGTCATAGGCCGCACGTAAATCGGGACGCAAAAACACAATCTCCTGGTTGGATGACCCTCGCAAGGGAAGGTTGTCGTTGAGCTCTTCCACGTATGGGCCGGTGATGAGTACGCCGATCCCGCTGTGCGGCAATTCCATGGAAAACTGTCGGCAAATTTCAGTGTAGGTCCATCCGCTGTAAACCAGAATGTCATCACATGCAAGGGAATGACACAGTGCAAATAGGTCCTCAGCCTGTTCAAAAGGCTCGCCGCCGCTGATAGTGACGCCCTGCAGGGCGTCACGGCGCAAAATGGTATTGAGCTCTTTGCTCAGTTCCTCCACTGGGTAGTCGGTACCGCCCGACGGACGGAACTCCGGTGACACACAGCCTTTGCAATGACGGGAACATCCCTGGGTCCATAATACCAGCCGTGACCCGGGGCCAAGGACATGGACGGGATATAACCAGTGAGAAATATGCATGAAAGTCTCCCCTTCCTGACCTCATAAAAGGATCTGGAACAAAATCCACAGGATTCCCAAAATCAGCAGCAATTTCAAGATATAAGGCAGCAGTGCCAGGATTGCCACAGCGGCAGCAGCCCAGCCGGCAGCCTTCAGGATGGCGATGTTCCGCTTCCTGCGGGCGGCTTTCTGCTCCCGGTTGGTATCCTTCCAGGTGCGGAAACTTTGTCCGGAGACCAGGTACAGGGCACCGGGCTCAAACAAGGCGGGCAGCTCCACATCGTCCGGATACTGCCCGGGCTGGGGCAGTGTGGTATGGATGGGAAACCCGAAAGCCTTGTCCCGGGTCACATTGGTCAGGTTTGTCTGCTGTTGGTCTATGGGCAAAGCCTGAAGCTGCTGTATGACCACATCGATGTTTCCACGGTCTGGGCGCTTGTTCACTGTTCGCAGTACCGCCGCCACCGCGGCAGGGTCTCCGTGCTGCAGCCGGGAATCCAGCAGACTGTCCAGCTGAGACAGCTTGCGGGACAAGGCGGTCAGGGACACAACAGGCGCCTCGGTGGCAAAACGCCCACCAAAAGCACGGGATACCTGCCAGTAGGCGGATTCCGGCTGGTGTACGGCGCTTTGCAGCATGGTGCGCAGTGCCTCGTCGGCCTGCACGATCTGGGAAAATTCCAGCAGGACCCCTGAGCGAAGCAGTTCTACCATAGATGGATTTTTCCGGGGAAAAGTGCGGGACATCTCTGCGGCAATCTCCTGTGTGGAGGCCAATGGCCTTCCCTCCCAGAACAAAGGCAGGGAGCGGTCCAGAGAATGGATGAGCTTTGCTACCCTGGCCGGAGCGGCTTCGCCACGGGACAGTCGGGTATGGGACTGCACATAGTGCACCGCATCGGTGTAGTGGAGAGACAGGTACAGGGCCAACTGCCTGTCGGAGTAGGCGGTCTGCACGCCCACGGTCTGACCGGCGGAATAGGTTCGGGGGCCGGTGGCGGCTTCTACCGGCTCTCCGGCCAGATATTGACGGACCTGTGTATAGTTGTATCGGTTCTGAGGCATGGCAGTGGTCAGGGCACTTGCCAGTGCCGGTATGCCGGACGAGTCGGCTGCGGGAAAACTGCCTGCCCATTCAGCCAGGGATTTTCCCAGAGCATACAGATCAGAAGCGGTGGAAAATTGTCCCTGAAACAGTTCTGGCGCGGCATATTCCGGGGTATATTCCAGAGACACCGTATGATGACTGCCGGAGGAAAAACGTGCTGCGGAATCCAGATCAATCAGGGCCACACGGCCCCGGGCATCCACCCGGAAGTGTTCCAATTTGATATCAACGTGGCAGTATCCCAGATCGTGCATGGCATTGACGGCGGCCGCCATTCCGGCGACGATCTGCCGTCGTTGTGGCCCGGATAGGGAAGAACAGTCAGGCAAGGGAGCCAGATATTCGTCAATTGTGTACCAATATCCATCCAAAGTGCCGGCACGCAGCACCCGGACCAGACCGGGAACTCCTCGGGTCAGGGCATCCAGCAGATCCTGGGGCAAACGGTAAAAGTTGTGACGGATGCACAGCACGGCCTGGGGTTCCAGCAGGTACACGGTCTTGTGCCGGTCAATACTCAGCAGCCGGACAAGACGATAATTTTCTACTGTGGCGTTTACCGCAAAAGTGGCGGTGCGGCAGGGAAGTTTCAGGGTCTTTCGCCTGAAGCTGTTCATGGCACTCATGTCAATGCCTCAGCCAGCGGCAGAAGGAGAAAAATGTCAGCATGTGTGCCATGAAATACAGAAGCATCAGGAACAGGGCCAGAAAGAAAATCCCAAGCACAACAAGACGAAAACGATGATCCGGAGCAGGCTCTGGAAAAAACATTTTCTCGGGAGGGTGATCCGGCTCTTTGGCAGGCTTTTTTGCGGACCGGACGGTACGGAAACGCTGATAGCAGCGGGGACATCTTGTCCGGGATCTCTTGATGCGGATTCCGCAATAAGGGCAGTAATATTTCATGGCTCTTTCCTCCCGGAACTCAGGTGTTGTCGTCACGGGAAACGACATGAAAATGTTTGTTTTCCGCTGTGCTCCCGGTGGGAGGCTGCACGTTCTGTGAACGGGACAAAACCCGGAAGGCGGGGCGCGACGGTGCGGAAATAGGGGGTTCCGGTTCTCTTCCTCCGGGAAAAGGGATCGGCCCGGACGGGGAGACCGGCGCAGGAATATCATTCAGTCTGGCTATGCGCGCCATGGGGGAAGGGCGCGCAGCGGAGATCGTGGCCAGGGTGGAACGGTATCCGGAAATGTGGGGCACTGAATATTGCAGGTAATTTCTCAAGTCGGCGGAAAAGCCGCAACGGCAGACAAACTGGTCATTGATGTAGTAGTTGCTGGCCGCTGAGAGCAGGGCGACCCGGATCACCAGATTCAGCAAGAAGAGGAGTATAGCCTCGATGGCGTCGCTCAGAATCCGGCATACATTCAGGTAGGCGCTGAAATTCAGCAGTCCAAACCCCAGACCACTGGGGACCCGGGTCAGCAGGGACACAATACCCCGCATGATTGACAAAATCAGGCTCAGCATGGCCACTGCCACGTATACCGTAACCTTGACCAGCAGGATTGCTGCTACAAAGACCAGGTTGCCGGCAATCAGAAATTGAATCCGGTCAGAATCGTGGTTGGAGATCTGGGCAAATTTCTCCAGCAGGAGCGCGCGCAGCTGGTTCTGGGGCATCTCTGCGGCGGCAGGACTGATCAGAATGGTGCTGCGGCCGAAGGCAAAAGCATCAGGATATTGGATACTGCATCCATAAAGTTTGATGTTGTCCGAAAGGGTCGGGTCCTGTTCCTTGGCGGCGGCATAAGCTTCCGCAAAGGCGATGGCCAGCGGGCTGGTATCGCTGCCGATGACCACCTGGTTTCCGCCGAACATCAGGCGGATGAATACGGCCCCCACCGCCAGGACCAGGGCATAGTATACCGCTGAACATAGGATGAAGACCGCTAAAGCCAGGGCTGGGGTTCCGGCATCGGTGCCAACCGTGGAAGCCAGTGGCCAGAACAACACCAGACAATTCAGCAGCATAAAAAAGAGCATACCCAGATTGTGGAGCCGGAAGGTGGATTTTAGCAGACTAAACACATACTGCATAAGCAAGATCTTCCTTACAGTGACAGAAGGCGCTGAGAGATACGGTTGAATTTCCTTTCGTACAGAAAGTACTCTTTTAGTCCTAAATTACGAAATGTATAGCTTGGATACAGATTCTTATCCACATACTGATAGTTGACTGTTTCCGCGTCCTGCTGCAGCCCAAAGAGCTGGTTGACAGGTGACAGCATGGGGTAGCGGGTGGTATTGGTGGAGGTATTGCCATAGCTGTATTCCGCAATGCGGGCCGGACCGAAGGTGTCCGACCAGAACTGGCACATATCCTGACTGTTGTGGGCGAACACCATATACAGGTCAAAACAGGTGCGGATAAGCTGGGCATATCTGTGATTGAGGGGATAGTCCGCTATTGAACACAGGTTGAGCACGCAGGCACCGTTCGGCCGGTGAAACGCCCACAAAAAGGGTTGTATGTACAGGTAGGGCAGGTCATCGATCACCAGAGAAAAATCGGCGGTACGGTTTTTCAGGGTGAGATCCATGTCGCTGGCCACCAGGCTCAGCAGTGTTCGGTCAAAATCGCTGGCGGAATTGTAATCGTTGTCAAAGACAAAAACGATACTTCTTCCGCTTTCGATGACTGACCGCAGGGAGTGGCCTGCCCGCAGGCCGGAGCGGGCACTATGGGTGAGAAAGTCCGGCAGGCCGGTGAGGAGAACCTCCAATTCCGGATACGCGTTGGTATAGGAATGGACCTGCCGCAGAATCATGTTATATCGGGCTTCTGGGAGGCGCCGGCGTTCCAGCAAGATATCCAGACGTTCTTCCAAAAGATCAGGTGTACAGCCATTCTCCGCAACATATTCCAGCAGGCTTTCGTCCAGTTCCAGAATCTGAGCGAAGGTCCGGATCAGAAGCTTCAGGTCTGCGTTGGCGTTCTGCGCTTCCGGAAGGGCGCACAGCATCTGCTGAATCTGTCGGGCGCTGTGTCCCGCAAAGGGATGATAGGTCCTGGTATCCGAAGAATTGCGGATAATCACCACACGAGGGTCTGTGCACAACTCCCTCCAGAAGGCATCTCTGTCATCATGAGAAAGAATCACTTTACCCATTGGTTGGGTTTGTACATACTGCCGGAGCAAGACCGGCTGCACGGGGGAATCTCCGGACATCAACAACCGGGATGCAGTGTCGATTTTTTCTGCTCGGGAAAAAACAGGAACGGAGGTACGATGCAGGACGTGCCGTGCTTTGTCAAATTCACTCATCATCTGTACCCCCTTTCCATCAGGTCAGGCGTTTGAATTTGGGATTATATACTGGCTCCGGGGCACTGCGCCGAAGTGCAAACATGTTGCGGGGTGGTTTATCCAGACCCTGGTATTCGGGCAGGCCCAGGATCTGTGCCGGCTTGCCGTTCTGATAAAAGACCGCCGCGCCTACCGGAAGCTGGTCATATACCCAGTCTTCCAACACAAATTCCTGGCTGATCTGGTCCACAGTACCTTTACTCCGATCAGAGGCCGCATAGCTGCGGACGGTGCAGTTATGCCCCAGCAGTTCCTGTACATACCGGCGGGAACTGCTGTCGTTGACCTTGAAGAAAAACCGGGTGTTGAAGCCAGAAAGAATACTGCCGGCCTCGTATTCACCGTAGGAAGCATAAATTTGTTCTACATTCTGCAATCCTACGATAAATTTGATTCCCAGTTCACGCCCGAAATTGACACCGTCGCCAATGTGCTGCAGATTGGGCAAAAGGGAAAATTCGTCGATGACGACGAACACATTTCCCTGGCGGGCATCACGGCACAGAGCCTCTTTGATGACCATATCGATCAGCAGGCTGTATATGGGGGTAAGGATGTTCCCCAGGCCCAGGTCATATTCAATAAAAATCTTTCGCTTATTTTTTTCCCGGACCAGCTGCCGCACGGAGGTGTTGCCTGCCTGCGCAAAGCTGCCTACAAAAATTTCCCGCACCAGCTGCACCACTTCAGACACAACACCTTGGGTCTGCTGGTTTTTGCCTTCAATGTAATACAAGCAACTTTTCAGGTCATCCTGATTCTGAAAGAGCGCCTTCAGCGCATCTATATCCAGGGATTGGAAAAAATGCAGAATGGAGGCGTTGTTCAGTTGAGAATGGGGGCCAGAGCGCAGATTGGCCATCATGTAGCCATAGAGGATATCCCGGGCTGCATTGGGAAAAAAGGGATTGGTAGTGTGACGGGAACGTTCCAGAAACAGGGAACGGCATACCTCCATCAGGTTTTGTTGTACCTGGTCTTCATCAATCAGAACCTCTCGGTACAAGTTCCATTTGGCGTGCTCTACTCCGTTGGGCAGTTGTGTCAGGTTGCCGAACACTATGTCTCCGGGAGCGGCAAATTTTCGAAGAAAATCGCCCTTTGTGTCAAAAATCACCATCACATCGTCTGGGGTCATGTGGGTGACAATTTGCCCGGTCATCAGGTCGATAAGGTTGGTTTTGCCACAGCCGATCCCGCCCAGGGTCAGCACGTGCTTGCTCAGGTCCCGATCGGTAAGCCGCAGGTCACGCAGACCATCATCTGACATGACGGGCAACCGGATGAATTCCCGAGCAGGTTCCGGGTGGCTTTCCATATTCAGGAAGGCAGGCAGCTGCAGGCTGCTGCCCTCTTGTATTCTGCTGGACTTCATACAATGGGACCCCCTTCCCAGGATCGGGGAATCTTACATGGATTGACCTTCCTCTTCACCATCGTCCAAGCTCTCACCGCCGCTTTCGCTTTCAGTGGACGTTTCCGAAGACGTGTTCTGTCCGGTCTGTCCCGGGGAACTGCTTTCACTTTCTTGGGTGGTCTGGACATTGCCGGTAGTTTCGGTGTTACCGGTAGTCTCGGTGTTACCGGTAATCTCGGTGTTGCCGGTAGTCTCGGTGCTGCCGGTAGTTTCCGTATTGCCGTTGGTCTGGATGTTGCCGTTGGTCTGGGGCGTCTCGGCAGGACTCTTTGCCTCAAACTTGTGACTGCGGTTGGAGGAGGGATCTTCAATCTGATACAGGTCCGGCGTATTCATTTTATCGTTGAACTGACCTTGCGTCAGGCCCACCTTTTCGGCAGAGGAACGCTCGGTCCGGAACTCATGGCCAGTTTTGTGTCCCAGGTCATATTTCCCCACAATAGGCTTGCCGGTGTTGGCGTCAAGAAACTGGCCCTTCTCGTTTTTGGCGGCCCGGGCTTCCACTTCCTGGCGCACATCCTTGCGGATATACGGTCGATGAAGCATAGGACCTTCCTCCCTCAATCAAAAGCTGCGGAATGGACAAATGGCTTGGAGGGATCTTCCCGCTCAAAGGCCGACCCGGCGGGGGCGTTCAGGTACGGGGCAATATCGGGATCAATCTGGACAATGGTGGAAACATCATACAGCCCGATATTATCCGGATTATTTACGTATTCATCAGTCTCATCACCGCTGAAAAAGCGCCAGCCGCTGTCAGAGTCGTTATCGGGGGCTTCCCGGTACATAAAGCGCACCCGGAGTTTGGAATTGACCAGGACTTTGGGGGCCAGGGCGTAGCCCAGCCGATCACTTCTGCTGAGAACTTTCATATAACCAAATCGCTCCTTTACGTGAGATCACAGGATAAGCCAACACAGGACCCAGAACAGAACCGCAATGGATACACAGGTCCGCAGCAGCTGTTTCAGCGCCGACATGTTCCCGTTGAGGGACATCGCAGAATACAGGCAAAACAAGGTAACAAGGAGGGAGGCAATCGTAAAGGCAATGGCGGACTTATGCATTGCGGAAGCTATGCTCAGGATAAGTTGGGAAGATGACATAATAAAGTCTCCTCTGATCATTAAAAGTCTGCCCAGGCAATAATAGGCAAGCTGGATTACCAGGAACAGCGCAGCTTCCTCCCTGAGCATCCGGCAGACGGTAAGAAGGGAAATCTGCTGGTCTTTTCTGTGTGTATAATAAAACGCTGACCATATAGAGTATACAACGACTGTCAGGAGGAGCACAAATGAAAGAAGCGGAACCCATACATACAGTTCATCAATCATGGTGGTCTTTCAGGTAAAATGGGGAAAGACTGCAGTGAACCAATCTTGCAGGTCTTTCAGAAGAGCGGATAACCGGCTTCCTATGGACAATGCCGCAACCTTGTCCGGGATACGGCCCAGAAAAGAGAAAAGATCCAGAACCATTGCGGCAAGCTTGTCAGAAATGCTCTGCCAGGTCTGGGCCGAAAGCAGAAGGGCGGCCAGCCGCTGCGGCAGCAAGGAAAGCTTTGCAGCGCCGGCAGAAATCAGTTCCGTCAGTACTTCGCGACATTCCGGAAGTACGCCAGCCGGTCCGGTCAGCAATGCAAAGACTACGAACAGAGCAAGCACAAACAGATTCAGGCCTACAAAGCGCCGTCGCCATTGCCTCAGTCGGGGCGGGCGGGAACGACTGCTCCGGGTCGATGCCTTGTACTTGGAAGGTGCGCCTGCATCAGATCTGGATCTGAGCACCGTGAATTTCGGGCTTTGGAAGTCATTGTTTGGACGGTAGTTCAGGTCGATGAAAGCGCGGGAAAACTGGTCAGTACAGCTGGTGCTTGTGCATAACCCCATACAGCAGGAGTTTTGATTGAGCTCCCAGGATTCGGCGTATTGGACGCATCGGCATTTCCGGCATACCACCACCCGGTCACCTTCACGGAAGGTGTTGGAAGTCAGGGGATCCCGCCGTTTCATTTGAAGAAACCATTTATCCCGTGCGGTAAGCGTATGTGCCAATTTTCTCCCCGTCCTAAAAATAGTATCAGATCATATTGTGCTTGGCGGCATAGGCCGGAAGGACTTCCGCGGCGTCTCTTGTCAGCTCCAGAAAGGCCGACTGCTCTCCGTCAGCACTCTGTACGCACAGTACGTGGAAAGGCGGAATCCCCAACTCTTTCAGGGTCAGGTCCAGAATGTCGGCAGGGGTATCTGCAAGGGAGAAGTTCAGTAAGGATATATCATCGACGAAATTGAGATAGTTTTCCCCAACATTGGCTTCCCGGCAGCGGGGACAATACAGGTCGTCGGTGTGAACCTTGAACAGCGGTTGATAGATCCGTACTTTTTTGCCGCAGCCGGGACAAGACGCCCAGGATACGAAATTGCGAAGTTTGTCATCTGCCACGGACAGAACAGGATATCCCTGCCCGCCAGAATAGTCCAGGAATTCCCGCAGGGTATTATGGCAGGAAAGAGGTGTCTCTTTCACATCGGTACGGGCAGGAATGGAATGATGTACACAGTCGGGGTCAATGCTGCTGTGAAACTTGGAAAACTGATTGAGGGTCCCCTGAAAATACATTTCCGTGCCGTACTGGGGATTCATATTGCACAGGATCTTCAGCGCTTCCTGGACCTGCATGCCGGCTATGATGGCAGAGGTGCACTGGACGGTGGCGGCTTTACCTTCTTTTGCAACCTTCCGTTTGAGAAGATCACAGGACTGACGGAACCGTTCCTGGAACTTGGACTCATTTGCAAAACAGGCGTAACAGCCATATGCATGGCCTTTCATGATCGACAGATTACAACCCAGGGCATTGATGCCGGCATCAACAAAGGGCAGATCATAGCGCATACAGATTTTGTTGGCATACATGCGGGTTTCCATGTTGTCCAGACATCCCAGCACGATATCGGCCCGGCGAAATACACCGTCGCCCAGTTCATAGACGATATCTCCGGTAAAGCTGTCTGCCGTGGCGGTGGGCTCCAGGTTCATCTCCAGAAAGCGCTGAGCAGCCAGCGGCGCTTTCTCCTTTTCCACATCCTGGGGGGTGAAAAGGACCGTTCTTGTCAGATTGCTGGTCTCGATTTTGTCCATATCACATACGATGATATGTCCAAAACCGAGCAAGGCCATATTTTTCAGAGTTTCATTCCCGATGGCTCCGCCTCCCAACACCAGTATGGTGGAGTTTCGGATGGCATCGGCGTCCCAGCCAGTAATCAGGCGCTGTCGGGCGTCCCAGCGGTCATCAGGGTTGTCTTCCTTCAATTTTTGAAAACGCATGTGATCTTCCTCCCATATTACAGTGAGCGGATTCATTCCACAGAGACGGGGTATTTCAGGATGTTTCCGGCCATACCAATCACCACATGGCATACGGAACATTCATATTTGTCTCCCTGGCGTATAAACAGGCCAGGGTGTGAGTCGTTGGTGCCGCACAAAGGACAGCAGCGCGGCGGTGTGCGTTTGGGGTGATCCGGGTGTGTTTTTTCTATGGGCCGGTCTGTACGGGAAAGCGTGCGAAACAGGGTTCTGACATCGCGTGACGGCCGTGAGGGATGGATCACGACATTGTGAAATGTGTGGGCCATTTTACATCTCCTGCTTTGTGGGACTTAGAATTCCAGAGTCTTCAAAACGTAGTTGTGGGTGCTGTCACAGATATAATACCGGATACCCTTTGTACTGCAGGGAGAAAACACGCAGAAAGCCATACGGTCGTTTTTGAATTCCATGCGCTGCGCCATCTCCATTGGAATCTTGTCCTTTTTGAAGGGGCGGTAGTGGATGACCGCATAGAAGCCTTCCGGATCATCCTCCTCTTCACAGCCCCAGGAAATCTGAACAGAACTGCTCAGGTTGAGGAACTGCCTGTTGCATGCGGCAATGGAAAAGCGCAGCATTCCATCTTCTTCATGGAGTTTGATGCGGGTGTGGACGCAGAGACTCTCAATCTTATCCAGATCCCCGTCAATGTTCAGGGAGGACAGAATCTGGTCAACAAAGTTATCTACCAAGATCTTCCATTCGCCCACATAGATATGTTCCCCCATGACGCGGATCGGACGGGCCTTGGTACCGTTTTCGGACGGCTCGGATGCGGGAGCAGGCGGTTCTGATTCAACGGGAATGGGCTCTGCCGTTTTTCCAGGTGCTGTCCCTGCCCGCTTCACAGAGGTAAAGTCTGCCGCCGCTGGTGCCGGACAAGGGGATGCGCTGCGGACATTGTGACCGGAGTGGCGGAAGACATCATTGTGCGGGTTCCGGGGATCACATACGAAGATACAGTCCGCCTCATAGGCATTTCCGCCGCGGAAAGCCCGCCAGATCCGTCTCTGCGGATTTAAAACTACTGCAAATTGCCATTCCAGAAAATAATAGGTGGTTTGTGTTTCCATGTCAGTGTGGGACATGAATACGTCAAGACCGCCGGGATGGGTGTGGTAGGAACCAATCCGGTGCAGTGTGTTGTTGTGCTGCTGGATGATTTCCTGTTCTTTCAGCTGGGTGGCATAGGCCACGTCCAAAGAGGCAGACAGATGGGTAGCTGTTCCGTTCGCTCCGAGTACGGGTACCAGATGTTCGATGATAGCGAAGATTTCTTGTGTTCCGGGATCGCAGTAAACGTTGCCCAGCAAATATCCCCCTTGTTCTACGATGTTGTCACGCAGCTTCTGGCCCCAGTGTATATGCCGGTCCAGTTCGGTCAGGGCGGAGGGCAGGAAGAAAATCTTTCCGCAGGAAGCGCCACTTTGATAGGAGTGAAGACATTCTTTGTCAGGAAAAACGGGAAGGCTGCGCTCCTCAGGAACAAAACTGTCGGAAATCCGGATTTTTCGGAAATGGGCCATAAGATTTCACCTCAAAAAACAAGGAAGGAGTACGTGCCGATACCAGTGCATGTACTCCTTCCGCTATGCGCAACAGAAATGATTTGTCAGGATGGCACAGCAGAGAAACTACGGTTCATCGTATTTGCCTGTACCCGTCCGCGCGGTAGTCACTTGTGGGAACCGTATTGGCCAAAGCTCACGACAGTGATCGTGCTGCCGTCACGGACACCGGCAGAAGCAAGGGTCTGTTCGCCCTCAATCTTCTGACCGCCGTTGACGCCCAGAACGTAGGTGTCATCCTGGGTGGGCGGCTCGATAAAACCTTCAGAAACCAGCGCAGAGATGGCTTCATTGACGGTCATGTCGGGAGAAATTTCGGCTTCCAGCGTGGCATTGGTAGTCGGATGGGTAAAAGTGACTTTGATATCTTCCATTGTATGATTCCTCCATTTGTGTATATGTCGTGTCAGCGCAGGCGCTTGAAGTGCGGTTTGGCCGTTATCGTGGGCAAAGGCGATTTATCGGAGGGATAGTATTTCGGATCGCCTTTATGGGTCAGATACCAATTCTTTGCGGGAATATTGGCGGGGCTTTTGGGATTGATCAGGGTTTCATCATACTGCAGGGACATGAGCATCCGGGTCACATAATTGATCAGCTTCTCGGATGGCGGATACTTTCCGCAGCACCATTTGCCGCCAGGATACCAATTGGGATGGTAGATCAGTTTCCCGTCCGACAGTTTCTCATCCATGACTGCAAGAGGCGCAACCAAGGGGTACTGGTCAGGCAGCGAAAGGCGGATAACTTCCCTGTCGATAGTTTCCGTGGGACTGCAATATGTCCGGATATGGACCGTCAGCAAATACTCTTCCACATAGGGCGGGGTCCCTTTGGTGGCAACCCAGGAAACCATGGAAGTTTTCTGGATGGTCAGCATGTCTTTGTAATCATTGGCGATGCGTGTCCGATGCAAATCCGACGTCTTCATAATTTCATCACACTCCTTCTCTGTTTTGACAGGTCAGACGGACAGCTGGAATTTGCGGAAAAATGGAGACACTGAAGAGAAAACGATAGGATGTACTCCTAACAGAAAATAGTTTGAAAGGTGTGCCGGGAAAAATTTTGTGTTGAAATGGCGGAGATCGACTCTCCACTTCACCTTTGTCTGCCGGGGCGGCGGGCAATGTCGTAGCCTCGAAATTTTTGAAAATGATTTTCTTGCTAATGCGGATTATTACTCTTACGTTAGCATATGATACGAAAAAAGTCAATAAGAAACAGAAAAAAGTAGAAAAAATAGACAAATGGAAAACTGCGCAGACAAAAAGGCTCCCGGCCGATTCTCAGGAGAGAGAACCAGGCGGGAGCCTTTTGTCTTTTTGCAGTATGGTGGCAGCAAGCGATCCGGCTTTCCCTCAGTGCTTGGCGGCGGATTCGGCCAGCTGCTTGCGGAAGATGGCGCGGAAGATCAGCCGGGTCAGGGGACCGGCGAACAGCAGCTGCCAGATCAGGGCGGTGGGCATGTTCAGCCCCCAGGTCTGCACCCAGGTGCCGAAGCTGGGCTCCTTGAACAGCCGGGTGGCGATCAGGCTCATGGTGGGGCACATGATGCAGACGATCATGGTGGAGATGGCGTAGGTGATGATCTGGGGCCGGTCGGTGGGACGCACCACCGTGAAGGCCAGCTTGGTGGCCAGCTTTTCCACGATGAAGTATTCCAGGATCATGGCGATGGGTGCCATGATGGGCAGCTCATGGAGGGCCATGAAGAAGGTGGCGTTGGACACGCCGCCGGTGCTCAGGGCCACGTTGTATACGATCATGCCGTATACCATGATGATGGCCATAATGATGGTGTACACGATGTTCTGCAGTCTGGTCTGGGGCATTGTTTTCTCCTTTTCTTGCGGTGAATCATGAATTTTTTGGCATAAAAAAAGAAAAGCAGCGGGCAACCTTTCATCACTCGCTACTTTTCTTCACTACGACTACCAGTAATTAACTCAATTATTTTAGCATTTTTTCCGGCTCTGTCAATCGGCGCCGAAGAGCATGGGCTCCAGAAACGCCAGCCGCTTGGCAAAGATCCGGGCCATGAAGCCCACCAGCAGCGCCGCGATCAGGGTTCCTTCCCGCACGCCGGTGAGCAGGCCTGCCAGCACAAAGGAGGCCGCCACCGCAATGACGGTCATGGACACGTCAAAGCAGATCTTGGTGGTGCCGAAATCCGTCTCCCAGATGCTGACCACCGCCCGCACAAAGGATTCCCCGGGCAGCATGGCCACGTCGCCCAGCACTTCCAGAAACACCCCGAAGTCCAGCACCACGCATCCGATGAGCAGGTAGACCACCTTGGCGGGGTAGGACTGGGGCGCAATGAACCCCAGCAGTACCATGGTCAGGTCGATGAACGCCCCGAAAGCCACCGAGATGGGGATCTGCAAAAGGTGCTCCGGTTTGAACCGGCGGCGCAGCATGAGAAGCTGCAAAATGATGAGAAAAAGGATGAAAGCGATGGTGAACTGGCCCAGGGTCAGAGGAAAGTGCAGACTGAGCACCTAGGGGATGGCCGAAATGGGGGAGGTGCTCAGGTCCGCTTTGGTGATCAGGCTCACCCCCAGGGAACTGATGAACAGCCCCACCAGAAACACAAGATACCGCTTTGCTTTTTCCGACATCTGCATCTACTCCTTTTTTAACCACACGTCTCGTCTCGTCGGAAAAAAGAGCGCAAAAAAACAAGCCGGCAAAAACGCGGCGGGCCGCGAATCTGCCTGACTTGCAGTTTCAGAAACCAAATTTGTTGCGCTCTGAAAAATACATTCTTATTGTAACGCCGCCGTCCCGGTGCTGTCAAGGAAAAAATTGGCATCCTGCCCAAAAGAAAGAGAACTTTCTTGGGCAAAGAGCGGATTGACAGAGGATTCTCTACAAATGTAGAATGAAACCAAGGAAACCTTCTACTGTTGTAGAATATACCGGAAGGGAGGCATCCCCCATGACATCCGCACTCCGCCAGCTGTTTTTGAATTACCTGGTCCAGGGCTGTGTTCTGGGCCTGGGGGCGCTGGCCCTGATGGGGGCAGCCCCCGGGCTGCTGCGGCGGTATTCGCCCCGGTGGTTCTGCCGGGTGTGGGCGGTGCTGGCTGTGCTGCTGGTGCTGCCCCTGGGCAGTCTGCCCGTCCGGCGCCCGAGCGCCCCGGTACAGCTGCATACGCCCGCAGTCTGGCAGGAACCGCTTGCTGCCCCGGCATCCCCGGTGCAGCAAGACTTACACACGATGGAAGCGGTGGAACCGGCCCCGGCACAAGCTGGCGAACCGTCCGCCCCGGCGGCCCCCAAGGTTCCGGTACTGCCCGACCCCCTGACCCTGCTGGCCGGGGTCTGGCTGGGCGGTGCAGGCCTGTTTCTGGTCTGGCAGGGGAGCGGCTACCTTGTCTGGCGGCGTCGGGCTTTGCACGCCGCTCGTCCGGCGGAAGGCAGCTGGGCCGATGCCTGGGCCCTTGCCTGTGAAGCCGTGCCCCTGGGCCGCCCGGTGCCCCTCTGGTGTACGCCTATGGTACGGGGACCGGTCACGGCGGGGTTGTGGCGGCCGGTGGTGCTGGTGCCGGAGCAGGACCCCGGGCCGGCGGCCGCCGGGATGATGCTTCTCCATGAGCGCACTCACCTGCAGCGCCGAGACCTGTCCCTGAAAGCCCTGCTGCTCCTGGCCCGGGAGCTCCACTGGTACAACCCGGCGGTGGGCTTTCTGACCCGGCGGGCCGTCCGGGACATGGAGGCTGCCTGCGACGCCCAGGTGGTGGCGGGCCACGACGCCGCCTGGCGGGGGGCCTACGGCGAAGCCCTGCTGGCCGCGGCCCGCATGGGGAAGACCCCCGCCTTCACCACCGGATTTTCCTGGAACGGCCGGGCCCTGCGCTTCCGGTTTGCCCGCCTGTGGGACCGGGCACCCCGCCGCCGGGGCCGGCTGGCCCTGGCGGCCGTGGGGCTCTGCGGGGTGCTGGGGGT
>ERZ1090860.371-NODE-372-length-27252-cov-34.720741_pt1 | contig 27252 bp, 21 predicted proteins | sample MGYA00478483_ERZ1090860 | MGnify/ENA primary metagenome ERZ1090860 (study PRJEB33644, sample SAMEA5815741) | chicken gut metagenome | biome: Chicken; feature: Gastrointestinal Tract; material: Caecum | place: Ireland | collected 2019-01-01 | study: A study of the...
GATCTGCGACGAGATCTCGGTGCTCCGGGACGGCAACCTGGTCATGACCAAGGCCGCCCGGGACACCAATATGAACGAGCTGATCGCCGCCATGGTGGGCCGTTCTCTGGAGAGCCGCTTCCCGCCGGTGGACAACACCCCCGGTGACACCATCCTGTCCATCCAGCATTTGTCCACCAAGTACGCCCCTCATCTCCAGGACATCACCTTCGACGTGAGGGAGGGCGAGATTTTCGGCCTGTACGGCCTGGTGGGCGCCGGACGCACCGAGCTTTTGGAAACCATCTTCGGCGTGCGCACCCGTGCGGCGGGACGGGTCTATTTCAAAAACCGCCTGATGAATTTCGACAATGCCAAACAGGCCATTGAGCACGGATTTGCCCTTATTACAGAGGAGCGCAAGGCAAACGGCCTGTTTCTCAAGTGCGACCTCACCTTCAACACCACCATCGCCAACCTGAATCAGTACAAGGTAGGGATGGCCCTGTCCACCCCCAAGATGGTGAAGGCCACCAACAAGGAGATCAAGACCATGCACACCAAGTGCATGGGCCCTGACGACATGATCACCAGCCTGTCCGGCGGCAACCAGCAGAAGGTGATCTTCGGCAAGTGGCTGGAGAGGACCCCCCAGGTATTCATGATGGACGAACCCACCCGCGGCATTGATGTGGGCGCCAAATATGAGATTTACGAGCTGATCATTCAGATGGCCAAGCAGGGCAAGACCATCATCGTGGTCTCCTCCGAAATGCCCGAGATTCTCGGCATTACCAACCGCATTGGCGTGATGTCCAACGGCCACCTGTCCGGCATCGTAAACACCAGGGAGACCAACCAGGAAGAGCTGTTGCGCCTGAGCGCGAAATACCTATGAGAGGTGAGATCGCATGGTAGCGGATAATACAAAAATCCTGACCGCGGAGCAGGAGGAGCAGCTCCGCGCGCCCATTGATGAATATGTGGGCGGCATCCAGCAGAAAATTGACGCCCTCCGGGCCGACGGAACCGACAAGGTGCTGGAGTATCAGAGCGCCCTGGAGGATCTGAAGCGGGACCGCATCTATACCGCCGAGGAGAAGGCCCAAAAGCGGGCGGAGTATGCCAAGGCGCTGGAGAAGGCCAAGGCGGTGGAGGCCCAGAACAAGGCCCAGATTTCCCAGCTCATCAGCCAGGCTGAGGCCTATCTGAAGGAGCACTACGACAAGGACTATTACCAGGCAGTGGAGGCCAGCGCCAAGGTGGAGGCCGCCGCCGCTCAGGAGCGGTACCAGAAATCGGTGGCCCAGCTGAACAAGGAGCACCAGGAAACCCTGGCCAAGCTCACCGACCAGGGGGAGATCAAGGACGAAAAATACGTCCAGAAAAACCGCCTGTTCGACGCCAAGATGAAGCTGGCACAGGACATCCAGGAGACCAAGGACCGCCGGCACGCGGCTTTCGACCACAAGTACCATCTCATCGACATGCTGCGCATGTCCAAGTTCACTTTCGGCGAGACCATGGCACAGCGGGTGGAGAACTACAAGTACACCTTCAACCGCCGGGACTTCCTGCTGCGCAACGGCCTGTACATCGCCATCATCGTCATCTTCGCCGCCCTGTGTGTCATCACCCCCGTGGTGAAGGGCACTCCGCTGCTGACAGCCAGCAACATTCTGAACATCCTGTCCCAGGCCTCTCCCCGTATGTTCCTGGCGCTGGGCGTGGCCGGGCTGATTCTGCTGGCCGGCACTGATTTGTCCATCGGCCGCATGGTGGGCATGGGCATGACGGCGGCCACCATCGTCATGCACAACGGCCCCAATACCGGCGGCGTGTTCGGACATGTGTTTGACTTCTCCGGACTGCCTGTACTGGTGCGGGTGTTCCTGGCCCTGGTGGTATGTGTTGTGCTGTGCACGGTGTTTACCACCATCGCCGGCTTCTTCACCGCCAAGTTCAAAATGCACCCCTTCATCTCCACCATGGCCACCATGCTGGTGATCTTCGGCCTGGTGACCTATTCCACCAAGGGAACCTCCTTTGGTGCCATCGACAGCTCCATCCCCAATATGATTATCCCCCGCATCAAGATGTTCGGCAACTTCCCCACCATCATCCTGTGGGCGGTGGCTGCGGTGATCGTGGTGTGGTTTATCTGGAACAAGACCACCTTCGGTAAGAACCTCTACGCCGTGGGCGGCAACCCGGAAGCGGCCTCCGTCTCCGGTATCTCTGTGTTCTGGGTCACCGTGGGCGCTTTCGTCATGGCCGGCGTGCTGTATGGCTTCGGCTCCTGGCTGGAGTGCATCCGCATGATGGGTTCCGGCTCCGCGGCTTATGGCCAGGGCTGGGAAATGGACGCCATTGCGGCCTGTGTAGTGGGCGGCATCTCCTTCACCGGCGGTATCGGCAAGATCTCCGGCTGTGTGGTGGGCGTGTTCATCTTTACCGCCCTGACCTATTCCCTCACGGTTCTGGGCATTGACGCCAATCTGCAGTTCGTGTTCTCCGGTATCATCATCCTGGTGGCCGTGATGCTGGACTGCTTGAAGTACGTCCAGAAGAAGTAATCCCCTTCATACGTACCAAAAGCCGCTGTAAGACAGGCAGGAACCCCCGCCTGCTTTGCAGCGGCTTCCTTTGAGAACGGCGCGCCGCCCTCCGGGCGCCATGGGGCGCGCATCCAAGAAAACACGCCCGGCCGACCGGCCGGCGCGAAAAGGAGAGCGAAATCTATGCAGGAATTGGGCGCTGTACGAAAGGCGCTGGAGGCCGGGGAGCTGGACGCGGCCCTGGCCCGCCTGATGTGCGGGGATCCCGCGCCCGGCCGGCAGCGGGTATCCCGGCTGCTGGACGGCTTCCGCCAGACCTTTGGCGCGGGGGAGGACACCCCCGTCACAATCTGCTCCGCCCCGGGCCGGACGGAGATCTGCGGCAACCACACCGACCACCAGCACGGACGGGTGCTGGCCGCGGCGGTAAATGTGGATTTCCTGGCCTGTGCCGCCCCCAACGGCACCAACACCATCCGCTTCCAGTCGGAGGGCTGGCCCCTGGTGGAGGTGGAACTGGATACCCTGGAGCCCCTGGAGGGGGAGAAGGAGTCCACCGCCGCCCTGGTGCGGGGCATGGCGGCCCAGGCCATCCGGAGGGGCTATCCGGTGTCCGGCTTTGATGCCTACGCCGTGTCCGACGTGCTGCCCGGCTCCGGCCTGTCCTCCTCGGCGGCCTGCGAGGTGCTGCTGGGCGTCATCGAGAACCACCTGTTCTGCCGGGAGGAGCTGACCGCCGTAGAGCTCGCCCAGATGGGCCAGAAGGCGGAGAACGGCTACTTCGGGAAACAGAGCGGCCTGATGGATCAGACCGCCTCCTCGGTGGGGGGCGCGGTGGCCATCGACTTTGCCGATCCGGCGGAGCCTGTGGTGCGCTCCGTGTCGGTGGATCTGAACGCCCTGGGCTATGCCCTGTGCATTGTGGACTCGGGGGCCAGCCACGCCTCCCTCACCGGCGAGTATGACTCCATCCCCCAGGAGATGAGGGCGGCGGCCGCCTTCTTCGGCAAGACCGTGCTGCGGGAGGTGGACGAGGCCCAGGTGCTGGCCAACCTGCCCGCCCTGCGCAGAGCAGCGGGGGATCGGGCGGTGCTCCGCACCCTCCACTTCTACGCGGACGACCGGCGGGTGCAGGGGGAGGCCGACGCCCTGGAGCGGGGGGACATGGACGCGTTCCTCGCCCTGGTCAATGCGTCCGGCCGCTCCTCCTGGGAGCAGCTCCAGGACATCACCCCCACCGGCGCGGTGGGGGAGCAGGCCATGGCCGTGGCCCTGACCATGGCGGAGCGGGCCCTGGAGGGCCGGGGCGCCTGCCGGATCCACGGCGGCGGCTTTGCCGGCACCCTGCAGGCGTTCGTCCCCCTGGATCACCTGGAGACCTTCCGGGCCCGGATGGAGGAGGCCTTGGGGGCGGGCTGCTGCCACGTGCTGTCCATCCGGCCGGTGGGCGGCACTGTCCTCCTGCCATAATCCCATTTGATACGCAACTGGAAAGGAGCTATGCAATATGGCGATTCTTGTTTTGGGCGGGGCCGGGTATATCGGCTCCCACACGGTATACGAGCTCATCGACGCGGGCCGGGATGTGGTGGTGGCCGACAACCTCCAGACCGGCTTCCGGGCCGCCGTCCACCCCAAGGCCCGGTTCTATCAGCTGGACATCCGGGACAAGGGGGCCCTGGACACCCTGTTCCAGGCGGAGGACATCGAGGGCGTGATCCACTTCGCCGCCTCCTCCCAGGTGGGGGAGTCCATGTCCGATCCGCTGAAGTACTATGACAACAACCTCCACGGCACCATGGTGCTTCTGAAATCCATGGTGGAGCACGGGGTGGATAAGATCGTCTTCTCCTCCACCGCCGCCACCTACGGCGAGCCGGAGCGGGTGCCCATTCTGGAGACCGACCGCACCCAGCCCACCAACTGCTATGGCGAGACCAAGCTGTCCATGGAGCACATGATGAGCTGGGTGTCCCGGGCCCACGGGCTGAAATACGTGGCCCTGCGGTACTTCAACGCCTGCGGCGCCCACCCCTCCGGCGCCATCGGCGAGGCCCACGACCCCGAGACCCACCTGATCCCCATCATCCTCCAGGTGCCCAACGGCCAGCGGGAGGCGGTGAGCGTCTTCGGCGACGACTACCCCACCGCCGACGGCACCTGTATCCGGGACTATATCCACGTCACCGACCTGGCCCAGGCCCACATCCTGGCCCTGGACTACCTGCTGAAGGGCGGGGAGAACAACGTGTTCAACCTGGGCAACGGCGTGGGCTTCTCCGTCAAGGAGGTCATCGACGTGGCCCGGGAAGTCACCGGTCACCCCATCCCCGCCGTGATCTCCCCCCGCCGGGCCGGCGACCCGGCCCAGCTGATCGCCTCCTCCCAGAAGGCCATCGACGTGCTGGGGTGGCAGCCCCGGTACAACGATCTGAACACCATCATCGCCACCGCCTGGGCCTGGCACAGGAGCCACCCCCACGGCTTTGAGGAGGGCTGACCCATGGAGCGCAGCGAGGCCATCCGGGCGCTGGTGCGCTATGCTCTGGACAGGGGGCTGATCCAGCCGTCGGAGGAGATGTGGGCGGTGAACGCCCTGCTGGAGGCCCTGTCCCTGGACAGCTATACCCCGCCGGAGGGAGAGCCGGCGGCAGAGGCGGAGCTGCCCGCCATCCTGGATGCGCTGGTGGACGACGCCTACGCCCGGGGCGTGCTGGCGGAGAACTCCATCGTCTACCGGGATCTCTTTGACACCAAACTCATGGGGGTTCTCACCCCACGGCCCGCCCAGGTAATCGAGAAATTCCAGGCACTCTATGCCAAAAGCCCCCGGGCGGCCACCGACTGGTACTATCAGTTCAGCCAGGACACCAACTACATCCGCCGGGATCGCATCGCAAAGGATGTGCAGTGGAAAGCCACCACCGAATACGGGGAGCTGGACATCACCATCAACCTGTCCAAGCCGGAGAAGGATCCCAAGGCCATCGCGGCGGCCCGCAACCTGCCCGCCGCCTCCTATCCCCGGTGCCAGCTGTGCGCCGAGAACGAGGGCTATGCCGGCCGGGTCAACCACCCCGCCCGGCAGAACCACCGCATCGTGCCCATCACCATCCACGGCTCCCAGTGGTACCTCCAGTACTCCCCCTATGTGTACTACAACGAGCACTGCATCTGCCTGAACAAGGTGCACACCCCCATGAAGATCGACCGGGCCTGCTTTGCCAAGCTGCTGGACTTTGTGGAGCAGTTTCCCCACTACTTCGTGGGCTCCAACGCCGACCTGCCCATCGTGGGCGGCTCCATCCTGGCCCACGATCACTTCCAGGGCGGCCGGTATGTCTTTGCCATGGAGAGGGCCCCGGTGGAGACCCCCTTTGTGTTCCCCGGCTATGAGGACGTGGAGGCGGGCATCGTCAAGTGGCCCATGTCGGTGGTGCGCCTGACGGCGGACGATCCGGAGCGGCTCATCGGCCTGGCCGACCGGATTCTCACCTCCTGGCGGGTCTACACCGACGCGGATGCCGTCATCTACGCGGAGACCGAGGGCGTCCCCCACAACACCATCACCCCCATCGCCCGGCGGAGAGGGGAGCGGTATGAGCTGGATCTGGTGCTGCGCAACAACCTGACCACCGAGGAGCACCCCCTGGGCCTCTACCATCCCCACGCCGAGCTCCACCACATCAAGAAGGAGAACATCGGCCTCATCGAGGTGATGGGGCTGGCCGTCCTCCCCGCCCGCCTCAAGACGGAGCTGGCGGCGGTGGCGGACAAGCTGGTGAAGGGGGAGGATCTCCGGGCCGACCCCCTGACCGAGGCCCACGCCGACTGGGCGGAGGGGTTTGCCCCCAGCTACACCATCACGGCGGACAACGCCCTGGATATCGTGTACAAGGAGACCGGCCTGGTGTTCGCCAAAGTGCTGGAGCACGCCGGCGTGTATGCCCGCACGCCCGAGGGGCAGGACGCCTTCCTCCGCTTCTTAAGGCAGGTGTAGGCCATGACGGAAGTGACGAAAGCCTCCTTCGGGGCCACACCGGACGGGCGCCTGGTGGACGTCTGGACGCTCCGGGCGGGGGGCTATGTCGCCCAGGTGCTCACCTACGGCGGCATCCTCCGGTCCCTCACCGTCCCCGCCCCCGGCGGCAGCCGGGATATCGTCCTGGGCTGTGAGACCCTGGAGGACTATGAGAAGCAGGACAAGTACTTCGGGGCCCTGGTGGGCCGGGTGGCCAACCGCATCGGCGGGGCCGCCTTTGAGCTGAACGGAAAGTCCTATCCCCTGGCCGCCAACAGCGGGCCCAACTGCCTCCACGGCGGCGTCCGGGGCTTCAACCAGGCGGTATGGCAGGCCCGGGAGGTGGACGGCTCCCTGGTGCTCACCCACGTGAGCCCGGACGGGGATGAGGGCTTCCCCGGCACCCTGGAGGTGCGGGTGACCTACTCCCTCACCGCCGACGGTGTGCTGAGGCTGGACTACTGGGCCAAAAGCGACGCCGACACCCTGTGCAATCTCACCAACCACAGCTACTTCAACCTGCTGGGCCATGACGCCGGCACCCTGGCGGGCCAGCAGGTGGAGATCTTTGCCGACGCCATCACCGAGACCGATGAAAACAGCACCCCCACCGGCGCTCTGCTGCCGGTGGAGGGCACCCCCTTTGATCTGCGCAGGCCCCGGGACTTCCTGGAGGGCCTGGCCATGGATCACCCCCAGCTGGCCCTGGGCAACGGCTACGACCACAACTTTGCCCTCCACACCGCCCCCGTCTCCCCCCTGTCCCTGGCGGCCCGGGTGTCCGGCGGCGGGCTGGTGCTGGAGTGCCTTACCACCCAGCCCGGCCTCCAGCTCTACACCGCCAACTACCTGGACGGCACCCCCGGCAAGGGCGGGGCCTCCTATGGCCCCCGGTCGGCCTTCTGTCTGGAGACCCAGAGCTGGCCCGACGCGATTCACCACGCCAGCTTCCCCTCCCCGGTGCTCCGGGCGGGGGAGCTCTACCGCCACACCACCGTCTACCGGGTGAGTATGTGCTGAAAAGGTTCCCGCTTCCGAATCCGGCAACTCCGGTTTCAAAAGCGGGAGCCTTTTATTTTTGTTGATTTTTGCCGCAGGAAAGTACTCCGCTTCAAATTGATCCGGAGTTTTCATGCCCAGCTTCCTGTGGAGCCGGTAGCCGCTATAAAAATCCATATATTCATCCAAAATTTCCTCCAGCTTCTGAGGTGCTGCATACAGTGTATGGAAAAAGGACTCACACACGGAGTTATCGTGGGGGTTCCTGGAGCGGGGAACGACTGCCTCACTTTTTTGTCCCGAAGATATGCTCGAACCATATAGGCAGTATGCTGCGCATCCTGGTCACGATGAAACGGCAGATGTTTGAAGCCGCTCTGTCACGAAATGCCGCCATGCCAAGGGATCGGAGGAGCTGGTCCGGCAGGACGGGGCCCTGTCCATGGAGGAATTTGCAGACCGGATGGCCCGCATGATGGAAAAGCGGGAGTGTATGCTGAAACTGATGTGCCCGGGCGGGCGGCGCAGGACGCGGGCATGGCTGCGGAATTCGGTTGCGTCAACCCGGAGATTTGTCCTGCGGCAACGGGCGGAGATCCTGATGGTCCTGTCCCGCCCGGATTTCCGCAGATAGCTGGGGTAGGAAAAGAAACAGTACGGCATGCTATGGGTTCCGGTGCCGTGTCCCGCCACAGGACTGCCTTATCCGCCGGGGAAAAGGAAAAGGACGTGCTGGAGTATACTCCTGCAGCACGTCCTTTGTGTCCTGATTTATCCACCGGTGGGAAGGCTTGTGTTAGGGAAGGTCTGTGTTTTGTACATGAAGAAGGGTTAGGTGGATCAATCATCCTGCGGATAAGAGAGGATCAGACAACGTCCTTGCGGATCTTGTGAGCGATTTCAATGGTCTTGGCGCTCACATGATCGCTGAAGTAGCTCTCATAGGCCTCCAGCGGGGGCTTCTTGCCAACCAGTATGCCCACCACGGCAGCCACCAGGGACAGGCCGCAGGACACGATGAAGGCGGGCAGGCCGAAGGGAGAGCCGGCCACCATGCAGTAAATGTAGGCGATCAGGCCCACGATCATGGAGGCGAAGGCGGCCTCCTTGTTCATGCGCTTGACATAGAGGCCCAGCCAGATGGAGGCGAAGAACATGGAGCCGAAGGCACCGTACACGTAGGTGAAGCCGTCCGCCAGTAAAGAGAACTGACCGATGGCACAGATAACCGCGATGACGCCCAGGGAGAGGATGGTAACGCGCAGCTGCTTGGTGGTCTTGGCGTCCTCTTCCTCGGAGGCCTCGCCGCCCTTGAGAACCCGCTTGATGTCATAGATCAGAGAGGTGGAGCAGTGGAGCAGCATGGAGTTGGCGGTAGACACGGCCGCGGCGCAGATGGCCGTCAGGGCCAGGGCGCCCAGAACGGGGTTGATGTGATCCATGATCAGGCGGGGGAACATGTAGTCGGAGGTGACACCCTCGGGCAGGCTGGGCATCAGCATCTTGCCGCCCATACCGATGGTGATGAGGGGCACGAACACGGCGATGAGAGCCACCATGACCAGGAACATCTGCAGGGCAGCGGTCTTGGCGTTGCGGGGGGCCATAAAGCGGGACACCCAGTGAGGCGCCACGGTGGAGCCGAAGCAGTTGGACAGGAAGTAGGAAATACAAACGCTGGCGCCCAGGGTGCCCCAGTTGGTACCCAAGATGCCGGCCACCAGGGGTTCGCCGCCCACAGTGGTGGGGGCGGTAGTGGTGGCGAAGTTCTGGAAGATGGCGCCGATACCGCCGCACTCGGTCAGAACTGCTACCATGGCGGCAATAACACCTACCAGGATCAGGCAGGCATTCAGAGTGTCTGTGGCAGCCACGGACTCAAAGCCGCCCATGCAGGTGAAAATTAGCAGCACCATGAAGAACAGGCAAGCAATGGCATAGGGCACACCAGTCAGTGTGGAGAACACAATGCCGAAGCCCTGAATCTGGATGTATGAGAACACGAAGTAACCCACCAGCTCAATGACAGCGGAGAAGATCTGGATGGGGCTCTTCTCAGTGTAGGGGTCATAGCGGGTGCGCATGAACTCGGGGAAGGTGCGGCTGGGAACCTCGGGACGGCGGATTTTGTAGGCTACCAGGGGCATCAGGCCCGTGGCCAGAAACCAGCCGCCGACCCAGCCGAACACAGCGCACACGCCGCGGGAGTAAATGTTGCCGGGCACGCCCATGACCGAGGCCACGGAAAGCCAGGTGGCCATGGATGTACCCACGCCCAGCAGCAGGCCCATCTTGTTGCCGCCGGTGGTGAAGTCACTCATGGTCTCCACCTTTTTAGAACTCTGGATGGACGTGATGATGATAAATCCGAAATAGATGACGAATACGACCAGGTAGATAATGCTTTTCGTTGTCATATCCTTACTGCCTCCTCATTACCTCTTTTGCAGACTGGCGATTTTTGGGAGAGCCTCATTACTTTTTTGGCTTTTTCTTGGCTTCCGGGTTGCAGGTAAACAGGTGGCCGGTAGCGCCCAGGCGCTCCAGACCGGATTTCTCGATCTTGGTGGCCACAATGAGGTAAACGACCAGCCCGATTAAGATAATGACGATCCATGCGATAAACGGGAACATTGATACCATAGCAATACCTCTCTTTCTGAATCAGCTTGTTTGACACGATCTGCGCCAGGATTCAGCCGGCTGCGTCATCCCACGGGAGGAGCGCCGTAGCCTCACCGGTGATGACCACCCTGCCGTCCTGGTTGGTGCAGGTCGTGGTGAGCACCACGCGATTGCGGTTCAGATCCAGGGACTGGATCTCTGCCGTTGCCGTAATGGTGTCGCCGATGTGTACCGGGGCCAGGAACTTGATGGTCTGCCCCGTGTAGATGGTGCCCGGTCCGGGCAGTTTCATGCCGAGCACGGCGGAGATCAGTCCCGCCGACAGCATGCCATGGGCAATGCGTGTTTTGAAGTGGGTCTTCTTGGCGTACTCCTCGTTGGTGTGGGCCGGGTTCAGGTCCCCGGTGATACCGGCGAAGAGATATACGTCGCTCTCAGAGATGGTGCGGGTGACAGACGCCTGCTGCCCCACCTGAAAGGTCTGGCTCATACCTGCCTCCTAGTTCTCAATGGGATAGGTAAACCATTCCCGCGGGAAATACTGGAGATTGTCTATGGACAGGGGCAGCTCCCCGGACTCGATTTTCTCCACGATCTCCACCACCTTGTGGTTGAACGGGGTCGGGATACCGTGCTGGTCGCCGGTCTGGCAGACAAAGCCGTTGATCATGGTGACCTCGGTCTTTTTGCCCTTCTCCAGATCCTGGAGCATGCTGGCCTTGGCCGTGTGCATGTCCTGGTACATGACCTGGAACATCTGCTGGTCGGCCTGGTACATGGCCTCGTCAATCAGGTCCAGGGTGTCCGGCGACTGCTCGTTGAGCAGCAAGGGCAGATGGTAGCCCGCCGCCTCACAGCACTGCTTGACCTCCCGTCCCAGGTAGCTCAGGCAGGCCCGGGACACCGGGTTTTCCAGCACGCCGCCGAAGGTAGCGCCGCACACGGCGGACATGCCGCTCATGCAGGCGTTGTTGATCAGCTTGCCCCAGCGGGAGGCCATGAGCCCATCCGTCACCTTGGCCGGACGGCCCATATAGCCCAGCACATCCGCCACCTTCTGGATGCGGGGGCCGATGCTGCCGTCCATCTCACCGATCTCAAACAGGTGGTCGTTTTTCTCGATGTTCTGGGTGAGCTCCGACGTGCCGGGCCCCACAAAAGTGGCGCCCCAGAGGACGGTGCCGCCCACGGTGCGGTTCTGGCCCACATAGCCGGCCACATAGGGCTCGGGGACACCGTTCTGCAGGGTGCAGACGGTGCTGTCCTCCCCCAGATGGGGCGGCAGGGCCGGAAGCACCTGGTCGTTGGCCGTCTGCTTGGTGAACAGGAACACCAGGTCGTAGATGCCCTCCATCTGTTCGGGCGTCATCGCCCGCACCGGCACAGTCTTATCCACAGTACCGACGATGTGGGCCCCCTTTTCATTCAGGGCATCCACATGGGCCTGATAGCTGTCCACCATATCCACCGGACAGCCGTTGGCGGTCAGATAAGCACCCAGGACCGTTCCCATGGCTCCGCAGCCTAGAATTGCGATTCTCATAAAAATTTTTCCCCTCCTTTCTGAAATCTGCTCTGAATACTTGCAAATTTCATGCCAAATTTTTTGACAGAGCCGAGACCGCCTCCTCTCCTCTCCCTTCTTGTAGATTCGCCCCCGCCATGCTATAATGACAAAATCCAAAAGCCGGACGCCCATGCTGGCATCTGTTTTGCACAGAATCATCCTGATTGGCCCTGCGTAAAGGAGGAGATTGTACTGTGAATCTCGGCCCGTTTTATGAACTGATGCTGGACAACATTCCCGACGGCATCTACATCCTGGACAACCAGGGGAACTACCTGTTTGCCAACAGCGCCTACATCCACATCATCGGCATGAGCAAGGCGGAGCTTCTGGCCTACAACGTCCACGACTTCAAGACCAGCAACCAGATTGATTTCTGTATCTCCGACGTGGTCTATCGGGAGAAGCGAAGGGTGGTGATGTTTCAGGATGTGGACATCGCCAACAGCCAGCGCAGCAACCCCTTCCGGCAGCTGGTGATCTCCAACCCTGTGTTCGGCCCGGACGGAGAGGTGCAGAATATCATCGCCATCTGCAGGCCCATTGACACCATCAATGATTTTTATAACGAGGCCATGACAAGGGGAACCATATCCACCTTCTCCGGCCCGGGAAGGGACGAGGGACTCTCAGGCAGCCGGGACGACATTGTGGCTGAAAGCGACGCAATGAAAGAATTGCTGCGGGTAGCGCGGGAGATTTCGGACTTTGACACCTCTGTACTCATCAGCGGGGAGTCCGGCACCGGCAAAGAGGTGATCGCCCAGTATATCCACAGCCACGGCCGCCGCGCCGGGCGGGAGATGGTGGTCATCAACTGCGCCTCACTCCCGGAAAATCTGCTGGAGGCAGAGCTCTTCGGCTATGAGAAAGGGGCCTTTACCGGCGCTTCTGCCACCGGGAAAAAGGGCTTGATCGAGGCGGCCGACGGCAGCACCCTGTTCCTGGATGAGATCAACTCCCTCCCCATTGCACTGCAAGGGAAGCTGCTGCGGGCCCTGGAGACCAAAACCATTCAGAGGATCGGCTCCACCTCCCTGAAAAAAGTGGATTTCCGCCTGGTCTCCGCCACAAATGAAGATCTATGGAAAGCGGTGGAGGAGAAGCGGTTCCGGGGAGATCTCTTCTATCGTCTGAATGTGATCCCTCTGGAAATTGCGCCCCTGCGGGAGAGAAAAGACGACGTCATACCGCTGGCCCTGCATTTTTTGTCCCATTACAACAAGAAATACACAAAAAGCAAGACATTTGCTGGCAATACCATGCAGGAAATGAGGAACTACGATTGGCCGGGCAACGTGCGGGAGCTGAAGAACTTTGTGGAGCGCTCCGTTGTGATGAGCGCTGGGGACTATATCGAAATCACCAACATTCAGGGCATCGCCGCCAGCCATGACAGGCGTGTGGGGTTTGACCACCGCTCCGCGCCGCCTCAGAGCTACGGAGTTCAGATGCCCATATACCAGCAGCTCTGGGGTAAGGGACTTTCACTCCAGGAATATCTGGAGCGATGCGAGCGGGAATATGTCCAGTACGCTCTGACCACATATAAGAGCTCCTATGCTGCAGCTGCCGCCCTGGGCACCAGCCAGTCCTCCATTATGCGCCGGAAGCTAAAATATTCTGTGTCCTGACCCCGCCCCACCCCGGGGGCATGTTGCCCGTCGTTTAAACGTCGTGTCGTATTTGGTTTACGAACCGATTCCGACTCGCCGTTTTTTGCGCCCCATTCTTATAGAATTCTATTGCGGAGCCCGTTTTTTCTCCGGTTGGCACGTCGTTTGCAAAGACAGCATACAGACACCCAATCTATACTTGGAATTTTAGGAGGAAAATCTCATGTCTGATCTGAAAAGAAAGCGCGTTATCTCGGTAGCTGTCACCGGCTCCTGGCCCACCCACGACGACAACCCCAACGTCCCCTTCACCCCGGAGGCCATCGCCGAGGACGTGTACAACTGCTGGAAGGCGGGCGCCGCCATTGCCCACATCCATGTGCGCAACGACGACGGTTCGCCCTCCACCGACTTTGCCAAGTACAAGGAGACCGTGGAGCGCATCCGCGCCCACAAGGACTGCGACATCTGCATCAACATCACCAGCTCCGGCAGTGTGGACTTCGGGGACGAGGAGCGCATCTATCCCCTGCAGCAGCTGCTGCCCGAGCTGGCCTCCTACGATGCGGGTACCCTGAACTGGCAGCACCGCACCGTGTTCATGAACCCGCCCTCCTTCCTGGAGAAGCTGGGCCATGCCCTCCAGGAGAGCAACATCAAGCCGGAAATCGAAATCTTCGACGGCGGCATGATCCAGAACGCCATCCACTACATCAAGACCGGCGTGCTCAAGGCCCCCTGCCACTTCCAGATCGTCCTGGGCTGCGCCGGCGGCCTGCCCAGCACGGTGGAAAACCTGGTGTTCCTCCGCAACATGCTGCCTGAGGGCTCCACCTGGGCGGCCTGCGGCATCGGCCACGGTCACCTGCCCATCATGCTGGCCACCATCGCCATGGGCGGCCACCTGCGCGTGGGCATGGAGGACAATGTGTACTATCGGAAGGGCGTCCTGGCCGACAACAACGCCCAGTTCGTGGCCCGCGCCAAGCACCTGCTGGAGGAGGCCGACCTGGAAGCCGCCACCCCCGACGAGGCCCGCGAGATCCTCGGTCTGACCCGGAAAGTGTTTTAATCGCGAAAAGGAGTGTTTTTCATGAGAACAGCAGTCATCGGTATCGGTTCTCTGGGCACCATCATCGGCGCCCTTATCACCAAGAACGGCGGCCAGGTGGACCTGGTGGACTCCTATCAGCCCACCATCGACGCCCTGCGGGCCAAGGGTGCCACGGTAACCGGCACCATGGAGCTGAACGTCCCCGTGTCCGCCCTCCACACCGACGAGATGGAGGGGGTATACGACCTGCTCCTCCTGACCACCAAGCAGACTGCCCTCCATACCGTCATGCCCCAGCTGATGGAGCACATGGACGAGAACAGCCTGGTGCTTACCCTGCAGAACGGCATCCCCGAGGAGCTAGTCTCCTCCTACGTGGGCAAGGAGCGCACCGCCGGCGGCGCGGTGGGCTGGGGCGCCACCTGGCTGGAGCCCGGCGTCTCCCGCCTCACCTCCACCATGAAGGTCATGGAGAACTTCGCCTTTGAGATCGGCGAGATCGACGGCTCCGACACCCCCCGCATCCGGGAGGCCCAGAAGATCCTCAACCTGGTGGGCCACACCGAGGTGCTGGACAATCTGATGGGCATCCGCTGGGCCAAGGTACTCATGAACGCCACCTTCTCCGGCATGTCCGCCGCCATGGCGGATACCTTCGGCGCGGTGCTCAACGACGAGACCACCCTGCGCTGCATCGCCCACATCGCCGACGAGACCGTCCGGGTGGCCAACGCCTGCGGCGTGCGCCTGGCCATCATGCAGGGCACCGACTTCGAGGAGCTCAAGCTGGACTCCCCGGCGGACATCCCCTCCAAGTTCCCCATCTACCACAGGGTGTGGGATCAGCACGCCGCCCTGAAGGCCAGTATGCTCCAGGATCTGGAGAAGGGACGCCCCACCGAGATCGACTTCATCAACGGCATCGTCTGCCGCAAGGGCGATGAGATGGGCATCGACACCCCCTACAATGACAAGGTGGTGGAGCTGGTCAAGCGGGAGGAGCAGACCGGCGTGCTCCACACCATGAAGAACAAGGAAGAATTCCTGCCGCTTCTGGCAGCTGACGACCAGTGAGGTGTTAGCATGAGCGACCTGAAGAACAAGACCATCATCACCGTGGCCACCACCGGCGCCTGGCCCACCAAGGCCAACAACCCCAACGTGCCCATGACTCCCGAGGAGATCGCCGAGGACGTGTACGCCTGCTGGAAGGCCGGCGCCGCCGTGGCCCACCTGCACATGCGGGACGACGAGGGCAAGGGCACCATGGACAAGGAGAAGTTCCGCAAGACCGTGGAGCTGCTCCGCGCCAACCACCCCGACTGCGACATCATCCTGAACATGACCACCTCCGGCGATCTCAACGCCACCGAGGAGACCCGCCAGATCCACCTGAAGGAGCTGCGCCCCGAGATGGGCTCCTACGACTGCGGCTCCATGAACTGGCTGCACACCTCCCTGTTCCTCAATCCCCCCTCCTTCCTGGAGGAGCTGGGCAAGAACATGCAGGAGTGGGGCGTCAAGCCGGAGATCGAGGCCTTTGACCCCGGCATGATTGCCAACGCCGCCTACTACCTGAAGAAGGGCGTGCTGAAGGCCCCCCTGCACTTCCAGTTCTGCATGGGCTGCGCCAACGGCATCCCCGGCTCCATGAAGAACCTGATCTTCATGAAGGAGACCATGGAGTCCCTGTGCCCCGGCTCCACCTGGAGCTGCTTCGGCGTGGGCCACTCCGCCATGGAGATGCTGTACGGCGCCGTGGCCCTGGGCGGCCACATCCGCGTGGGCATGGAGGACAACGTGATGTACTCCAAGGGCGTGCTGGCCGAGAGCAACGTCCAGTTCGTGGAGCGCGCCCGCCGCGTCATCGAGGAGTACGGCAAGCAGGTCGCCACCCCCGCCGAGGCCCGTGAGATCCTGGGCTTGGGAAAATGAGCGCGCCATGGCCCAACAGACTGTGATCCTGACCGCCGCCGTCACTGGCGCGGTTCACATCCCCAGCATGTCTCCCTACCTGCCCATCACGCCGGAACAGATCATTGACGAGGCGGTTGCGGCCTGCCAGGCAGGCGCCGCGGTGGTGCACCTGCATACCCGCGACCCCCAAACCGGCCAGCCCACCGGCGACCCGGTCCTGATGCAGCAGGTGGTGGAAGGCGTACGCAGCCGCTGCGACGTGGTCATCGGCATCACCACAGGCGGCGCCATCGGCATGAGCAGTGAGGAGCGCCTGGCGGCCCTCCCCGTGGCCAGGCCGGAACTGGCCTCCTGCAATGCCGGATCGGTCAACTTCTGCTTTGCCCCCATTGCCGACAAGATCAAGGAGCCCAAGTTTGACTGGGAAATCCCATTTGTGAAGAACACCTACCGGGTACCCTTCGCCAATACCTTCCAGGACATCGAGGACTACATGGCCATCATGGCCAGGCACAACGTCAAGCCGGAGTTTGAGGTCTATGAGGCGGGCATGATCAGCAACATCGCCTATTTCCTCAAACGGGGCATGGTGAAGCCCCCCGTCTACCTCCAGTTTGTCCTGGGAGTGATGGGCGGTATGCCCGCAACCATCGCCAACCTGAACTTCCTGGTGGAGACCGCCTATAAGGTTTTGGGGAAGGACTTTACCTGGTCCTGCGCCGCGGCGGGAAAGACCCAGTTCGACCTGGTCACTGCCGCTATCTGTCTGGGCGGCAATGCCCGTGTGGGCCTGGAGGACAACCTCTACCTGGGCCGCGGTGTGCTGGCCAAGTCCAACGCTGAGCCCATCGCTAAAGTGCGGCGCATTGCCGAAGAACTGGGCCGTCACGTAGCATCCCCGGACGAGGCGAGAGAAATTCTCTGCCTGACACAGGCATAAGGGAGGAAAGAAGTCCGGAAAATCCTGGGTTGATAAGCGAGGAGCCTCTGCTATACTGAACAGCACTGAATCGCAGGAGCGGTCTTGGAGAGACTGAGGACCTTTTTACGCAATCCCCTCGGCATGGCAGAACCGGTGAACTTTTTGTGTCCCGAGGCAAAAAGAAGACACGGATGTGAGGCAGAACGGGGAAACGGCAGTCAGCCTGTGAACTGCTCCAGATAGTGCGGACAGAACAAAAAAGAGCCCTGGTAGGAAATATTGAGATTTAGGTGGAGAGGCACCGCGCCAGCGGCGCCTCTCCAGTTTTTTGCAGGATGCGTTCATGGCTGCAAAAGTGAATGTATCGGTCAATTATCTCATTGTCCTGGGAAACAGCAACAGGCTTGTATCGATAAATGCACTCTGTTCTGTAACGATATATGGTGTGGTATTTTATCTTTGCCCTCACCGCCCTCCTGTAAACCGCAGAAAATCTCGCAGTAATCTGTTTTCCATCTGCAAGCGCTGAATCTCATACGCCTGCTTTTCCATGATCAGACCCCCTGATGCAGCCTATTTTCCTACATCAGGGGGTCTTTTATCACTGCCCATTTTTACTGGACCAGTTTATCGTGGAGGCCGTTTTCTCTTTTTAGGTGAGGCGCGTTATTTAATATGCGGGGCGTCCAACAGGAAACAGTACGAAATGAGCGACCGAGTATCGCGGTTTTGGCCAGAAAATCCGTAAGATGTTTGCCAGCGCGAACTGCTAATGAGGGTGGAGCAGCTAACAACCCAGAGTGGCGAGTGCACAGGCTCTTCAGATCCTGCTGTGTCAGTCTCCCAGCTTCAAGCCTCATTGATTAGGGCTTTTATGCGTCCCCATCATTGGCCGCTTTGAGGTCCTGGCGTTACTATTATCCATCGAGATGTTCTCTAAGTTAATCCTATACCAGATATAACTATCTCCTGCCTGAGCAAATGAAGACGTCCCGTCTTTCACTCAAAATGAAGTGTCCCTTCTTGTTGATCATACGTTGCCGCAGAAATCCCAGAAGCGCTTTGCAGCCCCAGATAGAGTGCGGCCCTTCTTAAATATCAAGCCAAGGATCCAGGGAAATTCAGGATTTTTCAATGAGATACAGCGGACCCGATCATTGTAAAGTTTTTCAACCAATGGCCTCCCGATAATCGTAACACCTTGATTCTCTGCAACCATCTCAAGCAGCAGATCCCACTGAGACGAGGTGAAGGCTATATTGGGGGTAAAGCCGGCTTCTTGGCAACGGACGATAATCTGATCGTGGAACATGTAATCTTTTGATACCAATAACATGGGCTCATCTTTTAGCTCTATAAATCCGACAGTCTTTCGCTTTGCCAGCCGGTGTTTTTGAGAAACCGCTAGGACTGCATCGGAACGATAAACCGTTTTCAATTGCATATGAGGATTCTCATATGGCTCGACAACTACCCCCAAATCAAGCTGTTCGCCCATAATCATGGCTTCAATTTTTTTGGAGGTGCCTTCATATATCTGCAAATTGATTTGTGGAAACATTGCTCTGTACTCATGCAGGATCTTGAAAAAAAATACGCTTCCAACCGACGGCGGCAGGCCAAATTTAATGGAGCCCTTTGCCTGCTCTAGTAAGGAAAGCAGCTCAGTCGTGCGGCTGCCACAGTAGTTTAGAACATCTACTGCGTAGCGATATACAGTTTTACCTTCCTCGGTCAGGCTCAGTTCCTTGGGGGCACGGTTGAATAGGACAACACCAAGCTCTTTCTCCATGGAGCGGATGGCTTTGCTCAGCGCTGGCTGGCTGATGAATAATTTCTCTGCGGCCTTTGTGAAACTTTTTTCTTCTACAACACGCACAAAGTATTCCAATTGAATTTGTTTCATAAGTAAGCGTGACCTCCCCATGCAGCCAAAGCGGGATTCAACTTCCCAAGCCATATCCACTCTAGACAAAAAGAACATTCGTACAACGGGGCGTGTTGTGCTTTTATTGTAAAGTATATGGAAGTGTTTCGCAAATGTCTTTTTGATATAGCCAGAAAAAACATGGCAATTTGCGTTAAATCCACGGGTGCTATGGCGGGTAAGAGCTGCTGAAGTAATAATGTTTTTGTAAAATATCCAATACAAATTTCGGGAATTCAAAGCTATTTCAAATTATTCTATCATATAACTTTGATTCATGCGACGATAAAAAAGATGTATTTATCAAATGACGCGATTTGAATTATAATCAAATCACCAAAACAAGAAGAACAAGGAAAGGTAATTTGGGGCAAATATGACAACACATAAAGGGGGATGACAAGAAAGGAACTGTTCCACACGGACAGGAGAAGATTTCAGCACCGTATAAAACAGAACAAATATGAAAGGAACTTCATTCCATGAATCAGTACGAGGAGTTATACCAAAAGAAAAAAATGACCGCCGAGCAGGCCCTGGAGCTGATTCGAGACGGCGACTATATGTTCTCCGCGCAGGCCGCCGCCGAGCCCCAGGCAATCTTGTCCAAGCTTCAGCATCTGAAGAAGACCGGCGTCAAGGGCACCACTCTGAACACCTGCCTGCCCATCCAGTACTACGATGCCATGAAGGACCCCGAAATGAGAGGCATCATGGATCACAGCGGGTGGTTCTTCAATGCCGGACTTCGCGACGCACAGAAGCGAAAGCTGGTCAGCGCCGTGCCCCAGAGCTCCACCTCTGTCCTGCGAAAAACCCTTCAGCGGATCCGGCACGACGGCCGGCGGCCCGTGGTGATGGCCACCGTATCTCCCATGGATGAGCACGGATACCTGTCGCTCTCCATCAGCGCGATTTACGAGAGAGATCTGATCAATCAGGGCGCGCTGGTCCTTCTGGAGGTCAATTCCAACTTCCCAAGAACGTTCGGCGACACACAGGTACATATCTCTGAGGTGGATGCCCTTGTGGAGTCCGACCGCCCCATTCCCGTGTCGAAGCTCACACCCTATACCCCGGTGGATCAGAAGATCGGCGAGTATGTCGCGTCCCTGGTGGAAGACGGCTCCACCATTCAGCTGGGAATCGGGAATATCCCCAATGCGGTGGCCAATGAGCTCAAGAGCAAGAAGCACCTGGGCATCCACACCGAGATGTTTACGGAGACCATGGTGGATCTGATTGAGTGCGGCGCGGTTGACAACTCTCAGAAGGGCTTTATGGACGGGTACTCCGTCTGCTCCTTCACAATGGGGAGCCAGAGGCTCTATGACTTTGTCAACAACAATCCGTCTGTGCTCTTCAAGTCCGCCACCTTCTCCAACGACCCCTACACGATCGCCCGGAACAACAAGTTCGTCTCTGTGAACGCCAGCCTGGAGATTGATCTTACCGGCCAGTGCGCCTCTGAGACCGTCGGCAACCTTCAGTGGTCCGGCACCGGCGGCCAGTCCGAAACCGTGCAGGGCGCTCAGATGTCCCCCGGCGGAAAATCCATCATCGCCATGCACTCCACCTATTCCACCACGGATGAAAATGGGAAAACGGTGCTCCACTCCAAGATTGTGCCCTTCCTGGCCCGCGGAGCGGCGGTCACCACCTCCAGAAACGACACCGACTATGTGGTCACCGAGTACGGTATCGCATGGCTGCGCGGCCTGAACATCCGCCAGAGAGTGGAGGAGCTCATCAAGATCGCCCACCCCGATTTCAGGGACATGCTCCGGGAGGAAGCCGAGAAAAACATGATCTGGTAAGCCGGATCCGCCAGTGGGGAGAGTTTACGGGACAACTTCGCCCCAAAATTCCCAATAAAAGTATGAAATGATAAATAATGGGGTTTATATGAGCGATTTGGGTTTTCACATTCAGACCTTCCAAGCGGAGGACGGCGCAGAGCTCTCCTATGTGGACGTCGGAAGCGGACAGCCCATGATATATGTCTGCGGGTTTGGAAGCACCATAGAATCTCAGGCGTCCTTCATCGAGGAGATGTCGTCCAAGGGCAGAATCCTTGTCTTTGACCAGCGCGCCTTCGGCATGACACCGGCCGCAGGCGAGATGGGGATTCACCGGACTGCCCGGGATGTCAGGGCCCTGATGCTGCACTTGAATCTGGATTCAGTCATCCTTTACGGCTACTCCATGGGGGCCGCGGCGGCCTTCTCCTATGTGCGGCAGTTCGGCACCGACCGAATTTCCAAAATCATCCTCGGGGATATGTCGCCCAAGCTGATCAATGAGGACGGCTGGAACCTGGGCCTGTATCAGGGGCACTACACCCGGGAGATGTACGAACGGGATCTGGAGTGGATCCGCAGTGACTACAAGCGCTTTGCGCTGCTGGTCGCGGAGGGGCTGCTGTTTCCGAACACGCCCGAGGGCCCCCGTGACTTTACCGGATGCGCGGACGAGATCCGCTCCCGGATTCTGCGCCGGCGCAGCGATCTGATCGCACAGACGCTTATCAAGGGGATGGTGGACATCACGCCTGAACATATGGCGGCCAATTATCACTATTGGTTCACGATGGCGGGCGAGGATTTTCGGGACGTTCTGCCTGAGATTGACGTTCCGGTGCTGATCCTCTATGCAGATCCCGGCTCCGGATACTGCCCGGGCACGGCAAAATACATGGGAGAGCAGATCCCCCATGCGGAGCTGATGCCGGTGTATGGGTGCACCCATATGGCGGCCTCCGAAAATCCCATGCAGTGGCGCGGGGCCATCGCGGCCTTCGCCTTTCGCTGACGCGGAATTCTTCCGCAGAGATATAAGACGATCAAACCAAGACAGAGAGAGGAGAAACTATGGAAATCATCAGCGTAATCGGCATGACTCTGGGTGTTGCAGTCCTGATTTCCCTGACTTTTAAGGGAATCAACGGCTTCGTGGCATCCATCGTGGGTTCCATCATTGTCATTATAACCAGCGGGCTTCCCTTTTTGGAAACCCTGACCGGTACTTATGCGGCCTCCCTGGGGAGCACCTTCGGCTCCTATCTGTTCCTGTTCACCATCGGCTCGGCCTACAGCGAGCTGATGAAGAAGAGCGGCGCGGCCGAATCCATTGCAAACTTCCTGTTCAGATTCCTCGGCGTGAAGGCCACCGTCGCAGGCACCCTGATTATCACCTTCCTGCTGGCATACGGCGGCGTAAACGCCTTCATCATTATTTTTGCGGTGTACCCTGTCGCGGTTCCCATGTTCCGCAAGGCCAATGTCTCCAAGCTCTTGATGCCCGCCATTTTCCTGTACGGCGCTGTGGTTCTGAATGTCGTCACCCCCGGCGCCCCCTCCATGCTGTGCATCGCGCTCTCCGAAAAGCTGGGCGTCACGACTTTTGCCGCGCCCACGATGGCCATCGTGCTCCTGGTGGTGGCGTTTGGCTTCGGCATCTTCTACTTCACCTGGGCCGCCGGCTCTCTCCGGGCACGCGGCATCGGGTTTGTGGCATCTGAGAGCGATGCCGAGCTGATTGCGGGCAGCACCAGCGGCAAGGAGCTGCCGCCGATTCACCTTGCCCTCCTGCCCTATATTGTCATCATTGTTCTGAAGCTGGCCCTGGCCAATGTCATGAGTGCTTCCGACGGCATCAATACCGCTATGGCGGTGGGCGCTGTGGTTCTGATTATTACCAACTACAAATACCTGAAGGGCCATATCGCGACGGATATCGTAAATGGCTTCCTCTCCAGCATCAATCCCCTGCTGCTGACCGCCGCGCTGATGGGTTTTGCCTCCGTTGTCAATGCCTGCGCAGGCTTCCAGTACTTCATGGACCTGGCCATGCTGATGGCCGATAAGATGAACCCCTACATCTCTGCGGTGATCGTGACCAACGTGTTCTCCGGCATCACCGGCGCCTCCCTCAGCGGTACGCAGATTTTCTGCAGCACGATGGCCGACCAGTTTATGTCCCTGGGCACTGTGAATGCAGAGGCTCTCTACAAGGTTGTCGGCATGGCCTCGATGGGCATGGATACGCTGCCCCACTGCCCCACCTTTGTGATGGAGGCCCAGGTCTGTGGCGTGACCACCAAAGAGTCCTACCCCCATGTTCTTATTATGACCGTCATCACCCCCATTGTCCTGGCTCTGATTGCCGCCGGAATGGCAATTATGGGAATCATCTGATACCCTCAGAGTAACGCAGGGCGGAAATGGCTTGAGCGGGCCAGTGTCAATTTACATAGACGCTGGCCCCTCTTTTCTATCAGATGGAGCGTATTGGCATAGAAAAACGCAGAAAGGAACTGGAAGCTTGATGAAAATATTAACAGCCAGAGAGGCAGTTGAAACCTTTTTCTTTGATGGTGCGACCGTCACCTTCGGCGGATTTGCCAATGGGCTGATGCATCCCGAAGAGATTATGGCGGCTCTGGAAGATGCGGGGCGGGGCGGACACCTCAGAGATTTAAAGATCGTATACGCTTCCGGACAGGGTGACAGCGCCGACCGCGGCTTAAACCATTTGGCCGTTGACGGGCTATGCAAGACGATTATCGGTGGTCATTGGGGGCTGGCGCCTAAATTGGGAAAGCTGGCACTCGAAAATAAAGTCGCGGCCTATAACCTGCCTCAGGGTGTCATTTCTGAGCTGTTTCGTGAAATCGCGGCGAGGCGTCCGGGGGTTATCACCCATGTAGGATTGGATACCTTTGTAGATCCCCGACTGGAAGGCGGGAAGATCAACCAGGCTGCCTGTGAAGCGGGAGATGTTGTCAAACTCATTGAATTAGAGGGAGAAGAAAAGCTTTTTTACCCATCATTTCCCATCGATGTTGCAGTCATCCGTGCCACCTATGCCGATGAACACGGGAACTGCACATTTGAAAAGGAGGGTATATACGCCGAGGCCGTTGCACAGGCGCAGGCCGCCCACAACTCTGGCGGTAAGGTCATTGTTCAGGTGGAAGAAGTGGTCTCCTATGGTTGCCTGGATACGAGACTTATCCGCCTGCCCGGGATCTATGTGGATGCTGTGGTAGTAGCGGAACCGAGGCATCATATGCAGACCTTCGGCACCCAATACAATCCCGCGTTTTCAGGTGAGATTCGGGTTCCCCTGGATGCCCTCGCCCCTCTTCCGATGAGTGAACGTAAGATTATTGCCCGCCGCTCCGCGATGGAGTTAATTCCACATGCAGTCACGAATCTGGGAATCGGCATGCCGGAAGGCGTGGCCGCCATTGCGGCAGAAGAGGGCCTGACAGGCATGATTCTTACGACAGAAGTGGGCGCGGTAGGGGGCGTTCCAGCCGGCGGACTGGACTTTGGTGCCGCCACAAATGTAGATTGCATTCTGGAGCAGCCGGTCCAGTTTGATTTCTACGACGGCGGCGGACTGGATGTGGCATTTCTCGGGCTGGCACAGATGGACAAGATGGGAAATATTAATGTGAGCAAATTCGGCCCCAAAGTCGCCGGGTGCGGCGGCTTCATTAATATCACACAAAATGCCAAAAAAGTGGTCTACTGCGGTACGTTCAGCGCCGGAGGGCTGAAAGTCGCCGTGAATGACGGAAGATTGAGCATCATTCAGGAAGGCAGGGTCAGAAAACTGATCAATCAGGTGGAGCAGGTCACCTTCGCGGGAAGCTATGCAATGAAACACCGGCAACCCGTCCTATATGTTACGGAGCGTGCCGTATTTGAACTTACTGAGGACGGAGTAGAGCTGAAAGAGATTGCACCAGGCATCGATATTCAGAAAGATGTCCTTGATCAGATGGACTTCGTCCCTGTCATAAAGGATGTAAAAGTCATGGACGAGCGTATTTTCTGCGATGAATTGATGGGGCTTAAACTATAACTGCACCATGCGATATAAATAGGGTAAACCATAGGTGCCGCAAGTGCTCCGATTTAAACAGCTGATAGGATAAACTGCTAAGAACTGGAGGATCTTGTTATGACCATTGAGGAGATGAAGTTGGGAGACTGCGCCAGTGTAACCAAAACCGTCACAGAGACAGATGTCTACCTCTTTGCCGGAATTACAGGTGATCTAAACCCCGCCCACACAGACGAAGTATCGGCAAGTCAGACACGGTTTGGCGGACGGATTGCCCACGGTATACTAGGCGCTGGCTTCATATCCGCGGTCCTGGGCATGAAACTTCCGGGACCCGGTACCATTTATCTTGGGCAGGAGCTGAGGTTTACAAAGCCGGTTCGCATTGGTGATACAATTACTGCAACCTGTACCGTAAAGGAACTCCTGCCTGAAAAAAATATCGCCAAATTTGAAACCGTCTGTACGAATCAGCGGGGAGATACCGTAATTATAGGTATGGCTACAACAATGCCGCCGAGGGGCTAAACATGATTTTAAGAAGCCTCTACTGAATATGGACACAACAGGAAGGTAGACATATATGAAAGGAATCTATATTGTGAACTGCTGCCGTACCGCGGTGGGTTCCTTCGGGGGCAGCCTGAAGGACACGCCCGCCCCCGAGCTGGGCGCCGTGGTGGTGAAGGAGGCCCTGAACCGCGCCGGCGTGAAGCCGGAGCAGGTGGACGAGCTGATGTTCGGCTGCATCCTCACCGCCGCCCAGGGCCAGAACCCCGCCCGCCAGGTGGGCGTGAAGGCCGGCCTGCCCTACTCCGTCCCCGCCTACACCGTGGGCATGGTGTGCGGCTCCGGCATGAAGAGCGTCATTGAGGGCGCCCGGGCCATCCTGGCCGGCGACGCCGACATCATTGTGGCCGGCGGCACCGAGAACATGTCCGCCGCCCCCTTCGCCCTGCCCAATGAGCGCTGGGGCGCCCGCATGGGCGACAAGAAGGTCGTCGATACCATGATCAAGGACGGCCTGTGGGACGCCTACAACAACTACCACATGGGCACCACCGCCGAGAATATCTGCGACGTGTGGGGCATCACCCGGGAAGAGCTGGACGCCTTCGGCGCCGCCTCCCAGCAGAAGGCCGAGGCCGCCATCAGCTCCGGCCGGTTCAACGACGAGATTGTCCCCGTCATGGTGAAGAAGAAGAAGGAAATGGTGGAGTTCAAGGTGGACGAGTTCCCCCGCGCCGGCACCACCGTGGAGGGCCTGGCCAAGCTGAAGGGCGCCTTCCCCGTGGGCCCCGAGGGCGTGGAGGACGAGATTGTCCACACCTTTGAGCCCACCCAGGTGCACGCCGACGACGCCCGCAAGCACGTGCAGCGGGTCACCGCCGGCAACGCCTCCGGCATCAACGACGGCGCCGCCGCCATCGTGCTGGCCAGCGGCGAGGCCGTTGAGAAGTACGGCCTGAAGCCCATGGCCAAGCTGGTGAGCTGGGGCCAGGGCGGCGTGGATCCCAAGATCATGGGCGTGGGCCCCGTGCCCGCCTCCCGTCAGGCCATGGAGAAGGCCGGCCTGAAGATCGAGGACATCGACCTGGTGGAGGCCAACGAGGCCTTTGCCGCCCAGTCCATCGCCGTGGCCCGTGAGCTGGGCTTCGACATGGACAAGGTGAACGTCAACGGCGGCGCCATCTCCATCGGCCACCCCGTGGGCGCCTCCGGGGCCCGCATCATCGTCACCCTGCTCCACGAAATGCAGAAGCGGCCCGAGGCCAAGAAGGGCCTGGCCACCCTGTGCATCGGCGGCGGCATGGGTGTTGCAACCATCTTCGAAAAGTGCTAAACTAGGCTGTCAAGTACATTGGAAACTGTGATACCGTTAAATGCATTTTGGAAGGGAGAAGCCCTCGGCTGCTTTTGAGTGAGAGTGAGTAGAATACCAGGGCCCCTGCCTCAGCCATGTCGCCCCTGTATGCCGGTTTCATGGAAAGCACAGGAAAGTACCCCTCGGAAGCGATTTCCGCAGACTTGTGCGGCGCGTGAGAAAGTGGCTTCTCAGAGAATACAGGACAACACACCAAAGTGACCCAGCAGATGAAGGCCCAGAAAATGAACGCCCTCCCGGGCCCCCATTTGGGGCCCGGGAGGGCGTTCGTTTTGGTGGCGCCAAAGGCAACCCCCGGCTATGCCGGGGGTAAAAAATAGCTTATA
>ERZ1090860.377-NODE-378-length-27027-cov-7.167248_pt1 | contig 27027 bp, 22 predicted proteins | sample MGYA00478483_ERZ1090860 | MGnify/ENA primary metagenome ERZ1090860 (study PRJEB33644, sample SAMEA5815741) | chicken gut metagenome | biome: Chicken; feature: Gastrointestinal Tract; material: Caecum | place: Ireland | collected 2019-01-01 | study: A study of the...
GATTATCAAAATAGGACAATTGGAGCATTGAACATACTATTAATCAGTGTTTCCTGAGAAAGTAACCCGATCGGGCGGATTTCGAATGTTTTTAGGATTGTGGGAACATGAAATGCGGAGCAATCCGTAGCATCATTGACTACAGCCAGATTTACGGCAGAAAGCAGCATGAAATAATCCGTATAAAATCCTCGGATAGGAATATCCCGCAGCAGCTATACTGATTTTTTAAGACAGGCATATACAGAAACAATCGATTCGTATCCGGCATAATGAATATCCGTTTTCGGACGGACAATTTCAACTTTTTCAGAATAAACAGTGCATAACACTTGACAACAGTTTAATGCTGTTATATACTGTTTACAACATTAGAGGAGGTTGCAGCCATGAAAATAATCATAAACAGTTCTCTGATGGTACCTATTTACGAACAGATCGTAGACCAGATCAAAACCCTGATCCGCAGTGGCGAGTTAAAAGAAAATGATTGTCTTCCGTCGGTCCGGGCTCTGGCAAAAGAACTGAAAATCAGCGCTCTGACAGTAAAAAAAGCCTATGATGCGCTGGAGGATGAAGGATTTACCGCCACAGTACATGGAAAAGGCTCTTACGTGACAGCAGTAAATCCGGAACTGCTCCTGGAAGAGCAGAAAAAAGAACTGGAATCCGATCTGGAAAAAGCCATTCAGAAGGGAAGACGCTGCGGGATCAGCGACGAGGAAATGCGGAATCTGTTTGAACTGATCATGGAGGATCACCGTTGAAAACAGACTTCTCAATCTGTCCTGACGCCGCAAAGCTTCGTCAGAAGGAGAAAGATTGGAAGCACACTTCCAAGTCTGCCATTATTGACGCAGTAAATGCTTCAGAAGGAGATAAATATGCTGAGTATCAATCATTTAAGAAAAAACTACGAAACCTTTTCCCTGGACTGCTCTCTGGAATTGCCGCAGGGCCGGATCACCGGACTGATCGGACAGAACGGGGCCGGAAAAAGCACCACATTTAAAGCAATCCTGGGGTTAATCACTCCGGATGGAGGAGAGATCCGTATTTTCGGAAAGCCACTGGAGGATTTTACCGTGAAAGACAAACAGCAGCTTGGCGTCGTGCTCTCCGATTCCGGTTTCAGCGGATATCTCACCGTCAACGATATCCTTCCGGTTCTGGGCAGCATGTACAAAAGCTTTGACCGCACATTTTTTCTGCAGCAGCTTGAAAAATTTCAGCTGCCGAGGAACAAAAAGATCAAAGAGTTTTCCACCGGCATGAAAGCAAAATTAAAGATCCTGGCAGCAGTCTCTCATGACGCCCGGCTTCTGATCCTCGACGAGCCAACCGCCGGACTTGATGTGATCGCACGGGATGAACTGCTGGAAATCCTCCGCGAGTTCATGGAGCAAAAGGAAGAACGATCGATTTTGATCAGCTCTCACATCTCTGATGACCTGGAAACTCTTTGTGACGATCTCTATATGATCCACGATGGAAAAATTATTCTGCACGAAGACACCGATCTTCTGCTGAGTACTTACGGTGTACTGAAAATGGACGAAACACAGTTTCAGCGCATTGACCGGCAGTATCTTCTGCGATGGAAGCGTGAGAGCTACGGTTACAGCTGTCTGACAGATCAGAAACAATACTATATGGAAAATTATCCAGATATTGCCGTTGAAAAAGGCAGTATCGACAATGTAATAACCATGATGATAAAGGGGGAAAAATCATGAAGGGTCTGCTCATAAAAGATTTTCATCTGTTAAAGGTTCAGAGAAACTTTTTTCTGCTCATAGCGGTAATTGCCATCGGATTCATCGTGTCCTCAAACGGAAACAACGGGTTTATCTCTTACGCCATCGGGTTTTCCTGTTTCGCGAGTTCACTCTTCTCGATAAGCACGATCAGCTATGACGAATTTGACAACGGCAATCCTTTTCTCTTCTCGCTGCCGTTCACACGAAAGAACTATGTGCTGGAAAAATACTGCTTTGGAATAATCATCGGGTTCAGCTTCTGGATTCTCTCAAATGCCCTTACATTTGTCTACCTGCTATTCAGAGGCTTCTCCATATCAGAAGACCGGCTTGTCTCCTCGCTGATCCTTATCCCGTTTTTCCTGCTCATCCTCGCAGTCATGCTTCCACTTACACTGAAATTCGGAGGAGAAAGATCCCGCTACGCGATCATCGGTATCTTCGGAGGAATTCTGCTTCTGGGATACGTAAGCGCCAACATCATTAAAATTCTTCCCATGGATCTGAGTAGCGTCTTCGCCTTCCTTCTGTCTCTCAGCACGGGAACTGTGATCGCAGGTGTGGCAGTGATCACCCTTGTTCTCCTGCTCCTGTCCCTGAAGATCAGCATTTCTATTGTGGACAGAAAAGAATTCTGATAAAAAATCACCGTATTCTCCCATCCAAAAAAGAATACGGTGATTTTCTATTTCTTCACTCTGTTATTTTTCCCCGATCACTGTGAGATACGCATCGATCAGGCTGTTTACATTGTTTTTATTTACAAGAGACGGCACTCCTTCCAGATCGACCACATAGTAGAAGCTGGAATCATAGGGACTGAAGCTTACCGTATAATCCCCGTCGTCTGTATGCATGACCAAAACAAGCTCATCCTCCCCGGTCTTCCCATATGCGAAATCCTTGCTCTGAGCAGTCATGGTCACCGCAGAGGAATACAGGGTGGAAGCTTCTGTTTTGTCCACTTCCTCGCCGTTCCAGGTATAAGTGATCGTCTGTGTCGTATCTCCGTCTTCATCTGTAGTCTCTTCCGTATTTCTGACGATCGTGTTTGTCTGGCCGTTATAAGTTACATCCATGCTCTTGATATCCGTCACGGTCACAGGGCTCACATAAAGGCTCCAGTAATCAGCAGCCGATGTGTCCAGAATGGAATCTATCGTATCGCCTGTGATCGTATGAACCTCGCCGGATCCCTCCATGGTCACATAATAATTTCCTTCCTCGTTCTGACTTCCCACGAGAAGCACCAGATCTTTTTCCACTGTAACGGTAGTCTCTTCCTCAGAATCTGCACCGGAAGAACTGCTGCTGGAAGCATCCGTGTCATCTGTATCAGAATCCGAAGCTTCCTCCTCTGTGTCGTCATCGGAAGTATCCACGGTCTGCTCCTCGGTATAATGCACGCGCACCGTCGCCGCAGGATCCGCCAGTCCATACTGAGCCATATCCGCACAGTTATACTCCACCATACCGCCATAGCTCAGGGACGCGAGTGTACTGGTCAGCGTTCCGATCTGGTCTCCATCTCCTTCATGGGAAAATCCGGATGCATCCGTGACCGTCCAGTTCGTCGTCGACTCCGAGTCTGCTGCGATCTGATAGCTGTCCTCTCCGTTTTCCACCTGGATATCCGTGATATTGTCCGCAGTAATCGACGGAAGCGTTTCCCCATCTGCAAAGCTCATAATATCATCCGGAAACATTGTGTCAAAAGACTGGTCTACCAGATAAATCTTTGCGGTATCGTCGTTCAAATACAGATACCAGATCCCTGTCGTCGTATTTTCATTTCCGATGGAAATCTTTGTGGTCCCGGTGTCATCCGTAAAGGTCACGACATTCGTCGGCGCATCCAGACCGTAATCCGATAGCTCCAAAGAATCATCCTCCAGTTCCTGCTCCGCGCTCAGACTGATCACCTTTCCGACGATCGTCTCCATATCCGTCTGATCCAGCGGAAACTCCGGATCCTGATCATACACCCAGGTATCGTCCGTCTTTGTGAACGATACCTCCGTACCATTGATCTGAAAAGACAATGCCGTCACATGGTCTTCCTCCCCGCTGGTCACCTCAATGCTTTCCTCTTCTGTCCCATCTTCCGCATCACCCTCCTGATTCAGCCGGCTCACCAGCAGCAGAATTGCCAGGAGAACGATCAGAATGATCACACACAAGACCATTTTTCCTGTTTTTTTCATTTACTGTTTTCTCCTCTTCATCCAGATTCCCAGACCGACAATCAAAAACGCCGCCGGTATCACAGCGATCACAACGATTCCCCATACATTCATCGAACCCGCAGTGAATACCAGGCTTGTATACTCGAGGCTCTTGCTCGGTATCGAGACACTGTTTTCCACCTGACACATATTGGTCAGAGCGCTCATGACCAGATTCGAGTTTGCGCCTGAAACTGCGGAATCAAACTGCTCTGCCAGCATATTCACGCTGGAGAAATAGACGATCTGCGTCTCTGTATCGTCTACTGTCTCCGTGATCGACACACCCACATCAAAAGCACCCGTCTCACTGTCGGCACTCTTTGTCCAGGTACTGTTTTCCGGGTCGGCTTCGATATAAGCCCCGTCCGTCGTAGTCAGAAGGCTTTCGATCGTAATGGAATCCCGGTAAGAATCCAGCGGAACGATGGCCTGGGCAGTCGGCACGATAATGTAAGAGTTTTCTACCGGCTCAGTGATATCTCCGCTCTGAATCTCCGGCAGGAGGACATACGGCATCTGCGGATAGTAATAATTGCTGTCGCTCTCGACAACGATCCCTTCCGTTCTCTGCACTCCGTAATTTTCCAGGATCGAATCAAAGTTCGGCAGATCTGTGTCTGTATAATTGCTGAAGATCAGCGCTTTTCCGCCGCCTTCCAGATAAGAGATCACCTTCTCCGTCTCATCCTCAGAAAAATCCGAAGTCGGGGACATGATCACAATACCGTCCGCATCCTCCGGAATCTCATTGGTCATCAGTGCCAGTTCTTCCACTTCCATATTGTTTTTGTTGACTGCATCCGTAAAATTCGAACTCAAAGAGGATTCCTCTACCTCTCCATGTCCTGTGATCCAATACAGCTTTGTCGTATCCTCGCTGGTAACATAAGAAATCGCACTGGTAACCTGACCTTCCCCGTCAAATCCCGTCGTCTGCTGAGAGAAGGTCGAATAATCAACCGAAGTCTCCCACATATCACTGCTGGAGATCACACGGCTCTTATCCCCGCAGACCACGATGATACTGTTGTCCGCCACATCTTCATCCGTATACTGACTGGCAAAATTCGGATAAAGATTCGGATCTTTCGTCTCCACTGTAAGATGGCTGGAAAGATCTTCATAGCGCTCCAGCATCCGCTCCACGGTATCGTCCTCATTCCCGCTGGTAACGATATAATACAGCGTCACATCCTGATCCAGCGCCTTTACCATCTCCCTGGTATCATCCGTCAGCGAATATAACTGCTGAGAGCTGAGATCAAACTGTGTAAATGTCGTCGGAAGCTGACCGACGATCAGATTTACGATCACCACCGCCGCAATGATAAAGAGGACCAGAAAAGAAGAGTAAGAACCGTGTTTCAGATGACGCCGGTTTTCCTCTTCCACAAAAATCCGTTTCAGATTTTCTTTCGTAAATTTTCCGCGGATCTTGTTCCATCCCTGTTGGATCTTCCCGTTCTTTACCGTTCCGGTATTTTCCGGATTTCCTGCATTCTTCTTCACCTTAGCCACCTCCTAATTCCAACGTCTCTTCTGCAGGGACTGCACCGTAAAGAACATGCACAGAACAACCACCGACAGATAATAAACGATTCCAGTCAGATCAAAAATGCCATAAATAAAATTATTGAGATGACCGCTCAGGTCAAACACCGACAGCAGATCCTGGATCTTTCCCTCTAACAAAGACGGGCGCACAAAATAAACGATCACAAGAGCCGCCTCCAGCACCACTGCCAGCGCCCCCGTCACCAGAGGATTCTTGATCATACTACCGATCCACAGACAAAACAGCGCCGCAAGAATCACAAACGCAAACAGCGAACCTCCCGCGCTTTCCGGGAAGAAATCGGCGATTCCGCTTTCCACATATGTGACAAACAACACAATAAAAGAAACGACCGCCGCGATCACCTGGCTCTCCGTAATAGAGGAAATAAACACTCCGATCGAAATATAAGCCGCTCCAAGCAGGAAAAAGCCCAGAATGGACGTATAAGACATTGCAAAGGAAATTGTCCCGTGCTGAGCCAGAAGCAGCGGATAAAGGCAAATAACGGCCGTAGGGATACAGAAAATCGTCAGCAGCGCCAGATATTTGCCCAGAACAATATCTCCGATACTGACAGGCGCTGTCAGAAGCATCTGATCCGTCTTATTTTTCTGCTCCTCCGCCAGCACACGCATCGTCAGCACCGGCACTGCGATCAGAAATACGAACGACGTATTGCTGAGGGCATATCCGATCTCCGGGTACGCCGACTGAATATTGATCGCGGTAAAATAAATTCCGAGTAACACCAGAATAAATGCAATAAACACATATCCGATCATGGAAGTCAGGTAACTCCTGAGTTCCTTTTTATAAATCGCTTTCATTGTTCACCCTCCTCATTTGGTTTACCGCTTACCGAAACCTTTTCCATCCCTTTTTCCGGCGGCATCTCATCCTCCGCCGCTTCTTCCGGCACGTTTTCATCTTCACCGGAAACCTTCTCTGATTCCCCGGCCTGTGCGGCTTCCGACTCCTCCGCGGAAATCGCCTGCGGAGTCTCTGTTTTCGCCTTCTCCGCTTTTCCCGGATTTTCCGTCAGCTGCAGGAAGATATCCTCCAGCGACATGGTACTCGAGTTAATATGCAGAATCGGACATCTGGCTCCGGCCATCTTATAAAACAGCTCCTCACGGATGTCCTTATCCTTCGCTGTCGTAATCGTCACATCCACACAGCCCGGAAGCTCCGAATCTTTATATTTTATATTCTGAATCTCCTCGATCTGGTTCAGAATCTTCACAACCGTATTTCTTGTGCCTTTGATGGACGCCTCCACCGTGTTGGAACCCAGCGTAAGTTTGCTCAGATTATCCGGCGTATCGCTGGCTACCAGGCGCCCATTGGCGATAATCATCACATAATCACAGACCGCACTGACCTCCGACAGAATGTGCGACGACAAAATCACCGTATGCTTCTTCCCCAGCGATTTGATCAGATCACGGATTTCTATGATCTGCTTCGGATCCAGTCCGACCGTCGGCTCATCCAGAATAATGATCGGCGGATAACCCAGTATTGCCTGCGCCAGTCCGACTCTCTGCCTGTAACCTTTTGAGAGATTCTTGATCAGACGGTTTTTCATATCCGTAATCTTTACCAGAGACATAATCTCCTTAATATGTTTTTCCCTTTTTTCTTTTGGGATCTTCTTCAATTCTGCCGCGAACTTCAGATATTCCAGAACCGTCATATCCATATACAACGGCGGGATTTCCGGAAGATATCCGATACACTTCTTGGCTTCCTCGGGCTCTTCGAGAATGTTGTGACCGTTGATCGTTACTTCTCCCTCGGTCGCAGCCAGATAACCAGTGATAATATTCATCGTTGTGGACTTACCTGCACCGTTCGGCCCCAGAAAGCCGTAAATCTGTCCTTCTTCCACAGTAAAGTTCAGCCGGTTGACCGCTGTATGGTCGCCGTAACGCTTTACCAGGTTCTTCACCTCTATCAATGCTCTTCCTCCTTTAAAAAAAGTCTTGTATAAAGATGTTGGGGTCAAAAGGTATTTTGCCCCCAATGATGCTACGGATTGCTCCGCATTTCATGCTCCCGCAATCCTGAAAACATTCGAAATCCGCCCGATCGGGCTACTTTCTCATGTTTTACGGGTCCCAAAGTCATGCTTTTTCATGCAAGCATGAAGATCATGACCTTTTGACCCTGCATCATATAAATATTCTATTAACAAACTGTGTTTATTTACGGTTTATTCTGTGATAAAATTGTGAACATGAAAGCAAAGAAAAAAACAATCAGAGGAGAGAATAGCAATGAAATTAGATTTGAGAATTGACGGAGAGAAAATTTCTGTCCTTTGCGAAATTCCTGTTCAAAAGGATTCTTATTCCTTTGCACTGGCACACACACTGGATCTCCAGGATGCGTTCAACAATTCGGAAAAAATCACGCCGGATTCTGCCGAACTATATGAAATGGAATTTCGTCCGCCTATGAAAAAATACACATTTTCCGGTCTTCAAAATGGTATCCTGCAGTTTTCCTACAGCGGCACTCTGGAAGGATTTTTCCTTTTTATGCAGGAAGAACTGTACCATTACAGTCTGTACAACGGATGGTATCCTGTAGGATTTGACGCGGAGGAAGACTGTGACATTGTGGTTCACCAGGATGATTCTTACGAACTGATCAACGGTGTCTATCGGCCAGACTCCCGGGACTGGTATTATTCCACAAAAGGCCAGTCGCTCAAAGACTGCAACATACTTCTGATCAACAAAGCAAAGAGTTTCCATTCCTGCCAAGGAAAGGTCTCTGTCTGGTATTTTGACCAGACATACGCCGATTCTGTCGGGCAGATCCTGGAGGCATATACATCGATCAATGAGTTTTACGTATCTCTTTACGGTAATGACAAAGTTACGGAGACTTCCATTGTAATTCTCCCGGAAAAATACCACATTGGCGCATATCAGAGAGACCATCTGACCGTTTTTAGCGAACTGAACGTCGACCCAAAGCAGCTCCGACACCATCTGGCACATGAACTGGGACACAATTACGCATTCGGCGCAGACTGCAATACCTGGGAAAATTGGCTCAACGAAACTCACGCGGAATGGAGCGCTCTGTTATATGAACTCGTCCATGATCCCGACTTTTTTGAACAACAGATAAAAGAACAGATCCGGGAATATCGTGGGACCGGCTCCCTACGCCCCAATGGCGATCAAAGGCTATCGGATGTTCATGAGACCGGCACCCTCCTGTACTATGATCTTTACCGGAAATACGGCGCCGAAGGAATCCGCACCCTGCTTCAGACCTTTGATCAGCTGCCCATAAAAAACACCGCGCACTTTCTGAACGCCCTTTCCAAAAAAGACGAACGCCTGTGCGCGGCTATCCAAAAACACATCGAATCCCCCGGTAATTTTTCTTTCTGAATGATCCTCTCCAAACGCCTTAGTATACCAGAAATCATCCCGGCGCAGAGGAGGCGCACGCACCTGGGACATCTGCAAAGTCTGTGAGAAAATCTTAGTGTTCCGGGATCCCGGAGGACGGGACAGACGCAGGGCTGCAAGCCCGGAGTCTGAGGAGCCGTCCCAGGTGCGTGCGCCTCCTCTGCGCCGGGATGATTTCGTCCGTTTTATTGAATCGGACTCTTCCCCGGCGTCCCCGCCTTCCGCGGATACTGCTTCGGCGTCTGTCTCACCTTCCGGATCGGAACGAGCGACCGTTCCAGATCGGTTCCGTCCAGTGTGAAATAAACGACCTCCTCACACTGTCCTCCCAACACGGACACCGCCTTTTTCGCCTCTTCCAGCTCCTGCTCCACCTTTCCCGATTTATAAGGCAGGAACAGGCCGCCCACCTTCACATAAGGCAGACAGTACTCCGACAGCGTACTCAGATTCGCCACAGCACGGGAGACCGCAAGGTCATACCCTTCCCGCTCGCCCGGCTTCTTTACCAGTTCCTCCGCTCTTCCATGTACCGCACGGATTCCTTTCAGCCCAAGCCTTCCGATCACTTCATCGAGAAACTTTACCCTCTTATTCAGTGAATCCAGCAACGTGATCTCCAGTTCCGGAAATGCGATCTTCAAAGGGATCCCGGGAAACCCTGCTCCCGTCCCCACGTCGATGACCTTTTTCGGACCGGGATTCCACGCTCTGACCAGCGCCAGACTGTCCAGAAAATGTTTGACCAGCACCTCCTCAAATTCCGTGATCGCCGTCAGATTCATAAACGAATTCCACTCCGTCAGGAGTTCATAATACTGTATAAACTGTTCTTCCTGGCGGTCTGAAATCCGGATGCCCAACGCCTCGAGTCCATCGCGGAACACAGTCAGATCTTTACTCTCCATAGGATTTTTTTCCATTCTGTTTTTTCCTCATTCTTTCATATATACAGCAGAAATATTTCACCCCATCGCTTCCTACATTTCCTTCCCGCTGCGGAAATTTTCCAGATAAACCAATAATACCGAAACATCCGCCGGAGAGACGCCGGAAATTCTCGAGGCCTGCCCGATATTCATCGGACGGTAAGCCTTCAGTTTCTGCTTCGCCTCGATCCTGAGACTTTGCACCTGATCGTAATCCAGATCCTCAGGAATCTTCTTCGTTTCCATCTTCTTAAACTGCTCTACCTGCTTCATCTGCCGGCGAATGTAACCGTCGTACTTAATGTTGATGTTCACCTGCTCCGTCACGCCGGCCGGAAGCTTCGGCCGCTCCGGATCAAGCTCCGCCAAAACGTCATAATTCAGTTCCGGCCGCCGGATCAGTTCCGCCAGCGAACTTCCGCCGTTCAGCGGCGTGGAACCATACTGTTCCAGAACATGATTCACTGCCGAAGAAGATCCCACATGCGTACGCTCTACACGGCGGATCTCTTCCTCGATCTGCTTCTCCTTCTGCAGCAACGCCTGGTACTCTTCCTCGGAAATCAGCCCTACCTGATATCCGTACTTCCGCAGACGCAGATCCGCATTGTCCTGCCGCAGCAGCAGACGATATTCCGCCCGGCTCGTCATCATCCGATACGGTTCATGATTTTCCTTCGTCACCAGATCATCGATCAGAACGCCGATATAAGATTCCGAGCGATCCAGGACAAGAAGCTCCTTTCCCAGGATCTTCTGCGCCGCATTGATCCCCGCGATCAGTCCCTGCGCCGCCGCCTCCTCATAACCGGAACTTCCGTTAAACTGACCGCCGGAAAACAGTCCGCGGATCGCCTTGAATTCCAGCGCGGCGTTCAGCTGCTGCGGATTGATGCAGTCATACTCGATCGCATAGGCGTTGCGCACGATCTTCGCATGCTCCAGTCCCGGAACCGAATGGTACATCGCTTCCTGCACATCCTCCGGAAGAGAGCTGGACATACCGCCCACATACATCTCATTGGTATCCAGCCCCTCCGGTTCCAGGAACACCTGATGGCGGTTCTTATCTGCAAATTTTACGACTTTGTCCTCGATGGACGGACAATATCTCGGCCCGGTTCCCTCGATCATCCCGGAATACAGGGGCGAGCGGTTCAGATTTTTCCGGATGATCTCATGGGTCCGCTCATTGGTGTACGTCAGCCAGCAGGAAACCTGATCGATCTGTACACTGTCCGGATCTGTGGAAAAGGAAAACGGAACGATCCTCTCATCGCCGAACTGCTCCTCCATTTTTGAAAAATCGATAGAGCGCTTGTCCACACGGGCCGGCGTCCCTGTCTTAAACCGCATCATTTCCACACCGTTTTTCCGCAGAGAATCTGTCAGATGCGTCGCCGCCTGCAGGCCGTTCGGCCCCGTATACATACTCACATCTCCGTAAATACACCGGGCATTCAGGTAAACGCCGGTACAGAGAACTGCCGCCTTACAGTAATAGGCAGCGCCTGATACAGTCTTCACCCCTTTCAGCACACCGTCCTCCACGATCAGCTCCGACACTTCCGCCTGTTTGATCGTCAGATGGTCTGTATTTTCCAGCACCTTCCGCATTTCATTGCTGTATGCCTTTTTGTCCGCCTGCGCCCGCAGAGAATGTACCGCCGGTCCCTTTGATTTGTTCAGCATCTTTGACTGAATGAATGTCCGGTCGATATTCTTTCCCATCTCTCCGCCCAGAGCGTCAATTTCACGAACCAGATGCCCTTTCGAGGTTCCTCCAATGTTCGGATTGCACGGCATCATCGCAATACTGTCGACACTGACCGTAAAAACGATCGTCTCCAGTCCAAGTCTCGCTCCCGCCAGAGCCGCCTCACAGCCCGCATGCCCCGCGCCGATCACAACAATATCATAATTTTCCACAATCGCTCCCATTTCCGCCTCCGATATCCACAATTCCGTCTGTTTTCCACAGCTTTTCTCTATATTAAAACAGTCATCCGCCTTTACTTTCCGGTACAAAATTTGCTGAAAATCTCATTGACCAGGTCCTCTCCCACCGCTTCTCCGATGATGCTTCCCAGTCTCTCATAAGCATTCATCAGATCAATAGAAAAAAAGTCCTCCGGCATTCCCATCTCGATGCTGTTTTCCACAAGATTCAGACTTTCCAGCGCCTCCTCCAGTGCCCGCTTCTGTCTCATATTGGTAATATAAACCTCGTCGTTAAAGGAAATCTCTCCCTGGAAAAACATCTCCTTAATCATGGCTTCCAGTTCTTCCAGTCCCGTCTCTTCCCTGGCGGAAATATTCAGCACCGGAGCGTCCACCTTGTCCGTCAGCTCCTCCGGAGAGATCACCGTCCGGAGATCCGATTTATTCAGCAGAAGAATCGTCTTTCTCCCTTTCAGAAGCTCCATGATCTGCGTGTCATTCTCATCCAGAGGAACGGAAGCATCTACCACATACAGGATCAGATCTGCATTCTTCGCATGTTCCTTGGCCCTCTCCACGCCGATCTGTTCCACCTTATCCGCGGTGCTGCGGATCCCCGCAGTGTCCAGCATCCGCAGAGAAATGCCGCCGAGACTGATCTGCTCTTCCAGCACATCCCTCGTCGTACCCGCGATCTCCGTGACGATGGCTTTCTCCTCTCCCACCAGAAGATTCAGCAGCGACGATTTTCCGGCGTTGGGTTTTCCTAGAATCACCGTCTTGATCCCTTCCTGCAGCATTTTTCCGTCGTCTGCCGACTTCAGGAGTTTTTCAATCCGTCCCTTTTCTTCCTTCACAACTTCTCCCAGCCTTACGGGATAACCGTCCAGGCTGATATGCTCCGGATCATCCAGCGCCGACTCGATAAATGCAATCTCATACAGCAGTTTCTCCCGGATCTCTCTGACCGCCCGGCGCACAGAACCCTGCAGCTGGCTCACAGAACTCTGCAGCGCATACTCGCTCTTCGCGAAGATCACGTCCATCACCGCCTCCGCCTGAGAGAGGTCGATCCGCCCGTTCAGAAACGCACGCTTCGTAAACTCTCCCGGCTCTGCTATCCGCGCCCCCGCATGAATCACCGCCTCCAGCACACGCTTCACCGCCAGAACACCGCCATGGCAGTCAATCTCCACCGTATCTTCCCCGGTATAACTGTGCGGCCCGCGCATCAGCATGACGAGCACTTCGTCCAGTACCTGCTCCTGCTCCACGATCCATCCATAATGGATCGTATGAGATTTCACATTTTCCAGTCTTTTTTCTTTTCTTTTTCCCCGGTACAGACGATCCGCAACAGCAACAGCATCCGGACCGCTGATCCTCACAATTCCGATTCCGGAAGGAGCCATCGCAGTGGCGACAGCCGCTATTGTGTCTTCCATCTCAACCCTTCCTTTCGTTATAAAGAAACAGCACCCGGAAGATCACCATTTTAAAGCTGAACAGTTACTTAAAATGTTTTCTTTCGGATGCTGTAGTCAGATACCCCACAGTTTGCTGCGGAGGATCAAACATATAACACAGCCGTTACTGCTGTGACTGATACCGCTTTGGAGTGACCACGACATGACGATATGGCTCATTGCCCTCGCTGTAGGTTTCCACAAACTTATTGCTCTGCAGCGCGGAATGAATGATCCGTCTCTCATACGGATTCATCGGCTCAAGAGACACCGGCTTTCTGGTCTTTTTCACCTTATAGGCAATATTTCTCGCCAGGTTTTCCAGCGTTTCTTTTCTGCGTTTCCGGTAGTTCTCCGTATCCAGCTTAACTCTGACATACTCCTTCTGCTCCTTATTCACCACAAGGCTTGTCAGATACTGAAGGGAATCCAAAGTCTGTCCTCTTTTGCCGATCAGGATACCCATATCCTCTCCTGCAAAATCAATATCCAGACTTCCCGTTTCCTTATTGTAAACGATCGTGATCTGGACCGGAAGTTCCATCGCCTGAAAAACGCCCGAGAGAAATTCCTGCGCTGACTTTTTCATCGCTGCGATCTCTTCTTCCGTACGCACGACCGGTTCATTCTCCTGAACAGGCGTCTTCTTCACCGGCTTCGGCGCTTCCTTTTTTTCCTCTCTCTTTTCTTTTTTCTCTTCCTGTGGCTGTACCGCAGGTTCCTCTTTCTCTTCTTTTTCCGGCTGAACTTCTTCTTTCTCGATAACCTCTTCTTCCGGCTTCTTTCCAGCACGGATCACTGCCGGCTTGCTGCCGAATCCGAGAAAACCAGAACTTCCTTCACTGATTACCTGAATCTCCAGTTTATCGCTGGATGCACCAAGTTCAATACACGCTTTTGTGATCGCTTCATCTACTGTCTTTGCAGATACTTCGATAAACTCCATAAGTTCTACCCCCTACTTCTTACGCTTACTATTTTTCTCATCGAACTGCCGTACCATGTTCGCCTTGGCAGCCAGACTTCCCGGCGCGTATTCCGTATGCTCTTTGTAGTATGCGGTTGTCTCGCTGACATCCGCCTTCTTACTCTGGGTTTCCTTTGCTGCCGTTTCCTCAAAATCAATATTCCGCACACTCTGTCTTGCCTGCTGAGTGATCTTCTGAGGCGGCAGACCTTCTTTTTCTCTTTTCTTATTTACCTTTTCCTGATTCTTGGCAATCAGTTCGTCAATATTCAGCGACTTCATATGACGGTTTACGACGATCTGCTGGATGCTTCGAACCACAGCTCCGGCTACCCAGTAGATACCGATACCGATAGATAACGACAGACACATAAATGCAGAAAAGATCGGCATAAAGGTGTTCATCATTCTCATAGAAGACTCCATACTGTTCTTCTGGTTCTTACCCTTGCTGTCATCCGCCATCGCAGACTGAGGCATCAGTTTATAATTCAGCCACTGTGTCAGCCATGCCAGGACAGGCACCAGGATCGCAAGAATAACCAGGACAACAGAACCTGCCGCCATTCCTCGCTGAAGAAGATCCATCGGAGATTCCGTGATGTTGTAAGCCAGGAACATGTTTACATTGGTGGAATCATCCGCCGTACGGGCGATCAGATCCGTAAAACCGGAAAACTGTGCGATATCTCCCAGCTTGTCCCACTGACTCGGCTTCAGGACATAGAGAATATCGTAGATGTTGTTTTCCGTAAGCGTATCGCTGAGAGCCGAATAGACACGAATACTATTCTCTTCCACAAACGTCTTCATCAGGTCAGAATATCCGCTCACTGCCATGATCTGGTCTGTCAGAGAGCTGAAAATCGATCTTACGCTGCCGATATATCCCGGAATATGGTAAATAACCTGATACAAGGACAAAAGGATCGGCATCTGCAGAAGCAGCGGCAGACAGCTTCCTGTCGGCGAAACGCCATATTTCTGATAAAGGGCCATGGTTTCCTCACTCATCTTCATCTGGGAAGCCTGGTCCTTTTTGTTTGCATATTTTTTCTGAATCTGCTGTAATTCAGGCTGAATCACGGTCATCATTTTTGACCATTTCTGCTGTTTGATCTGGATCGGCGTCAGCAACAGGTAAATAATGATAGTAAACAGAATAATTGCCACACCTATATTCGGTATGCCGATCGCTTCAAGAACGATATAAATGCCATTAATCAACCAGCCCAGGATTTCACAAACCCACCCAATGATCGGCCATGTTGATTTGCTCAGTATAATATCCAAACGTCTTCTCCTCCTTTGCGTTTACGGCACTGGGTCATAACCTCCGTGTGAAAACGGGTTACATCTCAGAATTCTCCAGGCTGCCAGTAAACTTCCTTTTAAAGCTCCGTATTTCTGGATTGCCTCCAATCCATATTGAGAACAGGTCGGGATATAGGGACACCTGGTTCTCTTCAGTGGCGACAGATATTTCTGATAAAAACGGATCATCTTAATCAATATATATTTCATTTCTCTTCCTCCTGACACATATCCTGCGTCATTCAGGTAGATCTGGAAGTCTGCTTCCAAATTTGCCTCCATCATCACTCTCAAAAACTCTTGGACTTTCCCTGCTTATCGATGATCTTATGCAATCCTCCAAGGTGCAGCAGCGCTTTTTCGATCTCCCGAAAGCTTCTGCCCTTCGCATTCACTCTCGCAACAACAACAAGATCCATCCCTCTTTGGAATTTCTGTTCATTTAAACGGTAGCTTTCCCGGATCAATCGCGTCAGACGATGGCGGACGACACTATTTCCCACCTTCTTACTCACGGATATTCCGACCCGGTTTTTTTCCAAATGGTTCTCCTTTACATACATGACCAGATATCTGTTAGCATACGATGTTCCCTGACGGTAGACCACCTGAAACTCTCTGTTTTTTTTCAAACTTTCTGAATATTCCATAAAATCCTTTTTAATGCCCCGTAGCTTGCTGCGGGGTATTTGACTCTGTCCGGGAAAATCCAGGCTCTCTGGACTTTTTCCGGACAGATCTGCTACATTATTTCAAATTCTGATAATAGAAGAAAAGACCACATACAGGATATGCGGCCTTTGGTTTTATGCTGATAATTTTTTTCTTCCTTTTAATCTTCTTGCAGCTAAAACTTTTCTTCCACCCTTTGTGCTCATTCTCGCTCTGAATCCGTGAACTTTCGCTCTGGAACGTTTCTTCGGCTGAAATGTCATTTTCATAGGTACGGCACCTCCTTCATATTTGAACTTACGTTAATCTCATGTATGTCAGAAAGCGTTACCGGAACACTCCAAGGACGCCCGATAACTCAGAAAACATCGTTTTAATTATATTCATAAAGACCTGCAAAGTCAAGCAGAATCTGGCGCTTTCCGCAAAAAAACGGTATTTCCACAAACTGTGGGAACCTCCGCCAACATTATCCACATTTTGTGGATAACTTGTGGATAACTTTTTTCCTGTCTGTGCAAAGACTGTGGTTTTATCCGGAAAATTCAGTATTTTTCAGACTGTATAATGTGTATATCAGGTTCTACTTATACACATTTTTCAGATTCCGTCGCCTTCAAATATTCGGAGTTTTTCATTTTTCAACATACTATACACGGATTTTTCCACATGATTTTTTTTCCGGTTCAGGTTATCCACAAACCGGAACAGCCTTTTTACCTCCGGGATCTTTCCGCTCCTGAACCTTTTTCAACAGTCTCTCACAGCCTTATTTTTCACATTTTAGTTGATTAAAAGTCCATTTTATTATATGATAGATAGGTAATAGTGGGTTATTATAGGTATTATCCACAGTCAGGATTTCGTAACAGTTCCGCCAGGTCTGTATATTTACTGTGAGAACAGTATGAAAAACAGCGTCTGTGCAAAACTCTTATGAAATCTGTCTGTTTATCCCCAACCCCACACATATAGAAGCGGAGACTGAAAGAACATGGAAATCGTAAGAGAAAAATGGAACGAAATATTACAGAGAGTCAGAGATGAGCATGAATTGTCCGAGATCTCTTTCGACACATGGATCAAACCACTGACTGTCCACAGTGTTGAAGATAATCTTGTGACTATTCTGGTTCCGTCTGAAAAAATGGGCCTGGAATATGTCAGTAAAAAATACACTCTTCCTATTAAAGTTGCGATCGCGGAGATCACCGGTGTGAATTATGATATTCGCTTTGCACTTCCGGAGGAAGTCAAAAAAGAGGACAAAAAGCCCGCACTTCAGAAAAATCCTTATGCGCCAAACCTGAATCCCAAGTATACCTTTGACACATTTGTGGTTGGCAGCAACAACAAGTTTGCTCACGCAGCTTCTCTTGCGGTTGCAGAATCGCCGGGAGAAATCTACAATCCTCTTTTTCTGTACGGAGGCGTGGGACTCGGAAAAACCCACCTGATGCATTCCATTGCGCATTTTATCCTGGAAAAGAACCCGGCATCCCGGATCCTCTATGTTACCAGTGAAGAATTTACCAATGAAGTCATCGAGGCGATCCGTAACAGCAACAATACCGCCATGACCAAATTCCGGGAAAAATACAGAAACATCGATGTTCTGCTGATCGACGATGTTCAGTTTATTATAGGAAAAGAATCCACGCAGGAAGAATTTTTCCATACTTTCAACACACTGCACGCCAATAACAAGCAGATCATCATTTCGTCCGATCGTCCACCGAAAGATATGGATATCCTGGAAGATCGGATCCGTTCAAGGTTCGAATGGGGTCTTCTGGCCGATATTCAAAGCCCTGATTATGAGACCCGTATCGCGATCCTCCGGAAAAAAGAAGAACTGGACGGATACAATGTAGGCGACGATGTGATCGAATATATCGCATCAAATGTGAAATCAAACATTCGGGAACTGGAAGGTGCCTTAAACAAAATTATTGCATATGCAAACCTTGAGAAACGTGAGATCAATCTGGATCTTGCCGAACAGGTGCTCCGGGATATCATTTCTCCAAACGAGAAAAAAGTCATTACCCCGCAGTTTATCATAGACACCGTCGCGGAACATTTTGACATTACTGCGTCTGATATTATAGGCAGCAAACGCAGCAGCAAAATTGTCTATCCGCGACAGATCACCATGTATCTTTGCCGTGAAATGCTGGAATCTCCGCTGACGGCAATCGGAAAATACCTGGGAGACCGCGATCACACAACCGTAATGCACGGGATTGAAAAGATAGAAAAAGAGCTGAAAAATAACGACAACACAAGAAATACGATCGATATCCTCAAAAAGAAGATCAATCCTTCCAAATAAGATACAATTCGCAGCATATACAGCCGTATTCCCTGCAGCAGGAATGAATACCTTCTCTTTCCGACATAAGAAAGTCCCGGTAAATGTTCACGTTCAGCTTTTACACAAAGCTCATGTGGACAACCTGTGGATACAATGTGTAAAAAAAATGAACCTGAAGTTGTCTACATTTCTTACACAGGTTTCTTTTGAACTTTTCACAGAGTTATACAGGTTAATTTTTTCAGGATTTATGCGTGTTTGAAAGACATTTCCACATTTGCACGGCCCCTACGGCGGCTACTACGGATTTTTTATATATATTTTTTTATGCCCATTCGCACCCAACTTTGGGGAAAGGAGACTTTTACACAACATGAAACTTATCTTCCAAAAAAACGAACTTCTGAAAAGTGTCAGTATCTCCATGAAAGCGGTACCAGGAAAAACAACAATGCCGATTCTGGAGTGTATTCTGATCGATGCAACTTCTAACGAAATAAAATTTACGTCCAATGATATGGAACTTGGTATTGAGACAATCGTTCAGGGAACGATCGCAGAAAAAGGTCAGGTCGCTCTGGATGCCAGGATCTTCTCGGAAATTGTTCGAAAATTACCGGAAAATGAAGTGACTGTTCAGACGGACGAAAATCTGCTCACAACGATCACCTGTGAGAAAGCCACCTTCAGTATTCCCGGTAAATCAGGAGAAGATTTTTCCTACCTCCCTCTTATCGAAAAAACTGATAATATAACCATCTCTCAGTTCACACTGAAAGAAGTAATTCGTCAGACGATTTTCTCGATTGCTGCAAATGAAAACAATAAGCTGATGACTGGCGAGCTGTTCGAGATCAAAGATAATATGCTGAAAGTTGTCTCCCTTGACGGCCACAGAATCGCGATCCGGAGAATCGAGCTGAAGGAAAGTTATCCTGAACGGAAAGTTGTCGTTCCCGGCAAGACCTTAAATGAGATCAGCAAGATCCTTTCGGGTGAGATTGATGATCTTGTAGATATTTATTTCGCAGAGAACCATATTATGTTTGTTTTTGACGACACAACAGTGGTTTCACGTCTGATCGACGGAGAATATTTCCGGATCGATCAGATGCTGTCCAGCGATTATGAGACGAAAGTAGTCATCAACAAAAAAGAATTTCTCGATTGTATCGACCGCGCGACCCTTCTGGTCAAAGAAGGCGATAAGAAACCGATCATCATTGATATTACGGACGGTTCTATGGAGCTGAAGATCAACTCTCCGATGGGCTCCATGAATGAAGAGATCGATATTTCCAAAGAGGGCAAGGATATCATGATCGGATTCAATCCCAAATTCCTGATCGACGCTTTGAAAGTGATCGATGATGAAGAAATCTCTATTTATCTGGTGAACCCGAAAGCGCCTTGCTTTATCCGAAACGATGAGGAGAGTTATATTTATCTGATCCTTCCGGTCAATTTTAATGCAGTACGTTAGATAAAGGTTCGTAACAGTTCCGATAGCCGGACTGTTTTGCATATTCTCTGAAAATTGTCTGAGATCAGTAACATTGGAGGAAAAAAGTGGAAACAATAAAACTGAGAGATGAATTTATAAAACTGGGTCAGGTGCTGAAAGCCGCCGGATGGGTGGAGGACGGTGTGGAAGCGAAACTTGTGATCCAGGAAGGAAAGGTGACGGTCAACGCGGAGACGGATACCCGGCGCGGACGTAAGCTGTATGACGGGGATATTGTCCGTTATGACGGTCATGAAATCAAAATTATCAAATAACTATGTATATCAAAACGCTGGAGCTGAAAAATTACCGGAATTATGAAAATTTATCGATAACTTTCGATTCTGGAACAAATATTCTATACGGAGATAACGCGCAGGGAAAAACGAATATACTGGAGGCTGCATATTTATGCAGCACGACCAAGTCACACAGAGGCAGCAAGGACCGGGAGATGATCCGCTTTGGTCAGGAGGAGGCGCATATCCGGATGCAGGTGTTCCGAAACGGGATCACACACAAGCTGGATATGCACCTGAAAAAGAACCGCTCGAAAGGAATCGCCATCGACGGAGTACCGATCCGGAAAGCTGCGGAACTGTTTGGAATTCTGAATATTGTGTTTTTCTCGCCGGAAGATCTGAATATTATAAAAAACGGACCTTCGGAACGCCGCAGATTTCTGGACAGTGAGATCTGTCAGCTGAGCAGGCTTTACCTGATTCAGCTTATGAATTATAATAAAATCATTGTTCAGAGAAATAAGCTTCTGAAGGAAATTTCTTTTTCAGCCAATCTTTCCGACACCCTGGAGGTCTGGGATCTCCAATTAGTACGCTACGGAAAGAGTGTGATCCGGGAAAGAATGCATTTTGTGGAAAGATTGAACAGGATTCTGAAAGATATCCACAGCAGTCTGACGGGCGGAAAGGAAGAAATTGAGATCGTCTATGAGCCGAGTGTCCAGGAAGAAATGTTCGAACAGGAACTTGCGAGAAACCGGGAACGGGATCTGCACTTTCGGCAGTCCTGTATCGGTCCGCACAGAGATGATTTCTGTGTGAGAGTCAATGGCATCGATATCCGCCGCTTCGGCTCTCAGGGGCAGCAGAGGACCGCAGCTTTATCCCTGAAACTGGCGGAGATAAGTCTGGTAGAACAGGAAGTCAAAGACACGCCGGTTCTGATGCTGGACGATGTGCTCTCGGAACTGGACAGCAGCCGTCAGAATTATCTTTTGCAGAGTATTCATAATATACAGACGCTGATCACCTGCACCGGACTGGATGATTTTGTTGAAAATCAGTTTAAGATCAACCGGGTATTTCAGGTGTCTGGGGGAACGGTAAGCGTATTTCAAAATAAACAGGAGGAATCCAAATGAGTACAGAAAATGTCAACAACACAGAATATGGGGCGGACCAGATCCAGATTCTGGAAGGTCTGGAAGCAGTCAGAAAGCGGCCGGGTATGTATATCGGCAGCACCTCTTCCAGAGGTCTGCATCATCTTGTTTATGAGATCGTAGATAATTCAGTGGATGAAGCTCTGGCGGGATTCTGTAAACATATTGTAGTGACGATCAATCCGGATAACTCTGTCACAGTCATCGACGACGGACGTGGAATTCCGGTAGGAATCAATCATAAGGCAGGAATTCCTGCGATTGAAGTTGTATTTACGGTACTTCATGCCGGCGGAAAATTCGGCGGCGGGGGATACAAGGTGTCCGGCGGCCTTCACGGCGTTGGTGCGTCTGTAGTAAATGCGCTTTCCACCTGGCTGGAGGTTACGGTTTACAGTGAGGGAAAGATCTATCACCAGCGGTATGAGCGCGGAAAAACCATGTATGATCTGAAGGTGATCGGAGAATGTGATCCGGAAAAGACGGGAACGGAAGTAACTTTTCTTCCGGACGACACGATCTTTGAGGAGACCGTGTTTGACTATGAAATCCTTCAGACGAGGATCCGTGAGATTGCGTTTCTGACGAAAGGCCTTCGTATCACGCTTCAGGATAAGCGGGAAGGACAGGAACAGGAAAAGAGTTTCCACTATGAAGGCGGAATCAAAGAATTTGTACAGTATCTGAATAAGAGTAAAACCGCGCTGTACCCGGATATTATTTACTGTGAAGGTGAAAAAGACGGAGTGCTGGTGGAAGTGGCGCTTCAGCACAACGATTCTTATACAGAAAACACGTATGGTTTTGTCAACAATATTACGACGCCGGAGGGCGGCACTCATATCATGGGCTTCCGCAATGCGTTGACAAAGACCTTTAATGAATATGCGAAGAAAAATAAGCTGATCAAGGACAATGAGCCCAATCTGGTCGGAGAAGATATCCGAGAGGGAATGACAGCGATCGTCAGTGTCAAGATCGAAGATCCCCAGTTCGAGGGACAGACGAAACAGAAGCTGGGAAACAGTGAGGCCAGAGGAGCAGTGGACAACATTGTCAGCAATCAGCTGGAAATTTATCTGGAACAGAATCCTTCCGTGGCGAAGATCATCGTTGAAAAGTCACTGCTCGCGCAGCGGGCGAGGGATGCAGCGCGCAAGGCCCGGGATCTGACCCGCCGTAAGTCTGCGCTGGACGGAATGTCTCTGCCCGGAAAACTGGCGGACTGCACAGACAAAGATCCGAAAAACTGTGAAATTTATCTGGTAGAGGGAGATTCCGCCGGCGGTTCCGCCAAATCTGCGCGAAGCCGTGCGACGCAGGCGATCCTGCCGCTGAGAGGTAAGATCCTTAACGTGGAGAAAGCGCGCCTGGATAAAATTTACGCGAACGCCGAGATCAAGGCGATGATCACTGCGTTCGGAACAGGGATCCACGATGATTTTGATATCACAAAACTTCGTTACGACAAGATCATCATTATGACAGATGCCGATGTGGACGGCGCGCATATTGCGACGTTGCTGCTGACATTTATGTATCGTTTTATGCCGGAACTGATCAAACAGGGTCATGTGTATCTGGCGACGCCTCCACTGTACAAACTGGAGCGGAACAAAAAGGTATGGTATGCCTATACGGATGAGGAACTGGATGCGATTCTCCAGGAAGTCGGCCGTGGAAATGAAAACAAGATCCAGCGTTACAAAGGTCTGGGCGAGATGGATGCGGACCAGCTCTGGGAGACGACGATGGATCCGGAACATCGGATTCTGAAAAGGGTTACCTTTGACGAGGAGTATTCCTCGGAAATCGACCTGACGTTCACCACGCTGATGGGCGATAAGGTAGAGCCGCGCCGTGAATTTATTGAGACGAGGGCGAAAGACGCCAAGAATCTGGATATCTGACACAAACGGAAAACACGGCATTGGAGGGAAGTTTGGAAGTAAACTTCCAAATCTGCCTTGACGATACAGCAAGTGTGTCAGGAGGAGGAAAAAATGGAAGATAATATTTTTGATAAAATTCAGGAAGTGGATTTGAAAGAGACCATGGAGGAATCTTACCTGCAGTATTCCATGAGCGTCATCGCATCTCGTGCGCTGCCGGATGTCCGCGATGGCTTAAAGCCGGTACAGCGCAGGATTTTATACTCGATGATTGAACTGAACAACACGCCGGACAAACCGCATCGTAAATGTGCGCGTATTGTCGGTGATACAATGGGTAAATATCATCCTCACGGAGACAGTTCGATCTATGGAGCTCTGGTAAATATGGCTCAGGACTGGGCGACCCGCTATCCGCTGGTGGATGGTCACGGAAATTTTGGTTCCGTGGACGGCGACGGTGCAGCTGCAATGCGTTATACGGAGGCCCGTCTGAGCAAGATCTCTATGGAGATGATTGCTGATCTGAACAAAGATACGGTAGATTTCACTCCGAACTTTGATGAGACGGAAAAAGAACCGGTTGTCATGCCTTCCCGCTATCCGAATCTTCTGGTCAACGGAACTTCGGGAATCGCAGTGGGAATGGCTACGAATATTCCGCCGCATAACCTGCGGGAAGTGGTGGGCGCCATTGTAAAGATTATTGACAATATCATCGAGGAAGACCGGGAGACCGAGCTGGATGAGATTCTTCAGATCGTCAAGGGACCGGACTTTCCAACAGGCGCACAGATCCTGGGAACCCGCGGGATCAATGAGGCTTACCGTACCGGACGGGGGAAAGTGCGCGTTCGTGCAGTGACCGACATCGAGACACTGCCCAATGGAAAGTCCGAGATCATTGTCACCGAACTTCCGTATATGGTGAATAAAGCACGTCTTATCGAGACAATCGCATCTCTGGTGCGCGACAAAAAGATCGACGGGATCACGAATATTAACGATCATTCCAGTAGGGAAGGAATGCGCATCTGCATTGAACTTCGGAGAGACGCCAATGCGAATGTCATCCTCAACCAGCTTTACAAGCATACCCAGATGCAGGATACATTCGGCGTGATCATGCTCGCTCTGGTGGACGGTCAGCCGAAGGTTTTGAATCTTCTGGAAATGCTGAACTATTATCTGGAGCATCAGGAGGATGTCGTCACCCGCAGAACAAAATATGATCTGAATAAAGCGCAGGAGCGGTCTCATATTTTGGAAGGACTGTTAAAAGCGCTGGATTATATTGATGAGGTGATCCGTATTATCCGTGCTTCCGCAAATGCTCAGGAGGCGAAGGCGAACCTGATGGCTCGCTTCGAACTTTCTGATGCCCAGGCTCAGGCGATCGTGGATATGCGTCTGCGCGCTCTTACCGGTCTGGAAAGAGAGAAGTTGGAAAATGAATATAAAGAACTGATGGAAAGGATCCGTCTTCTGCAGGCGATTCTCGGGGACAGAAAGGAACTGCTTCGTGTGATCCGCACAGAGATCCTGACCATTTCTGAGAAATACGGAGATGAGAGAAGGACGTCCATCGGATTTGATGAGTATGATCTTTCGATGGAGGATCTGATCCCGAGAGACAACACAGTCATTACGATGACAAAGCTCGGATATATCAAGCGTATGACAGTAGATAATTTCCGCAGCCAGCATCGGGGCGGCAAAGGAATCAAGGGAATGCAGACCATCGAAGATGACTACATTGAGGAACTTCTGATGACGACGACCCATCATTACCTGATGTTTTTCACGAACACAGGAAAAGTGTACCGCCTGAAGGCTTATGAGATTCCGGAGGCTTCCAGAACCGCAAGAGGTACAGCAATTATCAATCTGATCCAGCTGCAGCCGGGCGAAAAGATCACCGCGGTGATCCCGCTCAGCAAGTTCGAGGAAGGCCGCTATCTGTTTATGGCGACACGAAAGGGAATTGTCAAGAAAACTCCGATTGTCGACTATGCGCATGTGAGAAAAACGGGGCTGGCTGCTATTTCTCTGCGGGAAGAGGACGAACTGATTGAAGTAAAGGCAACAGACAATACAAAAGATATCATTCTTGTGACAAAATTCGGACAGTGTATCCGATTTAAAGAGACAGATGTACGTGTGACCGGACGTGTGTCCATGGGCGTACGTGGAATCAATCTGATGGACAACGACGAAGTGGTCGGTATGCAGATGAGCAGTCAGGGAGATTATCTGTTATTTGTATCGGAAAACGGTATGGGTAAACGAACCGCAGTAAGTGAATTTACCGTACAGCTGCGAGGCGGAAAAGGTGTGAAATGTTATAAGATCACAGAAAAGACAGGAAATGTGATCGGAGTAAAAGCAGTCAACGAAGACAACGAGATCATGCTGATCACCACCGAGGGAATCATCATCCGTATTCCGTGTTCCGGAATTTCTATCATGGGAAGAATCGCTTCCGGAGTCAAACTGATGGATGTGTCGGATCAATTTACTGTTGCAAGTATCGCCAAGGTACGTGAGAAGAAGGACGATAAACCGGAGAAAAAAGAAAGCGCAGAAGAGACAGAGGAAGCACCGGAAGAACCGTAACCGTTCAGAGGGTTAAACGGTTTATCGTATCTAGCTATTGAAAACCGCTAAAAGTACCGGATATGGAATCGTATTGTTACAGGTCCTGTATCCGGTATTTTTATCGAAAGAAAGCGGGTCGAGATCACTGTAAAAGTGAAATATATTGCCTGCAAAAAAGAAGGGAGGAACCGTTATGAAGCGAATACTAGTCATGGTGCTTCACAACCTTTTTCTGGTGCCGGTTTACTGGATCAAGCTTTGCCGCCATGCAAAACATGCAGATGAATATACGGATGAACAGCATTACGAAATGATACAGACGATCGTGCACCGCGCAAACAAAGGAGGAAGAGTGCAGGTGGACAGTTATGGAGTGGAAAATCTTCCAAAAGAACAAGGTTTTATGCTGTTTCCTAACCACCAGGGGCTGTATGATACACTGGCGATTGCCGATGCATTTCCCTATCCGTTTTCTGTTGTTGCCAAAAAAGAAGTTGAGAATATTCCGTTTATCAAACAGATGCTGGCATGTATGAAAGGTTACTGTATTGACAGAGAAGATCTTCGACAGTCGATGACGGTGATCAATCATGTGGCAAAAGATGTGCAGAATGGAAAAAACTTTATTATATTTGCGGAAGGAACGAGAAGTCGTCAGGGAAACACGATCGGCAGTTTTAAAGGAGGCAGCTTCAAGTGCGCGACAAAAGCGAAATGTCCGATCGTACCGGTTGCTTTGATCAATAGTTTTCTGCCTTTTGATTCAAAAAGTACAGAGAAAGTAAATGTACAGGTACATTATCTCGCTCCGATCACTTATGAGGAATATAAAGATATGAAAACTACGGAAATAGCGGCGAGAGTAGAGGAAGCGATCAGAACAACGATAAAAAAATACGCATAATTGTAAAAAAAGTGTTGACAACAGGTAAATGGATTTGTATAATAATTTATGCGTCACAGCTGAGTGATGCATTATATTTTTTCTATATTTAGGCATTTGGAGAAGTACTCAAGTGGCTGAAGAGGCGCCCCTGCTAAG